>JGI12053J15887_10001738_pt1 | contig 10315 bp, 6 predicted proteins | sample MedBloCAOM1_O3_FD_15887 | JGI IMG/M metagenome (IMG submission 15887) | reverse complement strand
CAATTGAAATAATGTTGTTAGCTATTACATTCTTAATATTGATAAGTTCACTTAGCTTTGATGATATATTAGGCCAAACATTTGCTATATACATAATAGCAATTGCTGGTGCAGAATCAGCAATAGGTTTAGGTATTTTAGTTGCATTCTATAGACTGAGAGGAAGTATTGCAATAGAATATAAATAATGTATTTAGCTATTATTACTTTACCTTTATTAGGATCAATAGTTTCCGGTTTTTTCGGTAGAAAAATTGGAGTTAGCGGAGCACAATTAATTACATGTACAAGTGTAATTGTAACAACTTTATTAGCAATCGTAGCATTCTTTGAAGTAGGTTTGAATAACATACCTGTATCAATAAATTTATTCAGATGAATAGATAGTGAATCACTTAATGTACTATGAGGTTTTCATTTTGATAGTTTAACAGTATCTATGCTAATACCTGTCTTAATTGTTAGTTCTTTAGTACATTTATACTCTATAGGATATATGAGCCATGATCCTCATAATCAAAGATTTTTTAGTTATTTAAGCTTATTCACTTTTATGATGATTATACTTGTTACAGCTAATAATTTTTTATTAATGTTCGTTGGATGAGAAGGGGTAGGAATTTGTTCATATCTTTTAGTAAGTTTTTGATTTACTAGAATTGCAGCAAATCAAAGTTCTATGTCTGCTTTTTTAACTAATAGAGTTGGTGATTGTTTCTTAACTATAGGTATGTTTGCTATACTGTGATCATTTGGTAACATTGATTACAGCACTGTATTTTCATTAGCACCTTTTGTTAATGAAAACATTGTTACAATTATAGGTATATGCTTATTGATTGGTGCTATGGCTAAAAGTTCTCAAGTTGGATTACATGTTTGATTACCTATGGCTATGGAAGGTCCTACACCTGTTAGTGCTTTAATACACGCTGCAACAATGGTTACAGCAGGTGTATATTTACTTATGCGTACAAGTCCATTAATAGAATATAGTTCTACAGTTTTAATATTATGTTTATGATTAGGAGCTATAACTACGGTATTTAGTAGTCTTATTGGTTTATTCCAACAGGATATTAAAAAAGTTATTGCCTATTCTACTATGAGTCAATTGGGAATGATGGTTATAGCAGTAGGTTTATCATCATATAATGTTGCTTTATTTCACTTAGTTAATCATGCTTTTTATAAAGGACTTTTATTCTTAGGTGCAGGTGCTGTAATTCATGCAGTTGCAGATAATCAAGATTTTAGAAAATATGGTGGGTTGAGACCATTCTTACCTTTAACATATTCAGTTATGTTAATAGCAAGTCTTAGCTTGGTAGCATTTCCTTTTATGACAGGTTTCTATAGTAAAGATTTTATTTTAGAGTCTGCATACGGACAATTCTATTTCAGCGGTACAGTTGTATATTTTATAGCTACTATTGGTGCTATGTTTACAACTTTATACTCAGTTAAAGTTTTATATTTAACTTTTTTAACAAATCCTAATGGACCTATTGTTAACTATAAACATGCCCATGAAGGTGATATATTTATGAGTTTACCTTTAATAATACTAGCTATTTTCTCAATATTTTTTGGTTACATAACTAAAGATATATTTATAGGGCTGGGTTCAGGTTTTTTTGCAGATAATAGTATATTTATTCATCCAACACATGAAATAATGCTAGACACTGAATTTGCCGTACCTACTTTATTTAAATTATTACCTTTAATATTCACTATTTCTCTTAGCGTTATAGCTATAGTATTTTCAGAATTTTTACCTAAAAATCTTATTAGTTTTAAATTCACTAGATTAGGTTATAATATATTTGGATTTTTTAATCAACGTTTCTTAATTGAACTTTTTTATAATAAATATATTACTGGTCTGGTTCTTAAATTAGGAGGTCAAACTACTAAAGTTTTAGATAAAGGAAGTGTAGAATTATTAGGGCCCTATGGTTTAGAAAAAGGTTTAATTACTTTAAGTAAAAATATAGCCAGTCTAGATACAGGTGTAATTACAAGTTATGCTTTATATATTTTAATAGGTCTTATTTTTTACATTTTAATACCTTATTTAGCTATATTTGATAATAGTTTATTAGTATTAATTTTACTATCTCTTTTTAGTGTTATTAAGAGCTTAAAATAATAAAAAGTTTTATTCGACTAAAAAATAAATAAATTACATTTAATCTTGGTAAAATATAGATTTACCATTTTTTATTTGTATTTTATTAAATAAATTTTAATGTATAGTAAGTATATGGGTATACAAAACTATTTATAAAAGTATATTTAATAATTTGAATTATATTTTTTATTATATATTTGTATTATAAACACTAATATTTAGTGTACTTTCCAGAAAAAAAAATAAGAATAAGGAAAAGCTAATTAAAGTAATTAATAAAATCACATAATTTTTTATTAGTTATTTAGCTTTATTCTTACCTCTTTATTTAAAGTTAATTTAGTTTAATTAAACTGATAGAGAATATAAGATTACATATCTTATACGTCCATTTCCTCAAACTTCTATAAAAAAAATAATAAAATAAAAAAAAATAACAAATGAGAATTTTTAAAAGTCATCCCTTATTAAAATTAGTTAATTCCTATGTAGTTGATTCGCCACAACCATCTAACATAAGTTATTTATGAAACTTTGGTTCTTTATTAGCCTTTTGTTTAATTATACAAATTGCTACAGGTGTAACTTTAGCTATGCACTATAACCCTAGTGTATCTGAAGCCTTTAATTCTGTGGAACACATTATGCGTGACGTTAACAATGGGTGATTAATACGTTACTTACATAGTAATACAGCCTCTGCTTTTTTCTTTTTAGTATATCTACATATAGGTAGAGGTATATACTACGGATCATATAGAGCTCCAAGAACATTAGTTTGAGTAATAGGTACAATAATATTCTTATTAATGATTATTACAGCTTTCTTGGGTTATGTTCTTCCATTTGGACAAATGTCTTTATGAGGAGCAACTGTTATAACTAATATGATGAGTGCTATACCTTGAATTGGGCAAGATCTTGTTGAATTTATTTGAGGAGGTTTTAGTGTTAATAACGCTACTTTAAATAGATTCTTCGCATTACATTATCTATTACCTTTTGTATTAGCTGCTGCAGCATTAATGCATTTAATTGCATTACATGATAGTGCTGGATCAGGTAATCCTTTAGGTGTATCAGGTAATTACGATAGATTACCTATGGCTCCTTACTTCCTTTTCAAAGATTTAATAACTATATTCTTATTTATAATAATATTAAGTATATTTGTATTCTTTATGCCTAATGTTTTAGGAGATAGTGATAATTATATTATGGCTAACCCTATGCAGACACCTGCTTCTATAGTACCTGAATGATATCTTTTACCATTCTATGCTATCTTAAGATCTATACCTAATAAATTATTAGGAGTTATAGCTATGCTTAGTGCTATTTTAATGTTATTAATTATGCCATATACTGATTTTAGTAGATCTAGAGGTATACAATTTAGACCTTTAAGTAAAATAGTTTTCTACATATTCTTAGGTAATTTTTTAATTTTAATGCAATTAGGATCTAAACACGTTGAATCACCATTCATAGAATTTGGACAAATTAGTACAGTTCTTTATTTTTCACATTTTTTAATAATAGTACCTTTAATTAGTTTATTTGAAAATAGTTTAATAGAATTGTCTAGTAAAAATTCTAATATTGCGAAAAACTAATCCTTAAAATTATGTTATTTTAATATGATAATTTATACCTAATATGATAAATTATAAAAAAAATATTAACATAATAACTCTTATTAGCTCAATGGTAGAGCAGAATACTTCTAATATTCTGATTCAAGTTCGAATCTTGGATAAGAATTTTTATTGACATTAAACCAAAATATGCATATGTTTTTATCGAAATAAAATTTCCTTTTCATAGCACTAATAATTTTTAATATATTTACTGTGAAGCCATAAAAAATCCTAAATAGCTAATCTATTTAGGTACTGTTAATAAAATAAATTTTATTAATAGTCATTGTATTTAAAGAATGAACCTACATATTGTTTACTATATACTATATTATAGATTAAGCGTAGAGTAGTAGATATGATGTTTGCCTGTTTCCCATCGATCTACATTTGTTTTAAATAGACAAGACATATCAGGTAATTTACCTGAACAAGAATTATATAAATCACATAACCTTTCTCCAATAAAGGCAAACATTTCTTTATGAACAGAAAGATGATTTTTATCTTCAAATGCTAAAGATATTGGTACATTATACTTAATACTTGCTTTATTCTCAGGATTATTAGGAACGGCTTTTTCTGTATTAATAAGATTAGAATTAAGTGGACCTGGTGTTCAATATATTGCAGATAACCAACTATATAATAGTGTTATTACAGCACACGCAATATTAATGATATTCTTTATGGTTATGCCTGCTTTAATAGGAGGATTTGGTAACTTTTTATTACCATTACTAGTGGGAGGTCCTGATATGGCCTTTCCTAGACTTAATAATATAAGTTTCTGATTATTACCACCTAGTTTATTATTATTTTTATTTGCTAGTGGTATAGAAAATGGTGCTGGTACTGGTTGAACTCTTTACCCTCCATTAAGTGGAGTACAAAGTCACAGTGGACCAAGTGTTGATTTAGCTATTTTTGCTTTACACTTATCAGGTGTAAGTAGTTTATTAGGAGCAATCAATTTTATAACTACTATACTTAATATGAGAAGTCCTGGTATAAGATTACACAAATTAGCTTTATTTGGATGAGCTGTAGTAGTTACAGCAGTATTATTATTATTATCACTACCTGTATTAGCTGGTGCTATTACTATGGTACTTACAGACCGTAATTTTAACACATCATTCTTTGAAGCTGCAGGAGGTGGTGATCCTATACTTTACCAACATTTATTTTGATTCTTTGGTCATCCAGAAGTTTATATTTTAATTATACCTGGTTTTGGTATAATTAGTACTGTAGTATCATCTAGCTCTAACAAGAGTGTGTTTGGATATTTAGGAATGGTTTATGCTATGATGTCTATTGGTGTATTAGGATTCGTTGTTTGAAGTCATCATATGTATACTGTTGGTTTAGATGTTGATACAAGAGCTTACTTCACAGCTGCTACATTAATTATTGCTGTACCTACAGGTATAAAAATATTTAGTTGATTAGCCACATGTTACGGTGGATCTATACAATTAACACCATCAATGTTATTTGCTTTAGGATTTATATTTATGTTCACAATAGGAGGATTAAGTGGAGTAGTTTTAGCTAATGCATCACTTGATATTGCATTCCACGATACATACTACGTTGTAGCTCATTTCCACTATGTTCTTAGTATGGGAGCAGTATTTGCATTATTTAGTGCTTGATACTTCTGAATACCTAAAATATTAGGATTAGACTATAACAGAATGTTAGGTAAAGTACATTTCTGATTACTTTTTATAGGAGTTAATGTTACATTCTTCCCTCAACACTTCCTTGGTTTACAAGGAATGCCTAGAAGAATTAGTGATTACCCTGACGCCTTTGCAGGATGAAACTTAATTAGTAGTTTTGGAAGTATTATCAGTGTTATTGCTACATGATTATTTTTACATATAGTTTATGTACAATTAGTTGAAGGTAAAGCTACAACAAGATACCCTTGATTAACTCCACAATTCTACAGTGATAGTTTACAAACTTTATTAAATAGAAGTTATAATAGTTTAGAATGAGCTTTAACTAGCCCACCTAAACCTCATGCTTTTGTAAGTTTACCTTTACAAAGCTCTTTTTCTATCTAATTTATAGGAATGTTTAGGTTTATTAACTGTTTAATATATAATTATATATATTAAAGGATATATTGTAAAAGGTTTACAATTTGATTGCAGATCAATATTAAAAGGTTCGATTCCTCTATATCCTTCTCCCCTTAATTGGAGATAAATACTATATTTTACTCATTATTTAATAAGACAATATTAATTAAACAGAAGATAATATAACAATAATAGCCTAATTAATATTATTTTTTAGTTGCAAATTAAATGAATAAAGGATTCCTTTGTATAATTATTTTTACAAAAAAAAATGATACAAGCAGCAAAAATTATAGGAACAGGATTAGCAACAACAGGATTAATAGGTGCAGGTGTAGGAATCGGTGTAGTATTTGGTGCATTAATTTTAGGTGTAGCTAGAAACCCTTCTTTAAGAGGTCAATTATTTTCTTACGCTATATTAGGTTTTGCATTCGCAGAAGCTACAGGTTTATTCGCACTTATGATGGCTTTCCTATTATTGTACGTTGCTTAATATTATATAATTAGTCTAGTGCTAATTTAATATTTATAATAGAACTATTTATTTTATTTATAATATTTAATTTATATCTTATATAAATTTATATATTAAGAGGTATTGCAAGTAATTTTGCGCTTTAGAACTAAATATGTATAAAGATGAGAAGTTAAACTCTTCTATATCTCCAAGCTTTCTAATATAAGCTAAGAATAAAAAAAATATTTTAGTTATATCCCACCCTAGGTTTTTTACATAAAAATTAACTGTGTAAGCAAGCTAAAAAAAAATCCCAGCTATAAAAAAAATATTAATATATAAGCATATTTTTTTTAAGCTTATACTAACCTAATTTTCTAATAAACCAAATACACACTATGTGTTTTATTTATATTAAATATAGAAAAAAAAATAAAGAAAATGTTATATATACCTACCTTAATTTCTGTGATAGAAGTTCTTTTAGTAACTGTGCCTGTTTTATTAACTGTAGCCTATGTAACTGTAGCCGAACGAAAAACAATGGCTAGTATGCAAAGAAGATTAGGTCCTAATATAGTAGGATACTATGGTCTTTTACAAGCATTTGCCGATGCCTTAAAGCTTTTATTGAAAGAATATGTATCACCTACGCAAGCTAATTTAGCTTTATTTTTTCTTGGTCCTATTATAACTTTAATATTTTCATTATTAGGTTATTTAGTTATACCATACGGGCCTGGTTTAGCTTTAAATGATTTTAACTTGGGTATACTATATATGTTAGCAGTGTCATCTTTAGCTACATATGGTATATTATTAGCTGGTTGAAGTGCTAACAGTAAATATGCTTTTTTAGGTTCACTTAGAAGTACGGCACAACTAATAAGTTACGAATTAATTTTAAGTTCTGCCATATTACTTGTAATTATGTTAACTGGAAGTTTAAATCTTACTGTTAACATAGAAGCTCAAAGAGCCATATGATTTATAGTACCATTATTTCCTATATTTATAATATTCTTTATAGGATCTATAGCAGAAACTAATAGACCTCCTTTTGATTTAGCAGAAGCTGAATCGGAACTTGTTAGTGGGTTTATGACAGAACATGCAGCTGTTATTTTTGTATTTTTCTTTTTGGCTGAATATGCTAGTGTTGTATTAATATGTATATTAATGACTATATTGTTTTTAGGTGGTTATTTATATGATTACTTTCCTTCTTTATATGGTTTAATTCAATATGTTGATTTTGATTATTACATAGAACATTTACATAGTGAAAGTTTATTTACAGATCCTTTAATAGAAGGTTTAGTATATGGTTTGAGCTTAGGTATAAAATCTTGTCTTATGATATTTACATTCATATGAGCTAGAGCTTCATTCCCTAGAATACGTTTTGATCAATTGATGTCTTTCTGTTGAACTATATTACTACCTATTGTTATCGCCTTTATTATATTAGTTCCTTGTATGTTATATAGTTTAGATATAATACCTACTAATATTAGTTTATTATAAATCTATTCTTATTTAATAGTAACTTAAACTTTTTCTTTTAATAAGGGTTTTTATAATAAAAGGTTTAAGTTATCATATATTTTGTTTAAAATTAAACTTTACTTTTTAGTATGGTGTTTTAAAAGATTAATATTATTATATTATTTCTTAGGTAAATTTATTTATTATTTATTTATTTTTAATTATGTTGCTTATTTTATTATTATTAATACCCTTAATAGCTATTTTCGTAATATCTGCTTATAATTCATATGAATTATCTAGTTTAAATATTACACGTATTAAAACAATAGCTTTAACAGCTTCAATTATAAATCTTGTTGTTTCTTTAATTATATTTACAATATTTGATTTTAGTAGTAATCAATTCCAATTTGTTCAAGAATATCATGAAATAAGTTATTTTGATTTTTATTTGGGTTTAGATGGATTATCTATATATTTTGTACTATTGACTACTATAATAACTCCTATAGCTTTATTAAGTAATTGAACATCAATTAATGAGAATGTAAAATCATACGTTATTATTATTTTATTATTAGAAACGTTATTATTAGCGGTTTTTTTAGTTTTAGATATATTATTATTTTATATTTTCTTTGAAAGTATTTTACCTCCTTTATTTATATTAATAGGTTTATTTGGATCAAGTAATAAAGTAAGAGCTAGTTTCTATCTATTCTTATACACATTATTGGGATCATTATTTTTATTATTATCAATATTAACTATGTCTTCAATAATGGGTACAACTGATTTTGATGCATTATATAAAACAAATTTTAACTATTCTACACAATTATTTTTATTTTATGGTATATTTATAGCATTTGCCGTAAAAACTCCCACTATATTTTTAAATACTTGATTATTAAAAGCCCACGTTGAATCACCTTTAGGTGGTAGTATTATTTTGGCAGCTATTGTTTTAAAATTAAGCTTATATGGTATATTTAGACTAATATTACCTTTATTACCTAAAGCTTCTTTAGACTACACTTATATTATATACCTTATAGGTGTTATAACTATTATATATGCTAGTTTTAGTACTTTAAGAACTATAGATGTTAAAGAACTTATAGCCTATAGTTCTGTATCACACGCTGCTGTATATCTTATAGGTGTATTTAGTAATACAATACAAGGAATAGAAGGTGGTATAGCTTTAGGATTAGCCCACGGTTTTGTTTCAAGTGGTTTATTTATTTGTGCGGGAGGTGTATTATATGATAGATCCGCTACTAGATTAATAAGTTTTTATAGAGGTATGGCTCAAATAATGCCTTTATTTTCTATATTATTCTTTATTTTATCTTTAGGTAATTGTGGAGTTCCTCTTACTCTTAACTTTGTTGGAGAATTTATGTCTCTTTATGGTGTATTTGAAAGATTACCTTTATTGGGTGTTTTTGCCAGTTCTTCTATAGTATTTTCTGCTGCATATACTATATATATGTTTAATAGAATAGCCTTCGGTGGATCATTCAGTAAATTCTTTGAAGTTAATATAAGCGATGTAAATAAACGTGAGTTTTTTATTCTACTTACATTAGTAATGTTTACAGTAATATTTGGTATATACCCTGCTCCTATTTTAGATGGTTTACATTATTCAGTTTCGTCATTAATATATAATAACCTTATATAAATACTTAAAAAAAATTTATTTATTTATATTTATAAATTAATAACTTTATCTTTAAATTGTAATAGTTATACTATAAATATAGTATAAATTTATAAAAGATAAATATATCTTTTATAAAGGGATATCTGGCAAAAGGTTTGCTAATTGATTGCAGATCAAGACTAACAGGTTCGATTCCTGTATATCTCTCTGATATAAAGAAAACATTCCATTTATTTATGAATTCAAGTTATCTAGACTCGAATTAGAAAAGTCTCTCACCCAAAGGGAGTGTCCGACCAATTCTCTTAAATGATTCCTTGTGGACTTGAACCACAAGTAATATCCTTATCAAGAATACGCTTTACCAATTAAGCTAAGGAATCTTATATTTAATAGCCTACAAAATCTTTATCTTTAGTTAGATAACAATGCCTAAACTATTTGTATAGTTTCAGCATTAAAGCCTTTTAATTAAAAAAAAATGCCACAATTAGTTCCATTTTATTTTATAAACCAAGTAACTTTTGCTTTTATATTACTTATAGTAATGATATATATTATCTCAAAATATATATTACCTAGATTTGTTCGTTTATTCGTTAGTCGTATGTTTATTAGCAAATTATAATAAATATGTTTATTTAAACATTAATTTTTAAATCTATTTATATTTATAATACCTGCTTAGTGAAAAAAGACTAAATAAGGTTTAAACATAATATAATAATATTAAATTAAACCATACTAATTAAGAATAAAAAAAAAGTAAGAAAAATTTTTTGACCCGTTTTTATCTATATTATAAATAAAAAAATA
>JGI12053J15887_10001737_pt1 | contig 10317 bp, 7 predicted proteins | sample MedBloCAOM1_O3_FD_15887 | JGI IMG/M metagenome (IMG submission 15887) | reverse complement strand
GCGGAGTGGGAAGCTCGGTTGACGGCACGGCGGGTGAACGGCATCGCAATGTCAGCTCCTCGACGCTCAGCGCCGCCGATGCGGCAGGAACTCCTGGAGTTTGGTCTTGACACCCTGCTTGATCACTGCCCATCGATCCTCGTCGCCGGCCAGCATCGCCTTGACGGCGTCGGTCATCTGTTCGAAAGTGGCGTGTGGCGGCACCGGTGGCACGTTGGGATCGCACCGCACGTCGAGCAGCGTTGGCCGGTCGGCGGCCAGCGCGCGGTCCCAGGCCGGTGCGATGTCATCGGGTTTATCGACCGAGATGGCCTGCAGTCCCAAGCCGGCAGCGAAGGAAGCGTAGTCGACGTCGGGCAGGCTCTGCGACTCGACGAACTTCGGCGCGCCCCCCATCGCCCGCATTTCCCAGGTGACCTGGTTCAGGTCGTCGTTGTGCAACACGGCGACGACCAGCCGAGGGTCTGACCACTGTTTCCAGTACCGCTTGATGGTAATCAGCTCGGCGAGGCCGTTCATCTGCATCGCGCCATCACCGGCCAACACGATCACCGGCCGGTCCGGGCAACCGAACTTCGCCCCGATCCCGTAGGGCACCCCGCAGCCCATGGTGGCAAGGGTGCCCGACAGCGACCCGCGCATATGCCCCCGGAACTTCAGCTGCCGGGCATACCAGTTGGCTGCCGACCCGGAGTCAGCAGTGATGATCGCATTGTCCGGCAGCCGGTCGCTCAGCTCAGAGAACAGCCGCATCGGGTTGATCGGGTCCGCCTCGACACCTGCCTCCATCGCCATGGTCTCCCACCAGCGACCCACGTCGGACTCGATGCTCTCCNGCCAGGACCGGTCCTCCTTGCGAACCAGCAGCGGGAGCAAGGCACGCAGNGTGGTCGTCGCGTCGCCCACCAGGTTCAGCTCGTAGGGATACCGCATCCCGATCAGGACGGGATCCAGGTCGATNTGGATCGCTCGGGCCTGATCGAACTCAGGCATGAACTGGCTGTAGGGAAAGCTCGATCCGACCGTCAGCAACGTGTCAGCCGCACGCATCATCTCGTAGCTCGGGCGCGTGCCGAGCAGCCCGATCGATCCCGTGACGTACGGCAGTTCGTCGGACAGCACGTCCTTGCCCAGCAGCGCTTTGGCCACCCCGGCGCCCAGGAGGTCGGCGACCTGCTCGAGCTCGGCGGCCGCACCCCGGGCCCCGGAACCTGCCAGGATCGCGACCTTGTTGCCGGCGTTAAGGATTTCCGCCGCCTGCCGCAGTGCTTCCTGATCCGGCGCCAGCTCAGGCCAGCGGATCCCCAGGCTCGATGGCACCATCTTGAACTCGTGAGTCGGCGGGGAGTATGCGAGATCCTGCACATCGGCCGGCACGATCACCGCGGTCGGCGCCCGCCGCGCCAGAGCCGTCCGGATCGCCCGATCCAGCACGTTGGGCAACTGTTCGGCAACGGTGATCATCTGCACGTAATCACTGGCGACGTCCTTGAACAGGCTCAGCAGGTCGACCTCTTGCTGGTAGGAACCGCCCATCGCGCTGCGATTGGTCTGTCCGACGATCGCCACCACCGGCACGTGGTCGAGCTTGGCGTCGTAAAGTCCGTTGAGCAGGTGGATCGCGCCTGGCCCCGAGGTCGCGGCGCAGACCCCGAGTTGTCCGGTGAACTTCGCGTACCCCACAGCTTCGAAAGCCGCCATCTCCTCATGCCGAGCCTGCACGAACTGCGGTTTGTTGTCCGCCCGACCCCAGGCCGCGAGCAGCCCGTTGATCCCGTCGCCGGGATACGCGAAGACTCTGTGTACGCCCCAGTCCCGCAAGCGGCTCAGCAGATAATCGGCAACCTTCGGTGCGGCCACGATGTTCCCTCCGGAGACCCTGCTCTTTCGACCCCTCGCTGGCGTTCCCAAAGATCGTTGCGGCTACTCACCCGTCGCCCCATTGTGACTTGCGTCACATCCACTGCGCTTTGGCAGTTAACCGCTGCGCTGGTGCGAGTGGCATGCTCGACGGATGCCGCTGCTCAGCCGGCTTGCGACGGCGTCTGCTGTGGCGTGGACCTATCTCGTCATCGGGCACGGCGACTTCTGGCTCGCTTCTCCCCGCCTACCGGCCGAACCACCGGAGCCCAGCTACTGGCCCAGCGTCGGAGTCATCGTCCCGGCGCGCGACGAAGCAGCGGTGCTTCCCGAGACGCTGCCCACACTGCTCGCGCAGGATTACCCGGGTGATCTTGTGGTGTGGCTGGTCGATGACGGGAGCAGCGACGGCACCGGGGCACTCGCCCGCACCCTCGCCAACCGGGACGGCGCCTCTTTGACCGTGCTAACGGCCCCGCCTCCACCGCCGGGGTGGACGGGCAAGCTCAACGCCGTCCAGTTCGGCGTGCAGTCGGCCAGCCCTGCCGGGGTCGAGTTCCTGCTACTCACCGACGCCGACATCGCCCACCACCACTGCTCGGTGCGCCGGCTCGTCGCCACCGCGCTGGCAGACGATCGAGACCTCGTGTCGCTGATGGCGCTGCTGCGCGCGCAGACCGGTTGGGAACGCGTCCTCGTGCCGGCGTTCGTCTACTTCTTCGCCCAGCTCTACCCGTTCCCCCGGGTCACCCGGCCCGGAAGTCGGACCGCTGCGGCAGCGGGCGGCTGCGTCCTGGTCCGCCGGACGGCGCTGGCGCGCGCTGGGGGCCTGACCCGCGTCCGCGGGAACCTCATCGACGACGTAGCCCTGGGCCGGCTACTCAAACGGTCCGGCGCGCGGACCTGGCTGGGCTTCACCGGCGACCCGCCCGAGGTCCGCAGTGTCCGGCCGTACCCCCACCTGGCAGACCTGTGGACCATGGTGACGCGCAGCGCTTACATCCAGCTACGTCGCTCACCGCTGCTGCTCGCCGGCACGCTCGCCGGCCTGGGACTGCTCTACGTCGTCCCTCCGATCGCAGCACTCACCGGGCTGGCCAGGCGTTCGCCGCGGCTCGCCGCGACCGGATTCGGCGCGTGGGCCGCGATGGCCGTTACCCAGGGACCGGTGCTACGGCTCTACGGTCTCTCGCCGCTGCGCGGGCTCATCCTGCCGGCCGTCGCCACGTTGTATGCGGCCATGACAGCGGACTCGGCGCGCCGTCACGCAACCGGTCAAGGTGGCGCCTGGAAGGGTCGACTCGCTGCGCCGGATATCGCGGCGCGTTAAGCGGCGCCTGCCATGATCGCTTCGCAGCTGCGGATTGCCGCTCGGTAGCTCTGCGTGGTGGGTTGGTCCAGGAGCGGTTCGCTGAGGTGGTTACGCCAGTACTGGATGGCGTGGAATGCGGCGGCGCGGGTGTGCGTGGCAGTGGTGTCTGGGGGCAGGCCGAGTCGGGTTGTCGCTGAGGTGCCGTGGCCGCCGAGTACTTGATCGAGGGCGTTGCGGATCCGTTCTGGGACGGGCAGCGCGACCAGTCCGGCTAATACTCGTAGCTCGGTGAACGGGTGCGTGTCGGCGAGGAGCCGGTCGACTGCGCTGACCACCCGTGCGGTGTTCGGGCTGCGGTGCCGCAGCAGGATGCCGCGGAGCGTGCGCAGCGCTGAGTGTGCTTTGAGCTGGCGATTGCGGCTACCGAAGCGGGCCCGCAGAGTGCGGTGCAGGTCAGTGAGCCCACTGTGGCGGACCAGCTCAGCCGCCAGCGCGGGTGCGTCGCGGGCGCCGCCGCGGATCAACGATATGGCGGTTCGGATGCCGACCATGCCAAAGGCTGTCAACAGCTGTTCCCGGCCAGCCGCGGGTATCGGAAGCTCGGTCGTGACGAACCGCCCGGGGGAAACGAGGATCGCTTCGCGGACGTCGTCGGGCAGCGCGGCAAGCTGGTCGAGGGTGCTGAATTGTTGTTGCCGCAGCGTTTGGCCGCGTAGTGCGAGTAGCCCGGACACTGCGAGGAAGTCTCGATGCAGGCCGTTGAGCTCGTGGGCGGTGCGCAGCTGCGCGCTGGCTGTTCGGGCGGCGTCGAGTGAGGTGGTGCGGCCNCCGTCGGTTTCGTCGGCGCGAGACAGGACCCCCACGATGCCGAGCGGGCCACGTCCGGTGCCGGCGTGCTNGTGGAGCCTGCGCAGCAGCGCCACGTCGGCGCTGTGCAGGGAGCGCATCAGGTAGACGATGGCGTCAGCCTCGCAGGTCCCCTCATCGGGGGTGAGGAACTCAAGAGTGCGCGCGGAAACGTCGCGGGAGTTCGACGACGTCCCGGGGGTGTCGACTAACGTGTACTGATCGAGCAGCGACGAGGGCCAGCCGACTTCGAGGCGCTCCACCCGATCCGCGGTCACCGGCCCGAGGTCGAGGTGTAGCCGGCCGTCGGTCCGCAGCACCGGCAGCGGGGTGCGCCGCCCGCCATCATGGGTGACCTCGATGCGTGGCCCAGCCGACCCGCAGAACCAAGTGACGACCCGGGTGCACTCGGTGGCGTCGGTGGGTGCGATCTCCTCGCCGACCAGCGCGTTGAGCAGGGTCGACTTCCCGGACTTGAGCGTCCCGGCAAGCGCGACCCGCAGCGGCTCGTCCAGCCTACGCTGGCATGCCGCGAGCTCGGCGTCGACTTCAGCGCTGAGGTGGGAGCCGGCCTTGAGCTCACTACGGGCGTCGCGGATGAGCATCCGGGCCAGGTCGACGGGGCCATACGGCTGTGGGTTCATCGGGTCGCCTCCATTGTGCGGGCGGGAATCAGGGCAGCAGCGCGGACGCGTAGCTGACGTAGGTCACTTAAAGCGTTGTGGACCTCGGCGCTCCGGCCGGCGCGGTGCTCGGTGTGGATCTGATTGGCCTCCTGGGCAGCTCTCCATGCGTCATCGGCGGAGCGAAGCATCTCGGTCGCCACCATGGTGAAGTGGTCACGCAGGGTCCGCTGCGCCTCGCGGAGCCGGTACTTCGACTCCTTGCCGACCTGAAAGATCACGTCATCCATCAGGCGGGCGACCGCGGCCTTCGCCTCAGCTTGGCGCCGNGAAGTCTGCGATTTGCGGTCCTCCCAGAAGGTATTGGCGCCGAGCAACACACCCGCGCCGATCGACCACGGGTTCACCAGCGCCAACCCNGCGAGACCGGTCATCAGCCCCACCATCAGGACGCCACCATAGGAACCCCGCACGCTGCTGATCGCCCGTTGCACTATGCCGGTCTTGCGGCTGTCCAGCGGCTCCAGGGACTGCACGGGATCGAGGATCGATCCGGTGTGGTCGAGGTAGAGCTCTGGTACCGCTAACCGACCTTCTGCGGCGAACCGGGTAGCCACCTTCTCNGCAAGATCACGACAACGGGTGTGGGCCAGGACGAAGTTGTCTTGGACGGCTCCGGCGATGCGACCGTCGAGCCAGCTGCCGAACTCCTCCCATCGCTTGGCCGGGTCGGAAGTCATGATGTCCGCTTCGGCCTCACGGACCACACTGCGCAGGCGGTGCCGAAGGTCGTGCTCGACCTCGACAGTCAGCTCCGTCGCGCCGTCGCCGAGCACGACCTGCCAGTTGGCCGTGCGCTGCCGCAGCCGGTCGGCGGCCTCCCAGGCGTCGCGCAGCCGAGCGACGAGCTCGGCTCCGCTGCTGGGATCGTTGAGGGCATCCAGCTCGGCGTTCAGCGCCATCGCCAGATGGTCTGAGACAAATCTGACGTCGTTGACCACCGCGTTGCGCAGCACGACGTCGGCCTCCCCGATGAGCCGATGGCGCAACAGGTCGACCAGTTGGGGCACACCCGATTCGACCGAAAGTTCGGCGTCACCCGTGCGCCGGGCGATCTCGCCCATTGCCGCCGACAGCGGCAGCAGTGGGATGTCCAGCCCCGCACTGGTCAGGTGGGTGCGATTGGCTCGCTGGATGTCGGCCCACCGCGGGTAGAGGTCGATCTTGGTGATCACCCCGATAACGGTGGGACAGAGCTGCCGGATCTGGCGCAAGAAGGCGATCTCCGGCTCGGTGTATTCCTGGCTCGCGTCAGAGACGAAAAGGGCCGCGCCGGCCGCTGGCAACAGGGACAGCACCGCGCCCGCGCGGCCGGTGTCCAGCCCGGACGCTCCCGGGGTGTCGATGAGCACCACGCCCTCTGCTAGCAGATCGTTGGGTGCGCCGACCTCGATGCGGGGCACTGGACCGGCACCTGCGTCGGGCTCCGCCCCGGCGGTCGCGGCGGGGACCAGCCGCACGAAGTCGGCGTCGGAGTAGGTGACAACGACGGGGTCGGCCTTGCCGGTGGCGGTCACCGGCGCGCCAGTGATGGCCTCGACCAGCGAGCTCATTCCCTGGCCGGTCTGCCCGGTGACCACGATGCGCAACCGCGGATCAGTGACCCTGATCCGAGCCTGAGCGAGGTGGGTGCCGAGGTCTGGTCGGTTCGCGGCGTCGGTGAGCAGGCGCAGCCGGTCGAGCAGCTCGGTTACAGCCGNGGTGGATCCGGTGTNGGTTCCGATACGGGTAGCGGGATCGGTCATGACGGACATCTCGTCCTCCTTTTGCGGTGTGAACGACCTCCCCGGCCCGCGCCGGCATGTGCGGCGCGGGCCGGTGGTGATCAGTGATGGATGGGCGTGGTGTGATCAGGCGTCACGTGGTCCGTCGTGATGTGCGTGGCGGTTGGGCTCGTAGTGAGCCCGCTGGACAGCCCATCCGACGTCGGCGACAAGCCGGTGTGACTGCTGTCCGTTGCCGACACTGTGCTGACACTCGGGCTTGCCGGGTGCGAATTAACGTTGGGCCCGGCGCTGGATGCCGGAGCCGTCGGGATGTGCGTGCTGGTAGCCGGCGTGCTGGCGGATGCAGCGGGCGCACTCGTGGTGGACCCTGCGGGCGAAGCGGTGGCGGACCCCGCGTGGGGGCTAGGGGCAGCACCCGCANTCGGCACCGCCGGATGAGCAGCTGGCGCAGCATCCCCACTCGGCACCGCCGCATGAGCAGCTGGCGCAGCACCCGCACNCGNACNCGGCGCCAGCGGAGGTGTAGCTCGTCGAGCCTGGAGCTGCGCCTGGCCCACCCGAGGTGGTGCCCGACGCGCCGATCGAGTGCGCAGTGACGTGTCCGGTTTGGCTACCGGAGGTCTGGGTGTTCGACCCGGCGCCAGCAGCTCCCGACGAGCCGGTGGTGGTACCGGTGTCAGACCCGAGCAGTGCGCTGACGTTGCCGGCGGTGTGAGGATCGGAACCAGCCGTCGTCGAATGGCCCATATCTGCACTCGGGGCATGGACACCTGACGGGTTCAACGGGGTAGATCCGTTGGTAGATCCGGTCGTGGAGCCCGTTGCGGATCCAGGCGCAACCACACCAGTGTGGTTTGCGCTGGACACGCTGTTTCGGGATGTGGTCACCGCGCTACCTGATCCCGTGCCGTGCGGTGCTGGTTGCGCGACGGTGGAGCTCTGAGGGGTCGCGCTGACCGCGTGGGATGAGCTGTTGCCCAGATCAGCTTGCGGAGCAAAACCGGTGCTGACTGTCGATGATTTCTCCACGGTTGTGCTGAGCGGCTCGGACGTCACGTGGGATGCTGCCGCCGGAGTCACCGGGGTGGTCGTGACCGGCTGGCTGGCTGCCGTGCTCTGAGTGGTGCCAGCCGCGTTCGCCGGGGTAGTTGCAGTGCTCACCGCTTGGCTTAGTGCGGGTGAGGTGGATGAAAACGACGGCGGCAGACCGGCCGATCCGCCGGTCGACAGGCCCGAGGGGCCTGACGGGCCAGAGGAGAACGAACCCGCTGAATATGGCGCTGACGATCCCGGTTGCACAGACATCGAATGGTGCTCACCCGGCTGCCTTCCGGCTCCGGCGCTAGTGGACAGTGCATCTTCCTGCGGGTTAGCAGTGACCGCGTGGTGCTCGATCCCGGTTGGGTGGGCGCCGTGCTGCCCGTCCACTGCGGCCTGACCGTTGTTGCGACTGCCATCGCTCTGTTCAGAGTGGTTGGGACCCTGAGCCTCGGTCCGGGGCTGAAGATGACCCGACCGAGCATCGGGCTTATCCGAGTTGTCGTTGTCCCGCGGCCCGTCATTACCCCGCGGACCCTCATGATCCCGCGGCCCGTCATTACCCCGCGGACCCTCATGATCCCGCGGCCCGTCGCTGGCCCGCGGCTGCGGCGCGTGGTCGCGAGGTGCGTCATTGTGATCGAATCCGGCAGTCTCGTGGCGAGCCTCGGCGTGGTCCTCATGCCAGTTACCGGTGCTGTGCGGGAAGGACCAACCCAAGTCAGCGAGCGGCGCGCTAGCGCCAGCATGCGTCGTGGCCACATTCCGCAACAGTTCCGAGACGAGGCGTTCGCCGCCTCGAACGTCTAGGTCCGCAAGTCCTTCGGTAGCAACTGAACTATCCATTTCGCAATCCCTCCTCGTGGCCGCCCTATTCCCGGGCGACTTCGAAGGTGACGCTAGGACCCGCTCCTGTGGCTTCGCTGTGTGCTCGCTGTGGGTCCGACCAGAGCACCACAGAGCCCGAAGAGCACCCGTTCACAGGGAACGCACAGCTAAAACCAACTTGACTTGTTGTTTCCGCGGCTAGGTTCCTGCCCGGTGGGAGAAATCTCCTGAAATAGCGCAAGACCAGTGGATGATCGGAGTGAGACATGAGCCTCTGTGTGGGAGTCGCGCTTAGCGGGGATTCGGTCAGCGCCGTCGCGGCCGATGAGAGTACGCGGGCTTCAACTCCTGATCGGGTTTCTGTGCCGGCGCTCCTGGTGATCGCGCCCGAGGTGGGCGCCCTGGTAGGGCCTCAGGCCGAGCGGTGTGCCGCATCCGGGGTTGGCGCGGTGTTTCGTGACTTCGCTGATCGCGTCGGCGACCCGGTACCGGTGGTGGGTAGTGACGGCAGTTGCCGGTTGGGGGCGGACTTGCTGGCCATGACGATAGGAGGCGTCTTACGGAAACACGCCGCCGGTTCCAATCTCGCGCACCTCGCAATTGCTCACCCCAGCGACTGGGGACCGTACGAGCTGTCGGTCTTACGTTCTGCGTTGACCTGCACCGAAGCCGGGGGGATACCGACATCGCTCGTGAGCAGCCCGATCGCAGCTGCTATCACGGCGGTCGGTGCTGGAATGATGAATTCGTCTGAGACGGCCATCGTTGCCGACATCTGCAACCAAGGTACCGAGGTCGCGCTGGTGACCGGCGCAGCAAACCACGTGGGACGCCTCGTTGCGGCCTCTCGCACTGACGATCTGGGCTCTGCCGCGCTCGACCGCGCGCTAGCCAGGCACGTGCTTGAACAGGTACGCGGTCAGCTACCCGCACCAGACTTGCAGGATTTCGCCAATCGGGGAATCGTGCGAGACGTCGTCGCGGCCAGTCGACTAGCGCGTCAAGACCTCGTTCGACACACATCTGCCGTCGTTGACGTGCGGTTGCCCGCGCACAGCGTGCCTGTGCGGATCGTCCGTGCAGAGTTCGAATCGCTGGCCCGCGAACCAATCCACGCAGGGTTATCCAGCATTGCTCACTTGATGGATTACGCGCATGACAATGGTATTGAGGTAAGTGCCATCGTGCTCACCGGCGAGGTCGCCAGGATCCCACTGCTCACCGAACTGATTTCAGCGCAATGGTCCACTCGAGTGGTCATCCCCCCGTCCCCGGAATGGGCTACGGCGAGCGGAACAGCACACATTGCCGTAGGCCGTTCGCAGCCTCGTCTAATCACACCGTTGAGCCCTGAACGTCCGAACGTGTCGAACCCGGCCCGGCCGCAACCGGTGCAAAGTAGAGCCGATAGGCCACAACTGCTCCGGCGCGACCCCATAATTCCAACCAGCTCTTCCCAGGCCAGGCCCGCCGCTTCCGGTGTGCAGGCCGCCGCCAGCGAGCGGAAATGGACGCTGAGGTGGGGCGCAATCCAGCTGACCGCAGCGCTGATCTCCGATTCCCACGGAGAGCCGAGCGACCACCATGACCGCAGTCCGTCCTGGCGTTCCCGCGCCGTTCCGCGACACGGCTAACTCGCTGATTAGCGGTCCGACGGGGCATACGTGGTCAGTATTGGACAACGACCTATCCGTATCTCAGCCAGGGAGGCAGTGCGACGTGCGGCAGGCTCACGACGCTGCCGCCGTCAAGTCGTAGAGCGTGACGCTGTCGACCGTGCGGCCGGTAAAGTGCTGCGCTACCCAGTCCTCGATCTGCCGGCTGGTGTTGGCGCCACCGTCCGGTCGGCCGAAGCTGCCGCCACCGACAAAGTAATGGATCTTTCGCTGAGCGACGTACTGTTCGAACTGCTTAAGGTGGGTGACAGGACGGTGCCGTTGAACCCGCCCACCGGCATCACCGGGTCGCTGGTGGCGAGCTGGTAGCCGGCCGCGTTATTCGAGCCGGCCGCCGCGGCTACCCA
>JGI12053J15887_10001734_pt1 | contig 10322 bp, 9 predicted proteins | sample MedBloCAOM1_O3_FD_15887 | JGI IMG/M metagenome (IMG submission 15887) | reverse complement strand
TGATTACCTGCTACAATCCCGTCTGCATCGCCGTCGCCGGCCGGGTGCCAAGGCTAGTTCAGGATCGTTGGTGCGTGACTTGGAAGCTCTATACCGAGGATGGCACGTTTCCTCCCCACGACCAGTGTCTAATGGCCGACGCTATCCTGCGGCAAATGCCCGTGCGAGGCGTGTCCGCCGTCGCCGAGCGCCCGGATGGCACACGACTGAATTTCCTGCCTTTCCGACCCCCTGTTTGATGCTCAGGGCGCGCTTGTCGGCGCCGTCAATATGTTGATCGATGTTACCGCAAGCAAACGCGCCCCCGTGCTTCGCGAGCAAGCGCGCCGGTGCCGCCGACTGGCAATTTCCGTGGACGACGAGCAGACGGCTTCTGCCCTTAATGGACTTGCCGCTGGGTACGAGGAAGAGGCTCAGAAGCTTTCTCGACCAGATCCGAGCCGCCGTGTACGTCGATGACGTGGTGGTTTCCGGCGGCCTGGTGAAAGCGATTCACGTTCTGCGTCAGAATGATCTCGGATCGACCATCATTCGAGGCGCGCCAAAGCTCGATCAGCGTTATTCGGTACAACCCCCGCCGAAGCGTGGATCTGGGAAAGGTCTAGGGACGGCGTCGATCAACCCTTAGCCTTGTTGCGGACGGGCTTGTTATTAGCGACCGGCGTTCTGATCCCTTCCGCACCGTGAAACTCGGCCCTTCAGGGCATGGTAGAGGTCGGTGACCCATAAAAAACGATGCGAACAGGGGCCGGGATTGCCGGCCCCTCAAAGATGCATAACGATTTAGAGATCAGCTTCCGCTTCAACATTCACGACAGCCTTCGCCAGCGCGGTCAGTGCGACGTCGGTGGCCTTCTCTTCCTTCAAGGTCGCGTCGAGGAGAGCGGCGGCATCCGGTAATCCCAGTTCGGTGGCCCACGTCTTCAGGGTGCCATAGCGGGAAATCTCGTAATGTTCGACGGCTTGAGCGGATGCGGCCAGACCCGCATCGAGCGCCGGCATCCCCTTGTAATCCGTCATGACCTCGGCACCCTCTTTGGTGATGCCCATGATCGCTTCACACTTCTTCGCCTGGATCTTCTTGCCAAAAATCTTGAAGACTTGTTCGAGACGCTTAATCTGCCCCCGCGTCTCTCGCTCGTGCTTGACGAAGGCGGCCTTGAGTTCTTTCGACTGCGCGGCCTTGGCCATTTTTGGCAGGGTCGTCAGGATCTTCTTCTCAGCGAAGTAGACATCCTTGAGAGTGTCGTGAAACAGATCGCTCAATAATTTTGGCTTTTTAGCCATGGTGTAGCCTCCCGGTTGGAATGCACACCAAGTCTCCAGATGGAACCCGGTTCCACTGGTGAGCGATTTAACTGCCTGCAACGATCGTTGCCGAACCGANGTTTTTCCGCGACCTAAGTGCACAGCCTGTGCTGACGTCGCCGGCCGAAAGTGAAATACTAAGCTGACTTGCGGTCTGACAGTTCAGAAAGCGCGCGGCTGGCTGCATCACGCAAACCGTCTAAGGTAATATTTCCCTTCTTCGCGCTTTGCATCAGTTTTTGCGCAATGTGCTTTCGTCTTTCGTGGTCGCCGCCGTGAGGGAGTCCTCGGCAAACCTCTTCGAGCACCACGTCCATATTTGCAGCCGTGCGATCGTCAATCTTTGTCATGTCTCATTCCCCTCACCGCGACTGAGTTGAGTTTAAAAATTCCAATCTATGGGGTGAANCGCGGTCGTCGCCGCTGGATCTCCTTGCGCAGCTTTTCAGCGTATTGCTTCACGCCGTCGCCAACTAACAATGACTACATTTTAGTCCGGGATATTTTCCCGTCTAGGGGTCCGATTGTCAGCAATCGGACATTGGAACCCGTGCAGAATGGGCGCGGATAACGGCCGGTTTGCCGATAATAGTCCCAGCCAGGCGAGCAGTTCCGTTCTCCAGGCATACCAGCAAACCCTGCATATCTCGGGCGAGGCGACGCGCGTTTGCGGAGGCCGCCCAGCGGGAACACCGCCGGTGGCCAGCTGTTATTTGGACCACGGCCCTCGTCCGCCCTGCAAAATCGGAGCTCCCATGAAAGTCGGCGATTTCGTAGTTGAGCGTCTGCATGCCTGGGGAGTTCGGCGGATCTACGGATATCCTGGTGATGGGATCAACGGCGTCATCGGAGCTCTCCAGCGAGCCGGGACAATCGACTTCATCCAGGTCCGGCACGAGGAAATGGCGGCCTTTATGGCCGTAGCCCACGCCAAGTTCACCGGCGAGATCGGTGTCTGCTTGTCGACCGGCGGGCCCGGGGCCACTCACCTGATCACGGGGCTCTATGATGCCAAGCTCGATCACGCGCCGGTACTGGCGATTTGCGGACAGGCCGAAGCAACCGTCCGGGGCGCCAGCTACCAGCAGGAACTCAATCTCGACCGCATGTTCGCGGACGTAGCCGTGTTCGCGCAAGAGGCGTCGGCGGCAGCCCAGGTGAGGCATCTGCTCGACCGCTGCGTCAGAGTGGCAATGGCATCCGATGGTCCATCCGTCCTGATCCTCCCAAAGGATATCCAGGACGAAGACTATAAGGAGCCGGCGGTAGCGCACGGTTTCACGCGTTCAGGTATCGGCTATAGCAAGCCGCGGGTAGTCCCCGAGAATGCCGACCTCGAAAAGGCCGCCGACATTCTCAACGCCGGCAAGAAAGTTGCTATCCTGATCGGTGCTGGCGCCCGAGGTACTGCACCGCAACTGACCGAGATGGCCACACTTCTCGGAGCCGGTGTCGCGAAGGCCCTCTTAGGCAAGGATGTGCTGCCGGACAACCTGCCCTTTGTCACCGGCGCCATCGGTCTTCTTGGGACGGAGCCAAGCTGGGAACTCATGCAGAACTGCGACACGCTCCTGATGGTCGGGACCGGATTCCCCTGGTCCGAATTCCTGCCAAAGGACGGCGCCGCACGCGCCGTCCAGATCGACATCAAGGCGTCGATGCTTTCGCTGCGATACCCCATAGACGTCAATCTTCACGGCGATGCGGCCGAAACGCTGAAGGCGCTGCTTCCCCTCATCAAGCGCAAGGACGACCGCGATTGGGCGAAGGAGATCGAAGCAAACATAGCTGGATGGTGGGAGAAGCTTGAGGGCCGTGCAAAGGCGGACGCCAATCCCGTAAACCCGCAGCGCGTCGTCTGGGAAATGTCGCCCATGCTGCCGGCAAACGCCATCGTCACCAGCGACAGTGGATCCTGCGCAAACTGGTTTGCCCGCGACTACCGAGTGCAGCAGGGGCAGTCCGCCTCACTCTCGGGCGGCCTGGCCTCCATGGGTGCAGCCGTCCCCTACGCCATCGGAGCCAAGTTTGCGCATCCCGACCGTCCGGTGATCGCGCTGGTCGGAGACGGCGCCATGCAGATGAACAACATGGCCGAACTCATTACGGTGCAGAAATACTGGAAGCGTTGGGCCGACCCGCGCTGGATCGTCTGCGTCTTCAACAATCAGGATCTCAACGAAGTAACCTGGGAGCAGCGCGTGATGGAGGGTAATCCGAGGTTCGAAGCGTCCCAGGACATTCCGGACTTCGCCTACGCCAAGTTCGGGGAGATGCTCGGGTTCAAAGGCATCTTCGTGGATTCGCCGGACCGCTTGGCCTCTGCCTGGCAAGAGGCGCTTTCCAGCGACCGGCCGGTGGTCCTTGAGGTCAAGACCGATCCGGAAGTCGTTCCCCTTCCGCCGCACGTCACGCTGAAAGAGGCCCGCGAATTCATGTCGGCGATGGCCAAAGGCGATAGTGGGGCAGGCCGCATCATAGGTGATACCGCAAGACAGGTGGTCGACGGCCTGTTCGGGAAAAAGGAATGAAATGGCTTGGCGCTTCGACGGCTGTTAAAACATGGAGGTTTCGATTAATAGCCTGACTCTAAACGGCACGGTCGTCGCTGTCGCTTCTAATGCAAAGCACGAATTCAGCAAGCCTTCCAAAGAAACAATAAAACTCGTCGCAGATCACGGCGTGGAAGGCGATGCCCACGCAGGTCGCTTCATCCAGCATAGATACCTCGCGAAAAAGACGCCGGCCGCGCCAAATAACCGGCAAGTGCACTTAATCGCCTCCGAACTGTTCAGGGAATTGGCTTCGAACGGCTTCAACGTGGCGCCCGGCGACCTCGGCGAAAACGTGACAACCAAAGGGTTGGACCTATCGAATTTCCCGCTCGGCTCGCGGCTGCACATAGGTCATTCAGCGATTGTCGAACTTACCGGGCTAAGGACCCCTTGTGCATTGATCGATCGTTTCCAAAAGGCATTGAAGCGGGCGATGATAATGAAAAATCAACATCCGAGGTTTAGGTGCGGCGTGCTCGGCGTCGTAAGGGCGACCGGGCACATTGCGCCGGGCGATGCCGTGAATGTTGAACTGCCATCAACCAGCCGGCAGACGCTTCCCGAACTATAGCAGCTCGGGCATTCGTGGGACCTTGCGTAGGTCTTCCAACCAGGCCGTGGATTACCATCGTACGGAGCCCGTCAATCACCCTTGGGCGACAACAAACTTCGGCCGTTCGGCACGACGGAGTTCCGAGACATAAATCACGGCTAGGGAACAGTTGAGAGGCACGGAGTCGAAATAACTTACCGAGAAACCGGCATACGCCCGCCATCGAAGCTTCTTAAGACTATAACCCGTCCGCAGTCCGTGGTTCCCTAACCGGACACCGATTGCGCTCCGACCTAAATCGTTGCGACCGGTCGTAAACCTCCTTGCGGACTCGCATCAACTCGCCGAGCGGCCGGTGCTCCTCAATTCCATGCCAGGGACTGAATGACATTCCGTCATCGACAGCTTCAGATCTGGAAGCGTTCCAAGCCGGCTGGGTATCGACCATCAACCGCGCGACCGTGATAAACGGGCTTTGAGCCTCATCCCATCGCTTCGTTGGATCGTCGATCGGCATCGTTTCCAGGTCGGCACATAATTGCACCCGGAATTCCCAAACGCTGGCGTTGGTGCGGAAGTGATCGACGACCAGTTCTCTCAGTATGTCGGGCCGTCCGATAGCCACCGCTTTGCCGGTAAGACTGGTTAAATCAGCAGATGCAGGAGCCAGTTGGACCTTTGCGATGTAGTCTCCGTATCGGATCGGCAGTTGGGAGTAAAATGTCTCGCCCAGAATGTGGGTCGGGGGCTCTCCTCCTAATGCCTTGGCAAGAGCCGACTGGCCGCCAAAAACCTCAAGAGTCTTTTCAACCGTCCGCATAACCACCGAAACGCCCTTCTTCACATCCGGGATCCGGTCCGTCGTGGGTGCCAGCAGTTTGAGGCTCTTATGAAAGGCTTTGGCATTGGGCGCATTGAACGTCGGCCCGTTCACGGTCACGAAATCCTGGTTGGAGCCTTGCTCCGAACCTTCAAGGCGCCTTCCCTCGACCCCGATGATCTTGATGGCCAATCCACGAGGGGTCGAAATGGAATCGTCCAGCAAATCGCCGGGTATGGTCGAAAACCTCATGACAACCGGGTATGTCGACGGCCTCGCGAAAAGTCCCTGTGCAAGTGGACCTGGCAGTCCAGCGAGCACCTCGAAACTCCCCTTGAGAATGCCATGACTCTTGGCATGTACGGACCGCAACGCATGGCCGCCGTCGGCAAACGTCTTGTCCGCAATCGCGGTCATTGTTTTCGCGATTGCGTCGGCGGTCTGCTTTTCGTCCTTATGAGGCCTGTCGAGATCAGCGGAATATCTTTGAAGGTGCGAAGGAATGCTCATGCTGTAAGCAACTTGTCTATTGTGACCGGAAAATCTCGCACCCGCTTGCCGGTGGCATGAAAGATCGCATTCGCTACGGCTGCCGCCGTACCGACGATGCCGATCTCACCGAGGCCTTTCACCCCGAGTGGGCTAACCTTCTCATCGTGCTCGTCGACGAAAATGACCTCGATATCCTCGATGTCCGCATGAGCAGGGATATGATATTCTGCCAAGTTGCTGTTCATGATTTTGCCGAGGCGGTGATCCGTCATCGCCTCTTCGTGAAGCGCCATGCCAATCCCCATCACGACACCGCCGAGGATTTGGCTGCGCGCGGTCTTGGGATTGAGAATGCGGCCTGCGGCAGCGGCGCAAACAATCCTGGTCACCCGAACAACGCCGAGATCCTCATCGACACGTACTTCGGCAAACACGGCCGAATGGGTGTAGCTGATGTACCTCATCATCTGAAGCAGATCGGGGCCGACCTTGCCCTTCTCCTCGATCTCGGTCAGATCGGCTGCATGCATCACTTCCGAAATACGAAGCCCCCTGTCCGGATCATCGGTGCGGAAAATACGTCCATCCCTCACCTCGACGTCTTCGATCTTGGCGTCCGCCAACGGCGAATTCGCCATCTTCTTCGCGTGTTTGAACAGGGTCTTCTTCACCGCTTCGCACGCCGCCTGTACGGCGGAGCCGTTCGACGCTGCCGTCCACGACCCTCCTTCGACCGGTGAAGTCGGCAGCGTCGACTCCCCGATGCGCGCCTTGACGTCTTCCAGTGGGAGTCCGAACGCGTCCGCGCCGATCTGAGTCAAAATTGTCCAGGTGCCGGTGCCGATGTCCGACGCGGCGGTAGATACTTCAAGCTTGCCGTCGGCGCTCAACTTGGCGCTGGCTTCGGCCTTCTGGAGGAAGGCATCCCACATGCCCGTCGAGACGCCCCAGCCGACCAGTTCATGTCCCTCCTGCATCGACCGGGGAGCAGGTTTCCGCTTTTCCCAGCCGAACGCTGCAGCGCCTTCCCGATAGCACGCGTGGAGTGCCTTAGATGTGAATTGCTTGTCTGTGTTCTCGTCCCTGGATGCAAAATTCAGCCGTCGGATTTCGAGCGGGTCGATCCCGACTTCATAGGACAACTCATCCAGCGCGCACTCCAGAGCCGTCACGCCAATGGCGGCGCCAGGCGCACGCATATCGCACGGCGTTGCCGTATCAAGTTTTGCCAGCCGGTAGGACAACGTGACGTTATCGCAATGATACATCATGCCAGACCAGTTTACGACGGCTTCTTGGTAGTCCTCGTAATGGGATGTAGAGGCCACGGCGTCATGGACGATCGCCTGGAGCCGGCCCTGCTTGTCCGCTGCCAATGATACCGACTGAAAATTGTCGGGCCGGTAGCCGATATGGAACATCTGGGTGCGGGTCAGGGACACCCTCACCGACCGCTTCAGTTCCAGGCTTGCCATGACTGCAAAAAAGAGCTGGTGCTGAGGTCGCAATCCCGCACCGAAAGCGCCTCCGACGTAGTGGTTGATCAGCTTGACGTCCTTTGCTTTCAAGCCGAACACGGACGTCACGTAACCTTGCGTGTTCTGCGAGCCCTGCGTCTTGTCGTAAATGGTCAGCTTGCCTGGACCTTCGAAGACACAGGTCGTGCCGAACATCTCCATCGGATTATGATGCTCGGCGTTGACCCTGTAGTCGTGGCTAATCTTGACCGGCGCTTCCGCGAACGCCTTTTCGGCGTCGCCTCGCGGATCAGGAGGAGGCGGAATACCGCTGCGCTTCTTCGGCGGCACATAAGCTTCTGCAAGCTTTCGCTCCAGCTCGGTGCAGTGCTCCTCAACCTCATAGTCAACGATTACGAGAGACGCCGCATCGCGTGCCGCTTCGTAGGTCTCTGCCACCACTAGCGCCACCGGCTGCCCGTCGAACAAGATCCTGTCGGAATGCAGTGGCCGGAATGGATGACCGGGAGGGGCCACCTCATCGCGCCACTTTCGATCGAGCCACGCGGCCTTGCCGCGATTCTCATGCGTGAAAATCTCGACTACGCCGGGCACCAGCCGCGCACGGTCGGGGTCGATCGCAAGGATGCGTCCGGCTGCGATCGTACTGCCGACAATGCAGCCGTGAAGCAAATCCGCAGCCGGGTACTCGGCTGCGTACTTCGCTTGGCCCGTGACCTTAAGCGGACCATCGACCCGACTGGTCGGGCGACCGACATGGATATTTTCCGTCACGGACATGTTTGGCCTTATTGAATTACTTTGTTGGATTGATCCTGGGGCGTGCCCGCGGCTGCCTGCTGCATCGCGCGCACGATGGCGCGCCGCGCGAGTTCAATCTTGAAGTCGTTCTCACCCTGCCCCTTGGCTTGGGCCAGCACCTGATCCGCAAAGTTCACAAACAACGCCGTTTCGGGTTTCCGACCCTTCAACATGGCCTCTGCGGTAGGGTCACGCCACGGCTTGTGGGCCACACCGCCAAGTGCCACGCGCGCATCTTCGATCTTGTCGGCTTTGACCGTGAGCCCAACAGCGACGGAAACCAGCGCAAAAGCATAGGAAAGTCGGTCGCGGATTTTGAGGTAGGTGTGATTAATTCCAAAGTCGACGGGCGGCAGCACGATGCTCGTGATCAGTTCGCCGGTTGACATCGTGTTGTCTCGCTGCGGCTCGCTTCCTGGCAAACGATGGAAGTCGTGAAATGGCACGCTACGTTTGCCATTCGGCCCCTCGACGTCGACGGAGGCCCCGATGGCCGCCAGCGCCACGCACATGTCGGACGGATAGACGGCGATGCATTGATCACTCGCCCCCAGGATCGCATGAATGCGGTTTACGCCGCCGATCGCCGAGCACCCGGAACCCGGCTCGCGCTTGTTACAGGCGGTTGAAGGGTCATAGAAGTAATAGCAACGCGTCCGTTGCAGCAGGTTACCGCCGGTGGTCGCCGCGTTGCGCAACTGCGCCGACGCGCCAGCCAGAATGGCGCTCGCCAGCAGCGGATAGCGTGCCTGAACGGTCTTATTCCAGGCCAGGTCCGAATTGCTGACTAGGGCTCCGACGCGCAGGCCACCCTCCGTCGTTTCCGATATTTCCTTGAGCGGCAGCCGGTTGATGTCGACGAGGCAAGCCGGTTTCTCGACATCGTATTTCATGAGGTCGACGAGATTGGTCCCGCCTGCCAGAATTCTGGACGACGGTGTCGCCAGTGCTTTGATCGCGTCGGATACCGTGTCTGGACGAACGTAATCGAAACGGTTCATTCGGCTGCCTCCCGCGCGGCTGCGCCCTGAGCCATGACGTCTTCGATAGCGTCCGCGATGTTGGTGTAGGCCCCGCAGCGGCAGAGGTTGCCACTCATGTTCTCGCGGATCTCGGCCCGGGTGTGCGCGTGCCCTTCCGACAGCAATCCCGCCGCCGAACAGAGTTGGCCGGGCGTGCAGTATCCACATTGAAAGGCGTCTCGCTCCACGAAGGCAGCCTGGAGCGGATGCAAGTCGCCCTCGGTTCCAAGCCCCTCGACCGTGGTGATTTCTGCGCCGTCCTGCGAAACCGCCAGGACGAGACAGGAATTCATCCGGACACCGTCGATCAGTACGGTGCAGGCACCACACTGACCGTGGTCGCAGCCCTTTTTGGTTCCGGTTAGCTCAAGATGTTCGCGCAACAGGTCAAGAAGTGTCACCCAGGGATGGAGCACCAACTCGTGCCGGGATCCGTTGATGACGAGAGAAGTCGAAATGCCGGCATCTGCTGATTGGTCCACGAATTTTCTCGCAATAATGTAGCGAATAGAATTGCCAAGGGACGCGTAAGTTCCAAGGTGACGGGCTGCGCCTTTTCGGCTTCGGAGGATGCGTCGCGCGTCCTTGCGCCATCCGTCGACCGCGGCAGGAACAATTCATTCCGAGCAAAATTGACCTCGCGAAATGGAGATTTTGCTTGCCCGCTTCCAAATTGAGAATTGCCTTTTGACCACCACCGCCCTGATGGTATGAAAAACGACACGATGTCGAAGGACGGCATGAAGAAGTAGGTTCTGCAACCATCGATAGGCTGTCAACGGCTCTGGCGCTTCGCGCCGGGGCCGTTAGATTTACGACATATCTCCCGCGGTTTGCGTTGGCATGGTACGCTACGCCGAACTGGATTTGGGATTCGAATGGCAAGACGATCCGGCAGCGCGATCCTCCCTTTGCATGGTGGCCGCGTGCCACCGTGGCTGGCGACCCGCATGGCTTCGCTTGGCGCCGTCATCACGCAGGCCGTTGTGCACCATTATGGCCGCGACGAGTTCCTGCAACGGCTGTCTCATCCATTCTGGTTCCAGTCGTTCGGTGCCGTCATGGGAATGGACTGGCATTCGTCCGGCATCACCACCAGCGTTATCGGCGCCCTCAAGCGCGGGCTGGGGCCGCTGTCCGACGAACTCGGCATCCACGTCTGCGGCGGCCGAGGCCAGCACTCGCGGAAGACACCGGACGAGTTGCAGGCCCTTGGCGAACGCATCGGTTTCGACGGCGCCAAGCTTACCCGCGCGAGCCGTCTGGTAGCGAAGGTGGACAGCGCTGCCGTGC
>JGI12053J15887_10001733_pt1 | contig 10326 bp, 7 predicted proteins | sample MedBloCAOM1_O3_FD_15887 | JGI IMG/M metagenome (IMG submission 15887) | reverse complement strand
CCGCCGCTAACGGCGGTCAGTGCGCTCGACTACGCTCCGTGGTCTTCGTTGCGCACAGTAATGTTGCGGTGACCAGCTGGCACCATTTTTCGACTTTCCATCACTAATGTGGTGCCTTGTCGCCCTCAGTCCTTGCCTCCAGCCCGCTTTGGGGGAACGCTCTGTAGTCAGGCGCCGGATGTCGCACCGGGGAGTGAGGGGAACGGGGCGGCACCGTAACGGCGACCAGGGAGGATCGGGGATGGCGGGGTGGTCCATTCCGGGTGTGGTGCATCCCCGGGAGATATGTGAGGACGTGGTAGGTCGCCGGGTGGTCGCCCGCCATCGGATGACCCGCCGATCGCTCGCGATCACCTATGTGTCTCCGGAGCTGCTCGCAGATACTGAATTCCGCACGCGGTTCGCACGTGAGTTCGCCCGGCTGGCGCGGGTTCGGGATACCCGGGTGGCCCACGTCCACCGCTACGTTGAGTGTGATCACGGCGCCGCCGTCATCGGCGATCATGTCAATGGCACTCCGTTGCGTGCGCTGCTCCTGGCGCACGGTGCGGTCGGCATCGAGGCTGCGCTGGTTGTGCTCAAGGACTCGCTGCTCGCGCTAGCCGCTTGCCATGAGGCTGGCCTGGCGCACGGGGACGTCAAGCCCGAGGACGTGGTTGTCACCTCTAACGGCCGGGTTCGGCTGGTCGATTTCGGACTCTGGACATCCGGTGGTCGGCGGCTGCTCGGCCGAGCGACGCCCTTTTACCTGGCGCCCGAACAGTGGAATGACCCGTCGGCCACTTCGGCCGGGGACGTGTATGCCGCCACGGTCACGTTCTTCGAGTCCCTAGTCGGCGCGCCACCCTTTTACGCCGACAGCGTGGCCGACCTTTTGATCAAGCATGAACGCAGCGCCGCCCCGGTCGATGTAGTCCCCGAAGCGGTGCGAGAGCTGGTGCTTCGCGGTCTCGCCAAGGACCCGGTTAGTCGAGCTGACGCACGGGCCCTGCTCGCTCATATCCGCGACGTGGCAGGCCGTGCGGTCGGCTCTGATTGGGAGCGGCGCGGACGACAGGAGCTGGCAACGCTCCTCGGCGGTCGGTGCGCGCTACCTGCTGTGTCGACGCTCGGCCGCCGGAAAGATCGCGCAGGCTGGACGCACCGCAAGCCAGTCCGGCTGGCTGCGGTGATGGGTGGTGCGTTGGCCTTGGCTGCAGGTTTGTCCAGCCCGCCGTTAGCGGTCATTTTGCCAGGAATGAGCGTGTTCGGTCCGGGGAAATCGCCGGTACTGGCATTTCCCGAGCCCGACCAGAACACCGTTCCGGTACGTGTAGTGACCAACGGTCCGCTGGCGGACCGTTTGCATTCGGCGGCGAAGGCGGTGACCGGCGCGCCGGTAGCAAAGGTGCGCCCGCCAGCAGCATCAATCCCGGCGCCGAATACCTACCCAGTGCCATATCGGCACCCCATTGCGGATGCGGTAGCTCAAGGTTACGAGGACTCGGACGGCGCCGCCCGGAGTGGCTCCACATCGAGCCAGTCTGGAGCCGGCGAGTCCACATCCACCGCATCGGCGTGCACCCAGGGACTGATTGATCAAGCTTCCTGCTCGGCGTTGCACCCGGATCAGTCGCAGGCGGATTCGGCGGGGACGGCATGGGATCCGTCGCAGGTGATCCCGGCGGCAGTGTCGACGCCGGTCCAGTTGCCGGTACAGCTCGCGGTGCCAGTCAAGGTGCCGGCCCAGCTTCCGGTGCCGATTCAGGTCCCCAAGTCGATTCCGATTCAGAAAAAGATCCAAGCTCGCCAGGGCGCTTCGACCATAAAGAACGCTCAAGTCAAGACTGATTCGCGGGGCTGGAAAGAGGCGCCGTCCGGCCAGAGCGCTACCGGTAAAACCGGTTACTCGACGAACCGACCGCAGGGACGCTCGGAGAGGTCGGGAGAGTTGGAGTCCTCGGGCCATGGAAACTCGGAGTCCCATGGACAGGGAAACTCGTACTCCTCGGGGCACGGAAACTCGGAGTCGCACGGACAGGGAAACCGGGTTCGATAAATCTCTGTGGTGCACACCAAGGCGAGCAAGGACGACCTAGCCGCCCGGCTCGGGCGCTGGAACTGGCCGCAGGCGTCCTGCGGCCCGGCCAGCGAGCCTTGGTGGTCGACGACGTACTCGCCACCGGAGGCACAGCGGCGGCAACCTGCGCGTTGGTCGAGCGCGCCGGGGCCACGGTCAGTGGTGTCGCGGTGTTGCTGGAGATCGCTTCGCTAGCCGGTCGTGATCGGCTAGCCGGTCGATCGCTGCACGTCCTGCTGACGGTCTAACCTGGACCTGGAGGAGACTCCGCCGGGACGGCTTGGGTTCGCCGAACGCCAGGACTGGCGCAGTGCTTGTGGAAGCGGCGAGAAAAACGTGGGCGGTACGCTGAAGAACTGTTTGTCACCACGTGGCGGGAGTGAGCGCTGTGAGCCAGGACCTGCAGCGTGCCGACGCATCGCCGGTTGACTCCAACGCGGCCGCGGGTTCGCAGCGGCCTCCGTCGGCGACCCGGCGGGTCCGGGCCCGGTTTGCGCGGCGGATCACCGCGCAGCGGCCCGGCCCGGTCAGGCAGGTGCTTGAACCGCTCGCCGCGGTGCACCGGGAGTTGCATCCCAAGGCCGACCTCGCCCTGTTGCAACGGGCCTATGATATCGCGGCAGAAAAGCACGCTGACCAGAAACGCAAGTCAGGCGATCCCTACATCACCCATCCGCTGGCGGTCTCAACTATCCTCGCCGAGTTGGGGATGGACACCACCACGTTGGTGGCCGCACTGCTCCACGACACTGTCGAGGATACCGACTACTCGCTGGCCCGCCTCTCGGCGGACTTTGGTGAGGTGGTCGCACATCTCGTTGATGGCGTCACTAAGCTAGACAAAGTCAAGCTCGGCGCCGCCGCCGAGGCTGAAACAATNCGTAAAATGGTCATCGCGATGGCCCGTGANCCCCGCGTANTGGTGATCAAACTAGCCGACCGGCTGCACAACATGCGCACCATGCGCTTCCTGCCACCGGAGCAGCAGGCGCGCAAAGCCAGGGAGACTCTCGAGGTCTTCGCCCCGCTGGCACACCGGCTGGGCATGGCTACCATCAAGTGGGAACTTGAGGACCTTTCGTTCGCGATCCTGCACCCGAAGAAATACGACGAAATTGTGCGGCTGGTAGCCAACCGTGCGCCGTCTCGGGACACCTACCTGCGGACGGTGATTGACGAGGTCTCTGCACAACTGACCGGGTCGCGGATTACCGCCACCGTTGAAGGCAGGCCCAAGCACTATTATTCGATCTATCAGAAGATGATCGTGCGCGGCCGTGATTTCGATGACATCCACGACCTGGTCGGAGTACGGATCATGGTCGAGGACGTACGGGACTGCTACGCCGCGATCGGGGTCGTTCACTCGGTGTGGCAGCCGATGCCGGGGCGATTCAAGGACTACGTCGCCCAACCGCGTTTCGGCGTCTATCAATCTCTGCATACCACGGTGATCGGACCGGACGGCAAACCGCTGGAGGTGCAGATCCGCACCCGCGACATGCACCGCACCGCGGAGTATGGCATCGCCGCGCACTGGCGGTACAAGGAGACCAACGGCACCCACAACGGTGTCCATAACGGAGCCGTCGATATCGACGAGATGGCCTGGATGCGCCAGCTTTTGGACTGGCAGCGCGAGGCCGCCGACCCCAGTGAGTTCCTCGAGTCGCTGCGCTACGACCTGGCCACCCGGGAGATATTCGTCTTCACGCCTAAAGGTGAGGTCATCACGCTGCCCACCGGCTCCACCCCGGTCGACTTCGCCTATGCGGTGCACACCGAGGTCGGTAACCGTTGCATTGGCGCGCGGCTCAACGGCCAGCTGGTCGCCCTCGAGCGGAAGCTGGAGAACGGCGAGGTCGTCGAGATCTTCACCTCGAAGGCCGAGGGTGGCGGTCCGAGTCGGGACTGGCTTTCTTTCGTCGCCTCGCCGCGAGCCCGCGCCAAGATCAGGCAGTGGTACGCCAAGGAGCGTCGCGAGGAGGCCATCGAGACTGGCAAGAATGCCATTGCCAAGGAACTGCGCCGAGTCGGGTTGCCGGTGCAGCGGTTGGTCTCCGCCGAGTCGATGGTCGCCGTGTCCCGAGAGCTGCGTTATCCCGACGTCAGCGCCCTCTACGCCGCTGTCGGTGAGCACCACGCCTCGCCTCGCCATGTGGTGCAACGACTGGTCGCGCTGCTGGGCGGTGAGGAGGGTGCCGAGGAGGTGCTGGCCGACCGGGCCACTCCGTCCACGGTCCAGCGCCGTCGACCGACCACCGATTCCGGCGTGCGGGTCAGCGGCGCCACAGACGTTTACGCCAAGCTTGCGCGATGCTGCACGCCGGTCCCGGGCGACGAGATCCTCGGGTTTGTCACTCGCGGTGGCGGTGTCAGCGTGCACCGCACCGACTGCACCAACGCCGAGTCGCTGCGGGCGCAGCCCGAGCGGCTGGTCGACGTGGAATGGGCGCCTTCGTCGGCGTCGGTGTTCCTGGTCGGGATCCAGGTGGAGGCGCTGGATCGGCACCGCCTGCTGTCCGATGTCACCAAGGTGCTCGCGGACGGCCGGGTGAACATCCTGTCCGCCTCGGTCACTACTACCCGAGATCGGGTGGCGGTGAGCCGGTTCTCCTTCGAGATGGGAGATCCGAAGCACCTAGGTCACGTGCTGCGCGCGGTTCGCAACATCGAAGGCGTCTACGACGTCTACCGCGTCACGTCCTCCAACTGACTTGCCGCAGTGACGTCAGGTCGCCTTGACGTCGACGGACGTGATCGTGACTGGTTGGTTCGGCTTGCCGCCGCCAGGAGACGGCTCCAGCGATCCGTCGTCTCCGGCCTTGGCTATCTGGTCGAGGACTTCAAGGCCGGTCGGCGAGATCGAGGCAAAGACGGTGTACTGCGGTGGGAGCTGAGTCTGGCCGTAGATCAGGAAGAACTGACTACCGCCGCTGTCGGGCTGGCCGGTGTTGGCCATCGCCACCAACCCGCGCCCGTAGGACAGCTGGGGAAACACCTCATCCGGGATGGTGTATCCCGGTCCGCCGGCACCCGACCCAGTCGGATCACCGCATTGCAGAACCTGCAATCCGGGGTTGGTGACCAGCCGGTGGCACGGGCTGTTGGCGTAAAAACCCTGCTGGGCCAGGCTGACGAAGCTGTTCACTGTGCACGGGGCCAACGCCCGGTCAAGCGTCAGGCCGATCGCGCCGGCCGAGGTCTGCATAGTCACCGGCACGGTGCCTCTCGCGGAGGTGGAACCGGCCAGCGGGGGCTTCACCGGCCTGGCCGGGGTCTGCTGGCCGGTCGGGTACTGGCAGTCCACCGAGGCAGGCAGCGGCGTCGGTCGAACCGGTAGCGGAGTGAGTTTGTTGTCGGTGCGGGGTGTAGCCGGAGCGCCCGGTTTGGCCGGCGTTGCCACGGACGGCTTCGCGGTGGCCTCGACTGCCTGGTGCCGGTTTCCCAACGTCACGATTAGCACCACGACGCCGATGACCAACACCACCGCGGCCGCCCCCCCCGCCACGGCATACCTGCGGCGCGCCTTGGCTCGTTCCGCTCGGCGGGCGAGCTGGCGATCAAGTTTGCGCTTCGCGGCCTCGCGACGCTGCTCGTTCGTGGGCACCCGGACTCCTGTGGCTCGGCGACGATCGCGGCGCAGTCTATGTGGGCCCTGGTTAAGCCCGCCGTCAGCCTCCCTGACGTGCGGCCCCTAGGCTGGAGCTGTGCTCGTCGCAGGTTTTCCCACCGGATCGTTCCAGGCGAACTGCTTCGTGCTCGCCCAGGAGGCTGGTGGTCCGTGCGTGGTGGTCGACCCCGGGGAGGGCTCCGAGCAGCCGCTAGGCGATCTGCTGCGCCAGCACCGGCTCGACCCGGTGGCGGTACTGCTGACACATGGGCATTTCGATCACATCTTCGCGGTGACACCGGTGTGCGACGGCAATGACATCCCGGCTTGGATCCATCCCGAGGACCGGGTGCTGCTGTCCGACCCACTCCGGGCGCTGTCTGCCGAGGCGCGCCAGTTCTTCGGTGGTCGGGTGGCGCTGCGCGAGCCCCGCGAGGTGCGCTTGCTGGCTGACGGGGCCTCGTTGGAGCTGGCCGGGCTGACCCTGACCGTCGACCACACCCCGGGCCACACCCGTGGCTCGGTGACCTTCCGCTCGGTGGCTGGTGCGGGGCCGGCGCTGCTGGTCTCCGGCGACACGCTGTTCGCCGGTTCGATCGGACGAACCGATCTACCCGGCGGTGACCACGAGCAGATGCTCGTCTCGCTCAAGGACAAGATTCTCGTGCTGGACGACAAAACCGTGGTGCTGCCCGGTCATGGTCCGCAGACCACGATCGGTCGGGAACGTGCGAGCAACCCGTTCCTGCACGGCCTCACCGCTCCTGGCCGATCGCGCGGACTGTGAGATCGCCGCACAACCGATGATCAAGTCCGCTCGGCGACGGGTTCGATCTTGTCGTGCCTGGCGACCAGCGCGGCGATCGCCGTGGTAATGGGGACTGCGGCGACGAGCCCGATGCTGCCGACCAGCGTGCGTACCACTTCCTGGGCGACGTCCTGGGTGGTGACCAGGGTGCCGAAACTCTGCCCGGACAGCGAAAACAGCAACAGCACGGGCAACACGGCTCCGGTGTAGGCCAGCGCCAAGGTGTTCACCGCTGAAGAGATGTGGTCCCGGCCGATCCGCAGTGCGGCGGTATAGAGTTGCCGGGCCCCGAGCTCCGGATTCGCCCGGCGCAATTCCCACACCGAACTGGTCTGGGTGACGGTGACATCGTCGAGAACGCCGAGGGCTCCGATCAGCATCCCCGCTAACAACAATCCGCGGGCATCGATTCCGTGGCCGAGGACGCCGATGAGTTTGGCGGTATCGTCGTCCAGCCCGGTCAGTTGGGTCGCCGCAGAGAATACGGTACCGAGTACCCCGATCAGAGCAAGGCTCAATACAGTCCCCAGCACCGCGCTGGAGGTCTGTGCCGAGACACCGTGCGTGAGATACAGCACCCCAAACATGATCACGCTTGCGGCCAGCACACCGACGATCACCGGGTTGCCGCCGGTCAGGATCGCGGGGAACAGGTATGTCACCAACACCAGAAAGCTGAAGCCCAGCGCGGCCAGCGACGCGAGACCGCGCCACCGGCCGAGCAACAACACGGCGGCGGCGAACAGCGCGGCCAGCCACAGCATCGAGGAGCCGCGCTGGAAATCCTGGATCTGGTAAGAGGCGGCGTCGGAGGGATTTCCACCGGTGTACCCGAGGACCACCTGATCGCCGACAGCGAAGCGCGGCGTGCTCGGTTCGTCGGGTAATACCTGCTGGACCATCACACCCGGTGAGTCGCCGTCGGTGAGCCGCACACTGAGGGAGACGCACCTCTTGTCTTGACCTGCGGACCCGGCTCCACCAACGCCGGTGGTGCAGGGCGCGGAAGTTGCAGTGAGCACTTCGCCCTGCACCGGCCGCTGCCCTAGTCCGATGTCGACACCACTGTGGGGCTGGTCACTTGGCCAGGTCAGCCAGAGCCCCACCAGGGTGGCTAACGCGATCGGGACCAGCACCGCGACCAGCAACATCCTGACTTGGCGGGAGGACGGGGGCGCAGGTCCGTGCCCGTGTCCGTGGCCATGCCCGCTGGCGGTGCCGGCCGGCTCGACGGTGCCGCGGTCACGGTGCCGGCCCGTTCTGTGGTCGAGTGCACTCATCAGATGGGCGTGCCTCTCTGGTCGATACCGCGCTACGTTCCTAGCGGATCGAATGTCTGTTCGATACAGTGGGGCGATGCGGTGGGACAACCTGATGGCCTCGGACGAGTCTGGTCCAGACGCGCTGTTCGGGGTAGACGACGTCATCAGGCGTACCTTTGACACCCCGGAATTCCGCGGGATGACCTTTTACGAGGTGCGGGCCCAGTCGATCCTCAATAAGGTACCTGGCCAATCCCGGATGCCGTTTGAGTGGACCGTCAACCCTTATCGGGGTTGTAGCCATGCTTGTGTTTATTGCTTCGCTCGGCGGACTCATCAATATCTCGATCTTGATACTGGAATCGACTTCGACTCGAAGATCGTGGTGAAAGTCAATGCGCCGGAGCTGCTGCGGAGGCAGCTCATGTCTGCGCGTTGGGCCGGGAACCATATCGCGATGGGCACCAACGTCGATCCCTACCAGCGGGTCGAGGGGCGTTACCGGCTGATGCCCGGCATCCTCGAGGCTCTCCGCGATGCGCGGAATCCGTTCTCGATCCTCACCAAGGGCACCCTGGTGTTGCGCGACCTGGGTCTGCTCCGCGAGGCCGCGAAGGTCACTGACGTCACGGTCAACGTCTCAGTGGGATTCGTCGACGGGGCGCTCTGGCGGCGAGTCGAGCCCGGCGCGCCTGCTCCGCGTGCCCGGCTCGGCGTGTGTCGCACGCTTACCGATGCGGGCATCGGATGCGGTGTGCTGATGGCGCCTGTGCTCCCGTACCTCACCGACTCGGTCAGTCAACTTGAGGCGACCGTGTGCGCGATCGCGGAGGCCGGCGCCCGCAGCGTCACTCCACTCGTGCTCCACCTGCGCCCCGGCGCGCGGGAGTGGTACCTCGCCTGGCTGGAACGCGAGCACCCGGAGCTGGTGTCCCGTTACCGGGAGCTTTACGGCGCAGGCGCATACGCCCCCAAGGCATATCGGCAGAACATCTCCGCCCGGGTGAACGTGCTGGCTCGGCGCTACGGCATCGGAGCCTCGGTGCCGGGCGAAGCCCGCAGAACCCCGGCCCGGCGCACCGCGGTGCGGGAACGGCGCATGGTCGCCAGCGCCTCAACAACGACGAATCCGCAGGCGGAGCAGCTCAGGTTGCTATGACGAGGGGACGCCGACGGCGGCAGCGCTCTCCGCGCGGCTAGCCTTTGCAGGGTCCGGTTTGCCGTCTCAGAGGTCTAGGAGCGAGTTCCCGTGATGCGCACCCACCCTGCCGGCACGCTGCGCGCCGAGCATGCAGGGACCACCGTCACCCTCACCGGGTGGGTCGCCCGGCGCCGCGACCATGGGGGCGTGATCTTCATCGACCTGCGAGACGCCTCCGGGGTGACCCAGGTGGTCTTCCGGGAGGGTGACATGGCGCAGCGGGCGCACCGGCTGCGCGCCGAGTTCTGCCTTCAGGTCACTGGCACCGTGGCGATGCGCCCCGAGGGTAATGCGAACCCGGACATTCCTACTGGAAGCATCGAGGTCACCGCCGAGGAGCTGACGGTGCTCAGCGAGTCAGCACCGCTGCCGTTTCCGCTCGACGAGCACCTTGAGGTCGGCGAGGAGATTCGGCTGCGGCACCGCTACCTCGATCTGCGCCGGCCGAGCCCCGCTGCCGCGATGCGACTGCGCAGCGAGGCCAACCGGATCGCCCGCACGGTGCTGCACGAGGAGCGCTTCGTCGAGATCGAGACCCCGACCCTGACCCGGTCCACGCCGGAAGGGGCCCGAGACTTCCTGGTGCCGGCGCGGCTACAGCCAGGCTGCTGGTATGCACTGCCGCAGTCACCCCAGCTGTTTAAGCAGCTACTCATGGTCGCCGGCATGGAGCGGTACTACCAGATCGCCCGCTGCTACCGGGATGAGGACTTCCGCGCCGACCGGCAGCCCGAGTTCACTCAGCTCGACGTCGAGATGAGCTTCGTCGAGCAGGACGACGTGATCGCGCTCGGCGAGAAGGTGATCGCCGCACTGTGGGCGGAGCTGGCCGGGTACAGCATCGAGCTGCCCATTCCCCGGCTGAGCTACCGCGACGCGATGGCGCGCTACGGCACCGACAAGCCGGACCTGCGCTGCGAGGTCGAGCTCACCGAGCTCACCAGCTACTTCGTCGACACCCCGTTCCGGGTGTTCCAGGCGCCCTACGTGGGGGCTGTCGTCATGCCCGGCGGAGCAAGCCAGCCACGGCGGCAGCTGGACGCGTGGCAGGAGTGGGCCAAGCAGCGAGGTGCCAAGGGCCTCGCCTATGTGCTGATCGGCGCGGACGGCGAGCTGTCCGGGCCGGTGGCCCGCAACCTCGCTGAGCATGAGCGGGAGGGTCTGGCCAAGGCGGCCGGCGCCAACCCTGGCGACTGTGTGTTTTTCGCCGCCGGTGATGCGCGTGAGGCGCGTGCCCTGCTGGGTGCCGCCCGGGTGGAGATCGGTCGGCGCTGCGGCCTGATTGACGAGTCGGCCTGGTCATTCGTGTGGGTAGTCGACGCACCCATGTTCGAACCCGTCGAGGGCAGTGGCGATGTGGCAATGGGGCACAGCAGTTGGACA
>JGI12053J15887_10001732_pt1 | contig 10328 bp, 6 predicted proteins | sample MedBloCAOM1_O3_FD_15887 | JGI IMG/M metagenome (IMG submission 15887) | reverse complement strand
CCAACTGCAACACCGCTGCGATAACTAAACGCAAGTTCTTCATCCCCCACGCTCCTCATTCACGATTCACTATCTGTCGCTACTGACCCTGGAGACACAACACCACTGCGGCGTCCGTGGTTAAGGCGGACGCCTTCCGTACCTATAACTACCTCGACAAATGTGCGAATCTGATGACTACTACGAAGAACTTAGGGAATGTGTACCAGTGGTACCTTTTCTTGATCAAAAAAATACCGAGGATTGCCGAAAATTTACAACAAAACGCGCGGGGGGGCTTCATTAGACTGACTTTAGGGATGCGAATGATTAGCGATTGATAGAACTACGGGTGATTGGCTTCATTGCGGAGCAGCGCATACAGGAACGGTTTATTGGTGGGCTTGTGGCTACCGCCGCGAGGCTCGACGGTGACAAAAACCGCGTCGATCTCGGCTAACTTCTTGGGGTCGTCAAATCGCATGACCCACCTGCGATTCGTTTCGTTGTCCATATAGAGAATGCCCAAGTTCAAGGGCGATGCCTGCTGACCTTGAGGCGCTTCTCGCTGGCCCCAGACCTGGAAGGTGCTGGCATTGACCACGCCTGGCTCACGATCGAGATCAAAGGCGTAAAAAATAAGAGATTTGCCTTGTGTATAGAAGACTCGGCCGAACGGTTTTTTGGTGCGACTGCTGCCATCGACATCGAATACATCAGCGATGTACAGCTTTCTCGCGCCCATCAACTCGCGGATATCGCGATCAGAACTCAGATACTGGTCGGTGTCATTGAGGCGACGCTCTTGATCCTTGTTCTCGGAGGCCAGCTGGGAAATCTTTGCTTCTAGGGAGGCGGTGTGAATCAGAGTTTTTTCGTGCTCCAAGCGCAAGTTGGCCAGTTCGGTCCTGTCAACCCCGTACGATTGGTTTAGGGATTGCAGCTGAGTGGTTAGTGAATCTCGTTCCTGCGATAAGGCCAATAGTTGAGCCTCGGACTGACTGCTGGCTGCCTGGAGTTTGTTTGAACGGTCCTCAATCCCGCGAAGGGCGGATCTCAGTTTTCCCAGTTCCTGCTCCTTTTGCGCTCCGTCGGCTTGCAGTTGAGCTAACCTTTTCGCTTGCTCGGCCAACACTTCATCGGCGTGCTTTTTTTCTTGGGAAATTTCCTCAGAGCGATCGTCGACCGGGGGCGGCGAGGGAGTTAAGGTGCTGACGCTTTGCGAATGCGTCCGGATTCCGACACGATAAGACCCAAAAGCCACCGCGAAGAGAAGGCATGCCGCCAGCAGCATCGTAGCAATGGACCCGGCAGGGGGTCGGAGTAACATGCTGGGTGGAATCCTCGTCGATGTGCGAGGGCGCCTTTCCGGGGTAGTCTGCTGAGTAGTTTGAATGCGCTCCAACAATTGGTCAAACGCGGGGGCGTCGTACCAGCTTGCCTGGCCACGTCTTTCAGCATATTCGTCGGCAAGAATGGCCATTCCCTGAGTTGTGAGGGCTTGATATTGGCGAAAAACTTCGTGACATTGCTCACAAAGGCGGAGGTGAGCGTGCAGTTCGGCGGATTCCAGGGGGCCCAGGCCACCTGCAGCGGCCAAAGCGCCAAGCTTCTTATATTTATCGTGCTCGCCGCACCCGGAATGGATCTTTAGCATCGTTTTGTTTCCCGAAGATTCTGCACAAACGCACTCTTACGCAGCCGTTCCAGGCCACGATAGAAATTATGGCGCGTATTTCCTAACGATTGGTTAAATTTCTCGCTAATTTCGCGTAAGTCCAGCCCTTCAAAATAAAACAACTCAACTGTTACGCGTTGCATATCGGGAAGCTCTTGGAAAGCTCTCTGGAGCTGCGCTCGATCCATTTTGGAACCGATTTCCCGGTCCAGGTCCGTGCGTCCCAACACTGTATCGCCCAGAGAATCGACATTTGTACCAAGATAAAATCCTCTTCGAGCCAAATGCGCTTTTCTGTCGAGCGCGCGATGAAGGGCGATTTGCACAATCCAGTTTTTGGCTCCGCCCTTTGATCCGTCAAAAAGCATGGACTTCTTGTACAGATGGAAAAACGCTTCCTGCACAACATCTTCGGCCTCGCCGCTATCCCGAACCACGCCTCGGGCTATTCTGAACACCAGCCGCGCGTAGCGATGAAAAAGGATCTCCAAAGCGCTTGCATCGTTTGATTTTAGCCGCGACATCAATTCTTCGTCGCTGGGAAAGCGATGTTCGGACTCGTCGGGCGGACGAACGTGCTGCGTCTGGCTGGCGTTAGATACGATGGGAAACGTAAGCGCGCGTCGCGGCGGCCAAGAACTCATGCGTGCGTTCTCAAATGGACGGCATGTTTCCGACATCCTTAGCGAAACACCCGTTGCATCGACGAACTTCCCCGGCAAAGCTCCGATGGTGAGGAAACCATACACCAAGCGACATAGATGTGAAAACATTTTTTCATAGCGAGAAACACTTTTTTTTCTTCGCCCGTGGCCGGTACAGAATCGATTCGTAGACCGTATATACCTAATACCGTTTCGACGGCCACTTCCTAAAAGAGCAGCTTCAGTCCGAACTGCACGAGACGCGGATTTGTACCCGGCGCAGCTGCGGTTACAACGCCAAAGTTCTGATTATTGGCACCACAACAGACGGTGTTCGGCGGGGCGAATTGAGTTCTGTTAAACAGGTTAAAGAACTCTGTTCGGAATTCGACACCCAGACGCTCGCTACTCGCAAACCTGGTTCTCTTGAATATCGCAAAATCAAAGTTATCGATTCCTTGGGAGCGCAGTCGAGGATCCACGCGAGGTTCATTCCCGAATTGAAAATCACCAGGCGCGGCGAAACAAGGGGTATTGAACCATTGCGTCAGGCGTGAGGCGTGATTTGCGGGTAGATTGGCATTGCATCCAGAAATAACGTTGGGGCGAGAGCCGCCGCCAAACAGCGTCGTGCCGTTGACTTGGCCGTTGGTGAATACCAGCGGGAAGCCTCGCTGGAAGATAGTGACGCCATCAACTCCCCAGCCTCCCACGATTTTATCCAGTATCCCCTCGGCGCCGGAGAGATACTTCCTGCCCTTGCCGAATGGAAGATCGAGAACATAGCTGATCACCAAGCGTTGGGGAACATCTTGCGAGGACAAAGAGCGTTCCCCGCGCAAATTGTTATTGTCTTGAATCGCTCCTACGCCCGGCTCCAACCATGCCGTCAGCGTATCGGTATCGCTAATGAGCTTCGCGTTGGTGTAAGCGACTGACAATGAACCTGCGTCCGCGAAACGACGCTGCACGGTCAGTTGGAATGAGTGATAGATGCTGTCATAAGAGCCTTGGCCGGCGAGCTGCACGCTCGCATACTGGGGATAGGGGCGCCGCAGTTGGCCGATGGTAGTGGTGGGGCCAGTGAGGGCCAGTGCCTGGCCATTGATAAAGAACGGATTCGGTGTGGACTGTACTAGCGTCACATTTTGCCGAGGATTTGGAAGCGAAGGATCGACTTGCGAAGCTGCCTGCGCGAGTAATCCATCCGAGATCTGGTTGATTTGCTGGGAATACTGAGCCAGATGAGTTCCCTTTGAGCCAACATACGCCGCGGACACGAAGAAGCCCGCGGGCAAATCGCGCTGCACATCAAAGTTCCATTGCTGGACGTAGCCTTCCGGATGATTGCGGGGATCGACTTCTGTGATGGACTGCACAACCTGAGTGAGGAATTGTTGAGTCCCCTGAAGGCCCAGACTTCTGCCCGGCGGCGCCGATATTCCTGCGGGAAAAGGCAGGGCGATAGTATTCACGGGGTGCGTGCCGTCCAGGGTGCCGGTATAGGTTGTCGCTGCGGCATTCACCATGTCGTTCAGTGGGTTTAAGCTGAAAGAAACATAGTTGGGAATCCAAAAGATTCCGTAACCACTGCGGATGACGGTGTTCGGGGCAACGCTGTATGCCAGGCCCAGGCGCGGAGCGAAGTCAGTATTTTCACGCGGAACGTTATTCCGGCTTTCAGGCTTCACCAGAAAAACATCGCCTTTGATTCCGGCAGAGCCAGCGGGAAGAAATTGCATCAGGTAACTTGGTGCCGCGGTATTGAAATAAGAGAGCCGGTTGAACCTCTCGGACCATTGGCCTTGAAGGTCGTAACGAAGGCCTAAATTGACGGTAATTTTCTTGGTGGCGCGCCAGGAGTCATCAAAATATAAGGCCCGGTAAATTTGCTGGCCTGCGGTGAAGGCTGGGACAACAGCTTGCGCAAAAAAATGGTTTTCGAAATTGTTGAAATTGTCGGCATATCCGAGCAGAAAATCCGCGAATGAAAACCCTGTGCCGGGGACGCCGGGCAGGGAAGTGAAGCACGCTTGGCCAGCAACGCAAAAATCAAAAGCGCCACTCGCGATATTCGACTGGGCGTAGTCATCGCGGCCAACTTCAAATTGAAAACCAGTGTGGATTTGGTGATGCCCACGCAGCATGGACATGCTGGGCGATAGATAATATTGCGTGTCGCGGTCCTGAATGTAACTCTGACCCTGTGTGCACATGATGTTGTCAGCGAAATTCGCAACACATGGAGTAGGCGGGGTACGCATCTGAGTGGGAACGACGTTGTTATAACTTGCNGGCCAACCAATGGTGGTCAAATCAAAACCGGAATTATTGGGGCTGCGGTTATAAGTGAAGCGCGAAAGGCTGGCATTGAATCCCAAAACGGTGGTAGGGGTAACGCTGTAAGTGTAACCGGAAGCAAGAGCGTGGGTGTGATAGTCCTCGGCACACCGATCGGCGCACAGGCCCGTTCTAAGAGGATCGATGGGCAGGTCCTGAACGTGCCAGTAATTGAAGCGCAAAAAAAGCCTCTGCTTGTTGGTAATGTTGTGATCCAGGCGGGAGACGACCTGGTTATGGTCGCCACCCGTGGGGGCTGCGACGATGAAGTTGTTGGTCGTTGCAGCTGGATTTATTTCTGCGGGCCACAAATTGAGCAGTTTTTCTGAGGTAACATTGATTCGGTTCGCCGGAATTATATTGTTCAGGAATGGAGCGGGCGTTGCGTTGCTGCCTGGGCAGGCTCCTTGTGCATTCACGATGCCTGCACAAGGGTCGTAAATCTGGTCGATCACCACCAGATTGCCGCTCGCNTCCCTGCCTCGATCGTTGCAGATGCCGGCGGTAAAACCGGTCTTACAAATCTGCGAAAAATTGCCCCCTCGTTCATTCGCGTCAGGAACGGTAGTGGTGAAGGGCGCTCCCGTGCGCAGGCGAAAACCTTCGACGCTGACGAACCAGAAGGTTTTATTGCGCCCGCCAAGATGCGGAATCTTCAGCGGTCCACCAGCGTTTGCTCCGAACTGATTCTGCACCCACGGTGGTCTCGGTTGGCCGGCGGAATTGAGAAAGAAATCGTTGGCGTTGAAGATTTTGTTACGGAGGTATTCGTATGCTTCTCCGTGAATGGTGCTTGTGCCGGTTTTGGTACTGAGGTTGGTCACGCCACCGGAAAACTTTCCCCATTCAGCGTCAAGATTGCTGGTTTGCACCTTGAATTCCTGGATGGAGTCCTGCGTCGGAATCAAGACCGGCAGGTTAATGTAGCCAATGTTCAGCGGCTGGCCATCGAGGTACTCGGCGCTCTCATTTCCGAAGGACCCGTCCACCTGATAATTTCCCCAACCAAACGGATTCACTCCCACGGGCGTGCCAGTGGAACCTCCTTGCGGAACTACCGAGGCAGCCAGTTCAATCAAATTAAATACGTTGCGGCCATTTAAAGGCAATTCAACCGCCTTCCGTTGTTCCACGACCGTCCCCATGGTGGAAGATTCGGTGTCCAGTAGCGGCGCGCCTCCACGGACGGTAACGCTTTCTGACGCAGAACCCAGCACCATTTCAAAATTAATCTCCAGGGCGTCCTGCACGTGCAGAATTACATCGGATTTAAGAACCGCTTTGAAGCCTAGTTTTTCTACCTCAATGCGATAGGTGCCTGGGGGCAGATTCGTAACGTAGTAACTTCCCGTTTCATTTGTGACAGTTTCGTAGCGAACGCGTGTGCCGGTATTGATGGCACTTACTTTGGCATCTGGTGTGACCGCTTTGCTCGAATCGGTGATGCGACCCGTAAGAGACGCATTTGACGATTGCGCGATGACGAAGCGGGCCGGGAACACAATTAGGGCGGCGATGGTGATGATGCGAGTGATACCGCGCCAACGCAGGGTGGATTTTTGCTGGGCGAAAGCTGGAATTTCAGTGAGGGTATCCCGCGGCAAGAGAGCCCTCCCGGCAGTGGCAGGAGAACCGGTAAGGAACTGGCGGCCATCCATTTCTCCGAAACCTCCCAGGAAGTTCAGCAAAAGACCTCAGTAGTAACAGGCGGTCGGACTGGAGGTCAACGCGATTCTGGGGAAAATTGTTTGGCCAGTGGTGAGCGGCACTCGGTAGCTCCTTTATTCATTATTGCAGGCACGATACGCAGTTAAAGTAAGTGTAGGGATCGGACGACAGCGGGACGATTTCGGAAGAGATATGGCCGCGGCGGTATTTTGGGAATGAGCGGCGCAGCATCGAGGGCATCGGGGGTCCTGCGCCGCTCTCGGACGTGTTCTATTTATGCAGACCAAAGGACTGCAGAGTTTATTCCATAATTCGCCACTACGGATTTCGCAAGCCCTGTGGGAACAAAGATGGATGGTAGGGGCGGTGGGGATCGTACTAAGGTCCCGGGTTGAAACGACCAATGGATTCATTTTAGGTAACGCGAAAAACGCCAAAAACGCTTAAATGGCCATAGACAGCGTAGGCCGCCGCTCGTCCCTTTTATATTTTTTTTGCTCAAAACCACCGGTACCCAAAATTTGGTCGAGGTATAAACACACATCAAGTGCGGCGATAGCCTTCATCAAATAACTAAAACCGACTACGCTGAATCGAAATCACGGTGCCGTGCCTTAAACTTATATCATGACGGATGTAAGACCCGGGCGGCAGGGCGCCCGACTGAAATGAATATTTCGTGTTCTCCAAACATGCGAACAGCCGTCCGCTTCTCTTCCATCGCTGCGCTTCTTGTTTTTCTATGCTCGACGGGAGTCTCCCAGGAAAGGAGCCAGTTGCAAACTCCCCGTTCCGAGCCGGAACCTCCCGCAATTTTGAAAGTGACTACGCGCCTGGTTACGGTGGACGTGGTGGCGAGGGATCGTCATGGAAATCCGGTGCGCGACCTTACTGCCAAGGACTTTCAGATTTCCGAGCAATCAGGGTCACACAAGAGCCAACAACAAATCGCATCTTTCCGCCTGCTGGATCGTTCTTTGAAAAACGCTTCCGACTCGGAAAGCGCGGCGCTGCAGCTTCCTGCCGGGGTGTTTACGAATATGNNGTCTACAAAGAGCTTGTCCGCGCCGCCCACGATTTTATTGGTGGATGGACTGAACACGGATGCGACAACACAATTGCAGGTGCGGCAGCAAATGGTTCGGCTGCTGGCTTCCGTTCCGAGCGACGTTCCNATGGCGGTTTTCCTGCTCGGGAGAAAACTGCGATTGCTGCAAAGTTTTACGACTGACACGAAGCTGCTCCGTGCTGCGGCACAGCGGGCTCTGTCGCNGGAGGCGACCAACCTCCAGGCGAAAGACGCTCGCGACGACACCTTGAGTCACTCTTCGCTGCTGGAACAAATGGCGGGAGCGGAGGGGCAAAGCGACGTTCCCGGAGGAGCGCCGCGCCCCGGTAGTAACTCCAACGCAATGCTGGCGATGCGCGCGTTGGAACTGCAGCGATTTGAAAGAGAGCAATACGCGGAGTCGATGGACATGCGCGTGAAGTTGACCTTCGACGCGTTGCGTTTGATTGCACGCCACGTCAGCGGCTACCCTGGCAGGAAAAACCTGATATGGCTATCGTCCGCGTTTCCGCTGGCTATCACGCCGGATGCAAACCTCACGATGGTGGCCAAGTTCAGTGGAATGCGCAACTACGGGGCCGAGATGAGCGCCGTGGCGAGCGCGCTAACGGACGCCCAGATCGCCGTTTATCCCGTTGACCCCAGAGGTATGCAAACGCAGGCGCTGTTCGACGCACAGTCACGGGGGAAGGCAAATCCTTTTTCGGAGGGAGCGACGTTGAACCGCGAGAGCAGCGTGCGTTTCTTAACCCAAGACTCAATGGAAAACCTCGCGCAGCAAACGGGCGGAAAAGTCTGCATGAATAACAACGACCTCTCGGAATGCGTGAAGAGAGCGATCGACGATTCGTCGTCTTACTATGAACTGAGCTACTACCCCACCGACAAAAATTGGCACGGAGAGTTTCGCCGGACTTCCGTGAAAACTTCACGGTCAGGCGTGCAGCTCTCGTTTCGTGAAGGGTACTTTGCGCGCGAAACTGACGCCACGACTTGGGCTAAGGATGCTAAGGCCACGGATGCTCATTTGTCACAAGCGGCGTGCAACGATTTCTTGACGGCCACCTCGATTTTTGTGGAAGCCAGCGCTTTGCCTCCCGATCAGTCGGGGCAAACAAAATATCTTCTGGTCATCGACCCGAACGCTGTTTCGTTCCGAGCGGCAGATGGCCAGCAAAATGTGCAGATTGAACTTGCAACTTGCATGTTCAACGCGCGCGGGCTGCCGCTGCAATATAATCGTCAGAGCCTCGGCCAGAAATTCACGGAAACTGAGTATCAGACCGTGAAAGCACACGGGATTTCGCACACGATCTCTTTCGTGCCAAAGCCGGATACTGCGCGCATTCGATTGCTGGTCTGCGATACGCGGACCGGTATGATCGGTTCCCTGGACCTGCCGTATCCAACACAGATTATTTCCATCTTTTCAGCCAAACCGGAAAACGGCGCGAAGGAGGCTGCTAATGCAGCTGGCAAAACCTCTCTGCCATCGCAGGCTTCCTCGCACATCATCAAGTTCCACGGCAATGAAGGCCGAGACGGGACGCTGGAATGGAACGCGGAGAGGATCAGCTATTCGGGTGACATGCAAGTGGAGGCGAGCGCGAAAGCTCTGTTTGATTCGCTCTGGGCGAAGTCTTACGCCTGCGAGAGCGGAAGGCTACTGTCCGTGCACGACAAAACAACTCCGGCTCCACAGCCGCTGCATTTCCGCGCTGACGATGGTCATGGCGCCGAAGTCTATCTGGATGGTCAAGAGGGAGTCAGATATTCCGGTAATGTGGCCGCGGACCCGAGCGTCAAGCCATTCTTTGAAGCCTTGCGCTCTTTGTACCAGTGCAAGAATCCAGCAGCGACGTCCCCTCCGAAGTGATGTGACCAACCACTCCTTGTCCTCGTAACACTCGCGCCGATTGCTGGCTGCTCCGTGGAATATTTTTCCCTTGGCGATGGGTTAATTCAGTCGAACGATTGACGGGTCCCGACGGCGTCTATAGGATGACATTATTTAGCAGGAGGTTAGATATGGCCAGAAAAAGCAAGCTAACTCAAGCTGCAGTGAAAATCGGAACGGCTATTGGAAAAGCAGACCGCACCGCGCACCAAATCGCAAAGGCCGGCAAGGCGGCGAAGGATGAACTGGCCGACATCGGGGCACAGATTAACACGCTAAAACGTCAACTTTTAAAAACGAAGAAACGTTTGCAGCGCGCTTTGAGGTAGGCGCGGTCATTATTTTATCCTACGACGTGTTAGCCATGCCGTGCTGCAAACAGTCAATGACACCGCACCGTCCTCGATCATGTTCTAATGAACCAGGCGAAGCTTGATCATGCATGATTTCATGCAATCCCTTCGGGTTAGACGGATTCGTGCAACTTGGGAAATGACGACTCACGCCTTCACCTATTGGTCACAGTCTGGCGGGCACAGGCTATTTGAGGCTTTCCACGTACGCGATCAATGCTTTCAAATCATCGGGTGGCAGATTGACCAGAGGCATGCCTCCGGCCGTCATCTTAGCGGTTGGGTGCTTAAATAATTCCGCGAGTTGCTCCGGAGAATACTTTGCGCTGATCCCCACAAGAGCAGGCGCCGCGGCTGTACCCACACCACCATCTCCATGGCATGCATTGCAGGATTGTGATTCAAAGGTAGCTTTACCTTTCGCGGCTCGAGGATCCGCCAAAGCCAGGTTTGCAGCAGCCAGGGTAGCCGAGGATAGCTCCGGCTCAAATGGCTTGCGCATGTAATCCTGTTCCTCTGCCTTTTGCTTAGCGAGTTGTTGAGCAATGCTGGGATCGTGGCTATCTACATACTCGCTGCGCAGTCCGAGTCCCACGAGTGCCAGCAATACAAATCCGTACGTTCCCATGGCGATAGGCCGTTTCCATGGCCGCCGCTCAATGCTGCGATCGAACAACGGAAGTGCGACGACGCCCACTAC
>JGI12053J15887_10001731_pt1 | contig 10331 bp, 10 predicted proteins | sample MedBloCAOM1_O3_FD_15887 | JGI IMG/M metagenome (IMG submission 15887) | reverse complement strand
ACGCGGCTCGCGGCGAGCCTGACCGGCATGGCCGGCCATGCCGGCACGGTTCCGATGGCGCTGCGGCGCGATGCGCTGGCGGGCGCCGCAGAATGCATCGCCGCGATCGAGGAGTTTTGCAAAACCGATCAAGGCGCACTGGTCGGCACGGTCGGTTACATTCATGCGATGCCTGGCGCGACCAATGTCATTCCGGGGCAGGTATCGTTCACCATCGACATTCGTGCTCCGACAGACGCGCATCGTAAGCTCGCGGTGGCCGATATCGTCCGGCGGATCGAGGCGATCGCCAAGCGTCGCAGCCTGGTGCTGCAGGTCGACGTGACGCATGAAAACCGCACCGTGCCATGCGCGCCATGGCTCAAGCGCCAGGTGTCAGAGGCCATTGCAGGTGAAGGCTATCGCGTGTTCGAACTGCCGAGCGGAGCAGGTCACGACGGTATGGCTATGATCGACATCGCCGACGTTGCAATGGTGTTCGTGCGGTGCCGCGGCGGCGTCAGCCATCATCCCGACGAGCATGTGGACAAAGCCGATGTCGATGCCGGCGCACGGGTGCTGCTGAGGCTGATTGAGAACTTCCGTCCGCGCAGCCCGGCGTGAATGATTATTCCGCCGCCTTGGCGGTCTTCGGTCCAAATATGCGCGTTGGCGCCGGGAAACCGCAGGATGTGCCGTCGGTCACCTTGACCTGATCTTCCCAGGGCAGCCGGAATCTACCGGCGACCATGTCCTGCATGAAGGTGTAGGGACAATCCATCGCACCGCCCTTCACCGCGACGTAACCGCGGTGCCAGAACTGATAGATGTTGTTCTCGACACCCCAGTGAATCCGCGCCTCGCGCACGAGATCGGGGCGTACCTCCGCGGTGATGATCTCGTCGGCCCGTCCTGTCGTGCCATGGGCGATGATGCTGCCATCGAAATTCACGATCATGCCTTCGCCCATGGAATCGAATGAACCATCCGATCCGCACATGCAGACATTGGCCGTCACCATCAGGTTCTGAAAGGCGTTGGCCTGGTTTGTAAAACGCCAGCTTTCGCGGATCGGCGCGGTGTAGCCGGCGGTGCGGATCATGATCTCCGCGCCCTTGTAGGCGCACTCCCGCGCCATCTCCGGGAACATGCCGTCGTGGCAAATGATCAGNGCGATCTTGGCGCCCTTCGGCCCTTCGATCACGGGAATGCCGATATCGCCGGGCTCCCACGGCTCGACCGGAATCCACGGNTGGANTTTCCGATAGTACAGCTTGATCTCGCCGCGGTCGTCGATGATCAGGCCCGAATTATAAGGATTGCCGTCGGGATTGAATTCCATGATGGAAAAGCAGCCCCACATCTTGTTGTCGATGCAGGCTTTCTTGAACGCCGCGACTTCGGGGCCGTCGAGCCGGCACATGATTTCGGGATTGGTGTCCATCGACAGGCCATGCAGGGAATATTCAGGAAACACCACGAGGTCCATGGTGCCCAGATTGCGGCGCGCCTTGCCGACCATGTAAACGATGCGATCGGTCTGGCGCGCCAGATCGGCCTTGGTCACCACAACAGGCAATTGCAACTGAACCAGCCCGAGGACGATGCCATCAGGCGATTTGTTGAGGCCGCCAAGTCCGCTCATATCCAGCTCCTGTTCTTCGTGGATCGGTAGCTTGCCGCGCGAAAACCGAAAGCAAGCAAACCCGATTTCCGCGGATAGCAAAAGATTATTTTTCAGGCGGCGAACAGGCGGTGAGCGCTCGCAAAGTCAGTCGGACTTAAACTGACGAATACCGGCATCGCGGTGACCATGTCGCCAGCGACTGATCTGGATCTGATGGGTCGCGTGCCGAACATTCCGTGCCACGCGGGGTTGCACCCGCATCTGCTGCGCGACCTGTCCCGGGGCGGACCAAACCGAACAAGAATGGTTAGGCAGAGCTTAAATTTCCGCGCTCAATGGAAATGCCTAATAGCGAAGGTCGGGACCGCGGTGGAGCCAGACGGCCCAATCAAGGCAAAGGGCTTTCAGGCTTAAGAATTCCTCAAGGCTAAACGCCTTATGAGTTGAGGATATACCTCTTCAGGCGTGTAATTATGCGCGCAAAGGACAACGCATGACCGTTGCCACGCCCGCGCCGGGAATCGGGAACCACACCGCGGTTCCCGCGCCATTGCTAAATGCCGCCTTCGTATTGCTCGTCGTGAACGCGTCGTTTTTTTTGGCGCTGTGCTTTTCTCATTCGTGGATCTTTGACGTGCAGGGCCGGGGCATTCCGACCGATTTCGTCAATGTCTGGTCTGCTGGAAAACTGGCGCTCGATGGCCATCCGGCACTTGCCTGGGACTGGGATATCCAGAAGCGGCTTCAGGTCGATATGCTCGGCCAGGATTACGTCGGAAATTTCGCTTGGCACTATCCGCCGCCGTTCCTGTTCGTCGCGGCGTTCCTGGCGCAGTTTCCATACGCGGCGGCTTTAATCGGATGGGTGGCGGTCAGTCTGGTGCCGTACCTCGCGATGATGCGTGCGATCGTCGGGAGGCCCTTCGGCTTGCTGCTGGCGGCGGCGTTTCCAGTGGTCCTGGCCAATACGATGGTCGGACAGAACGGCTTCCTCACGGCCACGCTGATCGGCGGCACGCTTTATCTGTTGCCGACGCGGCCGATCCTGTCGGGCATTTGCCTTGGGCTGCTCAGCTACAAACCGCAATACGGCTTGTTGTTTCCGCTGGCGCTGATCGCCGCGTCGCAATGGACGGTGTTCGCCACGGCCGGCGTCGTGGCGGTCGCGATGGCGGCAATATCGTGGCTCGCTTTTGGTACCGAAAGTTGGCAGGCGTTCTTTCATTGGATGCCGATGTTCTCCCAGGCTTTCTTCACGGAAGGTCGCGCCACCTGGTTCAAGCTGCAAAGTGTGTTCGGACTGGTGCGGTTTTCCGGCGGCAGCGAACAGCTGGCGTGGGCATTGCAGTGGGCGATGACCGGAACGGTTGCGGTCGTAACGGTGCTGTTATGGCGGAGCAGGGCGCGCTACTCGCTGAAGGCCGCGGGACTTGCGACCGGCACGTTGCTGATGACGCCGTATCTGTTTCTCTACGACATGATGGTGCTGGCAATCCCGATCGCATGGCTGGTTCGGATTGGTCTCGCCGACGGTTTCCAGAAATACGAACTTCTGGCGCTAGCGTGCGCCGCGTTCCTGCTTTTGAGCTTTCCGTTTTTGGAAGCGCCGTTAGGACTCGGCGGCACGCTGATCGTCGCGGCCCTCATCGCCCGCCGCCTTCCGGCGTTCCGACGGAAAGGCCAACATGGTGTCGCGGGTACCCGTCGTGATCTTGGGACCGTGGCGCAGTCGTAAGGCCAACTCGCCGTCGTTGACGAGGATGCGCCCGAACCTCGTTTTTTAAGGGCATTGCGTGAGATCGGCCCTAAATTCGGAGAGGCGGCCTCGGCCCAATTATTGGGCCGATTCCGGGCGCCCATAGGAGGCTGTGGGGACTGGTTTAGGGCTTCGGACGGGCCGGAGATGGCTGGCTTAAGGCCTGGACTGAGCCCTCCCACACCTTCCCTGAAGCTGGCCTGTCGCTTGAGGATCGGCGTTCGGATGCCGCCGATTGGGAAGAGAGTGGGTTGACTAAACGCTCCAACAAAGCTGTGTAGATCGGGAAATGCGCGGTTTTTGGGCGGGATTCCAAATACTGTCGTCCGTGGCGCGAATCAACATACAGGAGACAAAATGGCAGTACAGATGACAAAGTCGCAGCTGATCGAGAAAATCGCTGGCGAGAACGAAGTAGGGAAGAAGGAGGTAAAGGGCGTGCTGGAGACGCTGGCGACCATCGGCTATAAAGAGCTGAAGAAAAACGGTGTTTTCCTGGTCCCTGGCTTTGCCAAGTTCGTCGTCATAAAGAAGGCCGCCACCAAGGCGCGCAAGGGTGTGAACCCCTTCAACGGCGAACCCATGACGTTCAAGGCGAAACCTGCTCGAAAGATCGTCAGAGCACGTCCCGTCAAGGCCGCAAAAGACGCGGTGTGAATGTCAAAAGGCCCCCTGGGGCCTTTTGCGTCTCAGCAATAGGTCGATATCCAGGTTAGAACGGTGGCGGCTGCTTCTGCGCCGATCCATCCGCCCCCGGGTCACCTGGCCTGGCGTCCTCATTCTGGTGCCATGCAATCCCCGAATGTGAGAACCCTTCGTCATCGCGAACGGTCTTGCCGTAGCGACCGCGTCGATGCCTGACGCGGTCGCTGGGCATTGCGCTTAGCTGCAGGCCCTTGCCGCGGTAAAATTCCGTCACCATTTGAGGTCCGAAGGAATCTTGCCATGCTGGATTTTACCCGTAACCCATATGACGACGATATGTCGTCGCAAGCCGCCGAGCCCGTCCCCGCCAATGACGGAGGTTTGCTCGATGCTTATTCCAATGCCGTCATCAATGTCACCGAACGCGTCGGTCCTGCCGTCGTCCGGGTCGAGACCCGATCCGGCTTATCTAATGCGCGCGAGCGCGGCGGCGTCGGTTCCGGTATCGTGATCTCTCCTGACGGACTCGTGCTGACCAACAGCCATGTCGTCGGGTCTTCGAAACAGATCCGGTTAAGGGACAACGAGGGCATCGTCACCGATGCGCGCGTGCTTGGCGTCGATCCCGACACCGATCTGGCGCTGCTGCGCGCCGACGGCGCACGGGATTTGCGCTATGCCTCGCTCGGCAATTCCAAGAGCCTGCGTCGCGGACAACTGGTGGTCGCGATCGGCAATCCCTTGGGATTTGAGTCGACCGTCACCGCCGGCGTGGTCTCGGCACTGGGCCGTTCGATCCGTTCGGTCAGCGGCCGGACCATCGAGGACGTGATCCAGACCGATGCTGCGCTCAATCCCGGTAATTCCGGCGGGCCGCTGGTGTCATCCGCAGCCGAGGTGATCGGCATCAACACCGCCATCATCAACGGTGCGCAGGGCATTTGCTTCGCGGTCGCCAGCAACACCGCGCAGTTTGTGCTTTCGGAAATCATTCGCCACGGCTATGTGCGGCGCGCCCATATCGGCGTGTCGGGACAGACCGCGCCGATTCCACGAAGGCACGCGCTGCTCGCTGGTGTCGACAACAAGATGGGCGCGCTGCTGGCGCAGATTGAACCTGACGGGCCGGCGGCGCAGGCGGGATTGTTACCCGGCGATGTCGTGATCCGTCTCGATAGCGTCGAGGTCAACGGCGTCGACGATCTGATCCGTGCGCTCGATCGCGACAGGATCGACCGGACACTTGAAATGAATCTGCTGCGGATGGGGCGGCTGCGCACCATCGACATCCATCCGATCGAACGCAAGCCGGCGGCCTCGCGAAAATAGTCCGAACACGCCGCGCGACGATGCAGGCCAAGCCGTGCGGCGCGCGCCCGCACCGGAGTCAGTAGTCCTGCCATCAACGAGGCGTGATCGCCGAACGCGATGATGAATTCCAAATAGTCCGGGCACGGATCCGCGACCGTCGGCGAGGCTATTGCGGTTTGATGCCGGCTTCACGCGTCACGCGAATCCATTTTTCGATGTCGGTATGCATCAACCGCGCAAACTGCTCCGGGCTGTTGCCGGCAGGCTCAAGGCCTTGCTCCATGAGGAATTTTTCGATCTCGGGCGTTCTGAGCGCTTCCACGATGGTCTTGTTGAGCTTGTCGATGATCGGCCGCGGCGTATTAGCCGGCGCAAGTACGCCGTTCCAACCCGTCACTTCATAGTCGGCCAGGCCAGCTTCCGCGATCGTTGGTATCTCCGGCGCGACCGCGAGCCGTTTGCTGGTACTGACGCCAAGTGCCCTCACTGTGCCGGCGCGGATCTGCGGAAGCGCGGTAATCGGCGTGTCAAAGAATGCAGCCACTTCGCCTGTCATTACCGCCTGCTGCGCCTGGGGTACGCCGCGATAGGGGATGTGAGTCATCTTCACGCCTGCCATAGTGAGAAAAAGTTCGGTCGCGAGATGGGCGAGGCTTCCAACCCCGACCGAGGCATAGTTGAACTGCCCTTGACGCGTCAACTCGACGAATTCCTTCACCGACTTTGCGGGCGACGAATTGGGGACCAGCAGGATTTCGCTGACCTTGGTCACCGTGGAGATCGGTGCGAAATCCTTTTCACTGTCGTAAGGCAGGTTGGCATACAGCGCCGGGTTGGCGGCATGGCTTGGAAACACCATCAGCAAGGTGTAGCCGTCCGGCTCCGCCTGGGCGACCGCTCGCGTTCCGATGGTGCCGCCGGCGCCTGTGCGATTGTCGATGATAACGGCTTGGCCAAGTTGATCGCTTATGCTCTTGCCGACCAGTCGCGCCAGAATATCGGTGATGCCGCCGGCGCCCGTCGGCACAATCATCTTGATCGTGCGAGTGGGGTAATCCTGCGCAAGCGCGCCGGACGACAGCGCAAGGACGAAGCAGGCGGCGAGCCATGCTCGGTGCAATCCGGAAGCGTGCATCAGCTCACCTCGATGTCGTTGTCAACGATCACTTTGCGCCACTTCACGCGTTCAACGACGAGCAACTCGGCGAATTGGCATTTCCTTGACCCTATGTCTTTTCTGTTTTCGTCGATAGGATATCGGACCTTTCGTCACAATGCTAGAAATCGCGCATGAGCCGCTCGCGCGCACAACGGCGCGCGACGTCGGCGCGGCCGGGAGATCACTATGCCTTACGTCACTGCGCGGGATTCTACGCGCCTTTACTATGAAGAAGCAGGAAGTGGCTCGCTAATTTTGTTCCTGCACGAGTTCGCGGCGGATTATGCAAGCTGGGAGCCGCAGATGCGTTACTTCTCGCGCGGTCATCGCTGTATCGCTTATTCGGCGCGGGGGTACGCACCGTCCGAGGTGCCCGCTGCGAACGCTTTCACTTACGAGCATTTCCGCGATGATGCGCTTGCGGTGCTCGATCATCTCAAGATCGAACGGGCGCATTTCGTCGGCCTCTCGATGGGCGCTTATTCGTCGCTTCAGGTCGGGCTGCATCGTCCAGAGCGTGTGTTGTCGCTTACGCTCGCCGGCGTCGGGTCCGGTTCGGAACCGTCTCGCATCGAGGCATTCCGCGAAAGCGCGCAAAGCAACGCCCGCGACTTCGAAACGCTTGGATCTCCCGAGGTCGCCAAGACTTACGGCAATTCGCCGAACCGGATCCCGTTCAAGGTCAAGGACCCGCGCGGGTTTCAGGAATTTATGGAGGCGCTGGCACGTCACGACGCGCAGGGGTCGGCCCATACGCAGCGTGGCTTTCAAGGCGGACGACCGTCCATCTACGCTTTCGAAGATCGCATCCGACGCTTGACGCTGCCGACTCTGATCATCGTTGGCGATGAAGATGACGCGTGCATCCAACCCAGTTTATTCCTCAAACAGAATATTCCGGCGTCTGGCTTGGCAATGTTTCCGAAGACGGGTCACATCCTGAATCTTGAGGAGCCGCCGCTGTTCAACGAAACGCTGGAGCGCTTCCTCGGTTTAGCGGAAGCGAGTCGCTGGCCGCCACGCGACCCCGCCTCGAGGCGCGCTTGAGGATGGCGCAATGGCGTCACGCCGAGCGGCACAAATCCAGCCGCCCGGCACGCATCGCACCGACGGTAAATTTCCACAAATCTTACCACAGCGCAGCTGATTCGCGGCACGAACATTGCTTTGACGATCTCGCCGGAGAACACAGGAGCGAGATGGATGAAACCTATCATCCTTTTTCTGAGTATTTTCGGTTGCTTTATTGCTGATGCGAACGCTCGTGATTTAGGACAATGGGACGCGGGAGATCCCGCGATCCGGCAATGGTACCAGGCCCTGATGCAGCCGGATGTCCCGACTGCATCATGTTGCGGCGAAGCCGACGCCTACTGGGCGGACGAAATCCATGTCAGAGATGGCAAGACCTATGCGAGGATAACCGACGATCGAGATGATGCGCCGCGCGGCCGGCCGCACATCGACCTCGGAACGGAGATTGAAATCCCGAACAACAAACTCAAATGGGACAAATCGAATCCAACCGGTCACGGCATCGTATTCTTGAGTCGCGCCGGTTACGTATTCTGTTACGTTCAGCCCGGCGGTGTTTGATTTGATCGAGTATCGCGCGGATTCATCAGAACGATGACCGCCCGGCACTGCCCACATCGCGAGCACGTTGCTCGCCATTGAATTGGCGAGGGCCTCGCGAGGGACAAAAGGCCTCGCCAAGGAAATGCATCGGTGATGCGCGCGCGCCCCGAGCAACCCTCAGGGCGTATCCTTCGCAGGCAGGATCGGAGTTGGCAGCGGCGCGAATTCGATGTTGCCGGATTCGCCGGTCAGGAACGACAAATCGAGCGGACCGCCGCCGGTCGGATCGCCGCCGGCGCGGCCGCGGGGCGAAACGTCGAGACATCAGACGGACTGCCACGAGTCGGCCTGTTGCTACGTCGCAAAAAAGGCCGTGCCAGTAGCAGAAGTCACACCATCTTATGTTGACCGAAGTCTTGCGGCCTCCGATGATGTGGCTAGGTCAGGAAACCCGAAAGCAAGCCGGCCGGTCAGATTGAACCGTTCTCTCGTGCGACGGATGGCAAGGGCACGTTCGGCACGGAAAGCTGGTAACCCTCTGCGCGATGGCGTTTGAGGAGGAGGAGGCGGTCATCCAATTAGTTTGTGCCGGCTTCCGCAAAATTCCAGAGGATGGCATGAAAAACAAGGTTGCCGAATTGGGGATAGCGATCATGCGGTCGTTAGTCGGGACCGTGTTAGCGATTGTCGTGGCGTGCACGGTTATCAGTGCTCGATCCCCTGCTTTTGCGCAAACGAATCCGTCAAAGGAGTTGGCGATAATTCCGCCCGACAAGGACAGTGATCTGAAATTCTACCGATCCGATGGGAAGATTCAGAGAGGTGTCGAGGCGCTTGAACACATGACGTCCGACGCAAATCTTGTTGCCTGGATCGCCGGAAACCAATTTTTTGCGATGGACGAAGTGATAGCTGCTTTTCAGAAGATGCATCCCGGGATGACCGTTGGGCTAATCACACTTCCCCCGGGGTTGATTCTTTCAGCGATCCAAGGCGGCGGCTGGAATTACAACGGTAAAGAGTATCGTTGCGCCCCTGACATATATGCATCCGTCAATCTCGGACATCTGCGGCAGCTCAAGGCTGCTGGTCTCATGAGCAAGTGCCAAATTTACATGCACAACGAGCTGCAGGTCATGGTTGCCAAGGGCAATCCGAAACAGATAGCTGGGATCAAGGACCTTGTTCGATCCGACGTGCGAACCTCGATGCCGAACCCTGTAAATGAGGGCATTATGCAATTCTATGCCCGCAAAGTCCTGGAGCGGCACGGCATCTGGTCAGTGATCGCGAACGGCCAAGAGTGCGTATCCTGTCAGACGACTGAGCGTAATTGGTTCACCGCCGTACATCATCGGGAAACCCCGGAGCGTATTCGCGACAACAAGTCGGATGCAGGAATCGTCTGGAAAACGGAAGTCATTGGAAGCTCTGCGTCAGGGCGCTCAAGTCGAAGCCGTCGAGCTGNCGCCTATGGACAGTCTCCGAGACGAAGTGGCCTACGCAGTTGGCGAGCTAGAAAGCAGTCNGCACAAAGGAAATGCTGACAATTATCTTGCGTTCCTTGCCACCGCCGGTGCGCAAGATGCATACGCAAAATTTGGNTTTGTGAAAGCTCGAACAGATGAACTCAACCTAAAGCCCATCGATTGAGCAAGGTACGAGGTGGCGATTAACGGCCGGCCGTTTCGCTTCACCCCTCATCATCAACACGCGTTCTTTCCTGCCGCGGACACAGTCAGAAAGGTAATGGTCGCCGGCGCGAATGTGAGCGCGCCGGCCGCCATCGGAACGCCCGTGATGCGCGGCAGGTCATCCCGGGCGTTGAGGCCAAGCGCACTGCCGTTCAGCCGCACGGTGGTGTCGCGCAAAGTCGCGGCGTCCAGCGTATAACGCTCTGAAGCGTTCGGAAGCGTCAGCGAACGCGGTGTTTCGCGGGTGGCGTTGATCACCAAAAGAGCAACGCCACCCGGCGTCCCGCGTTGGCAATGGGCATAGATATGAAGGCCCGCTTGAACCGGCACACCGGAATCGAGCACGACGTTTCCCATCAGTTGTCGCCACAACAGCGCGCCCCAGTAGTTTGGTCTGGGCGTCAGCGTTTTCTCGTCCAGTAGTCCGTAGTCGCTTGCCGCCAGCGTGTTGTGCATCACGACGCGAACGCCGGCCTTCGCCAGCCGCCCAAGCTGATCGAGATATCTGAACGTATCCAGGAAAGTCGCGTCCCACCGGTTTCCCCCGCAAGCCGCTTCCGCGGTTTCGGTCAACCAGATCGG
>JGI12053J15887_10001729_pt1 | contig 10332 bp, 8 predicted proteins | sample MedBloCAOM1_O3_FD_15887 | JGI IMG/M metagenome (IMG submission 15887) | reverse complement strand
GCCGTCCTCGACCAGGCCGGTGACGCCGCGCGGCAGGAAATAAACGATCACCATGAACACGAGACCGAGGAACACACTGTACCAGAACGGAAACCGCACCTGCAGGAGTTCGGACAGCACGATCAGCGGGACCACGCCGAGCACGGGACCCCACAGCCGCTGCATCCCGCCCAAGAGCGCCATGATCACGACCTGGAACGAGATCATCGGGTTGAAGGCGAAGTTCGGCGTGAGATAGCCGAAACGCGGCGCCATGATCGCGCCCACCACCGTCATGAAGACCGAGGAGACGACGAAGATCATCACCTTGGCCAAGGGGACGTTGATGCCGGCCTGGCGCGCCATCGTCTCATCGTCGCCGATGACCAACAGCGCCACGCCAAGTCGTGTCCGCCGCAGCCACCATCCCACCAGGAAGACCAGCACGGCGAGGCCGAGCAGGTGCTCGTAGATCAACGTCGTATTGAACGGCACGAAGACGTAACGGCCCATGGTGTGGGTCTTGTTGATCTCCCACCACACCAGCACCTCGCGCATCAGCTCGGAGAGGCCGAAGCCGAAGATGACGAAGAACATGCCGGAGATGCGCAGCGTCACCAGCCCTACGAGCAACGCCATCAGCGTTCCCACGACCAGCGCGACGCCGAAGGTAGCGTAGATCGGCATTTCCTTGACCAGCATCGCCACCGTATAGGCGCCCAGCCCAAAGAAGGCCGCGGTCGCGAGCGAGACGTAACGCGTGGTGCCGGAAAACAGCGCCCAGGCCACCGTCAGCACGAGATAGCACATCAGGTTGATCATAAAGCCGAGGCCGTAGTCGGAGACGAACCACGGCACGACCGCCAGCGCGGCGACCAGCAAAGCGAGCGCGATGACAGCGAGCGACATCCGCATCACGAGGTCCCGAACAGGCCGCGCGGCCGCACGAGCAGGACCATGAGAAACAGGAAATAGGCGACCGCGAGCGTCAGGCCGGAGTCGATGAAATAGGAGCAGAGCGATTCCGCCACGCCCAGCAGCACGCCGGCGACGAGGCTGCCGACCATGTTGCCGACCCCGCCCATCATCACCACGACCAGAGCTTTCATGGTGAACTCGACGCCGATGGCGGGATTGAAGGTCAGGAACGTGCTGATAAGGGTGCCCGCCACCGCGACCAGCGCACCGCCGCCGGCGAAGGCAAACGCCGACATCGCGGTCGCGTCGACGCCGACGAGGCGCGCACCGGTCGGCTCGATGGCGAGCGCGCGCATCGCCGCGCCATAGCGGGTGCGCGTCAGGAACAGCCAGATGCCGAGCCCGACCGCGCAGGCAACGCCGAAGGCGAGCACCCGGTTGGCGGCGAAGGTGAAGCCGATGATCTGCACCGGCGTGTTGAGATAGTTGTAGAAGCGGTTGTCCGGCGTGAAGGCGAGCTGCGCCGCGCCCTTGAGCACGAACAACAGGCCGAAGGTGGCGAGGATGGTATCGCCTTCGAGACCGTCGCGGGTGCGGGCGCGGCGAACGAGCGGCAGCATCAAGACCTTATAGACCAGCCAATTGGCGGCGAAGGTGACCGGCACGGACAGCGCCATGCCGATAATCGGATCGATCTGCACAAGCGTGAACATCCAGAAGGCGGCAAACGCCGCCGCCATCAGGAACTCGCCATAGGCCAGATTGAAGATGCGGGCCACGCCGTATTGCAGATTGAAGCCGATCGCGATCAGGGCGTAGAGGCCGCCGGTGATCACGCCGCCCAGAACGACTTCGATCAGTGACATGCTTCAGAGTACCGCGGAAGAGAATGGCGCCGCCGGCGCAATCTTACACCCGTCATCCTGGGGTGCTCGCCCGTCAAAAGCGCGTTTACGCGCGTCTTGACGCGCTATGGGGCAAGCCTCGAAGGATGAGCGTCCCGGATCGTGCAACACGCTGGCCGACTGGGCCGTTGCCCTTCGAGGCGCTCCCCAGCCGAAGAAGCCGAGAGCGCCTCGGGGTGACGGAACAGAGTGGACGCGGGCGGCAGCAATCACCACGCCGGCTTGGGAAAGATCAGCGGCTTGGCGCCGGGCAGATCGCTCGGCGCGATGCCGACGAACTGGCCGCCCTGCCATTGCCCCACGCCCCACTGCTTGCCGCGGATGTGGGTCTTGAGATCGACCGGCCCGACGATCGTCTGGTACGGGCCGCCGCTTTCGATGGCGTCGAGCACCTTCTTGCGGTCGAGCGTGCCGGCCTTCTCGATGGCCTGCTCGAGCAGCTGCAGGCTCGCATAGGTCACCGGTGCGGCCCAGCCGTCGGCGGCGCGGCCGAGCAACGCCTGCTGGCGCTGGACGTATTCCTGCGCGCCCGGAAGCGTGGGATCCCAGCCGCCAAGACCGAGCACGCCGTTTGCCTTGTCCTTGAAGTTGGCGCCGTAGGCCGCGAACGCCGTGCCGACCGCGGTGTAGAAGATCTTCGGGTTGAAACCCTGCGTGATCGCGGTGTTGGTCAGCATGAAAGTGTCGGGCGGATAGCTGTAGGCGACGAAAGTATCCGCGCCGGAGGCCTTGGCCTCCTTGATCTCATTGGTCAGGTCGGAGGCGCCGAGCGGGTAGCTCTTGCTCAGCACGATGTCGAAGCCGGCATTCTTGAGCACCGGCGTCACGCCGGAAGAAGCCTCGGCGCCGAACTGGTCGGCGACGTTGAACATCACGATCTTGTTGTTGATCTCGTTTTTCCCTTTGAGGCCGCCGAGCACCTGGACCAGCGCGCCGCCGAAATTGCGCGGCTCGTTGAGGAAGAAGAATAGCGTCGGCATCTGCTTGACGAGATTCGCCGCATCATTTGAGTTGGCCGTCACGGCGAGCTGGGGATAGCCGTTGCGGGCATAAACCGGCGCGGTCGCGAGATTGAAACCTGTGCTCCAGGGCGGCAACACGAAGTCGACCTTGTCCTGGGTCATCAGCCGCTCGGTGAGGCGTACCGCGGTTTCGGCGTTGCTGGTGTCGTCGTATTCGACCACCTCGATCGGAATTCGCTTGTTGAATTCCTTGATCATGAGGCCGCCCTTCTTGTTGACGTCGTCCACCCACAGCTTGTAGGCGGGCAGCGTCGTGACGGCGGCGCCTTGCGCGTTCACGCCGCTGAGCGAGACGGCGTAACCGATGCGGATGCTCTTGGGCGGATCCGCCGCAAGCGCCGGCCATGCCGTGCCAACCGCTGCAATTGCCGTGGCGAATGCCAGACGGCCCAAATATCGCTTCATCACTTCCTCCCTCTTGGATTTCTCAGCATAACCAGCGCCCGTAGGGTGGGCCATCAGGGCGTTCCTACGCCCGTCTTCGACGGGCTATGGGCGCGCTTGCGCGCCGTGCCCACGCGCCTTTCGCTCAACGGCACGGCTCACGCGTGGGCACGGCGCGTACCGATCTCGCCAACGCATAACCACCGAACGGCGCGCCTTTGCCCACCCTACGCTCAAACTTCGTCCCTTCGCTCAAAACGGATAAGGATTGGGCTTGTCCTTGATCGTCACCCATTGCCAGCTCGTGAACTCTTCCCAGTTGGCCGGGCCGCCGATGCGCGTGCCGTTGCCGGAGGCACCGGTGCCGCCGAAGGGGATGTGCGGCTCGTCGGCCACGGTCTGGTCGTTGATGTGCAGCAGTCCCGTGCGCAGGCGGTTGCCGAGCGCCAGCGCGCGGCCGACCGACTTCGAGAACACACCCGCCGACAGGCCGTATTCGTTGCTGTTGGCGAGATCGACTGCCTCGTCTTCGGTGGCGAAAGTGGCGATCGAAGCGACCGGGCCGAACACCTCTTCGTCGAAGGCGCGCATGCCGGGCTTCACACCCGAGAGGACGGTCGGCCGGTAGAACGGACCGTCGAAGGTGCCGCCGGCGGAAAGCTTGGCGCCGGCGGCGACCGTATCCTTGACGATGCCGTGGATGCGATCGACCTGCGAACGGCTGATGACCGGGCCGAGCGCCACTTGCCCCGAGGTCGGATCGCCGACCGGCAGATGCTTCGCCTTGGCGACGAGCTTCTCGGTCAGCGCATCGGCGATCTTCTCGTGCGCGATGACGAGGCCGGTGGTCATGCATATCTGCCCTTGGTGGAACCAGGCGCCGAAGGCTATTGCCGAGGCGACCCCGTCGAGATCGGCGTCCTCAAGCACGATGACGGCGTTCTTGCCGCCGAGCTCGAGCTGCACTTTCTTGAGATGCTTGCCGGCAAGCTCGCCGATGCGGCGGCCGACCGCGCTCGATCCCGTGAACGAGACCATCGCGATGTCGGGATCGGTGCAGATCGCCTCGCCGGCCTCGGCGCCGCCGGGCAGGACCTGCAGCACGCCTTTGGGCAGGCCCGCCTCCTCGAACAGGCGCGCGATGATGAAGCCCCCGGTGAGCGCAGTGCGCGGATCGGGCTTGAGCACGACAGCGTTGCCGGTGGCGAGCGCGGGCGCGACGGCGCGGCTCGACAGGATCAGCGGGAAGTTGAAAGGCGAGATCACGCCGATGACGCCGCGCGGCACACGACGTGCAATGGAGAGCCGGCCGCCGTCGCTCGGCAGCACCAGACCCTGCGGCTCCGTGCACATCGCCGCCGAGCGGTGCAGGATGCTCGTCACCATCTGCACCTCGAATTGCGCTTTCGGCTCGATGCCGCCAGTCTCGCGCATGATCCAATAGACGAGCTCGGCCTGGTTCTCCTCCATCAGGGCGGCGACTTTGCGCAGAATGGCGGCGCGCTGGTCGTAGGGGGTGGCCGCCCAGCCCGGCTGCGCGGCGCGCGCTTCGGCCGCGGCCTGGCGCACGTCCTCGGCGGTGGCGTTGCCGACCCGGGTGATGACGGCGCCGGTGGCGGGCTCCATCACATCGAGGGAGCCGCCGATCGCCGGACGCCATTGCGCGCCGAACAGCCGGCCGCGCCACGTCGACTCGATCAGGATCCTCGGTACCGGCGCGTTCATCCATTTCCTCCCGGCGGCGTCGAGTTCCGCTTTTGCGCTGTTTTTTTTGCTGCGCGGCCGGCCGAGCAAGTCGGCAAATCCGGACCGCACCGCGAATTTCTTGACGGCTCAACGATCGTATACAGCCCCTTGTTGGTGGGCAAGGTTACACGCGGTCGCGGTAGGCAGTGGCGTGCACAATAAGTGGGCCAGCCGGCCGACGCTTGTGCGCTTGCACCGGGTCGATTGGCGGTAGTGCCGTCCAACGTCGGACTACGCCGGCCATCGCGGCCCAGGCGAATAAATCGTATCCTTATGGACCAGCCGGCGCGATAAGATTGCCGCGTCGGCGTGGCGTTCAGCGCCGCGATCTCGCTAGGATCAAAAGAATGCAGGGAGGTGTACTCATGCGCAGCCGCACCGCTGTTGTTGTGGCTCTGGTCGGGTTTGCTGCCTTCGTCGCGGCCGCCGGATGGTCGGGCCACACCGCCGCGCAGAGTCCGTTCGGCGATCCGAACGCCGAGCCGGCCCCTTTCAATCCGCAGATGGCCGCGCTCATGAGCATGCTGATCCAACCGCGCCACGCCAAGCTGGGTCTTGCAGGGAAGGCGGAGAACTGGCCGCTCGCCGGCTACGCGCTCAAGGAGCTCAAGCAGGGTTTCGCCGTCACCTCAAGAGCGGTCCCCCGTTGGAAGGGGTTGCCGGTACCGGACCTATTCGATGCCGCCCTGACCCAGCCGTTCACGCTCCTCGATTTCGCGATCAAGCTCGGCTATCGGCGCCAATTCGACGAGGCCTATGACACCTTGACCAAAGGATGCAATGCCTGCCACGCGACAACCGATCACTCCTTCGTCGTCATCAAGGCGCCGGACGTGTCGGCATTCCCCAATCAAGACTTCGAGCCGAAGCGCTAGCGCATGTTCCGGCGAGGAGGATACTAATTAGTGTGGCGGATTTAACGTTTCCTACCAGCATTGCCGCGAGTCCTTTCGTTAGGAACGTCGAATCCAACGCCACACTAGAATCATAGAGCTGCTAGTGTCCCTTTGGCTCCGACGTTCGTACAAGAGCGTGCGCAAGGGGATACGAACGTGGGAACCGGGACACAAGTTCGCCGGCAGGAACGTGCCCGCGCGATAACACTCCGATCGATCCGCCGCGATGCCGGCGACCGGAAAGATAAGGACGATAGTCATGCGCGCCGCCATCGCCACGCTGCTTTGCATTTGCTTCTGCCAGACCGCCGCAGGCCAAGCGATCCCTCTCCGCTACGGCCAGGCCTATTCGGCGCTTCAGAGCATCTTCGCGCTGCCGATCCTCGTCGCGGAGCGCGAGGGCTACTTTTTCCGAGCAGGTTTGGATTTCGGCATGGTTCCCGTTCCGGGCGGCGGCGAGGGGCTGATCACCGCGCTGCACGACGGGACAGCCGACATCAGCCACGTTGCAACGCCGTTTCTGGTCCGAGCGGCGCTGGCGGGCTCCGATGCCGTGGCCGTCGTGGCCGAGTTCAACAATCCGGTCTACAGCCTCGTCGCCAAACCCGAGAACGTGACCTATGCCGACCTCAAGGGGAAATTGATCGGCGTTGCGGCGGAAACCGGTTCGATCACCGCCTCCATCCGCAAGCTTTTGGCTCTAAATGGGCTTCGGAAAGAAGATTATCGCACCAGGTTCGTCGATGGAACGCCGGAGCGTCTCGTCTGCCTGACCGCAGGCGATTGCGATGCGGTCCCGCTGGGCCAGCCGCACGACTTTGTCGCCATGCGGCGCGGCTATCGGCTGCTCGGACTTTCCACCGAGGCCGTCCCCGAATATCTCTATACTGTGACCGCTGCGCGGCGCTCCTGGGCGGCCGCCAACAAAGACACCGTTGTCCGTTACGTTAGCGCGGTTTCCGAGGCATTCAAGTTCATCCGCGATCCCGCAAGGCGCGGCGAGGTTCTCAAGACGATCGTCGACACGACCGGTTTTGCTGCGGCGAACGCCCAGCTTACGCTGGCGCTCTACCTCGAGCCAGATCGCGGCGTCCTACCCAAGCTGGGCGAGATCAACATCAAAGGAATGGAGCAGGCGATCACTTTGATGGGCGAGAGCGGCGTCATCAAGGCGCCCCTGCCCGCGGCCGAGCGGTTTGTCGATCTGCAGTACCTGCGCGCGGCGGGCGTTCAGTAGGACTGGAGCACGGTCAGATCCGCTGCAGCGTGCACTCGGTCTCGATCGGGATTTTCACGTCGGCGTTCGCCGGGCGCATGCGTCTGAGGGTCCTGAGCTGCTTGTAGCCCTGTTTGTCGCACATGACTTCGATGTCCTGAGGATCGACTTCCTTGCCGAAGCCGGGGACCTTGTAGGCGCCGAGCGCATCCGTGCGCGTGACCACGCCGCCGCGATTCTTCACTCCTACGGACACCTTGGCGTCGGGCACGGTGGCGCCGTTCGTGTCCTTGACAAAGCCGAAATAGGACGGCCCTTCCTCTTCGCTGTTGTCGTCGTCGTCTCCGAACCCGGCGCCGCCCGCCCACAAGGCAGTCGACAGCATACACACTATGCCGACGGCCAGGCTCACGACCGACCCACGCCGACCTGCGACTTTCATCCCTGACCTCCCCGCGGCTCGCGGCGCGCCACGATCTCGGATTTGCCTGAGATCGACCATTCGGCCTGCGCGAGTCGACGATCGCCAATTTGCGCCACGCGGCCGGCCGGCTGAGCGAGTCTACTGCATCGTGGCGGCTATTTCTACTTCGTCCGAGGCGGCATTCGCAAATCGAATTCTGGATTGGAATTGCTGCAGGGCGCAAGGGAGCAGATGGCAATTCCGCGCCGAGACGAGCTGCGATCCAACTCGTCGATGGCGAGATGCCTCGGGCCGTGGTAATTTCCATGTTCAATTCACCGCCGATGCGGTCCGGGCGACGCGAGGCCGCCGGGTAGTCGCAAAAAGCAAGAAAAACAAATGAGACAAGAGCAATCGAGAATCGGGAGGAGGAGCTTTGACTAGCTCCGCAGGCAACCGGGAGTACGCGATGAAATGCCATGGTGCTTGGTTCGCGGCCGTGATCACGGGCACGGCTTGGTTTGCTGGCGCACACGCCCATGCCGAGACCATCGGCGTCTTCACCAAGAGCGCCGGCAATCCGATCGCGCGCGCGGTCCGCGCCGGCGCCGAGGCGGTGGCAAAGACCCACGGCGTGACGGTGTTTCACTACATTCCGACCTCGCCCGACAACGTCCCGCAGCAGACCGCCTTGGTCGAAGAGGCACTGAGCGCCAAGCGCGACGCGATCATCTTCACCCCGGTCGACGTCAAGGCCATGGTGCCGTCCGTGCAGAAGATCAACGCGGCCAGCATCCCGCTGGTCAACGTCAGCGACCGGCTGACCGGCGGCTCCGCTGTCGCGTTCGTCGGCACCGACGATTACGCCATTGCGCTCGAGACCGCCCGCGCGCTGCTCAAGGCGATGGGCGGCAAGGGCAACGTCGTGGTGCTGGAAGGCCCGGCCACCATCCCGACCGCCGCCGCCCGGCTGGGCGGGTTCAAGGACGCGCTGAAGGAATTTCCGGAGGTGAAGGTTCTGTTCTCGAAGAACGCGATGTATGCTCGTCCGGCGGCGTCCGATTTGCTCAAGGCGACGTTGAAGTTGAACCCATCCCCACAGATCGACGGCGTGCTCGCCGCCAACGACGCCATGGCCTTCGGTGCCCATCGAGGCGTTCAAGGAGGCGAAGAAGAAGATGCCGCTGATCGTCGGAATCAATGCCAGCAAGGAAGCGGTCGAACTCATCAAGTCGGGGGACATGCTCGCCAGCGGCGACTACAACGGCCTGATCGAGGGCTGCCTCGGCGCGGAGATCGCGATCCGCACTCTGCGTCGGCAGCCGGTGCCCAAGGAAGTGATGGCCAAGACCGCCGTGGTCGACAAGACTAACTACCAGGCCTACGAAATCCCTGCCGATCGGCGACCATGCCCGACCTTGGAGGGAATGGCGGTCGCAAAGCCGTGACATATGCCCCAATCTGCCGCCGCCCTGCCGGATCGTTTCCGCGACGTCGAGCACCTCGAGGACGTGATGACCACGCCCTCGGCGGCGCTGACGGCCGAGCTCCGTGAGCTCCCCGGCGATCTCATTATTCTAGGCGTCGCCGGCAAGATCGGGCCGACGCTGGCGCGGCTCGCCAAGCGCGCGGCGCCGGGCAAGCGCATCGTCGGCGTCGCCCGTTTCAGCGAGCCGGGCTCGCGCCGGCAACTCGACGCCGCCGGCATCGATTGCGTCACGGCCGATCTGCTCGACCGCGGGCAGGTGGAGGCGTTGCCAAAACTTCCCAACGTGGTGTTCATGGCTGGTCGCAAGTTCGGATCGTCCGGCCAGGAAGATTTGACCTGGGCGATGAACGCGCATGTGCCGGCGCTGGTCGCCGAAGCCTTCGCGGGGTCGCGCATCGTCGCGTATTCGACCGGCTGCGTCTATCCCTACGTCAATGTGCATCACGGCGGCGCAACGGAAGCGACGCCGGCGACGCCGCCGCCCGGCACCTACGCCAATTCCTGCGCGGCGCGCGAGGCCATGTTCCAGTATTTTTCGCGCACGCGCGGCACGCCTGGGCGCATCATCCGCCTGAACTACGCGATCGACATGCGCTACGGCGTGCTCCACGATGTCGCGACCCGCGTGCTCACGGGACAACCGATCAACCTCGCGACCGGGCATGTGAACGTGATCTGGCAGGGCGACGCCAACAGCATGGTGCTGCGCGCGCTCGGCCATTGCACGGTGCCGTCGAGCCCGCTCAACGTCAGCGGGCCCGAGACCGTGAGCATTCGCTGGCTGGCGCAATGCTTCGGCGAGCGGCTGGGCAAGGCGCCGGTCTTCAGCGGCGTCGAGGCGAGCGAAGGCTGGCTCGTCAACACCGCGGAGGCGACGCGTCTGTTCGGTTATCCCGGCGTGCCGCTGATCAAGCTCGTCGATTGGACCGCGGACTGGGTCGCGCGCGGACTGCCGAGCCTCGGCAAGGACACACATTACGATACGCGCGATGGCACTTTCTGATCTTGTTCTCGCGACCAAGACGTCGCTGACCCCTTCGGAGCTTGCCGACGCCGATGCGCTGGTGCGCGAAGCGCGTTGGAACCAGCTGACCGCCGACTGGCGCGTCTTCATCGAGCACGGCCGCGTCTATGCGGCGCAGACCACTGAAGGCCGCATCGTGGCGACGACAGCGACCTTGCCCTATGGCGCGCGCTTTGCCTGGATCAGCATGGTGCTGGTGACTGGCGACTATCGCCGCCGCGGGCTGGCGACGCAGCTGTTGCGGCTCGCGATGGCGGACCTTGCCGCGGCGCGCCTCGTGCCTGTGCTCGACGCGACGCCGGACGGTCACGCGGTCTATCGCAGGCTCGGCTTCGAGGATTGCTGGGGCT
>JGI12053J15887_10001728_pt1 | contig 10335 bp, 6 predicted proteins | sample MedBloCAOM1_O3_FD_15887 | JGI IMG/M metagenome (IMG submission 15887) | reverse complement strand
TATCTCGTCAAAAAAATGGCCCCGCGTCCGGGACCATTTTCTTTACATTCAGTAATGACGGTGATGGCGATGGCGACGATGAACGACCACGAGGCGTTCTGCCCGAGCGCGGTGCCAGCGGCGCTCGCCGCGATAACGGTCGCCCCCCTCCACGCGAACGCCATAGCGGCTTTCCCGGCGGTCTACGCGAATTCCGCCTCGGTCTCCGTCACGGCGCTCGGTGCGGACATCCATGCGTCCGCGCTCACGATCACCCTCTCTGCGCATGTCCCCGCGGCCTTCTTGAGACCTGCCTTCGTCGCGCTTTACCTCGCCGCTGGGTGCTGAGCCTGAGCCCTGATTGATGGTGACCCCAGCCTTCGGCGCGTCTTGTGCGAAGGTCGGCGTTGCAATTGCTAGAGCCGCAGTGGCGGCCAACAGATAGCTGAGCTTGGTCATTGTCACTCCCTTGAATGGTTAGAACGCCACCAACGCCCCGAGGGGTGCTGCGTTCCACGTGCCAAAAAGGGAAAATTATGAACAAACGTTCAGCCAATTCTGTCGCGGATATTTATCTGCGATCAAATGGGATTAGGGTGCGCCATCGGATGGACCAGTTCGCAATGAACCGCCATACGCCACGACGACGAATCCAACCCCGTCATGCGTGAATTCGGCGACCTCTTGCATGCCCATCTTCCTGTGAGCCGATCGCGAGGCCGCATTGTCGCGGCGGATGAAAGCAATGGCCTCCCGGTGCGGAAGCCGCACGCGTAGCTCCGCAAACATCGCAGCAGCCAGCCCGCGGCCGCGTTCGCTCTCGGCGACGCAAACCGGACCATAATTGTAAGCGCCGGGCCCGCCTGGATAGACCTTGAGCATGGCCTGCACGATGGGAACGTGCGCCTGTGCCTCAAAGCTGCAGAAAACCAGATAGCCCGCAACCCGCCCGTTGTTTCGCGCGACAATTACCTGCCCGTCGTCAGCTGCCGCTTCAAACCAGTCCCTGGAAAACGGAACGGACAGCGAGCCGCCGTTCTCTGAAAGATTGCATTCCTGCAGATCGAGAATGCCGCCGACATCGTCCGGCGTTGCGAGTGCAATTCCCTGCTTTCCATCTGTCATTGTTTTTCCAAGCAACCGTTGTGACTGACCAGAAAACTCATCGGCAAAAAGCGAGCGTCTTCAAGCCGAATCGTGAAATAAACTGCTCCTATTGCGTTGCACAAAAATCACAGCGCCACGGAAAGCGCGTGCGTCACGGCGCTGTCACGATCCACGACGAGTTGTGCGCTATTCGCGGTGGCACGTACCCAGACGTTGCAAGGCAACGCCTGCAAATCACACCGGAGAATAAGAATGATTGCGTGCAGAAACTTGATCCTTGGGTCCGCAGCTGGCCTTCTCGCCATCAGCGGAGCTCAGGCCGCCGACCTTCCGGTCAAGGCCAAGGCCGTGGAGTATGTGAGGATATGCTCGCTGTACGGTGCCGGCTTTTTCTACATCCCGGGCACGGACACCTGTATCAAGCTGGGCGGCTATCTGCGCGTCGATACCACGTTCAACGGCGGCGCTCACGGCGCGCCGGCCTGGAACGGCGATCTCGGTCAGCAGAATCGCTTTCGCGATTACTACGTTTCCCGTTCTCGTATGGCGTTCTCGCTCGATACGCGTACCGCCACCGAATACGGCGTGGTCCGCACCTACGGTCAGGCCGACTTCCAGTTCACCACTTTGGGCGGAGGCACTTTCAACCCCAACAACCTCGCCACCAACCTCGGCAACAACCCTCAACTGCTCGACTCGGCCGGCGGCGGCTATACGGCCGTCGAGTATCTTTTCATCCAGTTCGCCGGCTTCACCTTCGGCAAGTCTTCCTCGGCCTACTCGACGCCCTGGAACGGTTTCCCCGGCAACATCAATTCAAGCTTGCTCGGCGGCAACAATACCGACACCGGCCTCAACAATATCCAATACACCGCCCAGTTCGGCAACGGCGTCTCCGGCTCGATCGGGCTGGACGATCCGACTGTTTGGAATCGCACGGCCGTCTACAATCTGGGCATCCCAGGCGCCATCGGCGCCAACGGAACGGGATCGAATGCTTACGCCGGCGTGCATGCGCCTGACATCGTCGGCAACATCCGCGTCGACCAGGCCTGGGGTCTGTTCCAGCTTTCAGCCGCAGCGCATGAGGTCAACGCTTCCTACAATACGCTCGGAGCAGGCTCGGTCCCGACCGCCCTTTCCGAAATCAGCGGCCACCCCGAAACCAAGTGGGGCGGATCGGTGATGGCTGCCTTGCAGATCAAGAACCTTCCGACCGGTCCAGGCGACGACATCAAGTTCGATGTGTCCTACGCAAAAGGCACGACAAAGAATGTGATCGCGACCAGCGGAGGATCGCCCAGCTTCGCGATGTTCAGCGGCAGCGGCTTTGCCTATCAGAGCGCCGGCTTTGGCGCGACCACCGATGGCGTTTATTTTCCTGGCGCTGCCGGCACGGGAGGCATCAAGCTGACGACGGCTTGGGGTATCCGCGGTGCCTTCAACCACAATTGGGATCCGTATTGGTCGAGCTCGCTGTTCGGCAGCTTTTCCAGCGTCCGATATGACGGAGGCGCGAACGACAACCTGCTGGGTCAGGGAACCACTACCGCGAAGGGAGCCTATTGTGCCGCCTTCGCTGCAAGCCATCCGGGTCAAGCATTGGCCGGAAATGCCGCCGGGGCCTACGTATGCAATCCGGACTTCAACGTTTCTCAGCTTGGCGTGATCACCCGCTGGACGCCGATCAAGAACCTGACGTTCTCGGCGGAAGTCCAGTGGTTCCACCTCGATCAAAAGATGTCGGGCAGCTCGGTCTTCACCGCGACAGCCCCCAAGCCGGCAACACTCTATGAGTTCAAGGATCAGGATACGGTTCTGCTGCAGGTTCGCGCCCAGCGTAACTTCTGATCTTCGCGCTAGACGAGCTCTCTCGAAGCTGGAGAGAGCCTGATGTAGTGAAATAGGCGATGCCGTGATCGTTCGGCGTCGCCTATTTTGTTTGTATTTCGAGAAGCGGCTGCGCAAGAGCGGGCAGGTTAGCCGTTCGCAGGGCTTGAGAATGGCTGCATTCGTGTGAGTGCCACGCCCGAGCCAAAACGCCGCCCATCAAAAAGCCGGCGGTCTTGCGACACGCCGGCTCTTCAATTTTCGATATCGGCTGCTTAGACCTTGACCAGCGGGCCTCGTGAGGCCGGGCCTTTGGAGCCGCCGCCGCTGGGACCGCTTGGCTTCGGTCTGCGCTTGCGCGCGCCGGGCAGTTTTTCGGGTTTTGGCGTGACCGGCCCCTCGACATATTCGAAGCCGATCTTTTCCTGGGCTGGCTCGCCGGCCGCCTCGTCCTTGACCAGGACGACGCGGACATGGCCGCCGCCCTTGAGCTTGCCGAACAGCACTTCGTCGGCCAGCGGCTTCTTGATGTGCTCCTGGATCACGCGGGCCATCGGCCGAGCGCCCATCTGCTCGTCGTAGCCGTGCTGTATCAGCCAAGCCTTCGCCGTGTCCGACAGTTCGATGGTGACGTCGCGATCCTGGAGCTGAGCCTCGAGCTGCAGCACGAACTTCTCCACCACCATGCCGATCACCTCGGCATTGAGGTGCGCGAACGAAATGATGGCATCGAGCCGGTTGCGGAATTCAGGCGCGAACTGGCGGTTGATCGCTTCGTGATCGTCGCCCTCCCGCTTGTTGCGCGTGAAGCCGAACGCCTGACGCGCGAGGTCGGCGGCGCCTGCATTGGTGGTCATGATCAGGATCACATTACGGAAATTGATCTGCTTGCCGTTATGGTCGGTCAGCCTTCCATGGTCCATGATCTGCAGCAGCACGTTGTAAAGGTCGGGATGCGCCTTCTCGATCTCGTCGAGCAGCACAACGCAGTGCGGATGCTGGTCGACGCCGTCGGTGAGCAGCCCGCCCTGGTCGAAGCCGACATAGCCGGGGGGCGCGCCGATCAGGCGCGACACCGTGTGCCGCTCCATGTATTCGGACATATCGAAGCGGATCAGCTCGACGCCAAGCGAGGCCGCGAGCTGCTTTGCAACTTCGGTCTTGCCGACGCCGGTCGGACCCGAGAACAGATAAGAGCCGATCGGCTTTTCCGGCTCGCGCAAGCCGGCGCGCGCCAGCTTGATCGACGCCGAAAGCGCCTCGATGGCCTTGTCCTGGCCGAACACCACGCGCTTGAGCGTGGTTTCGAGGTGTTTCAGCACCTCGGCGTCGTCCTTCGACACGGTCTTGGGCGGAATCCGCGCCATGGTCGCGATCGTGGTCTCGATTTCCTTGATGCCGATGGTTTTCTTGCGGCGGTTCTCCGAAACCAGCATCTGCGCCGCTCCGGACTCGTCGATCACGTCGATCGCCTTGTCCGGCAGCTTGCGGTCATGGATATACCGCGACGACAGCTGCACCGCGGCCTCGATCGCCTCGTTGGTATATTTCAGCCGGTGATAGTCCTCGAAATAGGGTTTGAGGCCCTTGAGGATCGCGATCGCGTCCTCGACCGTCGGCTCGTTGATGTCGATCTTCTGGAACCGGCGCACCAGCGCGCGGTCCTTCTCGAAATGCTGGCGATATTCCTTGTAGGTGGTCGAGCCCATGCAGCGGATGGTGCCCGATGCCAGCGCCGGCTTGAGCAGATTGGATGCATCCATCGCGCCGCCGGAGGTGGCGCCGGCGCCGATCACGGTGTGGATTTCATCGATGAACAGGATGGCGTTGGGATGCGCCTCGAGTTCCTTGAGGACCTGCTTCAGCCGCTCCTCGAAATCGCCGCGATAGCGGGTGCCTGCGAGCAAGGTGCCCATGTCCAGCGAGAATACGGTCGCAGCCGCCAAAACCTCCGGCACTTCGCTGTCGACGATTCGCTTTGCCAAGCCCTCGGCAATAGCCGTCTTGCCGACGCCGGCTTCACCGACGAACAGCGGGTTGTTTTTCTGCCGGCGGCACAGCACCTGGATGGCGCGGTTGATTTCGGAATTTCGCCCGATCACCGGATCGATCTTGCCGTCGCGCGCCTTCTTGTTGAGGTTCACGCAGTAAGTTTCGAGCGCTTCGCCCTTCTTCTTGGAATCCTCGTTGCCCTTGGTTTCGGTCTCTTCGTCGACACCGCGCACCGGGCGGGCTTCCGACACGCCGGGCCGCTTGGCGATGCCGTGGCTGATGTAGTTGACCGCGTCGTAGCGCGTCATGTCCTGCTCCTGCAGGAAATACGCGGCATGGCTTTCGCGCTCGGCGAAGATCGCGATCAGCACATTGGCGCCGGTGACTTCCTCGCGGCCGGATGACTGGACGTGAATGACCGCGCGCTGGATCACGCGCTGGAAGCCCGCGGTCGGCTTGGCGTCGTCGGCGCCGTCCGTGACCAGGTTTTCGAATTCGGTTTCGAGGTAGTTGACGAGACTGGTGCGCAGCTTGTCCAGATCGACGCTGCAGGCGCGCATCACAGCGGCCGCATCGGAGTCATCGATCAGCGACAGCAGAAGGTGTTCAAGCGTCGCATATTGATGATGACGCTCGTTTGCAATCGCCAGCGCACGATGCAGGGATTGTTCTAGGCTTTGAGAAAAAGTCGGCATTCGCGTCCTCTGTGGCCCCCGCCATCATGATCGCCGTTGCGCGGTCAAGCAACAACAACATTTGTCATATAGTTAGATCCGATCATGGCGAAAGACCGGCTCCTGCGACTCGTTTTGCTCCGACCGCGAGCTTACCTCCAGAAATAGGGGCGGCGCCCCAAAGGATAGATAGGCCGACGCGCCCACGATAACGCCACTGCAAGCCTGATTGATCCAGCTTTCGATGCAAAACCCGTTCCTATTTTGACGGATTTTCGCGCCAATGGCCCCGTTTCGCACCTTTGGCGCGAGCTTTGGCAGCCAGGGAGGCACCGGCGGAGATCACATTCTAGCTAGTGCTGCTCTTGGTCTTCGCTCCTGATGCGCCCCGCGCCAAGGGCCGCAGGAACGCCAGACCGCAGCACCAGGTTACTTTTTTTCCATGACGCATTGCAGGGGGTGCTGGTGCTTGCGCGCAAAATCCATCACCTGGGTCACCTTGGTCTCGGCGATTTCGTAGGTGAACACCCCGCACTCGCCGATTCCGTGATGATGGACGTGGAGCATGATCTTGGTCGCGGCTTCGACGTCCTTCTGGAAGAATTTCTCCAGCACGTGAACGACAAATTCCATCGGCGTGTAGTCGTCGTTCAGGATCAGGACCCGATAGAGGTTCGGGCGCTTTGTCTTTGGCTTGACCTTGGCGATGACGGATGTGGCCGGGCCGCCGCTGGTTCCCCCGGTACGGTTTTCATCATTGCCCATTCGGGGAGCAGATGCCGCGGCGGCGGGCGCGGGCGGATCAAATCTGGAAGTTGATTGCAGCATGGCTCAGGCGTTCGAAATCCCAACGGAAAACTGGACAGCGACCGGGCGATGTTCTCCAGCCGGAGCCATCCAAAGAGTTCCCGGACACCTTTCCAGATCGCCGCTCCCGGCCGGCCCAACCCCATCGATCGGTCAGCTTAGAATATGGGTCCAACAACCGCTCGCCGCAAGCACGCAACGCGCATCCGATGCGACCGTCGGCGAGCCCGATTCCAGGTTCAGCGATCTGCCCAAGGTTAATCGATCTTGCCCGATTTGACAAAGCAAACCCGCCAGCCGTTTAGCGTTCGTTGATGATAGCCACAGCCTTGGAAGGCTGTCCGCAATTTACGCGGCGTTTGACCCAGTTTTCGCCAGGCACGTTTACCACCTGTTCAGTCGCGGCCCCTGAAATGGCTCTTTGAAGCAAAAATTCCGGTGACCGCCATGTTCCGTGCATCCACGACCCGCCAATTCCGCGCCGCGGCGCGCCGCTTCGCGGGAGCCAATGACGGCAATATCGCGGTGATTTTTGCCATCGCCTGCGTGCCCATCATCAGCTTCATCGGCGCCGCGATCGATTATAGCCGCGCCAGCGCCGCGCGCTCGTCGATGCAGGCCGCGCTCGACTCGACGGCTTTGATGGTGTCGAAGGACCTGTCCCAAGGAATTATCACGACATCGCAGATCAACACCAAGGCCCAAGCCTACTTTGCCGCCCTCTTTACCAGTGCCGATGCCAAGTCGGTCACGGTCAACGCGACGTATACCGCCAACAGCACCATGGGATCGACGATCCAGCTGGATGGATCAGGCGCGGTCACGACCGACTTCCTGAAGGTGGCCGGCTTTCCGAACCTCAACTTCAACACCAGTTCGACCGCGGCCTGGGGCACAGTGCGGATGCGGGTAGCGATGGCGCTCGACAACACGGGGTCGATGGCCCAGGACGGCAAAATAGCTGCGTTGCGGACTGCCGCGAGCAATCTGGTCGATCAACTCAGTACGCTCGCCAAGAATTCCGGCGATGTCTACATCTCGATCGTTCCGTTTGCCAAGGATGTGAACGTCGGCGCCAGCAACTACGATCAGAGCTGGATCGACTGGACCGACTGGGATGCTGCTAACCAGACCTGTAGTGGCGGCGGCTGGGGCGGCTGGGGCGGTGGAGGTGGCGTAACCTGTACCCCAAAGAACCATAACACCTGGACCGGCTGCGTTACCGACCGGACCCAGCCCTACGACACCCAGAGCACCGCGCCCGCAATAGCAAATGTCGCCACGTTATTTCCGGCCGATGAGTATTTCGAGAACGGCCAATCCTACTGCAAGCCGGGCAACAACCCTCCCCTGCAGCAGATCGCGCCGCTGAGTTACGACTGGGCATCCCTCAAGACGATCATCAACGCGATGCAGCCGACCGGCGGCACCAACCAGCCGATCGGCCTGGCCTGGGCCTGGCAAACGCTGCAGCAGACGGCGCCGATGAATGCCCCGGCCGAAGACTCGAACTACACCTACAAGAAGGCGATCATCCTGTTATCCGACGGTCTCAACACCGANGATCGCTGGCCCGCCTATGGCAACGGCATGACTCAGTTCGGNGGCCAGATCGATGCCCGGCAGAAGATCCTGTGCGACAACATCAAGGCGNAGGGCATCACGATCTACACGGTTCAGGTCAANACCGGCACTGACCCGACCTCAACNGTGATGCAATATTGCGCAAGCGGACCGCAGAACTTCTATCTGGTGACCTCGGCCAGCCAAACTGTTTCGGTCTTTAACGCAATCGGAACCTCACTNTCGAAGTTGCGCGTGGCAAGGTAATCGCCGCCTATCCGAAAACAAAAAAAGGCCCGGCCATTCCCAGCCGGGCTTTTTCATTTCGCAGTCGACGCCGGTATCAGGCNGCAGCGGCCGGAGTGAACTTCGCGACCAGGCTTTCCACCGGCTTGAAGCTTTGCTTGGCAAGATCGGTGTAAAGGCCCGCAATCTTCTGCGACTCCGCCACGAAGGTCTCATAAGCGGACTTGGCGTAGTCGGTCTGCACTTCCAGTGCCTTGTCGAGCGACTTCACGCTGGACAGCTTCTCGACGAATGCCTTGGTGTCTTCGAACGACTTCTTGGTGTACTCGCCATAAGCGCCGGCGATGGCCTGCAGGCCGTTCTGAACGGAGCTGGCGGAAGCCGCGACCGTCTCGAGATGTTCTTTTCCGTACTGCTGAACGTCTTCAAACTTGATCATATGGAGTCCTTCCCAGACTGCGGTGCAAGTGATCCTGCCCGAGAGACCCAAGCTCCCTGACGCCCGCCTATATAGTGCAGTGCACAAAAAAGTCAAGAATCTTTGTGCGACGCACAAATCGCAGGGTTTGCGCCGAATACCTGCGGATGGCGCAAGGGTTCCTTAACCTTTTGGAAACTCCGGCCGCCTAACCTGATTCCCCGAAGCTTTGTCCCCATTCCGGACAGGTGGTTGAAAACTCGTTGACGGCCAGTCTCTTAGCTCAGGCGGCGGTGCTGCAGAAAATCATCGTCGGGCCGAACAGTTCGAGCAGGGAAAAACGTCGCCGCCGTTGGGCATAATTTGGCCTCACGAACCGGTGACCAAATATGGAAATGGGGACAGGGAAGTTCATGTTTCGCACAACCTTGGCTTCCTCGCGCGTTTTGCGGGTGGGGATTTTCGGGCTGCTCACACTCACCTCAGCCGTCATTTTCACAAGCGACAGCGCCGACGCGCGCCGCTCCAGGCATCGTCATCAGGCGCGGCAGACCCACCATCAGGCGCGCGAGAGTTACAACCCCGCATTCTCGTCCATCATCGTAGACGGCAATTCCGGCGCGACGCTGTCGGCGAGCAATCCCGACGCGAGCCGCCATCCTGCCTCGCTCACCAAGATCATGACGCTTTATCTGCTGTTCGAGCGCCTCGACGCCGGTAAGATGAAGTTGGACACTGAGATGGACGTTTCCGAGCACGCCTCCGAGCAAGCTCCCACCAAGCTCGGTCTGCGCCCGGGCCAGACCATCAAGGTCGAAGACGCCATCAAGGGCCTCGTGACGCGCTCGGCCAACGACGCTGCCGTCGTGATCGCGGAAGCTATCGCCGGCGATGAAGGCGATTTCGCAAAACAGATGACCCGCAAGGCGCGCGCGCTCGGGATGACCAAGACCGTCTATCGCAATGCCTCCGGCCTGCCCGACGACGAACAGGTGACCACGGCGCGCGACCAGTCGACCCTCGGCCGCGCGATCCAGGACCGCTTTCCGCGCTATTACCGCTACTTCTCGACCATGGCGTTCAACTACCACGGTCATTCGATCCGCAACCACAATCGCCTGCTCGGCAATGTCGAGGGCGTCGACGGCATCAAGACCGGCTACACCCGCGCATCCGGCTTCAATCTCGTGACCTCGATGCGCCGCGGCAACCGCCATCTGGTCGGCGTGGTGATGGGAGGCCGCAGCGGCGGTTCGCGCGACGCCACCATGCGCAACCTGCTGGCTGAAAATCTCGACAAAGCTGCCACCAAGCGCACTGTGGCTGCGATCACCGAGCGCGGTGCTTCGGATGCCGCTGCCGATGTGGCGGAAGCCGACCTCGCCTCGCGTCCGGCGCAGACGGTGCAGGTCCAGAGCACTGGTCAGGTCGCCGCGGCAGCGCAAGAGCCGGCTTTGGCGGCCATGAATTCAACTCCGCCGGCGCCGTCGCGTTCAATCTTCGCTGCCGCAACCGCGGCTGTGCCGCCGCCGCAAGCCAGGCCCGAACCTGCGCCGCTGACCAGCGGGGTGATTCAAACGCCGGCGATCGCCGCGATCCCCGGCTCGTCCGAACCGATGAAACCGGTCAGGGTCAAAACGGTCCAGGTCAAGGCCGGACAGACCAAGCTGGCCTCGGCCGGTCCAGCCCAGCCCGCCCCGCCGATCACCAATGCGATAC
>JGI12053J15887_10001727_pt1 | contig 10338 bp, 10 predicted proteins | sample MedBloCAOM1_O3_FD_15887 | JGI IMG/M metagenome (IMG submission 15887) | reverse complement strand
AGAAAGAAGGTGTCGAAGAACCGGGTGCGGACCGCCATTCCTTGACTGAGCCGCTGCGCGGTGAAGGCGGGATCGTCGTCGGACTCCTCGACTTCGCCGTTCATCATCCGGATGAAGGCGTCGACGCCGACCGCGTTGACCAACGGTTCGGCGAACGGGTCGTCGATCAATGCGTTCGGCCCCTTGGACGCCATCGCCCGCCGGGCCGCCACCGCGGTGGCGGTGGCTCCCACGCTGGATGCCAAATCCCAGCTGTCGCCATCAAAACGCTTGCTGTCGGTGGTACCGGACGCATCGGTCATGGGAGCGCTCCTATCCAAGCGTTGCGGTCACGGCGACGATGTTGCGCAGTTGAGCCAGTGAATCGTCGTTCGGGAAAGCGCGGCCGTAGTCGGCGAACAGTTCGCGCCGTGGCCGGCTGTGCACTTGCCAGCCGCGACCGGTCAGGTAGTCGACGACATTGCTGCGGTCGCCGTCGAAGAACAGGCCGGACAGGTCGATGTCGCAGCCGATGTTGGACCATCGGTCGTTGAACTGCTTCGCGCGTTCCGACATCGTCGTGTCGGACGCGGGGTGGTATTCGGTGGCCAGCTGGCTCCCGGTGGCGGACAGCTCGGTGATGTTGTCGAAGAGGCGGTCCTGCGCCTCGGGCGGCAGGTACATGAGTAAGCCTTCGGCGCTCCACGCGGTCGGTTGTGTCACGTCGAATCCGCTGCTGCGCAACGCCGCCGGCCAGTCTTCCCGCAGATCGATGCTGACGGTCCGCCTTTCGGCGGCGGGGGCAGCGCCCAGGCCCGACATGGTGGTGGTCTTGAACTCGATGACTTGTGGCTGATCGACTTCGTACACCACGCTGCCGCCGGGCCAGGACAGCCGGTAGGCGCGCGCGTCCAGGCCGGCGGCCAGAATCACCGACTGGCGGACACCGTCGCGGGCCGCGTTGAGGAAGAAATCGTCGAAGAAGCGGGTGCGTACCGCGATGGAATCGGTCTCCAGCTCCAGGTCACGTTCGCCGCCGTCGGCTGTTTCGGGAAGTTCGCCGTCGACCACGCGGCGGAAGAAATCAAGCCCGACAGCGCGCACCAAAGGCGCGGCGAACGGGTCGTTGATGATCGGATTGGCGTCGTTGCTGGCGACCGCGCGGGCGGCGGCGACCATGGTGGCCGTGGCGCCGACGCTGGAGGCCAGATCCCAGCTGTCTTCATCAGTGCGTGTCATGGTGCTCCTCGGTGAGTTGGGCGCTTGGCTCGATAAATCAGTCGCTGGGTAGCGCTGGGAGCCTTCGTGGCCGAGGTGGCGCCGTGCAACCGTGCGCTGCCTACCTGCGTCATCTGCGCTCCCTGCCGTCGGCGCCAGCTTTCGATACTTAGCAAATGCAATGAGCTATCAGAACTCTACGCCTCGCGGCTGTTGGCTTGCTGTGTCTTTTTGGGGCCGTTTTCCGAAGCTTGGATGACGCCCTTATTAAGGAGCTGGCCGGGCCAGCTGTTAGTCTCGAACACGATTTAACGCGCGACGCCGTTCGTCCTGGCCTGCGGGAGTTAGGCGCGTGACGCAGGATGCCCCACGGTTGCGCAGGAGGAAGAGTGCTTTCGGCTTTCATCTCGTCGCTGCGGACGGTCGACCTGAGACGGAAGATTCTTTTCACGCTCGGAATCGTCGTTCTCTACCGACTCGGTGCCGCTCTGCCATCCCCTGGTGTCAATTTCCCCAACGTGCAGCAGTGCATCAAAGAGGCCAGCGGGGGCGAGGCGGGCCAGATCTACTCGCTGATCAACCTGTTCTCCGGTGGCGCGCTGCTGAAGCTCACGGTGTTCGCGGTCGGGGTGATGCCCTACATCACCGCCAGCATCATCGTCCAGCTGCTCACCGTGGTCATCCCGCGGTTTGAGGAACTGCGCAAGGAGGGTCAGTCGGGCCAGGCCAAGATGACGCAGTACACGCGTTACCTGGCTGTCGCGCTGGCCGTCCTGCAAGCCACCAGCATCGTCGCGCTGGCGGCCAACGGCGGGTTGCTGCAGGGCTGCTCGCTGGAAATCATCGCCGACCAGAGCATCTTCACCCTGGTCGTCATCGTGCTGGTGATGACCTCAGGTGCGGCGCTGGTGATGTGGATGGGTGAACTGATCACCGAACGCGGTGTCGGCAACGGCATGTCGATGCTGATCTTCGTGGGCATCGCCGCGCGGATTCCGTCCGAAGGCAAGTCCATCCTGGACAGCCGCGGTGGCATCATTTTCGCCGCCGTCTGCGCGGCCGCGCTGGCCATCGTCGTCGGCGTGGTCTTCGTCGAGCAGGGCCAGCGCCGAATCCCGGTGCAATACGCCAAGCGCATGGTGGGCCGGCGCATGTATGGCGGAACCTCGACGTACCTGCCGTTGAAGGTCAACCAGGCCGGCGTTATCCCGGTCATCTTCGCGTCGTCGCTGATCTACATTCCGCACCTGATCACCCAGCTGGTCCGTAGCGGCAGCGGCGGGGTGGGCAACAGCTGGTGGGACAAGGTCGTCGGAACTTACCTATCCGACCCGAGTGACCCGGTCTACATCGCCATCTACTTCGGGTTGATCATCTTCTTCACGTATTTCTACGTGTCGATCACTTTCAACCCCGACGAGCGTGCCGACGAAATGAAGAAATTCGGCGGCTTCATTCCCGGCATCCGGCCCGGGAAGCCGACCGCTGACTATTTGCGTTATGTGTTGAGCAGGATCACGCTGCCGGGCTCGATCTACCTGGGCGCGATCGCGGTGCTGCCCAATCTGTTCCTCGGGGGCAGCGGTGGCGGGGTCCAGAACTTGCCGTTTGGCGGCACAGCGGTTCTGATCATGATTGGCGTCGGTTTGGATACCGTCAAACAGATCGAGAGCCAGCTCATGCAGCGCAACTACGAAGGGTTTCTCAAGTGAGAGTGGTATTGCTGGGACCGCCCGGAGCGGGCAAGGGCACGCAGGCCGAGAAACTCGAAGAAAAGCTCGGCATCCCGCAGATTTCCACTGGCGACCTGTTCCGGCACAACATTGGCGAGGGCACCAAACTCGGTCTGGAGGCCAAGCGCTACCTCGACGCCGGTGACCTGGTGCCTTCGGAGCTGACCAACCAGCTCGTCGACGACCGTTTGAACGATGCCGACGTGGCCAAGGGTTTCATCCTCGACGGATACCCGCGCTCCGTCGAGCAAGCAAAAGCGCTGCACAACATGCTGGACCGCCGGGGCCTGAGCCTCGACGCCGTGCTGGAGTTACGGGTGTCCGAAGACGAGCTATTTCAGCGGCTCAAGGGGCGTGGGCGGGCCGACGACACCGATGACGTCATCCGCAACCGGATGAAGGTCTACCGCGACGAGACCGCGCCGCTGTTGGAGTACTACCGCGACGAACTAAAGACCGTCGACGCGGTTGGCACGCTGGACGAGGTTTTCGCCCGCGCGCTGCACGCACTGGGTAAGTAACGATGCGCCCCCTGGCGCGGCTGCGGAGTCGCAGAGTCGTGCCGCAGCGCAGCGCGGCAGAACTCGACGCAATGGCCGCGGCCGGCGCTGTGGTGGCCAACGCGCTGCAAGCGGTGCATGCGGCCGCGGTCGCCGGGGCGTCGACCCTGAGCCTCGACCAAATCGCCGAGTCGGTGATCCGCGAATCCGGCGCGACGCCGTCGTTCCTGGGCTACCACGGGTATCCGGCGTCGATCTGCGCCTCGGTGAACGACCGGGTGGTGCACGGCATCCCCTCCGGCACAGAAATCCTTGCTCCCGGCGACCTGGTGTCCATTGACTGCGGCGCGGTGCTGGACGGGTGGCACGGTGACGCCGCGATCACCTTCGGGGTCAACGCACTGATTCCGGCCGACGAAGCGCTCTGNGCGGCGACCAGGGAATCGCTGGAGGCCGGAATCGCGGCGATGATCCCGGGCAATCGGCTGACCGACGTTGCGCATGCCATCGAAACGGGCACACGTGCCGCCGAGGTCCGCTACGGGCGCGCATTCGGAATCGTGGAGGGCTACGGCGGGCACGGCATCGGCCGGGCAATGCACATGGACCCGTTTTTGCCCAACGAGGGCTCGCCTGGCCGGGGCCCGCTGCTTGCGCCAGGCTCAGTGCTGGCGATCGAACCGATGCTGACTCTGGGACGGGGAAAAACGGTCGTGCTCGACGATGACTGGACCGTGACCACCACCGACGGGTCACGCGCCGCGCATTGGGAGCACACCGTCGCGGTCACCGAATCCGGGCCGCGCNTCCTGACAGTGAGCTAGAGCCTGAACTAAACACCTACTCGACTCGTATCTAGTAGACGGGAGGTGATCGAGTGGCTCGTGTGGCCAGCACCGCGGCTTCGGAAGCCGCTCTGATGAAGGCGCTCTTCGACGAGCATGCCGCGGTTTTGTGGCGTTACGCGCTGCGGCTGACCGGCGATGCCAGCCATGCCGAGGACGTCGTGCAAGAGACGTTGTTGCGGGCCTGGCAGCATCCGGAGGTCATTGGCGACACCGAGCGCTCAGCGCGGGCCTGGTTGTTCACTGTGGCCCGCAACATGATCATCGACGATCGACGAAGCGCACGGTACCGCAATGTCGTCGCTTCGACTGACGTAGCCGGTGCGCCCGAGCAGGCCACGCCCGACGAGGTGAATTCGGCCCTGGACCGGCTGTTGATCGCCGATGCCATGACACAGTTATCGGCCGAACACCGGGCCGTGATCGAGCGGTCCTACTACCGCGGATGGACCACCGCACAGATTGCTGCCGACCTCGAGATAGCCGAGGGAACAGTTAAGTCGCGACTACACTATGCCGTGCGCGCGTTGCGGCTCACTCTGCAGGAGCTTGGAGTAACCCGATGACAGCCAAACCACCAATCCGTGTGGTCATCGGCTCCGAATGCTTGAAGGGTGAAGGAGATGGATGACATGAGGACACCGCAAAGGGGTATTGGCCCACCCGGTGACAACGAGGTATTAGGTCTGATCATGGGAGACAACCACCGGTACGCGATGTGGGATGCCGCATACGTGTTGGGGTCGTTGTCGGCCAGCGACCGCCGCGAATTCGAGGTGCACATGGCGAGCTGCCCGGCATGCCGGGAGGCCGTCGTCGAGCTCAGCGGAGTCCCGGCCCTGCTTTCGCAGCTTGACCGGGAAGAAGTCGCCGCGATCGACCAGTCCGGCCCGATTCCATCGGTGACACCGGAGCTGTCGCCCGAGCTATTGCCGTCGTTATTGACGCAGGTGCGCTGGCGCCGCCGCCGTACCCGCGTCGCAACCTGGGTGGCCTCGGCTGCCGCGGCCATGGTGCTCGGGATCGGTGTGTTCGTCGGTGTGCAGGGTCATTCTGCGGCGCCTGCACAGCAGGTGACCGCGTCCGCAGAGCCGATGGCACAGGTGGGTACCAACTTGCTGGCCTCCTCGGTGCAGCTGTCCGGCCAGCACTGGGGGACATCCATCAATCTGAAGTGCGTCTGCCTGGCTCCGCTGTACGCGCACCACGACACGCTGGCAATGGTGGTGGTGGGTCGCGACGGCAGCCAGACCCGGTTGGCGACCTGGGTGGCCGTACCCGGCCACACCGCCACGCCGGCTGGCAGCATCTCGACCCCGGTCGACCAGATTGCCGCCGTGCAGGTGGTCGCCGCCGACAGCGGCCAGGTCCTGCTGCAGCGATCGCTGTAACGCCCCGCGCCCAATCCGTCCGGGTTGACGCGCTTGGGCCGCAACTACGGTAAGAAAAGGCGTGGCTGCCTCTCAGAAACGCGACCCGATCGCCGCGGCACGGACCAACTGGGAGCGTGCCGGGTGGGGCGATGTTTCGCAGGGCATGGTCGCGGTGACGTCGGTGATGCGTGCGCATCAGATCCTGCTGGGCCGCGTCGAGACCGCGCTACGCCCCTACGACCTGAGTTTCTCCCGCTACGAGTTGCTGCGACTGCTGGCGTTCAGCAGGACCGGAGCATTGCCGATCACCAAGGCCTCCGACCGGCTGCAGGTGCACGTCACCAGCGTCACCCACGCGATCCGCCGGCTGGAGGCCGATGGGCTGGTTGCCCGGGTACCGCATCCAACGGATGGGCGCACCACGCTGGTGCAGCTCACCAGCCTCGGCCGCTCCACCGTCGAGGACGCCACCGTCACGCTCAACGAGCAGGTATTCGCCGACATCGGGATGGCGACCGGCGAGGCTCAGGCCCTGGTGTCGTCCATCGACACCTTGCGGCGCAACGCCGGCGACTTCTGATTCAGCGTTGAATCAACTCGAGCGCAGTGCTTCGATGACCGCGCTGAAGTCTTTGTCCGCGTGGTCGGCGGCGAACTTGGCATAGATCTCGGCGGCGTGCGTGCCCAGCGGCGCCGACGAACCCGTTGAGGTCACCGCATCCATCGCCAGGCCCAGGTCTTTGTTCATCAGCGCGGTGGCGAAGCCGGGTTTGAAGTCGTTGTTGGCCGGCGACGTCGGAACCGGGCCCGGGACCGGGCAATTGGTGTGCACCGCCCAGCAATTGCCGGTCGCGCCGGTAATGACGTCGAACAAGGCCTGCGCCGACAGCCCGAGTTTTTCGGCCAGCACGAATGCCTCACCGATCGCGATCTGTTGCACCGCGAGCACCATGTTGTTGCACACCTTGGCGGCCTGCCCAGCGCCTGCGGCCCCACAATGAATGATCTTGCCCGCCATGGGTTCCAACACCGCACGCGCTCGTTGCACCGCGAGTTCGTCGCCGCCGACCATGAACGCGAGTGTCCCTGCGACGGCACCCTTCACCCCGCCGGAGACCGGAGCGTCCAGCTGGCAGACACCGTGCGATTCGGCCAGCGAGTGCACCTCGCGGGCGTCGTTCACCGAGATTGTGGAGCTGTCGATGAACAACGCGCCCGGCTGTGCGACTTCCAGCACGTCGGCGTAGCAGCGTTTGACGATGTCCCCGTTCGGCAGCATCGTGATGACCACGTCAGCGTTGGCCACCGCGTCGGCTGCTTTGTCGAACACCTCTATGCCGCCCGAGGTTGCCGCTGCCACCGCCGCGGGTACCGGGTCGAACCCGCGCACGCTGTGGCCGGCGTTGACCAGGTTCGCTGACATCGGGCCGCCCATGTTGCCCAATCCCAGGAACGCAATCTGGGTCATCGTGGAGCCCTTTCTAAAACGGTGGCTTAAGAAGCTCTGAACCGCGCGGCCTCGGCCCGGCCGATGACAACCCGCATGATTTCGTTGGTGCCTTCCAGAATTCGATGCACCCGCAGGTCGCGGACGATCTTTTCCAGACCATACTCGCGCAGGTAGCCGTAGCCGCCGTGCAACTGCAGGGCCTGGTCTGCGACGTCGAAGCAGGTGTCGGTGACATAGCGTTTGGCCATCGCGCACAGCTCGACCTTGTCGGGATGGTCGGCGTCCAGGGCACTCGCGGCCCGCCACAACATCATTCGCGAGGTCTGCAGCCCGGTGGCCATGTCGGCCAGGGTAAAACGGATGGTTGGCTCGTCGAGTAACGACGAGCCAAATGCCTGACGCTCGCGCACATAGCATCCCGCTTTGTCGAAGGCGGACTGCGCGCCGCCGAGCGAGCACGCCGCGATGTTGAGCCGGCCGCCGTTGAGGCCTTTCATCGCGATGCCGAAGCCGGCGCCCTCGCCGTCTGCGCCGCCCAGCATCGCGTCGGCGGGCACCCGCACGCCCTCCAGGATCACCTGCGCGGTGGGTTGGGCATGCCAGCCCATCTTCTCCTCGAGCGCACCGAAACTCAATCCCGCAGTGCCCTTTTCGACAATGAACGCCGAGATGCCGCGGTGGCCTTCACCGCCGGTGCGTGCCATCACCACATAGACGTCGGAGGCTCCCGCGCCGGAGATGAACTGCTTGACCCCGTCCAGCACGTAGTCCGAGCCTTGCTTGACCGCACGGGTGCTCAACGCCCCCGCGTCGGATCCGGCGTCTGGCTCGGTCAGGCAGTAGCTCGCGATGACGTCCATCGGCGCCAGTCGCGGAATCCATGCCTTGCGTTGTTCTTCGGTGCCGAAGGTGTCGATCATCCATGCGCACATGTTGTGGATGGACAGGAATGCGGCGGTGGTGGGGTCGGCGATCGCCAGCTGCTCGAAAATCCGGACCCCGTCCAGCCGGCGCAGCCCGCTGCCGCCGACGTCGTCGCGGCAGTAGATCGCCGCCATGCCGAGTTCGGCCGCCTCGCGCAACACGTCCGTCGGAAAATGCTGGGCCGCTTCCCATTCCAGCGCGTACGGGGCTATACGTTTGGCCGCAAAGGCGGCCGCCGTCTCGGTGATGACCCGTTCGTCGTCGTTCAGGGCGAATAGTTCCATCGAGCCGCCGACCTAATCCATTGTCGGGATCGAGAATTCGGCGCCATCTTTGATGCCGGATGGCCACCGTGACGTCACGGTCTTGGTCTTGGTGTAGAAGATGATCGACGACGGACCGTGCTGGTTGAGATCGCCGAAGCCGGACCGCTTCCAGCCACCGAAGGTGTGATAGGCCACCGGCACCGGGATCGGCACGTTGACGCCGACCATGCCGACCTGCACCCGCGACACGAAGTCGCGGGCGGCGTCGCCGTCGCGGGTGAAAATCGCGACGCCGTTGCCGTATTCGTGCTCGGACGGCAGCCGCAACGCCTCTTCGTAGTCGTGGGCCCGCACGATGCACAACACCGGGCCGAAGATCTCGTCGGTGTAGATCGACATGTCGGTGGTGACGTGGTCGAACAGGGTGGGCCCGATGAAGAAGCCGCCTTCGAGGTTGGCATCGCCGTAGGCCAGGTCATCGCTGCCGCGCTCGCGACCGTCGATGACGATCTCGGCTCCCGCCGTGACCCCCTGATCGATGTAGTTGCGCACCCGCGCCAGCGCCGCCTCGGTGACCAAGGGGCCATAGTCGGCCTTGGGGTCCAGGCTGTGTCCAACCCGCAGGTTGTTGATCCGCTCAATCAGTCTGGCGCGCAACCTGTCCGCGGTTTGCTCACCGACGGGCACCGCGACGCTGATCGCCATGCAGCGCTCGCCGGCGCTGCCGTAACCCGCGCCGATCAGCGCATCGACGGCCTGGTCGAGATCCGCATCTGGCATCACGATCATGTGGTTCTTGGCGCCGCCGAAGCACTGCGACCGCTTGTCGTTGGCGGCGGCGGTCGCGTAGATGTAGTGGGCAATGTCGGAGCTGCCGACAAACCCGACGGCTTTGATGTCGGGGTGGTGCAGGATCGCGTCGACGGCTTCCTTGTCGCCATGGACGACCTGGAATATGCCGGGCGGCAAACCGGCTTCGAGGAACAACTCACCAAACCGCAGCGGAACTGACGGATCCCGCTCACTTGGCTTGAGCACGAACGCATTTCCACAAGCCAGGGCGGGCCCGGCCTTCCATAACGGGATCATCGCCGGGAAGTTGAACGGGGTGATGCCCGCGACCACGCCTAAGGGCTGACGCAGCGAGTAGACGTCGATGCCCGGGCCGGCGCCCTCGCTGTATTCACCCTTGAGCAGATGCGGGATGCCGAGGCAGAACTCGATCACCTCGATGCCGCGCTGAATGTCGCCGCGGGCGTCGGGCACGGTCTTGCCGTGCTCGAGAGACAGCAGCTCGGCCAGCTCGTCGATGTTGGCATTGACCAGCTCGATGAATCGCATCAAGACGCGGGCGCGGCGCTGCGGATTCCACGCGGCCCAGCCCTTTTGCGCCTCGACAGCTGAGGCCACCGCCGCGTCGACGTCCGCCGTTGAGGCCATCGAGACTTTCGCCTGCACCTCGCCGGTGCTGGGGTTGAAGACGTCCGCGGTACGACCGGACTTGCCGAGGGTGCGCTTCCCGTCGATGAAGTGCGGGATTTGAGTGGTCATGACTGTCCTCATGTTGATCGCGGACGGGCTACGCCCAGATTACTTGCATATCCTAGTAACCCTGCGTCGGGGTTGGCAAGCGCGATGACGGTGACAGGTCCAGTCGGTCGGCGCAGCGCGCGCACGATCGCATGCGGATCGCCGATGCAGGCTCGGAGGCGCACGGCGAAATCTACAGCGAACGCTCCAGGAGCACCTGGCCGCTGTCGGCCGAAACCACCTGGACAGAGGCGATTTCATCGACTTGCGTGGAAATGCTGCCAGCGGGCGTCGCCGTATGGCCCGGATTCGCCACCCAGGTTGCCAACCGAGTGTGGCTACCGTCGCGACCTACTGCGACCATCGCTAGCTTGTCGTGATCGGAGTTCACCGGCGCCAGGCAGGCAACGTTCATCGAGATGAACGTTCCCCACTGCTGGCCGCTGAGTGAGACCGTCGAGGCCAGCCTGTTCGTCCCGACCTGGGCCATCGGCTGAACCGCCACGCTCGCCTGCGGCGG
>JGI12053J15887_10001726_pt1 | contig 10343 bp, 8 predicted proteins | sample MedBloCAOM1_O3_FD_15887 | JGI IMG/M metagenome (IMG submission 15887) | reverse complement strand
GCGGCTTTGATGGCGTACCGCGGTCAGCGATCCCTACAGATGACGCCGGCGCGACTTGGCGCGCTGTTCGCCTCGATGGGCCGACCGAGGCTGAGCCTGATCATGTCGTTGCTGTTCATCGGCCTCAGCATCCCGATTCTCATTTTCATCCTGATCTATAATTACAGCAAGAACTCGGCCGCGATCATCTCGACATTAAACGATGCCGTCATTCAGACCGGCCAGGCCGCCGTCGAACGCACCCAGGATTTGATCGAGAACACCGAGAGTCCGCTGCGCTTTCTCGCCGAAGTGGCCGCCGCCGATCCCAATTATTTCCGGACCGAGCAAAGCCGCGATCTGCTCTATCGGATCTTGACCTCGGCTGCGCATATCGACGCCGTTTATGTCAGCTTCGAGGACGGTTATCATCGTGTCGTTACCCGCATCGACGACGACCGCAGACATAGCGACCCTCGCATTCCGCCGACCGCGAACTGGCACTCCAGCTACATCGATGCGATCACCTTTGCACTCTCACGAGTCCGCCATCGTACATTCTTCGACGTCTGGCCCCATCAAGTCGGCGACTACAACGTTGCAACCGACATGGACATCAGAGCTCTACCTGGCTATCAGGCCGCCAAGATAACGCGGACGCTCGCAGTGACGGAGCCCTCGATCAATCCCGACACCGGTTTTCCCATCTTGTTTTTGCGCGTTCCGATCTATCGGGGCGTCGACTTCCTTGGCTGCGCAACGGCCAACATCACCATGGACGTCCTGTCCCGCTTTCTCGACAAGCACCGAACCAGCGCGCGAAGCACTACGCTCGTCGCCGACCGCAACAACGGCAAGATCATCGCCTTCCCGGAAAAACAGAAAGGCGTTCGCTTAGAGAACGGAGTGCTTACGATCGCCACTCTGACCAATATCGACAATCCAGACGTGCGCGAAGCGCACCGTCAACATGCTCGTACCGGCACTGACAGCTTTGTCTTCCGGTCGCCGACAAGCGGAGAAGATTTGATCGCTGCCTTTGCGAGTTTCCCGGATGGTTTCGGTCAACCGTGGCAGGTGATCACGTTGACGCCGATTGATGATTTCGTGGGGACATTGAAGGCAACCAATCGCCTGATGATGTTGATCATCATCGTCCTCACTGCGGTCGAGTTGTTCTTTATTTATTTCGCGTCCAGCCGTCTATCGCGGCCGGTCGAAAACGTATCCCGCCAGTTGCAGGCAATTGAAAGCCTGGACTTCGATGTGCCCGCTTCGCGGCCATCCAATATCCGGGAGATCGCCAGGCTGGAAATCGCCGCCTCTCTGCTCCGGACCTCGCTGAAATCGTTCTCCTCTTTCGTCCCGCTCGATGTGGTCCGCCAGCTTGTCAAGTCGGGCATTCCGCTCACCTCGGGCGTTGAGCCTAGATTCATCACCGTGTTCTTTTCCGATCTGGAGAATTTCTCAAGCCTCTCCGAGACCCTTGCGCCTGCAGACCTTCTGGTCCAGATTTCCACCTATCTCGAGCAAGTGTCCGGCGCGATAGCGGAAGAAGGCGGCACGGTCGACAAGTTCATTGGCGACGGCATCATGGCTTTCTGGAATGCCCCGGTTCTGTGTCCCGACCATGTCCTGCGCGCCTGCGCCGGTGCGTTGCGCGCGGCGCGGCGCATGGAGCGCGTGAACGATGCCTGGGAGGCGGAAGGACGGCCGCGAATCCGAATCCGGATTGGGCTCAATTGCGCCACCGTNCTGGTCGGCAATGTCGGCTCTTCAACTCGGCTGAGCTACACNGCCCTGGGAGACGGCGTGAATGTTGCCGCCCGACTTGAGGGCATCAACAAGCTGTTTGGCACCACCATCTGCATCAGCGACAGCATCTACGAACAGGTGCGGGCCGAGATATTGGCGCGACCGTTGAAGCGGGTCCAGGTGAAGGGCCGCAAGACCGAGTTCATGATCTATGAATTGTTCGCTATCCGAGCTAGCGACGATCCTGAGCTGAGCGTTCGTGATCGGGACGCGCAGCTGAGCGCCATGACCTGGCAAGCCTCGAAAGCGTTCGAAGCTTGCGATTTTGCTGCTGCGGAGCGCGCCTATCGCGCCATCCTTGACAACTTCGCTGGCGATCCCGTGGCCAAGTTCATGCTGGCGGAATGCGAGAAAAGCCGAGTAGCCGATTCCCCTGAGACCGTGAAGTATCCTGCTCTAAACGTCAGGTAGTGTGCTCAAGTTGTCGGATTTTGCATAGCCGCGCATGCAGGGCACTCGTAACTTTGTCGAACCAATTGCGGAAGGCGCGCGGCGCCGGACCACGATTGAAGGAGGAATGTCAAATGTTGACCAAACGCGATCTTCTTCGTTCCGCCGCGCTGGCTGCAATCACGGTTACGACGATAATGCCTCTCCCGGCGAGCGCGCAGGCCAAGGCCGAATGGCCTGACATCCGCGAGGCCAAGGCGATTGCCGAGGAAGGCTTCATCTACGGGCTGCCCATCGTGATGAACTATGCGGTCATGTACGAGTATTCCGTCGACAGGAATTCCGGGCAATACAAGGCGCCGTTCAACCAGATCAACAACGAGGCGCGGGTCTTCACTTACAAAGACACTGCGGTCATAACGCCCAACAGCGATACGCCGTATTCCATTGCCTGGCTCGATCTGCGCGCCGAACCGATCGTTCTATCGGTGCCGGCGGTCGAGAAGGCCCGGTATTATTCGGTGATGCTCTGCGACGGCAACACGTTCAACTACGGTTACATCGGCAGCCGCGCGACCGGCAGCGATCCCGGAGACCATATGGTCGTTGGACCAGACTGGCAGGGTGCAACGCCCGCGGGTATCAAGAAGGTGTTCCGGGCCACGACGCAATTCTCTGCCGTTGCCTATCGGACGCAGCTCTTCAATCCGGCGGACATGCCAAATGTTGCGAAGATACAGGCCGGCTACAAGGTGCAGCCGCTGTCGGCCTATCTCAAGCAGCCCGCACCGCCCGCCGCAGCTGCCATCGACTTTCCCAAGGCCAATGCAGAGTTGGTGAAGAAGAACTTCTTCGAATACCTCGACTTTGCTCTCCAATTCGCGCCGGCGGGACCGGAAGAGAAGGAAATCCGCGCCAGGCTCGCGCGCATTGGCGTCGGGGCCGGCAAGACCTTTGACTTCAAGGATCTTCCGGTGACACACAAGATCGAAATCGGACTGGGTATGAAAGATGGAGAAGAGAAGGTCGAGAAGTATCTTGTTAACGGACAAAAGGACGTCAATGGATGGAAAATCGGGTCGTTATTCGGAGACCGGGTATTCTACAGCGGCGACTGGCTGAAGCGGGCCGCCGCAGCCAAGGGAGGAATTTATGGCAACGACGCCGTCGAAGCCGTCTACCCGATGACGAAAACGCTGGCTAACGGCGACATACTCGACGGCTCCAAATCCAAATACACGGTCACCTTTGCCGCCAGCCAGTTCCCGCCAGTTGACGCATTCTGGTCGGTGACCATGTATGACGGCAAGAGCCAGTTGCTGATCGAGAATCCGATCAACCGATACCTGATCAATTCGCCGATGCTGCCCGGCATGAAGAAGAATGCGGACGGCTCTCTCACGCTGCATATTCAGAAAGACTCTCCCGGCGCCGACCTGGAATCCAATTGGCTGCCGGCGCCGAACGGCCCGATCTACCTGGTGATGCGGCTCTACTGGCCGAAGACCGAAGCGCCGTCCGTCCTGCCTCCGGGTAATGGCACCTGGCAGCCGCCCGCGATCGTGGTGGCACAGTAGGGTTCAGACTGAGGGGCGGCGCGGGACGCGTCATCGCCGTGATCCCGCGCGTGCCGCGAGATCTGTCAACTAGGCCGAGCAGCAAATCTGGCACCGAATTAGCGCAACGGAAGGTTCAGGGTCATGAAAACCATTACACGAAGAGGCTTTGTCGGCGGGGTTGCTGTGCTCCCGGTACTCCACCTCACGGCAGCGGACGCGCAAATCAACGTCAGTCCCGCGGAGGCGCGCACCATCGCCAAGGAAGCCTATGTTTACGGCTTCCCGATCGTGGACAATTACCGAATCCAGCACGCCTATTGGATGGATAAAACGAACCCGGAATACAAGGGGCCATTCAACCAGAGATCTGGAACAGCGCAAGTCTCTTTTCGCCCGCGGACAAGGCGATCCAGACACCCAACTCGGACACGCTCTACTCGTTCGTCGGCGCGGACCTGCGTTCCGAACCTCTCGTACTCACCGTGCCGGCGATCGAAAAGGAGCGCTATTTCAGCATCCAGCTCATCGATTACTACACATTCAACTTCGACTACATCGGGACCCGCACGACCGGCAACGGAGGCGGCAGCTTCCTGCTCGCTGGGCCAGGATGGAAGGGTGACGCGCCGAAGGGCGTCAAGAAGGTCTTTCGCTGCGAGACCGAACTTGCGTTCCCCGCGTATCGCACGCAGCTCTTCAACCCGGATGACCTCGAAAACGTGAAGAAGGTCCAGGCTGGCTACAAGGTGCAGCCGCTCTCCGCGTTTCTCGGCCAGCCTGCACCCATGGCCGCACCGGCCATTGATTTCATCAAACCGCTGACGCCTGCAGAAGAGAAAACCTCGCCGCAGTTCTTCAACATCCTGAACTTCGTCCTGCAATTCTGCCCGACGGTCCCGTCCGAGAAAGAACTCATGGCGCGTTTTGCCAAGCTCGGCGTCGGCGCAGGCAACACCTTCGACGCGAGCAAGTTCTCGCCCGAGTTGAAGGCGGCAATTGAACAAGGCATGGCCGACGCCTGGGCTGCCCTCGCTGGCTTCAAGAAAGAACTTGAGGAGGGGAAGGTGACCGCAGGCGACGCATTTGGCACGCGGGCGTACCTGAAGGGGAATTATCTTTACCGCATGGGGGCAGCCGTACTCGGCATCTACGGCAATTCGAAGCAGGAGGCGATGTATCCGGCTTATTACGTGGATGCGACGAAGCAGAAGCTGGACGGTGCCAACCGTTACACCGTGCATTTTGCGCCGGGCCAGTTGCCTCCCGTCAACGCGTTCTGGTCGCTGACCATGTATGACGAGCCGCAGAGCCTGCTCGTGGCCAATCCGCTCAACCGCTATCTGATTAATTCACCGATGCTGCCGCAGCTCAAGCGCGATGCCGACGGCGGGTTGACGCTGATGATCCAAAACGAATCCCCGGGCAAGGAAAAGGAAGCCAACTGGCTACCCGCGCCAAAAGGGCCATTCTCGATGATCATGCGCCTCTATTGGCCGAAAGAAGCAGCGACGGAAGGCAAGTGGATGCAGCCGCCACTGCAGCGGGTGACCTAGGTGAGCGGAGTGCTTTGACCATCGGCGAGAACGCCGACGTCTCCCTCATGCTGTATGTTCAGACGGACTCACCCGGCGCCGACAAGAAGTCCANTTGGTTGCCGGCGCCGGGCGACGAAGTCTTCCTTGCTTGGCATTTGTGNCTCGAATTGTCCGATTTTGCATAGTCGACCATAGCCTGCGCGCGTAACCTTCTCAGGCCATTTTTTCAAANAGCGGCATNTCGCCCGTTGTCACCTTCTTCGACGGTGTCGCATCGACAAGATGAGCTAGTGCCCNACAATGCCAGTCTAGGCTNACCCGCAGCGTTTGATCGACGGAGCTTTGAGAGTAACCAGCATGATGTCGATGAAATTACCGCTCTGGCTTCGCTTTTTCCTGCTCATTGGTATCGCCGTTTTTGCGGCAGGCGCCGGTCTCCTTGCCTATCGGTACTACACTCGTCCGGCAACGCTGACCGTGGCGGTCGGCTCGATCGACGGCGAGGCTGCCAAGGCAATGTCAGCCATCGCAAGCGAGCTCGTTTCAACAAACGCGCCGGTGCGGCTTAAGGTTATCGACAGCGGCACAGCACTTGAAGCCGCTAATGCTTTCTCCGCGGGTAAAGTAGATCTCGCCGTGGTTCGCGGCGACGTCGGCGACTTGTCGCAGGCACAAGCCGTCGTCGTCGTCAGCCATGTGGTCGTACTGATCATCGCGCCGCCGGGATCGTCCATCGATGGCATCGATGGCCTCAAGGGACATACAGTCGGCGTGGTCGGCGGAGTAGCGAACGCCAAAATTGTCGATGTGTTGACCAAGGAATACGATCTGGCGAACGCGAAAGTGGTGTTCAAGAACCTTGCCTTGACGGATGCCCGGCAAGCCATTCAGTCAAAACAGGTCAGTGCGCTACTTGTCGCAATCCCGCTCGCCGAAAAATATCTCTCGCTCGTCCGCGGATTTTTTCAGCTCGACCACAAGAAAGCGCCGGTGCTGATCNCAATCGAGTCCGCGGGNGCAATCGCAGAGACCGAACGCGCCTTTGANAGTTTCGATGTCCCCAAGGGCACGCTGCGGGGATCGCCCCCNGTCCCGGAGGATGACCTGACGACATTGAGGACCTCGTTATATCTGGTGGCGCAGAAGAAGCTCGGCACCGATCTGGTAACCAGCCTCACGCAGGCGATCATGAGGGTGCGCAGGGATCTTCTGCGCGAGCAGCCGATCTTCGCGCAGATCACCGCGCCCAGCACCGACCAGGACGCCTACCTTCCGCTGCACCCCGGAGCGGCAGCCGTTTACAACTCCACCACGCAGAGCTTCATGGATGAATACGGCAACTGGATCTATCTGACGCCGATGGTGCTGGGCGGCGTTGCCACCATGCTTGCCGCAGCCTGGAAATTTCTCGGGATCGGTGGACCCGTAACTCGGGAAGGCCCTTTGGATTCTCTCTATGCCTTGGCGCGCCGGACTCGGAGGGTCGATACGGAAGCGGAGCTGCAGGATATTGAAGAAGAAATCGACACCATTCTCAAAGCAGAACGCGCCAAATCCGCTGCCGGAGACGAGCGCGCGGTAGATGACTCGACATTGAATGTGGCAGCCCATCGGCTCGAGAGCCTGATTCACGATCGACGGACGCTGCTTGCGAAGAGACCGGCCGTCGCCTCCGCGGCCTAAGAGACAGCACCAAGTCGCCAAACGACGCGGAATCGCGATTGACCGAACAGTAAACAAGCCACCCAAGGAGAGCAGTCATGAAACATTTGATTACCCCTCTATTCCTGGCAGGAGCCTTCATTGCCTTGAGCACAATGGAAGCAAGCGCCGTTGTCTGCGCTCGCGGCGTGGTTCGCGCAGGCTGCGTTGCTGCCGGCGGCGCTGCCGTCGTCGCGCGGCCTGTTGTCCGTCCTGCCCGTGCCGTGGTCGCGCCGCGGGGAGTTGCCGTCCGCCGCAGGGTCTACTGACAATCCCACAAAGCATCGACTCAAACCGTGCCGCGTCAATGATCTGCAGCGCGACCATTGCGACCGCAATTGGTCGCGCAAGGATTACAAGCGATATACGACGCGATCTTTTTGCAGCCTCAGCAAGGGATAAACCATGAGTGCAATCGCGCTATCGTGCATCGCGTTTGTGTGCATCTCGGGCGGTGTCTTGATTGGTATGTTGCTTCGGAACACGTTGCCGGAGCACCATCTGAGCACGGATGCAAAGGATGTGGTCAGGCTGGGGACGGGCCTGATCGGGACGATAGCTGCACTTGTCCTTGGCCTGCTGATCGCCTCGGCGAAGAATTCCTACGACACGCAGAGCACCCAACTCAAACAAATGACGGCCAGTATCATCCTGCTCGATCGTCTGCTAGAGCAGTACGGGCCGCAGGCAGCTGCTATCCGCGATCTGATGCGGCGTAGCGTTGTTGTCTTGGCCGATCGAATGTGGCGCGAGAACAGTTCCGATCCTGCCAAGGCGTCGCCCTTTCAGGAGAGCGCCGCAAGTGAAGCATTCTATGCGAAACTTCAGGAACTTTCGCCACAGAACGATTCTCAACGCTCCCTGCAAGCCCGCGCAATCCAGATCAGCACCGACATTGCGCAAACTCGCTTGTTGCTGTTCGCGCAAATGGACAATTCAATTCCGATGCCCTTTCTTGTGGTGTTGATTTTCTGGCTCACCATCATCTTCGCAAGCTTCAGCCTGTTTGCCCAACCCAACGTAATTGTTATCGGCTCTCTTCTTATTTTTGCGCTGTCAGCTGCCGGGGCGATTTACCTGGTCCTGGAGCTGGGCCAGCCGTTTGCGGGACTGATGCAGATATCAAGCACGCCACTGCGCAGCGCCCTCACCTCGTTCAATCTCTGAGCCATCGCACGATCGGGGTTGTCGGTCAGAGCAGGCCTCGACGACTACCGCAGTCGCCGCTTTGAGCTGAGAGCAAAAGCCAATAATCAATTATCGAGCCCACTGGCCCATCTGGAGGCATGTCAACAAGCTGACGTAGCTAGGCGTGCCCCCGATACTTTCTTGTCCGGTGCAGCTTGCTCTGCCGGGAGCCGGGAACTTGGACCACTGGCTTGCGAGCTGCCGGCGCGCTTTCTGTTCGTCATTGATGCAGCTTTTTATTGACTGATCAACGGTGAGGCCGGCATTGGCTGCAACGTCGAGCTTGCAACTTCGCGCGATATCAAACTTCGGCACCTGGTCAGCCACGGCAACGACTAACTGCGAACTCAAAATCATCATCGAGATCGAGATAGGCATTATGGCCTCCTGCCCGTATTTGGCTCAACTACATCCTGAAAGGCTGCTTTAAGCGGCTCCTCATTCAATTTCTATTCAAGCGGACCGCAGTCCGTCTATGCAAAAACGGACCGAGGATCCAATCAGTTGACCCTGCCCCGCGTCTACATGGAGCGCTGCGCACGCTATCGCCCGCTACATAAAAGAAAGTGGTTCTGCCGATTCCGCATAGACAAGTCCGCTGGGTATTGGCGACATGCGCGGGCGGACGTCGTCGACAAGCGGGCCGCATTGCCGTCGCCGCTGCTTCTCTAAGCTGACATAGCCGCCGATTATTGTCAGATGTTCGTTTTTGCATAGTCACCCCCGGCTATTTCGATAAACATTATCACTTCACCAACGGAGGGGTGCAGCGATGCGCGGCTCTGCAGCGATCGACCGTCCAGATGCAGCATTTGATGGAATGTTGCGGATTCCCGGCGGCACGTTTCGTATGGGGTCGGACAGGCATTATCCGGAGGAAGCGCCGGTTCATCGCGTGACCGTCGATGAATTCCACATCGATTGCACGCCGGTGACGAACCGGCAGTTCAAGGAATTCGTGAAGGCGACCAGCCACGTCACCTTCGCCGAAATTCCTCCCGACCCGAAGGATTATCCCGGCGCGCTGCAGCACATGCTGTATGCGGGCTCGCTTGTCTTCTTGCCACCGTCGCATCCGGTTGATCTACGCGACTGGAGTCAGTGGTGGACCTTTCTCAAGGGTGCGGACTGGCGGCACCCCTACGGTCCGAAAAGCAACATCAACGTGCTTGACAGCCATCCTGTTGTGCACGTCGCCTATCCCGACGCGCTCGCCTATGCGCGATGGGCGGGCAAGGATCTTCCGACCGAGGCCGAATGGGAATTCGCCGCACGTGGCGGGCTTGATGGCGCGGAGTTCGCCTGGGGCAACGAGCTCACGCTGAACGGCCGGCATCTTGCCAATACGTGGCAGGGCGAATTCCCCAAGCAAAATCTCTGCACCGACGGCTTCGACCGCACCTCGCCGGTCACGGCCTTCCCGCCGAACGGCTATGGCGTCCACGATATGATCGGCAATGTCTGGGAATGGACGTCCGACTGGTATTCGCAAAGGCATGAAGCAGACGCGCCGAAGGCGTGTTGCATTCCGGAAAACCCGCGCGGCGGATCCGAGGCCGCTAGCTGCGACTCTTGTCAGCCGAATATCAGGATTCCACGCAAGGTGCTTAAAGGCGGCTCGCACCTGTGCGCCCCGAATTATTGCCGTCGCTATCGTCCGGCTGCGCGCCATGCCGAGCCGGTCGACACCTCGACTTGCCACGTCGGCTTCAGGTGCATCACCAGGAAGAGGAGTGCGTCATGAGTAAAGATAAAATTCCGGGAAAGCCCGAGACCAGTACGAAGGCGGTCGGCGGAGGATTGAAACGCCGCGATCTCTTGTTAAGCGGTAGTTCTCTCGTCGCTGCTTCGGCGCTCTCGGCCGTCGGCCTGACAAGCCCTGCCGAAGCGCAGCAACCGGCAACGGCGCCCGCGCCGGCCGGGCAACGACCCAACATCGTCGTCATCATGGGTGACGACATCGGCATCTGGAATATCGGCGCCTACCACCGCGGCATGATGGCTGGGCGGACGCCGAACCTCGACAAGCTTGCCGCCGAAGGCATGCTGTTCACTGACTACTACGCCGAGGCGAGTTGCACCGCAGGCCGTGCCAACTTCATCACCGGCGAGCTGCCGATCCGCACCGGCATGACCACCGTCGGTCAGGCCGGCGCACCCACCGGCTTGCCGGCGG
>JGI12053J15887_10001722_pt1 | contig 10347 bp, 11 predicted proteins | sample MedBloCAOM1_O3_FD_15887 | JGI IMG/M metagenome (IMG submission 15887) | reverse complement strand
CTTCGGCGCTGGGTGCGCGATGGCTACGGCTGGCTGCAGCCTCGATTGTCGCCGATCTCGCCCGCCGCCCTTCCGCCGCACCTTTCCGCGGAGTATCTGGAAATGACCCGTGCGGCAATCGACTTCAACCGACCGGGAATACCATTCGTCGCGTCGCTGCCCTCGGTCCACATCGCCGAGACGTACGGAAAGGCGCACCGCGGCCGAGCCGGCACCGTCAAGGCGATCACCGAATGGGCCGAGCAACACGACGTCCCACTGGTGGACCTCGAGGCCGCGGTTGGAGAGCATGTGATGAGCGGGCGGGGCAATCCCGACGGCATCCATTGGAACTTCGAGGCACACGAGGCGGTCGCCGATCTGATGCTCAAAGCACTCGCAGAAGCCGGTGTGCAGCAAGAGGATTCGCGGTAGTCATGGCTGTGATTGTGGTGACTGATTCGTCGTCCCGGTTGCAGCCGGATGAGCTCAAGCAGTTCGATATCCGGCAGGTGCCGCTGCATGTGCTCGTCGACGGGACCGATCTGCGTGACGGGGTTGACGAGGTGCCCTACGACATTCACGATCGGGCTCGAGCAACCACGGCCGGTGCTACGCCCGCGGAACTGGCCGAGACATACCAGCAGGCGCTGAGTGACAGCGACGGCGACGGGGTGGTCGCGGTGCATCTGTCGGCGGCCCTGTCCAGCACTTACAGCGCTGCCGTGCAGACAGCGCGCGAGTTCGGCTCGGCGGTGCGGGTGGTCAACTCGCGTTCGGCGGCGATGGGTGTGGGTTTCGTCGCGCTGGCCGCGGCGGGTACTGCGGGCTCGGGTGCCGATCTCGATACCGTTGAGGCCGTGGCTCGTTCGGCGCAGTCCCGCGGGCATGTGTTCCTGGTCGTGCACCGGTTGGACAATCTGCGGCGCAGCGGCCGTATCCGCAAGGGGGCGTCGTGGCTGGGAACCGCGCTGTCGCTCAAGCCCCTGCTATGCCTCGATGTCGACGGCCGTTTGGTGCTGGATCAGCGGATCCGCACGGTCACCAAGGCGCATGCGGCATTGGTCGAACGAGTGGCCGAAGTCATCGGCGACCGTCAAGCGGCCATCGCGGTACACCATGTCGACAACCACGACGCCGCCGACGAGATCGGCGCGGCGCTGACGGCGCGATTGCCCCAGATCGAGTCGCTCTTCGTCACCGATATGGGTCCGGTGCTGTCGATTCACGTCGGTGGCGGAGCGGTTGGCGTCGCTCTGCAGATCGCCGAGTAGTAACCCCTTCCGAGTCCACTCACTGGCCATTGATAGGCACATCGGTAAGTGGTAGCTTACCGTTCGTGTCCACTTACCAAGAGGCGGACGCCTGGGTGGCGCTGGCTGACCGCACCCGACGGTCAATCGTCGAACGCCTTGCCCACGGGCCACTGGCAGTCGGTGAACTGGCGCGAGACCTGCCTGTCAGCAGACCGGCGGTGTCGCAACACCTCAAAGTCCTCAAGCGTGCCGGGTTGGTACGCGACCGTGCCGCCGGGACGCGCCGCCTCTATCAGTTGGATCCAACCGGCCTCGAAGCCTTGCGCGCCGACCTCGATCGGTTCTGGGTGCAGGCTCTGGCCGGTTTCAAGGACACCATCGAGCGTCTGGAAGGAGACGAATCATGACCCAAATGCGACCAATGACCATTCGTCATGACGTTGTCGTCGACGCCCCCGTGGACCGGGCATTTCGCGTGTTCACGGAGAAGTTCGGCGACTTCAAGCCCCGCGAACACAACCTGCTCAAAGTTCCCATCGAGGAAACGGTGTTCGAACCCCGAGTCGGTGGACATATCTATGACCGCGGGGTCGACGGCAGCCTGTGCAAATGGGCGCGCATCGTCGCCTACGAGCCGCCGAATCGTGTCGTGTTCACTTGGGACATCGGGCCCACCTGGCAGCTGGAGACCGACCCCACACGCGCCAGCGAAGTCGAAGTCCGCTTCACTGCCGAGTCCGCGCAGCGCACCCGCGTGGAATTGGAACACCGACACATCGAACGCCACGGTGAGGGTTGGGAATCCGTCGCTGCGGGAGTCGATGGCGATGCCGGCTGGCCGCTATACCTCGGCCGCTACGCCAACCTGTTCGGCGAGCGATGACACCGACGGACACGATGCAGATGGCGCGCGACGAGCGCGAAGAGTTCGCCGCGCTGCTGGAAGGGTTGACGCCGCAGCAGTGGGACGGTCCGACCCTCTGCGAATCGTGGATCGTCCGAGAAGTTGCTGTTCACACCGTGAGCTACGACGAGCTCACGACGGGCGCCTTGGTCGGCCGCTTCCTCAAGGGTCGGCTCAACACGGATCGCATCAACGCGATTGGCGTCGCCGACTATGCCGACAGGGCGCCGGAGCAGATCATCGCGATGATCCGAGCCAATACCGAACCGCACGGGCTGACGGGAGGTTTCGGCGGCAGGATCGCGCTCACCGACGGCATGATTCACCAGCAGGACATCCGCCGGTCGATCGGCCTGCCGCGCACCATCGACCCCGAGCGGCTAAGGACAGCGCTGGATTTCGCCCGCTTCGCCCCGACCGTCCGCGGCGCCTGGCGGGCGCGGGGGGTACGCCTTGTCGCCACCGACCTGGATTGGGCGCACGGGAAAGGACCCGAGGTTCGGGGGAGCGGCGAGGCCCTGCTGATGGCGATGGCGGGCCGTCGGGCTGCGCTGGCCGATCTCGACGGCCCTGGTAAAGCCAAACTCGCGCATCACATTTGAGCCGTCACACGGCGGCACGGCCGGTGACAGGCGGTAGATCCTTCAGCGTCACGATGCCTGGCGGGGCGGCGACGACCGCGGGCACCGCGTTGGTTACCGGAAGGGCCGTATAGATCATGCCGAGGCCCATGAACCCGGGCTCGGTCCAGTCCTTGGGCGGCAGGCAGTGCAGCACGGTGCGCATGTTGGGCAGGCCGAACACCTGGATGACGTGGCCGTGCTCCAGCGGCTTGGGCGGGGTGACGTGATCACCCATGGTCCAGTTGAAGCCGACGCTGACGACGTTGCGGTCACCGACCCAGCCACGGTGGTAGCCGAAGACACTGCCGACGGTGCCCTTCGGGATCTGCATGAAGCCGAGATCAGTGTCATCGGTGGCGGCGGTGAACTGCACGTCGAAGGTCATCCGGTCGAGCTTGGCACCGATCGCGTCGGCCATCATCGCCGCCGATTCTGCGAAGACTTCGCTCTCGCGCCGAACGCTTTCGGCAAGGCCGGGGGTGTCGGGATCCTGCGAGAAGCCCATCGCGGTTTGGGTGCCCGCCGACTCGTATGTCGAGCAGTCCACCGACTCGGTGATGCGGATCTCGTCGACCCGCTCGCAGGATCCGCTGAGCACCATGCCGACCATGTTGGTCATGCCGGGGTGGGCACCGCTCCCGAAGATGGTGGAATTGCCCTTCTCGCAAGCCTTTCGGATGCGCTCCAGGTCTTCCGGCGACTGCTTGCCTCCGGTGATCCACGCCGCGCTGGAGCACACGTTGACCCCGGACTCGAGCAGCCGCGTGAGTTCGTCGATGTTCGGCCACAGCGGGTTGTAGCAACAGGCGTCGGGCTTCAGGGCCAACAGCGCATCGATGTCGTTGGTCGCCGTCACCCCGGTGGGCTCAGGCCAGCCGGACAGCTCGGCCGCGTCGACGCCAACCTTGTCGGCCCCGTGCGCATAGACACCGACCAACTCCATGTCGTCGCGCCCGATGATCGCGTGCAGCGACCGCCGTCCGATGTTGCCGGTCGTCCACTGAATCACCCGTAGGGGTCGGTCAACGGTGCTCATTCGCAGAAATCTACATGTGCGTGCCGCCGTCGACACGCACCTCTGTTCCGGTGACGAAATAGGCGTCCGTCGAGCCGAGCATCGCAACGACGGCGGCGACCGCGTCTGGCTTGGCGAAGATTCCGCCGCCTTCGACGGGCAGCACCGCGGTGATCTTGCCGAACAGCGAGTAGTCCGCGTCGTCCGGCAGTCCCGGTCCGATGCTCTGCTTGGATTCGCCTGTGCCGTCGGTCATTCCGGACGAAATCGAGCCCGGCTGGACCGAGTTGAAGCGGATTCGTTCCTTGGCGAACTCCAGTGCGAGCGCGTGCGTCATCGCCTGGACCCCGCCCTTGGACGCCGCGTAGGCGGCCATGTAGGGGTGCGCGAAGGCGGCCGAGGTGGAGCTGAAATTGACCACGGCGGGATCGTTGCCGTTGCGCAACGCGGGGATCGCTTCCCTGGTCACCAGGAAGGTGCCGACCAGGTTGATCCGCAGCACCTGCTCGAAGTCGGCAAGGGTGATGTCGACGAAATGAGCCGACCGCAGGATCCCGGCCACGTTGACCAGGGTGTCCAAGCCGCCGAGCGCCCCGACCGNCTGCGCNACGCCGCTCCGTACTGACTGCTCGTCGCCGACGTCCATGACGAGGGTGGTCAGCCGGTCACCGTGCGGGTCGGCCTTCGCGACGGTGTCCTTCAGGCCCGACTCGCTGATATCGGCGGCGACGACCCGGCCGCCTTCGTCCAAGATGCGCAGTACGGTCGCTTGCCCGATGCCGGAACCACCGCCGGTGATCAGGACACGACGGTCGCTGTATCGCTGAAGGGATGTCATGGGGCAGATCCTCCTGTATCTTTCNCCGCCATGTCGAGGGCCGCGAGATGGCTGAACAGCATCGACGCTCCGATCGGGGTGCCGCCGCCGGGGTAGGCGGTTCCCGTGACCGCGGCCATCGTGTTGCCTGCTGCGTACAGCCCGTCGATCGGGTTGCCGTCGGTGTCGAGCACGCGCGCGTGCGAATCGGTGACGAGTCCGCCCTTGGTGCCCAAATCGGACAGGCCGAACGCGGCGGCATGAAACGGGGCCTTCTCGATCGGCACCATTGGTGACTGGCCACCCGAGAACGCGCGATCGTAGGCCTCGCCACCTCGGCCGAAGTCCTCATCGACGCCTGCGGTGACGAACCCGTTGAACCGCTTCACTGTCGACACCAGGTTGTCGGCGTTCACGCCGATCTTCGCCGCCAACTCGGGCAGCGTCTCCGCGGTGTGCCACAGGCCGCCCTCTACGTACTCTTCGGCCTCGACCATCGACACGTTGGTGGCCTTCACGGGCGGCACGAGGCCGTCCCGGTCGTCGTAGATCATCCAGTAGGGCAACGTCATTGCACCACGAGCGATCTGCTCGATGATGGCCTTGCCGATCCGGTCGTAGGGTCCGGACTCGTTGACGAACCGCTTCCCGTCTTGATTGACGAAGATCCCACCGGTGAACCACAGCGAGAAGGCCGAGCGCCCATCGGGATGGCTGAACCCCGGCGACCACCACGCCTGATCCATCAGGTCGATCGCCGCACCGGCGGCCATTGCCGCCTGAAGGGCCAGCCCCGTGTTGTCCGGCGCGCCCATCGTGTCCCTGGCATCGCCGGGCACGCCGAAGCGCTGGCGTAGCGCGGGATTGTTCTCGAAACCACCCGCGGCGAGCAGCACGCCCGCGCGGGCACGGATTGCGTGGCGACGGCCGTGCTCCTCGATGACGGCGCCGACGACGCCATCGTCCGCGGTGACCAACTCCACCAGCGGGCTGTCGGTGCGCAGCGAGGTGTGGGGATATGTGGTGATCGCCGACAGCAGCCTGCCGATCAGGGCCCGCCCGCCGATGAGGTACTTCGGTGCGTCGGCACCGAGCCGTTCTCTGTCCAACGGCCCGCGCACCCGGTGCGCCAGCTCGCCGAGGCGTTGCGCGGGAAGCGGTTTCATCACGGTGTGACGCAGGCCGTCGAGGCGCGCGTGCGGCAACCCGCCGAAATAGTCCGGCCATGGAAGCACATCGAATTCGAAGTGATCGTCTTCTTCGAGGTACGCGATCAGGTCGCTGCCCCGGTAAACATAGGTGCGCTGCAGCTCAACGGGGGTGCGATCGCCGACCACGGCATGGAAGTAGGCGAACGCGGAATCGAGGGTGTCGTCGCTTCCTGCGCGCCGCAAAACAGGGTTGCAGGGGAACCACATCCCCCCTCCGCCGGAGTACGCGGTGGTGCCGCCGAACTGGTCGCTGGCCTCGACCACCATGACAGACAGGCCTTCGCGGGCCGCGGTGTACGCACCGACAAGCCCGCCGCCAGATCCGGCCACGATGACGTCGGTTTCGTCGTCCCAGGTCGTCACGCTTTCACTATGGATGACGTCGATTCCGCCGTCCGGTGAATCGGAACAGAGCATCCTTATTCGTATGGACACCGACGAAATCAGGCAGATCGAAGCCGAGACAGCGCCGTCCAGATTCGCTCGCGGGTGGCATTGCCTGGGTCTGACCAGAGAGTTCGGCGACGGGAAGCCGCACGCCATTCACGCGTTCGGATCGAAGCTGGTCGTGTTCCGCGGCAACGACGGCAGGATCAACGTCCTTGACGGTTACTGCAGGCACATGGGCGGCGACCTCAGCCAGGGTGAGGTGAAGGGCAACGAGATCGCGTGCCCGTTCCACGACTGGCGCTGGGGTGGTGACGGTCGGTGCAAGAGCGTTCCCTATGCCCGACGGGTGCCGCGACTGGCCCGCACCGCCACCTGGCTCACCGTCGAGCAGGACGGGATGCTGTTCGTGTGGAACGACCCCGAGGGCAACGCCCCGCCGCCGGAGGCGGTGATTCCTCGCATCGAAGGCGCGACCAGTGACGAGTGGACCGACTGGCATTGGTACACCACGCTGGTCAACAGCAACTGCCGCGAGATCATCGACAACGTNGTCGACATGGCGCACTTCTTCTANATTCACGGTTCTCTGCCAACGTATTTCAAGAACATCTTCGAGGGNCACGTCGCAACGCAGTACATGAACAGNGGTGTCCGTCCTGACGCNGGCCAGCCCGACGGGCCGCGGATGCTCGGCACCACATCGGTGGCGTCATATTTCGGCCCGTCGTTCATGATCGACGACCTGACATACAACTATGAGGACGGCGACCAGAAGAGCATCTTGATCAATTGCCATTACCCGATCGACGCGAATTCCTTTGTGTTGCAATACGGCATCATCGTCAAGAAGTCGGAGTCGCTGCCCGAGGATGCAGCGATGCAGACCGCGGTCGGTTTCGGGGACTTTGTGAAGGTGGGTTTCGAGCAGGACGTGACGATCTGGAAGAACAAGGCGCGCATCGACAATCCGCTGTTGTGCGAAGAGGACGGACCTGTGTATCACCTTCGTCGGTGGTATCAGCAGTTCTACGTCGATGCCGCCGACGTGGAGCCGGACATGGTCGACCGATTCGAATACGAACTCGACACCACACATTCGCACGAAGCGTGGATGAAGGAGGTCGAGGAGAACCTCGCCGCACAACCGGCTGTCGGGGCGTCGAAATGACCGTTCCTACCGACAATCGGCTGACCGACGCCCCGATGATGCCGGTGACGTGCCGCGCATGCGGTGCCGAAGTGTTGGCGCGCAAAAGCAGTTGGCAGCAGACCAGCGTGCAATGGGACGTCGCGGCCCTCGCCCGCTGCCCGCAGCGGCACCAGGCGCTCCAGCTATCGGAGCACGGCGGGCGAGGCGTTTTTGTGTCGTGCTCGGAACTACGCGAGTCGATCAGACAGGCCGTGCACGACGGTGTGCTGCCCGTGCTGGACGAAACGGGTCTCAGCCCTTAGCCGCCGACCGCCCGGCGCGGCGGCCGTAGAAACTGCCGTCGCCGAGGGAGATTCCGCTGGCATAACCCCACGCGGCCACTCCTGAGGTGGTGCGGCCTGCCGCGAACAGGCCAGGGATCGGCGCACCGCTGACGTGCAGCACCTCGGCGTCGAGGGTGGTCAGTAGCCCCCCAAGGGTGAACCCGGCACAGCTGGCCCGAAGGTCGATCGCGCCAACCGGGGCACCGATGGGCTTCACCCATTCGGGCTTCTTGTGCAGCAGCGGATCCTCACCCCGCTCAGCGGCGGCGTTGTAGGCNCTGACAGTGGATTGCAGAGATCCGGCGGGCAGGCCCATCTCCTGTTCGAGCTCGGNGACGGTATCGCAGACCCACGTAGCGGGGCGCTTCAGGAACGGCGTCGCGGACGTCGCGGCCATGGCTTCCTCCTGCGCGTCGCCGTCGATGATCAGGAACGCGGTGTCGTCCTGGTGGTACAGCGTGAGCTGCCCGATCCGGCCGGAGTACGTGTCCTCGGGGACGTAGCGCTGACCACGACCGTTGACGAGAATTCCGCGGACGGTCTGTTGAGGGTCGATCAAGAACGCGACCTCGGTGGCGTCCATGTGAGCCAGATCGGCGCCGAGGGCCTGAGCCATCCGGATGGCCTGGCCGTCGTGTTGTTCGATCGAGGCGGCGGGTCGGCCGACGATGCGGGGCGCGTACTGGGCGACCATCGCGTCGTTGTAGGCGAAGCTGCCGCATGCGAGCACCACGCCGCGACGCGCACGCACGGCTACGGGCTTGCCGTATTGGCGGGCCATCAACCCGGTGACGCGGCCGTCGGACTCCACCACCAGGGACTGCACGTGCACGTCGTAGATCGACCGCACACCAAGGGATGTGGCCGTGTCGACCAACGGCTTCATCAGCATGTAGCCTGCGCTCGCCTCGCCGGCTTTCTTGTTGGCCATCTGCGGAACGTGTCCACGCGGGGCGGGCGTGGCAATCGTGTTGAACGGGTACGCGTTCTCTCCGCCGGTGAACATCAGGCCTTCATCGGCCGGCGGTTCCCAGCCCGGCTCGCCCCAGAAGACCGGCTTGAACGGCACGCCGCAGCGGACCAGCCAGTCGAAGTGCTCGACGCTGCCCTCGCAGTAGTCGGCGATGCGCTGCTCGTCGGCGCCCGGCCCCATTGCCGCGTTCAGGAACGCCGCCATATTGTCGACGGAATCGTCGAAGCCGCAGGCACGTTGGAGTCCGGTGCCGCCCCCGAGGTAGATGAAGCCGCCCGCCATCGCGGCCGCCCCGCCCCAGCCGCCGGNGCGTTCCAGGACGACCACGTCGGCACCGGCACCGGCGGCCTCGACCGCGGCGGCCACGCCCGCGATGCCGTATCCGGCGATGACGACGTCGGCTTCGTAGTCCCAGTTCGCGATCTGCTGAGCCGGCGTCGGGCGCACGTCTGCGTCGATCTTCACTGCTGCATCGCCACCGGCAGCTCTCCCGTCCACTGGTGGCCCCAGTAGCTGTCGGCAGTGATTTCCTCTGCGGTGTAGTACTTTTCGTCAACACGCATGCCGTCGGTGCCGAACTCGATATCCCAGCCCCCTGGAGCGCGTACGTAGAACGACACCATCTTGTCGTTGGTGTGCCTGCCGAGGGTCGACGACAGCTGGAAGCCCTCCGTGTTCACCCGGTCCAGTGCCAGGCCGACAGCGTCGAGGCTGTCGACTTCCACCATCACGTGGATGAGCCCCGGAGCACCTTCGTGCATGGAGGGAACGATCGCCATGCTGTGGTGCCGTTCATTGACACCGAGGAATCTGATCCGCACCGGTCCGAACTGCGGTGGCGCGGGCAGACGCCACGCGCCGCGGGAAAGAAAGCCCAGCACGTCGGTGTAGAAGCCGAAGGCCGCGTTGGGGTCGGTTGCGGGCAACACCACGTGCCCCAATCCCTGTGCGCCGGTGACGAACCGGGCTCCGAACGGTGTGACGACGGGGCTGTGGTCCAGCACGGCCCCGTGGAACACCTCGATCGTGGTGCCGGTCGGGTCACAGAACGTGATCGCTTCCTCGACCCGCCGGGCGTCGGCCTCATCCTGGGGCAGCGGTTCGACCGCAACACCGGCGGACTGCAGCGTCTCCTGCACGCGTCGCAGTGCCGGCCTGTCCCGGACCTCCCATCCAACGGCGACGACTCCGTCGGTTTCCCCTGGGACCACGACGATCCGCGCGGCGCGCTCATCCATGCGCACGTAGAGGGCTGACGCGTCGGGACCGCTTCCCTTGGCGAATCCGAGTACATCGAACGCGAACGTGCGCCAGCGATCGACGTCGGCGGTCTGGACCTTGATGTAACCGAGGCTCTTGACGTCGCTCATCAGATCATCGCCCGCAGCGGACCCTCGGGCTCGATGCCGAGCGAGCTGAGCGCAGAGGCGTGGAATGTGGTGCCGGGCACGTGGATCGCATGGGCAAGCCCGGCGTGTGCGTCACGCCAGTACCGCTGCAACGGCTTGTCCATCCGCAATGCGTTGCCTCCCGAGCGCGAGAAGATCTGGTCGACCGCCATCACCGCGCGCCACGCCGAACGCACCTGCGTGCGCCGGCCTGCGGCCCGGTCCGCGAACGACACCTCGTCGCCGGCGTCCACCATCTCGTAGATCCGGTCGACGTTGGCAAGCAGTTCCTGGCGGGCCGCGTTGATGTCGGCCGCC
>JGI12053J15887_10001721_pt1 | contig 10351 bp, 9 predicted proteins | sample MedBloCAOM1_O3_FD_15887 | JGI IMG/M metagenome (IMG submission 15887) | reverse complement strand
GCACTGCCCAGCCAGTCTTGCGAACGATTCGCGCACCGACTCGCACAAAAAACCTACCCATAAACACGACTGCTGTCACTCTGTTGGCTGCCAGTGTCAGTGGGTGCAAAGCCCGGGCGTGCTCGGCCTGGCACTGACGGGTATTACTTTATCCGCGTCGCCTCTACTGCCGGTACGTGACGCGGGACATCCCGTTGCGCACACGACGGAGCTGTTTCGACCTCCTATCGCCTGAGTCTCAGGCGCGATTGGGGCGACCTGCGCTGTGCGAGCCCGACGGTCCTGGTGGGACTGCTTCGCGGCGCAAAGCACGCTAGCCCGTCGAGTCGAGCGCACAGGTCCGCCCGCGCGCTCAGCGCTGATTTCCCGCGCCTGCCGCGGCGTCACTGCGGCTGCCAGAACGGAGCTCACATGGGTTTGATGACCGAGGAATTACGATGGATCGATCTCAGCTGACGTCGGCGGTCTTGAGTCGCTCGCGGCGGCGCTTCGTACAGGGGCTCGCAGGCGGTGCCCTGGCCATCGTCAGTGCGCCCCGCTTTGGCTGGGCGGCAGCCGCCGACCCGCGAACCGTTGGCGATTCCGGCGCCCTGTCGGGGGCTGAATTCAATCTGGAGATTGGCGCTCTAGCGGTGAATTTCACCGGCCAGCCGGGAATGGCCACGGTCGTGAACGGACGACTTCCCGCGCCGCTGTTGCGGTGGCGCGAAGGGGATGTCATCACGCTGCGAGTGTCCAATCGCCTGTCCGCGCCGAGCTCCATCCACTGGCATGGAATCATTGTCCCCGCCGATATGGATGGGGTGCCGGGGTTGAGCTTCGAGGGCATCGGGCCGGGCGCGACCTACGTCTATCGCTTCAAGGTCAACCAGTCCGGCACTTACTGGTATCACAGTCATTCGCGGTTCCAGGAACAAACGGGGCTCTATGGTCCGATCGTGATCGAGCCTCGGGGTGGCGAGCGGCACCACGCGGATCGCGAACACGTCGTGTTGCTGTCGGAGTGGACGGATCGCGATCCCGAGCATATTTACCGCATCCTCAAGCACAGAAGTAACTATTTCAATTTCGGTCGGCGCACGGTGGGGGATTTCTTCAACGATGTGCGCAAGCAAGGCTGGGAACCGACGATGGCTGATCGGCGCATGTGGGGGCAAATGCGCATGGATCCGACGGATCTGGCCGATGTCTCCGGGTATGCCTACACCTACCTCTTGAACGGCACGACCCCGGCTGGCAACTGGACGGGACTGTTTCGGCGCGGCGAGAAGGTGCGGCTGCGCTTTATCAACGGATCCTCGATGAGCTTCTTCGATGTGCGCATTCCGGGGTTGAAGCTGACGGTCGTGGCCGCCGATGGACAGGACGTCGAGCCGGTCACGGTTGACGAATTCCGCATCGGCACGGCCGAAGTGTACGACGTGATCGTGCAGCCCGAGGAGGATCGCGCCTACACGATCTTCGCGCAGTCGCTCGACCGTTCTGGCTATGCCCGCGGCACTCTGGCGCCCCAACCTGGCATGCAGGCGGAGGTGCCGGGGCTCGATCCCCGGCCCCTGCTGACGATGACGGATATGGGAATGAGTCACGACATGGCCGGCATGGACTCGAGTGTCGATTTCGGTCCCAACGTGGATTCACTGGCCATGCAGCCGCAGAGCCGTCTGGACGATCCGGGCGTGGGCCTGCGCAGCAACGGCCGTCAGGTGCTGACCTACGCGGACCTGCACACCCTCGGTGGCCCGATCGATCAGCGCCAGGCGGGACGTGACATCGAGCTGCATCTCACCGGCCACATGGAGCGTTTCGTGTGGTCGTTCAACGGCCAGAAGTTCTCGGAAGCTGAGCCCTTGCGCCTCCACTATGGCGAGCGCCTGCGCCTGGTGCTGGTGAACGACAGCATGATGCATCACCCCATTCATTTGCATGGCATGTGGAGCGAGGTGGAGTCGGATAAAGGGGAATTCCTGGTCCGCAAACACACCATCACGGTGCAGCCGGGACAGCGCTTGGCTTATTCGGTCAGCGCCGACGCGCTCGGCCGCTGGGCGTATCACTGTCATCTGCTGTATCACATGGAAGCGGGCATGTTTCGTGAGGTGCATGTCGAGCACTCCGCGAAGGAAAGAGCACGCTCGTGATGACTCGGACGAAGCTCACTCTGCTATTGGGCGCCCTGGGGCTCGTGGCCGGCCCGCTCGCGCTCGGTGAGGTGCCACAGGAATCGGCCGCGCCGACCCACGACAACCAGACCGCGAGCGAAGCGGGTCACGTGCCGCCCGATCCGCCGCAGCATCCGATGGGCGACATGGGCTACCGGGAGATGGCGGCGATGATGCAAATGGACGACACGGCGCGTACGGGGAAGGCGCTCCTTGATCAACTCGAGTGGCGCAACCTTGCCGGGGGCAATGCGACCATATGGGATGCGCAGGGCTGGTATGGCGGAGACTCCGACAAGGTCGGGCTCAAGACGCAGGGCGAACGGGTGGGTAGCAGGACGCAGAACGCGCACGCTGATCTGCTGTGGGACCATGTTTTCGCGCGCAGATGGAGCGTGCAGGCTGGAGCTCGCCAGGATCTTGGCGAGGGCCCGGTGCGCACCTGGGCGGCGCTCGGCGTCCAGGGACTCGCACCGTACTGGTTTGACACCGAAGCGACGCTCTATGTCGGTGAGCAGGGACGCACCGCCGTGCGACTCAAGGCGGAATACGAGCTTCTCTTCACACAGCGGCTGATTCTGCAACCGGAAGGCGAGGCCAACCTGTACGGCAAACCCGATCCCGCGCGTCAACTGCGCTCGGGATTATCCGATCTTGAAATCGGCCTGCGTCTTCGTTACGAAGTGCGGCGGGAAATCGCACCCTACGTCGGGGTGGTTTGGTCCCAAATGCGGGCATCGGGCGGGGACGTGAGCGATGTGCGGTTGGTGGCCGGCTTGCGCGCGTGGTTTTAGGAGACTGAACATGAAGATCCTGACACTAGTGTCCGGACTTGCCTTGGCGACCCTTGCCGCTACCGCAAGCGCCCACGCTCATCTGCAAGCGGCCAGCCCGGCGGATGGCAGCGTGGTCACGACGTCCCCGTCGAGGATTGTGCTGAATTTCTCGCAACCGGCGCGCTTGACCGCCGCATCGATTCAGAAAGGTGACGAGCCCCGGCAGAGCCTGAAACCGTTGCCGGCCGCCGCCGCGCGGCAGATCTCCGTCCCGTTGCCTCAATTGACGCCCGCCAGCTACTCGGTCACCTGGCGCGTGGTGAGCGAGGACGGGCACGTGATGTCAGGCATGCTGCGCTTCACGCTGGCCCCCGATCGCGCGGCAGATCACCCGGCACAGCACTGACGCCAGCGCTAAGTCTTGAGCTTATACCCGGTCTTGAATATCCAGCTCACGACCGCGAGGCACAGGGCGAGAAAGCCCAGTGTCGCAGCGGCGCTCGCGACGACATTCACGTCCGACACGCCGTAGAAGCTCCAGCGAAAGCCGCTGATCAGGTAGACCACGGGGTTGAACAAGGTAATCTTCTGCCATATCGGAGGCAGCATGCTGATCGAGTAGAACGCACCGCCGAGGAAGGTGAGGGGCGTGACGATCATGAGCGGCACAACCTGCAGCTGCTCGAAGCTGTCGGCCCAGAGGCCGATGATGAAACCGAGCAGGCTGAAGGTTACCGCCGTCAGTATCAGGAAGGTTAGCATCCATACCGGGTGCGCAATTCCATAGGGCACGAACACACGTGCGGTGGCGAGAATCAGGATTCCCAGCATCACCGACTTGGTTGTTGCGGCACCGACGTAGCCGATCAGCGCTTCGGCATACGAGACCGGAGCGGATAGCAGCTCATAGATCGTGCCCGACCATTTCGGCAGGTAGATCCCGAAGGATGCGTTCGANACGCTCTCGCCCAGGAGCGACAGCATGATGAGGCCGGGAACAATGAACGCGCCGTAGCTGACGCCGTCGACGCTGCCCATGCGGCTGCCGATTGCGGCTCCGAACACGACAAAGTACAGAGATGTCGACAGCACGGGCGAAGCGATACTCTGCATCAGCGTACGGAAGGTGCGCGCCATCTCGAAGCGGTAGATTGCGGTGATCGCAGGTACGTTCACGTCCGTGTCCTCACCAGGTTGACGAAGATCTCCTCCAGCGAGCTTTCGCTGGAATGCAGGTCCTTGAAGTTGATATTGAGGTCGCCGAGGCGCTTCAGCAGCGTGGCGATGCCGGTTTCCTTGCTCTGTGCATCAAAGGTGAACACGAGCGCATGCCCGTCATCGGTCAATTCGAGGGGATAGGCGGACAGCCCCGGCGGAATTTGCACGAGCCGACTCTGCAATTGCAGCGTCAGCTGCTTCTTGCCGAGTTTGCGCATCAGCAGGGCTTTGTCCTCGACCACGATCAACTCGCCCTTGCTGATGACGCCAATGCGGTCGGCCATTTCCTCGGCTTCTTCGATGTAGTGGGTAGTCAGAATGATGGTGACCCCGCTCTCGCGTAACCGACGCACCATCTGCCACATGTCGCGACGCAATTCGACATCGACGCCGGCGGTCGGTTCGTCCAGGAACAGGATCTGAGGCTCGTGCGACAGCGCCTTCGCGATCATGACCCGGCGCTTCATGCCACCGGATAGCGTCATGATCTTGGAGTCCTTCTTGTCCCACAGCGACAGATCCCGCAGCACTTTTTCGCAGTGCGCAGGATCGGGCGCCCTGCCGAACAGGCCGCGGCTGAACCGCACGGTCGCCCAGACGTTCTCGAAGGCGTCGGTGTGGAGCTCCTGCGGCACCAGACCGATCTTGCTGCGCGCGGCACGGTAGTCGCGCACGATATCGTGACCGTCGGCCACCACGCTGCCCTCACTCGGCGTGACGATGCCGCAGATGATGTTGATCAGAGTGGTCTTACCTGCGCCGTTCGGGCCCAGGAGTGCCAGAATNTCGCCGCGCCGAATGGTCAGATCGATGCGCTTGAGCGCCTGCAGGCCACTTGCGTACGTCTTGCTCACACCCGCGACCGTAACAATCGGTGACGACACTACCGGATCATCAACAATGATGCTTGCTGCTGCCTTCATGGAGTCATTTCTTCATGGCGCCAGGTCAACGCTGAGTCTGCGAGCGCCTCAGCCCAAGGGCGGAAAACGCGCCCGCGCTTCGAGATCGTCGAGTTCCTGGTCATTGCGAACGTAAAGGCGACTCGCGTCCCGCAGTGGTTGATGGTCCCAGGGCCGATAGCACCCCTTGCGCAGGGCGGCATACACCAAATGACGGCGGCGCTGGCTGGCAAGAACCGCCTGATAGATCTCGTCCAGGGACCAGCGCCGGGCCACCTCGGTGCGAAATTCGGTGACCATCGCAGCGCACTCCGCGCGCGAGCTTAAGTTCACCCGCTCATCGGGATCGGCCGGCAGGTCGTAGAGCTGGTCCGGATCTGCTGCCGAGTGCACGAACTTGTAACGGCCGCGGCGAATCATCACGATCGGTGCAACCGCGCCCTCGGCGAGATATTCGCCGACCACCTGCCCAGGTGCCGCACCACCTTGGAGCGCCGGCAGCAGACTACGGCCATCGATCGGCGCGGCGTATTCAATTGCCCCACCCTCACTGGCGAGATCCATCAGCGTCGGCAGGACATCGAGCAGCGATGCCGGTTCCGACACCCGATGCGCCACGAAACGCTCGGGCGCGTGCACGATCAGCGGGATGCGGCAGGCGTTCTCGAAGAAGTTCATCTTGTACCAAAGGCCGCGCTCACCGAGCATGTCGCCGTGGTCGGCGAGCACCATGATCACGGTGTTCGCATCGAGTTGGGCCTGGCGCAGCGTCGCCAGTAGCGAGCCGATCTGATCGTCGACATAGGACACCGCGCCGAGATACGCTCGGCGGGCGGCGCGGATTTGCACCTCGTTCGGCTGCGCGAGCGTCAACCCGATGACGTGGCGCAGCCGGCGCGAATGCGGGTCCTCGTCGACCTCGCGCTCCTTAACGCGCGGCAGATCGATCTCACTGTCGCGGTAGCGATTCCAGTACGACTCCGGAATCACGTAGGGATCGTGCGGATGTGTCATCGACACCACCAGGCAGAACGGACGCAGGTCCCTGCCGCGCGCGATATCGAATAACTTCTGGCGCGCGGCAAACACGACTTCATCGTCGAAGTCGATCTGATTGGTGCGCGTGCACGGCCCTGCCTTTATGACCGAGTCCATGGTGTGGTACCAGCCGGGGCGCTCCTCGAAGCGCGTCCAGTCCGGCGTCCAGCCGAAGTCGGCCGGGTAGATATCCGTCGTCAGCCGCTCCTCGAAACCATGCAGCTGGTCCGGTCCGCAGAAGTGCATTTTGCCGGACAGCGCCGTCCGATAGCCGGCGCGGCGTAGGTAATGCGCGAAGGTCGGCACCTGTGCGGCGAGCTCGGCGGCGTTGTCATAGGCACCGATCTTCGACGGCAGCTGTCCGGCAAGCCACGAGTAGCGCGAGGGAGCGCACAGGGGGCTGTTGCAATAGAAGGACTCGAACACCACCCCGCCGTCCGCCAGCGCGTCGAGGTGTGGCGTCTTGGCTACTTTGCCGCCGTAGGCCGGTAGGACACCGGCGGTCAGCTGGTCGGCCATCAGGATCAGCAGATTGGGACGCGCTGGCATGCGTGAATGGTAAGGNGTCCTACCCGCCGTGTCTGCTGCACCGATACGCAGCACTGCGCAGCCAGGCGGGATTGATCTCTACACCCCATCCCGGCGCAGAAGGAATGGTTACGCAGCCGTCCTTCACGGCGTAGGGGTCCTCACTGAACAGGCCGACCTGCCACGGGTAGTAGTCCGAACCCTCTATGGAGAGCTCCACATACTTGCCGGCGTTCGGGATGGCGCCCAGCAGGTGCATCGTGCACAGCGTGACCAAGGAGAGGTTGGCGCTGTGCGGCGTGCAGGGCATGCCTGCCGCAGCCGCCATATTCACGACTTGCAGTGTCCTCGATATCCCGCCCATATACATGACATCGGGCTGGACGATGTCGACGGCGTGCATGCCAATCATGCGTTCCCAGGTTGCAAGATCCCAGTCCTGTTCTCCGCCAGCGACGTCGAGATCGAGTGCATCGGTGACGAGCTTGGTTTCCGCGAGTTTCCAGTAAGGACAGGGCTCCTCGTAATGGCTGATGCCTTCCGCCTCGAGCAGTCGCCCGACTTCGATGGCTCGCCGCGGAGAAAAGCCGCTGTTCGCGTCCACGAGTTTCGCCACGTCGTCACCGAGAGCGCGCGCCACCTGCGGCACGATCGCCTCCGTCCGGCCGGGCCATTCATCCATGTCCCGGCCGCACTCCGCCCCGACGCGCCACTTGAACGCGTCGAAGCCCTTCTCGTCGCGCAGCCGCATGAGCCGCTCGGCCTCCCGCTCGGGAGTAATGTCGCGCCGCATTGACGAGGCGTACGCTCGCAGGGTTCGCGGCTGACCGCCGAGGAGTTCGACTACGGGCTTGCCTTCAAGCCTGCCGCGCAAGTCCCACAGCGCAGTGTCGAGGCCAGCCAGCGCCCGGCAACGGTAGCTGCCCGGGAACTTATGCTCACGCTCCTCGACGCGAGCGATGAGCGCGTCGATGTCGAACGCGTTGGCGCCGAGCGCCCAGGGCGCAACCTGGCGGTGGAAGATGGTTGCAGTGATGTCGGCATTGTATGTAGAGGTCTGGCCCCAGCCGACGGCACCGGAGTCGGTAGTCAGCCGCACGAAGCACACGAATTCGCCGGCAAACGTCTCGAGGCAGGCGATTTTCATCAGGCCGTCCCGGCGCGCGGCGCCGGCGACACTCGCGCAATTTCCAGTCCATGACCGTGCGGCCCGCTCTCGCGCTGCCACAGCAGCAGCACTGAAGTCAGTGCCGCGAGGCTCAGCAGGCTGAAGAACCAGATCATCGTGGCGTAGCCCTCAGGGTGCGCCGGACCGGCACCGGCCTCATCGGCCAGCCAGCCGGCGATGCGGTTGGAACCCCACAGACCCACGTTCTGCAGCAGCGTGATGACACCGAGGGCAGTTCCCAGGCGGCGCGACTCGACTATGAGAGTGGTCGCCGGCCAGATGATCGCCGGCACCAGCGAGAAGCTCACGCCCATCAGCACGGTGGAGGCCCACGGAGTCAGATTCGTGAGGCTCAAGACGATGAAAGTGATCGGCAGCAGCAGCGTCCCGAGGGTCAGCATCATGGCACGGTGTCCAAAGCGGTCCGCGAGCAGGCCGAACAGTGGTGTGGCGAATACCGCCGCCGCAAACACCCCCGAGTTCACATTGCCGGCCTGCTGCAGCGTGAGGCCCTTGACGTGCTGCAGGTACTCGATCGCATAGGTCTGACGGAACGGAAAGAACACCGCCGCGTACAGCACATGCAGGCCGAGGATGTACCAATAGGACAGGTCGAATTTCCAGATCCCCCGCCAGTTGATGTGCGCGGATTCGCCGCGGCGCGCGGACATCGGCGGGGCGTGCGCTGAATCAAGCAGGCGAAAGACGACGGCTGCAACGAGGCCGGCACCGGTGATTGCCGCGCCCAGCCATAAGGGCGGCTGCCAGCCCGCGTCGTACAGAGATCGCGCCCAGGAAGGTGAGGTGTCGAGCGAAAACGATCCAACACGGGCGAGACACAGGAATATGGCCGTGGCGAGCGCGATGCCGCTGCGCGAGAACCATCGCGCAACTCCTGCGACGAGGGAGATGAATATCGCACCCTCGCTGACCCCGAACACCAGGCGGCCGGTCCACATGAGCTCATAGGGTGTGCCGATCGCCGTCAGCACGGCGCCCACGAGACCGATCACGGCGGCCCACAGGGTGACGCGTGCGGGACCGTAGCGATCGATGAGCAGGCCATTGAATACCGCCAGCAGAATGTTCGGCAGACTGATCACTGCGGTGAGATCGCCGATCTGAGACTGCGTGAAACCGCGCTGGCGACCGAGCAGATCCGCGATCGGACCTATCGCGTCGGACTCGTAATAACTGCAAAAGATGGCTATAGCCGCCAGCGCCAGCACCCCCCAGCGCAGGGGTGAGGTGGTGCGGTCATCGGCAATTCTTGTGGTCATGCACCGCTCGGGAAAATGGCTTCTAAATGTGTTATAGTTAGTTGATTTATAAGTAAAAAGATTTGGCAGGGGACCGTGACGACAGAAGCTTTGAAAGACCGCCGCTCCTCTAGGCGCGGGTCTACCTGCACGCATTCGATGCGAGTCAAATTGCCGAACCTTGCGAGGCTGTTCGTGAGCGCCCGGGGGAGTTGGTTTCGACGTGGGGTTCGTGTTCTTCCCGCGGGCAGTGCGTCAGCATTTGGCTCGGTCGGTCATTTGATCTCGAACTTGATCGCGAGCTGCGCGCAGCCGGATACGGGCTTCCCGCCTAGCGTCGTTGCCGGCCGATAGTATCCGGACCCGGACTTAGCGATCGCAACCGCGGCTTCATCAAGTCCAGGGTCCCCTGAGGAACGAATGATCGTCGGGTCCTCCGCGAGCTTGCCCGCGACATCCGAGCAAACGTGCAACTCTACTTTGGCGTCCCTGGGGGGAGAGCTCTCCGGGCTTACGCTGGCAACATTGTCCTTCGCCGCAATGAGGCCGATTGATCTCTGGTCCTCCTGTGGGGACGCTCGGCTCGCAGTCCCTTGAGGGTACTCCCGCTGGGTAGCCCACCTCCACGCTGCTTCCTGCCAGGACTCGACCGCTACTCCATCTCCGGCGCGGGTTGCGGGTTGAAACCGGAGCTTCAAGGCACAGCTCATGGCCGCAGTATCGAGAGCCTCAGAGCCGGAGGACGATTTGATGGCGGCGCGCGAAGGAACTCCGGTAGGACCCACCAGAAAGAGGACCACCGCGGCGCCGTCCGCCGCGAGTCTGAGATCAGGGCATTGGCGCGTCGGGTCAAATCTCAACGCTACGAGTGCGAGTGAAACACTGGCCGGCCCGGGCATGCTCTGAGCTGCACCCGTGTTCGTTTGAAGAGCTAACAGAACAGCACAGGTGAGGGTCGTGCACTGCCATTTACGCATCAGGTGCCCCTTTGGCTCGAATNGCTAGTTTATCCTGCCCTAGCCTGATCGCCTGCGCCATTACGACTGAAACACAAGGCGAATGGCGCGAAATCACCTCGAAGACTGCGTCCCGCACATTCCCCCTGTCCTCGGCGCTGAGCCGCCCGCCGGACAGGCGGAGCGATCAGGCGACGCGAGCAATCAGGCCCCAGGCGCTTCCGAATCAGAACAATGTCAGGCATTGTGATATACGAGGAAAATGATCTCATGCGCGCTCTGCTCAAGGAGTGGCTGAGCGAGGCAGGGTATCGCGTGCGTGAGGCCTTGCCGCGCGGGGCGCA
>JGI12053J15887_10001720_pt1 | contig 10360 bp, 10 predicted proteins | sample MedBloCAOM1_O3_FD_15887 | JGI IMG/M metagenome (IMG submission 15887) | reverse complement strand
GCACCCGCCGGGCCAGCGACGAATGCGAACAGAGCAGACATGAGCGCCAGCGCGGTCACGCATGGGCCGACAGCAACCCGAAGCTGAGTGTATGCGCTGCGCATCAGATGCTTTCCCCAATGTCTCGGCGGGCCGGATCCGCGCCCGATGGCAAAATGCCTTGGTCTGTGTGAGGATACAACGCCGCAGCCGATCTTATTCACCCGTCGCATCGTTAAGGAGTTGATGATGATTTCCCGTCCCCATGTCGTGATCGTCGGAGGCGGGATCGGGGGCTTATTCGCGGCCAACGCGCTGGCCACACAGGATATCCCGGTGGCGGTCTACGAACAGGCGCCAACGATCGGCGAAATCGGGGCCGGCGTTTTTCTAACCCCCAACAGCGTGCGCCATCTGCAGAGGATCGGATTGGGACCGGCGGTGGAAAAGTGGGGCGCGCGCGTCGGCCGCGATTCCCGCTACTTCCGCCACGATGGAGCGCCTATTGCGCCTGTCCAGGTGGCGGATTCCTCAGGCTGGAACGCCACGTTCGGTATGCACCGCGCTGATCTGGTTGCGATGTTGGCCGATGCCCTGCCCGCCGGAACGGTGCACACGGGTCATCGGTGCAGCGGTTTCGAACAGGACGGCAACGCGGCGCGGGTGTCGTTCGCCAATGGCGCCTGCGTCGAAGCCGATGTGGTGATCGCTGCCGACGGCATCCACTCCGAGCTTCGACCTTATGTCGTTCCGTCGTCCCGGCCGGTGTCCTCGGGATCTGTTGCGTACCGAGGTCTGGTGCCGCATGAGCGCGTTCCGCATTGGCCGACCGACCGCTGGCAAATGTGGCTGGGCAAGGGAAGGCATTTCCTTGCCTTCCCGGTGCGCGCCGGAAAGTTGATCAACTATGTCGGGTTCGTGCCGACGGATGAGGAGATGAAGGAGTCCTGGTCAGCCCCCGGAGACCCCAACGTTCTTCGGGAGGCGTTTGCAGGGTGGGACCCGCGCGTCACTGAGCTATTGGCGGAAGTTCAGGTGACCTTCCGATGGGCGCTTTATGATCGCGAGCCGCTGCCGATCTGGACCCGGGAAAGGCTGAGCTTGCTCGGCGATGCCGCACATCCAATGCTTCCGCATCTCGGGCAAGGCGCCAATCAATCGATAGAAGATGGGATGGCGCTCGCCACGATCCTAGAGAGCGCCGACCGGAAGACGGCGCCTCTGGCCTTGCTGGCGTATGAACGGCTCCGCCGCGCGCGCGTGGCCGAAGTACAGCGCGGCGCACGCGAGAACGGACTGCGGTACGACTCCGCCTATTCCGATCTGGGTGTCAGAGACGCCGAGATCGCCGCGCACGCCGCCTTCCGCAAGCGCCTTTATGATCACGACGTCGTTCCCGACGCGCAGGCCGCGGCGGCAACGCTGACCCAATTGACTGGCTAGTGTTGGTGGTGGCGTGGAGCGGTCTATGCGCCGGCAGCCGGCAGGCTGGCCGCCGCAATGGCGACGATCAGGGCCAGACGGCGCCCGATCCGGGATGGCGCAGAGCGCAACAATGAGCTTATCCGTCGCATGTCGTCGATTCCTTGCTGCGCCGGCTGGAAACACTCGTTCCGCGAACAAAGCGGAACAAAGCGCAGGCTAAAAACATGGCCCCGCCCCCAACGCGTGTCGAGAGCGCAGCAAAAATAGCAACGCGTTGTTCGTCCGGCCGTTGATTCACAGTGGATTTATTGCCGCTATCCGGCCGCCGACGGTCGAAATCTTCTATCGAAAATTTCCGGCATCCTGCTCGACGCGCCGGTCCAAACCCTATCCCGGCGCAAATCCGAAGGCGCGCTCGAAGCGGCTGACATAGCGCGGCCAGACCTCGGGATTGATGAGGCGCGGCGGGCGCTTGCCATCGAGCGCATCGAGAATTTGCTCGGCGGCAATCCGGCCCATGTTGGTCCGCGCTTCCCTGGTCACGCCAGCCGTATGCGGACTGGCCAGCACATTATCGAATTGCAGCAGCGGATGGTCCGGCGGCGGCGGCTCCTTGGCCCAGACATCGAGGCCCGCGCCTGCGATGAGCTTGTTGCGCAACGCCTCGACCAGCGCGGTCTCATCGTGGATAAAACCGCGCGCCGTCGTGATAAAATAGGCATGCGGCTGCATCCGCGCGAATTCGCGCGCGCCGATCATGCCGCGGCTTTGCTTCGTCAGCGGACAGGAGATCGACACATAATCCGAGCGGCGCAGCAGTTCATCCAGTTCGACCTTGTCGCCGCCGCGAGCCGCCATTTCCGGCGCCGTAAGATAAGGGTCATAGGCCAGCACCTTCATGCCGAGCAGACCGGTGCAGAGTTCGGCGATGCGACGGCCGACATTGCCGAGCCCGACAATCCCGACGGTCTTGCCCTGCGCCTCGGTGCCGATCAAGGAATTGCGGTTGACGTTGGGGTCCCGCCGCAGCGCGCGGTCCGCTTCGAGGATGCGCTTCGACAAAGTCAGCAGCATCCCGAGCGCGTGTTCGGCCACCGAATGGGCATTGCCGCCGGACTGATTGACGACCACCACGCCTGCTTCCGTGCAGGCCTCGACATCGACGGGATCATAGCCCGCGCCATTGCTCGAGACGATCAGCAGGTTAGGCGCGCGCCGCAGCAAGTCGCGGTCGACATGGAAGTGACTTGCGAGTTCATCGCGCGCCGCACCGATTTGATAGGCGTGCGCCGCAGCCACGATCGGCGCTGAGATCTCCTCAGTACTTTCGTTCTCAAGCCGGTCCAGCCGCACGTCCGGCCGCGCCCGCAGGATGTCGGCATAGATCTCATGCGCCAGATACTTGACGTAAAACACACGCTTGTTGTTGACGGACATTTTATTGCGAGCCTTCAGTTCGGAAATCCATAGAGCTTTGCCGGATTGGTCACCAGGATGCGGTACTGTATTGCCAGGTCCGGCGTCCATCGTTGGAACAACTCGAACAGCTGTCCGGCATCGGGCATTTCGCCCTCGACGCGCGGATGCGGCCAGTCGCCGCCCCATACCAGGCGTTCCGGATTGGCTCGCACCAGGGCTTCGTGAAATGGCCGCGCGTCGGGATAGTCAGGCGCGTCGCGGCTGATGCGGTGAGCCCCTGAAAGCTTGGCCCAGCACCAGCCGTCGCCGACCGCGCGCAACAGGCTTTGAAAGCCTGCAGTCGCTGTGCCCGCGCGGGCATCGCTGCGGCCCATGTGATCGATCACCACCGGCAGACCCAGCGCTTTCAGTACCGGAATCGTTTCGGGCAAATCCTTGACGTCGATCCAGAGCTGAAGATGCCAGCCGAGTTCGGCCATGACAGGCGCGAGCCTCTGCGCCGCCGATAGCGGCACGCCGCCGCGATAGTGCAATTGTCCGTCGCGGAAGAAATGATTGAAGCGCAATCCGCGCACGCCGAGGCTGGCCCACTCGCGCAGATCGGCCGGCGGGATATCCGCGTCGGCCACCGCGACACCGCGCAACCGTTCGGGCCGACGCCTAAGCGCGTCCAGCATGGCGGAATTGTCGCGGCCGTGCGCGCTGCCCTGCACCAGCACGCCGCGCGCAAAGCCTATTCTGTCGAGCATATCCAGATATTTTTCGAGCGGTGCGTCCGGCGGCGTATAACTGCGGTCGTCCGCGTAACCAAACCGTGCGGCCGGTCCGAACACATGGGCATGCGTATCGCAGGCGTTCGGTGGCGGCGGCACTTTCGGCCGGCTCACGTCGCGCGGTGGCAGACAGGCGGGAATCATGGACACGTCGGAGCCATCATTCGGCTTTGATGCCGGCGGCCTCGATGATGGGCCCCCATTTCTTGGAATCGGCGCGAATCTTGGCATCGAATTGCTGTGGCGAACTGCCGATCGGCGCCGCGCCGAGCTTGCTCAGACGCTCCTTGACCGGTTCAGTATTCAAAGCCGCGACGAAATCATGCGAGAGTTTCGCGATCAGGTCGGAAGCCATGCCGGCCGGCCCAAGCAAACCCCACCACACTTCAGTGTCGTAGCCTGGCACCGCCTCGGCCATGCTGGGCACATTGGGCAGAAACGACACTCGCGATGCGGTCGTGACGGCGAGTGCGCGGAGCGTGCCGGCCTCGAGCTGCCCGACCGATTCCGGACCGTTGTTAAAGGACATCGGAATTTGGCCGCCCAATAGATCATTGATCGCGGGCGCGCCGCCCTTGTAGGGAATCGCATTGAGATCGATCATGGCGAGATTCTTCAGAAGCTCGCCGGCAAGATGCGTCGATGTTCCAGTCCCCGCATGGCCAAAGGACAGGCTTCCCGGTTTCGAGCGCGCCTGCGCGATCATATCTCCCAGCGTCTTGAGCGGAGAATCGGCACGCACCAGCAGGATATTGGGAGACGACGCCAGAAGTGAAATCGGCGTGAAGTCCTTGAAGGTGTCGTAGGGAATTTTGGGGTACAAGAACGGATTGGTGGCGTGACCGCTCGCGACCACAATGAGGGTGTAGCCATCCGGTGGCGACGCTACGAGTGCTTGCGACGCAACCACGCCACCCGCACCCGGCCGGTTTTCAACCACGACGGTTTGACCCCATTGCCGGGAGACCACGTCCCCCAGTGTGCGCGCGAGGATATCAACACCGCCGCCGGCTGCATACGGCACGAAAATGTGCACGGACTTGGATGGAAATGGCGACTGAGCAACCGCGACACCGCCCGCGGTAGACATCGCCACTGCCGCGGCGACGATCCGGAACCACCTGCCCATGGCATCCCTCTCCCGATGTTTTCGTTCTTTCTCTTATCGCACGCCAGCATACCGACAGCATCGCCGCAAGGCGCAGATCACGGGTACGCTCAGGGCATGTTGACAATCCCGCCGATCGCGTCAAGTTTCGCCGGCGTCGGCAGGAGCATGATCCGGAAAAGTGGATGCCGGTTTTCCGGTAGGATCATGCTCAAAACAATAAAGTAGAGCGCGATGGCGGCAGTCCGACGTCATCGCGCGTCGGCCGTGATTGTGTCGCGAACGAAAGCTCGTCGCGAAGCTAAGGGAGAATTCGATGGTGGCTGCCGAAGGACACGAGGGGCAAACGTCGTCCCAGATCTTGCCTGAAAAGACTTTGCGTGAAAGGGCTTGGCACGAAGTGGTGCTGCAAACGCTCAAGCGCAACGAGATCCGGCTCGTGCCTTACGTACCCGACCGCGTGCTGACGACACTGATCAAGAATATTCACGCCGACCCGTTTTTCACCACGTTCCCCACGGCACGCGAGGAAGAAGCGGTCGGCATCGTCTCCGGGGCATGGATGGGCGGCATGCGCGGCGCCGTGCTGATGCAAACCAGCGGCTTCGCCACGCTGGCAAATGTGCTGGCCTCGCTGGCGATCCCCTATCAGATTCCACTGATCATGTTGGTGTCCGAGCGCGGCACGCTCGGCGAATTCAATTATGGGCAGTCACTGGTGTGTCGCACCATGCGGCCGGTGCTCAACTCGCTGGCGATGGAGCACCACACCGCGACCCGGCTCGATGAGTTCGAATTCATTGTCGATCGATCAATCAAACAGGCCATTACCACGCAGGCGCCGGTGGCGCTGATCCTGTCGCCGCTTTTGACCGGCGGCAAGACTTTCGANAAATGAGCGATCAGATGAGCACGGCAACGGACACCCCTGCCCGGAATACCAAGGTGATGAACCGGTTCGATCTTACCTCGCGACTGGTCGCGAGGCTGAAGAACGAAGAGGCCGTGATCGGCGGCATAGGCAACACAAATTTCGATCTGTGGGCAGCCGGCCACCGGCCGCAGAACTTCTACATGCTCGGCAGCATGGGCCTCGCCTTCCCCATTGCGCTTGGAGTCGCGCTGGCGCAGCCGACGCGTCGCGTTTTCGCGCTTGAGGGAGACGGCTCGCTGCTGATGCAATTGGGCTGCCTGTCGACCATCGCGACATTGTCGCCGAAAAATCTCACGCTGATCGTGATGGATAACGGCATCTACCAGATCACCGGCGCGCAGCCGACCCCGGCCGCCACGGTGGCGGACGTCGTTGCCATCGCAATCGGCTGCGGTCTTTCCAACAGCGCCTGGGCGGCCGATGAAGAGGACTTCGAGCGCCTGGTCGATCAATCCCTGTCCGCAACAGAACCGACGCTGATTGCGGTGCGCATTGACGATCAGCCGGGAATGGGCGCAACCCGCCGAGATCCTGTGCAGATCAGAGAGCGGTTCATGCTCGGCCTCGGCGTGCGGGAGGCATTGTGAGCTTCGGAGAGCGGCATTAACCACACGGCATCGCAAGTTCGCATCAGAGAGCTATCCGATCGATGAATCGTGGTATCCCGTCTCGATGACAACCCTCCTCAGAATAATTGCCTGGCTTTTGGCCGCCGCCGTCACGTTCGCCAATTTGGGTCCGCCCCGGCTGCGGCCGCACGCCGATCTCGGTCAGAACGGCGAACATGCGCTCGCGTTCGTTCTGGTCGGGCTTGCATTCGGCCTTGCCTATACCCGGCATCGGCTGCTCACGTCAGCGATTTCAGTCGTGATGATTGGAGCGATCGAAATCCTGCAGATCTGGGCGCCGGGAAGGCACGCGAGGCTCGAGGATTTTGTCGTCGACGCGTTAGCGTGCTGTGTCGGCCTCGCGGTAGCTGCCAGCCTGGATTGGGCCATTCAGCGATCGCGCCGACCGAATCCCGGCACGTCCTGACATAAAAATCCCCGCGGGACCAAATCCCGCGAGGATGGTCGATGAGTTTATTGCTCGGTTAGTCGATGATCTTGATGATCTTGCGTGTGCGCGGCTCAACGATCACCCGCCGGTCATTCACGACCGCGTAATGGTATTCGCTGTAGCTCGGCACCGGCCGCAGTTCGACGGTCGACGGCAGTGGCTCACCCACCACGACCCGCTCCCGCACTGTCACCGATGGCGCGCGTTCGCTTTCAACCGAGGTGATCACGGCGTTCGGGATTTCCAGGCCCGCTCCGACGGCGGCACCTACCGTGCCGCCCACGATCTCGCCGACCGGGCCAGCGACTTCCCCACCCGTCCTGGCGCCGTTCACGGCACCGGTCGCGGTGGTGGATTGCGCAAACGCGGCGCTCGATGCAAGCAGCGACGCCGCAATTAGCGAAACGGTAAGACGATTCTTCATCGTGTTCTCCCAAGGAAATTGACGATACGCGATTCAACGACCCGACTGGAGAGATGTTCCGAGTTTAGCGGTTCCATTTGGCACTGCGTCATCATTGCGGCATGTGAAGTTCCGTTTCTGACGGGAACAAACACCACGCCGCTACCTCAGGCCGGCAGGAGCTTGCCTGTCCGCGCCGCATCGGGACTCGCGGACATGTCGTCGAGCGGCAAATCGATGATCTCCTCGAATTCGACGATGTTGTCGATCTCGGTGCCCATCGCGATGTTGGTGACTCGCTCCAGGATGAACTCGACAACGACTGGCACGCTATACTGCGCCATCAACTCCCGCGCGGTCGCGAACGCAGCCTGCGCGTCTTTCGGATCGGTGACGCGGATCGCCTTGCAGCCGAGGCCCTCGGCGACCGCGACATGATCGACGCCATAGACTCCCAGTTCAGGCGCGTTGATGTTTTCGAACGACAGCTCCACATGATAATCCATGTCGAACCCGCGCTGCGCCTGACGGATCAACCCGAGATAGGCGTTGTTCACGACGACGTGGATGTAAGGCAGCTTGAATTGCGCCCCGACCGCGAGCTCTTCGATCAGGAATTGAAAATCGTAATCGCCTGAGAGTGCGACGATCTCGCGATTTGGATCGGCTGCGCGCACGCCCAGCGCGGCGGGAAGCGTCCAGCCCAGCGGGCCGGCCTGCCCGGCATTGATCCAGTTGCGCGGATGATAGACGCCAAGGAATTGCGCNCCNGCGATCTGCGAGAGGCCGATGACGCTGACATAGCAGGTATCGCGCCCGAACGCCTTGCTCATCTCCTCATAGACGCGCTGCGGCTTGATCGGCACATTGTCGAAGTGACTCTTGCGCAGCATCGAACGCTTGCGGTCCTGGCACGCCGCGGGCCAGGCCTGACGCTCCCTGAGCTTGCCGGATTTCCGCCATTCCTTTGCAACCGTGACGAACAATTCCAGCGCGATCTTGGCATCGGACGCGATGCCGAGATCCGGATTGAAGACGCGTCCGATCTGGGTCGGCTCGATATCAACGTGCACGAAGCTACGGCCCTTGGTATAGGTCTCGATGGATCCGGTGTGCCGGTTGGCCCAGCGATTGCCGATACCGAGCACGAAGTCGGATTCGAGCATCGTCGCATTGCCGTAACGATGGCTGGTCTGCAATCCGACCATCCCGGCCATCAGGACGTGATCGTCGGGGATCGCGCCCCAGCCCATCAGGGTCGGCACCACAGGGACATTCGTTATCTCGGCAAAGGCGACAAGAAGATCGGATGCGTCAGCATTGATGACGCCGCCGCCCGCCACGATNAGCGGACGCTCNGCTGCGTTGAGCATNTCGAGCGCCTTCTCNATCTGCTTGCGCGTTGCGGCCGGCTTNTAGACGGACAANGGTTCGTAGGTCTCGTCGTCGAATTCGATTTCTGCGAGTTGCACGTCAACCGGAAGATCGATCAGCACCGGNCCGGGACGTCCCGAACGCATGATGTGAAAGGCCTGGCTGAATACGCGAGGCACAAGNGCCGGTTCNCGCACGGTAACCGCCCACTTCGTCACCGGTTTGGCGATCGATTCGATATCGACGGCCTGAAAATCCTCCTTATAGAGGCGCGCGCGGGGCGCTTGCCCGGTGATGCAAAGGATCGGGATCGAATCCGCNATTGCCGAATAAAGGCCCGTGATCATATCAGTGCCGGCCGGGCCGGACGTGCCGATGCAGACACCGATGTTACCTGCCTTGGCGCGGGTATAGCCCTCCGCCATGTGCGATGCGCCCTCGACGTGACGCGCCAGAATGTGATTGATCGAGCCGCGCTTGCTCAACGCTGAATACAGCGGATTGATCGCGGCGCCGGGAACACCGAACGCGCAAACAACGCCTTCCTTTTCCAGGATACGCACGGCAGCATCGATTGCTCGCATCTTAGCCATTTTGCATTCCTCGCTGATTTTCGCTTCGGTACGATCATCACGGGAAACGACAAGCGATCTCAATGCGATCGATTTTATTTCCCGCGGTATGGCACTCCGCCGAATTTCCCACGCTTGTTCAAATGATTAGCGGGAAGAAAAAGTGGAATCGGTGGGCGCCGCCGATTCCGCGCTTCTCTTAGCCTTCATCAACCGCAACTGGCATGACGCCCCCGAGCGCAACGGTCAGCTCAGCCGCGACCTCACGCACAGTCCTGCCGAGAGCGGGCAACCGGTCGTCGGTTACGCGGCTCGTCATGCCAGACACGGAAATCGCCGCCAGCGGTTCGCTGCAATCGCTATAGACCACGGCGGCGACGCACCGCAGCCCCATGCGTGCTTCCTCATCATCGACGGCGTAACCTTGCCGTCGGATCGCTTGAAGTTCCCTAAACAGTTCGCTGGGCCGCACGATCGACTTTTCCGTAAGTCGCGGCATGCCCTGGCGGCGGATGATCGCATTAACGTCTTCGTCGGAATAGGTCGCGAGCACCGCCTTCCCGGCACCGGACGCCACCATCGCAACACGGCCGCCGACCTTGGTGAGCGACCGCATGATCTCGCGGCTTTCCATGCGGGTCAGGACGATGATGGATCCATCGTCGACGACCGCAAGATTTGCCGTTTCCCGGGTCTGGTCGCGCAACTTGCGTAAATATGGCATGGCCTGCGCCGTGAAGTTGCGGCGACGGGCGAACGTGGCGCCCACGGCGAAACTCTGCGCGCCGACATGCCACTTAGACGCATAGCGGTCGAATTGTACGAAGCGGCGCTTTTCCAGTGTCGCCAGCAAGCGATGGACAGTCGAGGTCGACAGACCCGTACGGATGGCAAGATCGCATAGCCGGTATCCCTCATCGTCTTCGGCAAGCGTTTCGATAATGAGAAGAGCGCGGTCTACTGATTGTACGCCGCCATCCCTGGGATCGGGCTCATTGTCCGCATTGGATTTCGGCTCGATGGTCCTGCGCCGGATCACGTTTCTCTTCATCGCGACCTGCATTCATCCGTAGGTGTGAAGACGTGTTCGCTGCTCGATTTCAGATTCCGCTTTGCTTAGCAATTCCATCAGTAAGTGCCGCTCCGGCTGTCCGGAGCGACACTGTCGGTCAGGTTCTTAGATCAGGCCCGCGCCGCGCGCCCATTTGTACTTGGCGCCGAGCACGGCGACCGGGATTTCGGTCGAGTAGGCATAAGCGACGATCCCGTTCTGATAGAGATAGTCGGCGGCTTCCTCGACCTCGATATCGCCCG
>JGI12053J15887_10001719_pt1 | contig 10363 bp, 12 predicted proteins | sample MedBloCAOM1_O3_FD_15887 | JGI IMG/M metagenome (IMG submission 15887) | reverse complement strand
GCTATCGCGGTGCCCATGTGACCGAGGCCGATAAACCCAATATGGCCTTGCAGCGGCTTACGCGCGCGTGACGCGGAGCCCGCAGCCTGCTTGTCCTGCCCGTCCGCAGCAGAACCGGACGGCCCGGCGGAGACGAAGGCCGAGCGCGATTCAGTTTCGCCCTTGAACATTTGTGGTCTCCTGCGCAAGCGCGATGTGCATGTCCGGCGCCTGTGGCATTTTCAATCTCAAGGTCACGTCAGAGCAAACCATACAACGCCCAGTATCACGCTAGCCAAAATGATGGCTTCCCCATCCGATAACATTCGCTCTTTGGCGGGTGTCTTCATGACACATATCCACATCCTGAGTGGCGAACTCTAGTTAGTTGCCCGACGCGGATGTGCTTGACCAACCTTGCCGCATCTTGTTGGCCTTTGCGGTGATCTCCCGCAACCAAGTGCCCGACGCGATTCGGTTGTCATTGGTTCGGCGAGCTGTAATTGCGCCCGCATTGCGGTGATTGGCGCGACTCGCCGAGTCCAACTTTAACCCGGCCCGGTGGCATTCGGCCTAGGGGTGGTCTCGGGAATTGTGATGGCATTCCAGTTCGGCACGAGCTGGAGCGTGCTGTGCAATGCGCAAGCCGCACGTTGCAGATCCAAACCTAAGTATAGGCGTATCAAACAAATCTAGCGTGCGGCTCAACATCCGTAGAATGGACCGGTTCATCTCCATGACTATTCTGGCGCCGCTGCTGCGCGGGGCGTATCGGACCAACGCAAGGAACAGATCATGCGACCAGTGACATACACCTTCGCGGCCGCGCTTCTGGCGGCGTCGTGGCAATTCTCGGCAGCGAATGCTCAAACACCTCCGGCGCAATCGCCGCAAACCGACACCCCGCAGGCGCAGTCGCCTGCGCCGGCCAATCCGGCGGCGAGCATTCCGGACCAAAAGCTCGATGCGGCGGCGGCGGCGATACAGCGCGTGGCAAGCCTCAAGCGCGATTATCTCCAGCAGCTCGAAGCCGCGCCCCCGGATGACCAGCCGCGCATTGCCCGCGAGGCCGGCAATGCACTTGAGAAGGCCGTCACCGATCAGGGCCTATCGGTCGAGGAATACACCACCATTCTAGAGGTGGCGCAGACCAACCCGCAGGTTCGCCAGAAGATCATCGAGCGCATACAGGTGCCGGCGCCCCTCGACTAACGAAAGAGGAACGGGAGGGAAGAGGATAGCGTGATCCGATTTCTCACCGGAATCTTGGCATTGGGATCGAGCTGCCTGCCGGCCTTGGCGGCCGATCCCCCTACCGTGACAGACGACGCTAGTCCTCCGCCGATGCAGTTTGAATGGCGCATGGAAGGGCCGGCGGAACGGTGCGGCAAGGTTTGTCGCACCTGGATTTCTGCGGTCGGCGTCATCACCGAGCACACCGCGCGCGACTTCGAAGGTTTTGCCAAGGACAACAATGTTCAAGGCGCGACCCTCGTGCTCGATTCCGAGGGCGGGTCGGTGCTCACGGCCTTGGCGCTCGGGCGCGCGATCCGCCGTTTCGATATGACAACGACGGTCGGCAAGACCATCGTGCTCCCGTCCCATGACGGCAAGGCACGGGCGAGGCTTTCTCCGGACGCCTCCTGCGAATCCATGTGCGCCTTCCTGCTGCTCGGCGGAACGCGCCGCTATGTGCCGCCTGAAGCGCGCGTTCTCGTCCACATGATTTGGCTCAGAGACAAGAGCAAGCGTGCGCAGGAGGCCATCTACACCGCCGAGGAGCTCGGCCTCGTGCAGCGCGATATCGGCAGCATCGCTCGTTACACGGTGGAGATGGGCGGCGGCATCGAGCTGCTCGAGACAGCGCTTCGGGTTCCGCCATGGAAACCCATGTACGCGCTTGCGGCCGACGAAGTTCACCGCATGCGCCTGACAACCATGGACCGGTTGTCCGAAGAGGATATCCCTCCGATCGCTGCGCAGGCTGCGCGGCAAGCCACGCAGGCGCTCGCAAACTCAAACTCGCTGCGACCGGCACCCTGACGCACGGCGGAGAGCCCTTTTGATCGCTTCGCCAGCCCATCAGATTTGCGGGGGCCGCAGATGTGTCGGCCCCCGGTCGCTGGCAAAGCCGCTCCATCCCATGAAACCGTAGCCACGCCTCGCGGTTGCTTACGAGTTGCTCAGGCGCAGGCTGTGAGACGATGGTGCAATCCCGGTGCTGCGCCAATTTGACCAGACGTGGAACATCCGCCAGTCCTGATAACCTGCGTTCCGGTCGGCCGCACTGCGTTCCGACGTTTCGGAGGGGATATCCGCGTCGGTAGCGGGCTACGGGGAGCGACCGAAAAGTGCTGTGTGAAAAATCTTTGGCGGCGGTGTCGGATCGCGGTTCGCCGGTTCGTCCTGGGGATGATCAAACACGGAGAGGACCAATGACCGCCACCGCCGAAACTGCCCCGGCCTCGGATCGCGAGCTGGTGTTGACCCGCATCATCGATGCGCCGCGCGAGAAGCTGTTCAGGGCGTGGACCGATCCCGAACTGCTCAAGCAGTGGTTCGCGCCCCTGCCCTACACCACGCCGGTGGCGGAGCTCGACGTCCGTCCGGGCGGCGCCAATCTGGTCGTCATGCGCAGCCCCGACGGCAAGGACCTGCCGAACCGCGGGGTCTATCTCGAGGTGGTTGAGAACGAGCGGCTGGTGTTTACCGACGCCTATACCAAGGCGTGGGAGCCTTCGCAGAAGCCGTTCATGACGGTGATCCTCACCTTCGAGGACGTCGGCGGCAAGACGCGCTACACCGCGCGCGTGCGTCACTGGACGGTCGCGGACCGCGAGGCGCACGAAAAGATGGGCTTCCATGGCGGCTGGGGCCTGTGCACCGATCAGCTTGCCGCGCTGGTCGCCAAGCTTTGACATGTCGTACGACGCAAGGCCGTGTGTTCTCGTTGGGCGAGTTGTCCGCTTCGTTTGATTCAGCCCGCAACACGGGCGCGTCACCCCGGGCTTGGCCCATAAGCGCTAAGATAAGGCGCGTGTCCCGGGCGCAGCGCAGCGCGAGCCGGAGGCGAGTGGTGCGCTGCAGGCCCGGGATCGTCACGCACACCACCTTTGCAAAGGTCCCGGATCAGCGGCGCACCGCTTCGCTGCCGCTCGCGCTGCACCGCATCCGGGACACAGGAACCCTTTATCTTAGCGCATATGGGGCTTGGCCCGGGGGTCCATCGTTCTTCGCAAGATGCTCTTCACGAAGACGATGGATTGCCGGGAAAAGCCTGGCAACGACAAGCCAAGTCGCTTCGGGTCGCGTGGAAACAGCGCTAGCCGCCGAACGCCTTGGCGTAGTCCTCTGCTTTAAATCCGACCAGCAGCTTGCCCCCGATATCGAGCACGGGGCGCTTGATCATCGATGGCTGGGCGAGCATCAACGCGATGGCCTTTTTCTCCGTGAGCCCTTCCTTGTCCTTGTCCGGAAGCTTGCGGAACGTGGTGCCGGCGCGATTGAGCAGCGTCTCCCACCCGGTCTCACGCGCCCAGCGCTCGAGCGTGCCGCGCTCGACGCCGGCGCTCTTGTAGTCATGGAAGCCGTACCCGACCCCGCGGTCGTCGAGCCAGGCGCGCGCCTTCTTCATGGTGTCGCAGTTCTTGATGCCATAGATCGTGACGGCCTTGGTCATCTGCACCTCGCTCCCATCCAATCAACGTCCACTGCACGCATCATAGCCGCTGACGTTTCAGCGTCAAAAACCAGCAGCGTCCCGTGCGTGCGGCCAACACCGCATTTCCCGGATCGACCTCCAGCGCCTGCAAATTCGGCAACTTCCAGCCGACGGAAATCTTAGGACTTTACCTAACTGTTGTCTTGCTCTAGGGCTCGCCTCGGGTTCCAGGCATCGAATGGGGTTTCGCTGGTCCGCGTGGTCGGTGAGAGAAGCAAGAGGAGCAATCGTGGGAAAGATCGTCGTATCGGAATTCGTGTCCCTCGACGGCGTGATGTAGGCGCCGGGTGGTGAACCGGGTTACCGCCACACCGGATGGGTGGCCAGGTTCCCGGACGCAGGGCAATTCAAGTACAAGCTCGACGAGGTGCTGGCGCACGAGGCGCACCTGCTCGGCCGGACCACATACGAAAGCTTCGCCGGGGCTTGGCCTGCGCGCACCGGCGTCTTCGCCGACAAGATCAACAGCATGCCCAAATATGTCGCGTCGACCACGCTCACGACGGCCGACTGGAACAACACGACCGTGCTCAAGGGCGACACGGCGAGCGCGGTCGCGAAGCTCAAGCGGGAGTTGAAAGGCGACATCCTCGTTGCAGGCAGCCGCACGCTGGTCACCACGCTCAGGCGCAACGACCTGATCGACGAGTACCGCTTGATGGTCTTCCCCATCATCCTCGCCAGCGGAATGCGGCTGTTCGACGAGACCGCCGACGCGACGACCCTCGAACTTGTCGGCACGCAGCCGTTCGACAACGGCATTGTTAACCTCACCTACCGGCCGGCGAGAGCCGCCGAACTGGGCGGATCGGCATGACCGCGCGAGCGGCCGGCGCTGCCCTCAACACGCGGCCGATCGACGGCGTGTTCCGCGCGCTGTCCGATCCGACGCGCCGCCACGTGCTGGAACGGTTGAGCCGGAGCCCCGCTTCGGTCAGCGACCTCGCCGCGCCGTTCGACATGGCGCTGCCGTCGTTCGTCGAGCACTTGCGCGTGCTGGAAGCGTCCGGGCTGGTGCGCTCCCGCAAGACCGGCCGCGTGCGGACATACCAGCTTGCGCCCAGGCGCTTGAAACAGGCGGAGGACTGGCTCGCCCGGCAGCGTGCGCTCTGGCAGCGCCGCCTGGATCAGCTCGACGTATATCTCGTTCAGCTCAAGGGGAAGCGCCCATGAAAAGGCCCGTCGGAAACAGTCGAGGCTCGCACGGGGACGTGCGAGCCTCTTTTGAGATCAAGGGAGAGCTGGTCAGTCGTCGATGCCGGACGACGACTGTGCTCGATCAAACCGCCCTCATGAGGCCGAGCTGGGTGAGCGCCGTGACGCCGTCGTCGAGACCGATCTCCTCGACGATCTTGCCGCCCTTAAGACGCAGGACGGTGGTGCCCGTGAAGCGCATTTTCCGGCCGGTCGCGGCGGGCAGCGAGCCGACCAGGAAGTCGCTGAAGGCCGGGCCGCTGTGCGTTCCGCCGCCCTCCCATTGTCCGACGACATAGTCGCCTTCAGCGATCAGGTCCGCGGTGCCCCAGAATTTGAGGTCCGGAAACGCTTCACGGAAGTCGGTTATGAAGGCCTTGATGTCGGCCTGGCCGCGGCGCGGTTCGTGAAGCGAGTACTTCAGCAGCATGTCCGGCGCGGCGATGTCGTCAACAACGGCCAGATTGCAGGTCTCACCCCAGAATTCGGTGAACCAGCGGCCGACGACGGCCTTGTTGTCCTGTTCTTTGCTCATGTGAGTTCCTCTTGAGTGATCCTGTGAGGGTCATCGACTTGGATCGATGACCTGAGCAAAGGGGTAGTCCGATCCAGCACGGCACGAACTCCGGTTCTTGCCCCGCAATTGAATCCGCCATGTCGCGGCCGGCGCCTTCTCGCGGCCCCAACTCGGATTGAACCTGGCTCAGAGATTTGTGAATCGAGGGCCGGCGTGAGATCGGCACGCTCGCGGTCGTCGGCTGGAGATCAGCTTCAGCCAAGGCGCCGAATGGAAGGCACTCATCAGCAAGTACATCGGGACCATTCCGCTCAGCGATAACGCATCTTGCGCGGCCGAGCAGAGCATATCCAACGGGCCGCCACCAAGAACACCCGTAAGCAGCGCCATGATTGCGAAGGTCGGCGCGGCCGCGAGGCATAGCCAGTCGGCTGCGCCGAGGGCGGCCGCGTTTCCGCCGCCTGTATAAGCCTCGCTCATGTCTTGTCTCCTGCAGTAAGCGCGGTTGGGCCACAAAGGACCCGGAGACGAAACTCTGGATCCCCCGCGTTCGCGGCAAAGAACGGAGCGTGTCGGCATCTCGCCCATCGCCGGCATAGACGTCGTGAGATCTCCAGTCCCGCGGTTGCGCCGCGACGACTTCACTCAGCGCTTGGCGTACTCGTCGTGGCGGCGCCACCAGACGCCGGTCTCGTTGCGTCCGCTCGGGGCGCGATCGAGCCACTGGTACATGCCCCAGAGGCCGTCCAGTCCGCGCGCATAGGTGGAATAGGTGTGGTAGACGGCGCCGTCCTCGAGCGCGAACGCGCTCATGCCCGGCCGATCGCGCTGGTACGTGGCGGCGTCGGTTCCACACATGGCCGCGAACTGGGCCTCCGCCCCCGCGCCGCCACCCTCCTGACCCGCGCGCCACTCAAACGCCGTCTCGCGCCGGTAGTTGTATTCGATGCCCCCCTTGCGCTGTTGCTCCTCGGTGAACCAGATGTTGAAGTCCGAGTTGAAGTCGCTGCCGAACGAGGATGCCCAGGGAAACGTCCAACCCATCCGCCGCTTGTATGCCTGCAGCTTCGCGAGCGGCGCCCGCGACACCGCCGAAAACGCGACGTCGTGGTTCTCCAGGTGGACGGCGACGCCGTTGAATCCGTCCGCGATCGACGAGCAGGACGGACACCCTGCCTTGTAGTCAGGCCCGAACATGAAGTGGTAGACCAGGAGCTGCGAGCGCCCTCGGAAGAGATCTGCCAGCGAGGCGCTCCCGTCATCGGTCTCGAATCGATACTCCTTGTCGATCCGGACCCACGGCAGCTCCTGCCGTCGCCGCGCCAGCTCGTCGCTGCGCTGCGTGAGCTCCTTCTCCGCCTCGAGCAGGTGGAGCCGCGCTGCGCGCCACTGTTCACGTGTCCCGATCATGTGTCTCGTCATCGTTCTTCTCTCCTTTGGGTATCTTTCGTCCTTCGTACCGTGCTCGATACGACGTGCTGGTTGGTGGTCGTGAGATAGATTAGGACCGGGCATCGAACGGTGGGAGTTACAAGTGTGGCGGGATTCCGATGGACTCGCTGATCACGGCTGCGGCGCGTGCACTCGCAACGGGTGATCCCCTCGGCGCACTGAAGCGGGTCGCCCTGCGTGACGACGCGCCTGCGCTCGCGCTGCGAGGCATCGCGATGGCGCAGCTCGGCGATCTCGTTCGAGCGAAGGCTCTCTTGCGAAGCGCGGCGCGCGCCTTCGGTCCGAAAGAGGCGGTGGCCCGCGCAAGGTGTGTCGTTGCCGAGGCCGAGATCGCGCTCGTCTCGCGCGACCTGGGCTGGCCTGCGAAGGCGCTCGACGCAGCGCGGGCGACGCTCGAAGCGCACGGCGACCGGGTCAACGCCGCGCATGCGCGGACTCTCGCGGTCCGGCGCCTGCTCCTGATCGGCCGCCTCGACGAGGCCGAGGGTACGCTCGCCGAGCTCGACCCCGCGCCGTTCCCGCCGGCGTTGAAGGCCGCCCACGAGCTGGTCGTTGCGGGGATCGCGATGCGACGCCTTCGAACGAAGACGGCGCGCGCGGCGCTCGCCCGGGCCGAGCGCGCCGCGCGCGACGCGGATATTCCTGCGCTGACGGCGGAGGTCGAAAGCGCAGCCCTCGTCCTGAACACGCCGGCGGCGCGCCTGATTGCGCGCGGCGACAACCGACTCCTCCTGCTCGAGGATGTCGAGGCGCTGCTGGCGTCGAAGGCGCTGGTCGTGGACGCGTGCCGGCATGTCGTGCGCGACGCACGCACGGTGGTCTCGCTCGCAAGGCGTCCGGTATTGTTCGCGCTCGCACGCGCGCTGGGCGAGGCTTGGCCCGACGACGTGCCGAGGGGCACGCTCGTCACGCGGGCATTCCGAGCAAAGCACGCCGATGAATCGCATCGTGCACGGTTGCGAGTAGAGATTGGGCGGCTGCGCGCGGCGCTGCGGACGCTGGCCGGCGTGAGCGCGACGAGGCGAGGGTTTGCGCTGGTGTCGCGCCGCGCACGCGAGGTCGTCGTGCTGGCGCGGCCCGTCGAAGAGCAGCATGCTGCGGTGCTGGCCTTCCTGGCCGACGGTGAATCGTGGTCGAGCTCAGCCCTGGCGCTTGCGCTTGACGCCAGCCAGCGGACCGTGCAGCGAGCACTCGACAAGCTCGCGGCGGCAGGCAAGGTGCAGTCGTACGGTCGCGCGCGGGCGCGCCGGTGGACGACCCCGCCCGTGCCCGGTTTCACGACAACCTTGTTACTCCCCGGTCCACTGCCGAGCGATTAAGATCCAAATCATAAGTCACGCGACCGCGCCACGAATTCGGTGCGCTCCCTCTCCCCAGCGGGGAGAGGGAGCCCACCGAGCCTGTCGAGAGGTCACTGGCTCACGCTGAACGACAATGTTGACCGGGACCGAACATGAAACAATCTGCAGCCGAAATCCTCCGTGAATATGGACCCTTTCCGGGTGTCGACCACGTGCATGGGGTCACGTTCGACGGCCAGCACGTCTGGTTTGCCGCCGGAGACAAGCTGAACGCCCTCGATCCGGCGAGCGGGACGATGCTGCGCTCGATCGATGTCGCCGCGCATGCCGGAACGGCCTTCGACGGCCGGCACCTGTTTCAGATCGCCGAGGATCGCATCCAGAAGATCGATCCGAAGACCGGCCGTGTGCTCGCGACGATCCCGGCGCCCGGCGGCGGCGGCGACTCCGGGCTCGCCTGGGCGGAAGGGACGCTCTGGGTGGCGCAGTATCGCAACCGGAAGATCCATCAAATCGATCCGGAGACCGGGGCGCTCCTGCGTACCATCGAGACCAACCGCTTCGTCACCGGGGTCACCTGGATCGACGGCGAGCTCTGGCACGGCACCTGGGAAGGCGACGAGAGCGATTTGACCCGAGTCGATCCGCGAACGGGCGAAGTCCTGGAGCGGCTCGAGATGCCGCCTGGCGTGGGCGTATCGGGGCTCGAGTCCGATGGCGGCGATCAGTTCTTCTGCGGAGGTGGAAACAGCGGGAAGGTGCGGGCTGTGCGGCGGCCGAAGCGAGACGCCGCGAGGGGAAGCGAGGCCGAGACTTCCACCGGCGCCACGCGCAAGTCATCGAAGCGGCCCTAGCGGGCAGCACGCCGCCGGGATCGACCATCGCCTGGAACAACCGGCGGCAGATTACGCTCGATACCGGCGTTCCCCGCGAAAGCGTCGGGCAGTGACCGCCGGCAGCGATCAGGCGGCCTGAGCCCGTGGCTGCGCTGGCCGCCATTTCCACGGCAGCAGCTCGGTGATGCGGTTGATCGGATGCTCACCGATGCGGCCAAGCAGGTCGGCCAGGTAGGCGTGATCGCTCGCCGCCCGTCGATACACTTCTCTCGCGCACGAGCGAGGGAGAGTCCGTCGGGGCCGTATTTGCCGAGGGGTGACAGTCTCTCGCCTGCCGTTGAGCCTGTAATCCAGCCGGTGCTGCTTTCCGCTTTCCCCTTGGTGACGACACGTTCGACCTGGCGATTGTCGCCTCGGTCTTCACGCACATGCCGATCCTTGACGTGAAGGTCACGGCGCGCAATCTGGAGTTCGCCCGTGAGCCTGCCGGCAGGGCCGTGCCCCCAGCATCGTCCCGCAAGGGTTCAAGGGCGCCGGCCAGCAGTCTTCAAGAGGCTTACATCGAAAGGAGCGTAGGTTTTCACCAGTCCCGCCATGAGTGACACGGCAGACACCGCCAATGTCATAATTCGGCCGCCGATCGCATGGGCGCTCGCGGTGCTCGCCGGGCTCACCCTGCAATGGGTCGTGTCCTTGCCGTTCATGCCAGCCTCGGTGCCGGCGGGCTGGGTTGGCGGGATGGTGTTCGTGCTCGCGCTGGCGCTGTTCGCCTGGGCGATCGCCACCATCACCAGGGCCGGCTCGAACGTGCCCACCAACCTGCCTACCACCACCATCGTCGAGACCGGACCCTACCGCTTCACGCGCAATCCCATCTACCTCGGCATGTTTCTTGGGCTCGTCGGTCTCGCCATTGCCTTCGACAGCCTCTGGTTACTGGTGATGCTCGTGCCCTTCACCCTCGCCATTCGCTACGGCGTGGTGGCTCGCGAGGAAGCCTATCTCGAGCGCAAGTTCGGCGACGCCTACCGCCAGTACCGCGCGCGCGTACGGCGCTGGCTGTAGGCGGCGGCTATGTCCAGTGCGGGCCGCAATCGTCGCCCCAGGCGAGTGGGCGGCCGACAAATGAGGCGACGCAGCCCACCACTTTTCGAGCAGGTCGCCCCCGACAACTTGGCGGGCGCAATGCCCAGGACGCGATCACAAGGGCGGCGAAGACCAGGTGGACCACCACATGGAATGCGAAGGTCCCGTAGGAAAATTTCACTCTATCCGCGCCAAGACCTGCTCCAGCGCCGCAAAGAACTGCTGCCACCCGCCCTTGGCGCCCTGGTAGGCCTGCTGCTGATCCGGCCGGAAGCCC
>JGI12053J15887_10001718_pt1 | contig 10374 bp, 9 predicted proteins | sample MedBloCAOM1_O3_FD_15887 | JGI IMG/M metagenome (IMG submission 15887) | reverse complement strand
GCCGGGCATGACGAGGAAAACAGGGACAACAGCAATGGCAAACGGACTATTCGATCTCAACGGCAAGGTAGCCATCGTCACCGGCGGCAACGGCGGCATTGGACTGGGCATGGCGCAAGGCCTGGCGGACGCCGGTGCGGCCATCGCCGTGGTCGGTCGCAACGAGGCCAAGTCGAAAGCCGCGGCCACCGGGCTCGAACAACGCGGCGGCAAAGCCATCGCGGTCACGGCCGACGTCACCGACAAGGCCGCCGTCGCCGCCATGGCCGCGCGCGTTTCCCGCGAACTCGGGCGTATCGATATCCTCATCAACAATGCCGGCATCAACATTCGAAAGCCGCCGCACACGCTCGACGTCGGCGAATGGGACAGCGTGATTGCCACCAACCTCACAAGCGCCTTCCTGTGCTCACAGGCGGTCTATCCGGCGATGACGGCCACAGGCGGCGGCAAGATCATCAACATTGGATCCATGATGTCGATCTTTGGCGCGAGCTTTGCGCCGGCCTATGCCGCGAGCAAAGGCGGCATCGTGCAGTTCACCCGCTCCTGCGCCTGCGCCTGGGCCAAGGACAACATCCAGGCCAACGCGATATTACCGGGCTGGATCGACACCGACCTCACCAGGCGCGCCCGCGTTGAGATCGACGGGCTGCACGACCGGGTGCTTGCGCGCACGCCGGCGGCACGCTGGGGCGCGATCGGCGACTTCGCCGGGATCGCGGTGTTCCTTGCCTCGCCCGCGTCGGATTTCGTCACCGGCACCGCCATCCCCGTCGACGGCGGATATTCGATCATGGGCTAGCTGCCGCCACCGGCGAACGGACATGCTCGGGGCGGACGCCGAGCCCGATGAAACGGGCGGTGATTCCCTGCAGCCAGGGCACCGCCGTGATCAGCCGCATGATGCCCGGCACCTGCAACGGCCGGCTGCCCGGTTTCAACGCCATGCTGATGATGTTGTTCTGCGCCACGACCTGCATCCGCTGCGTCATCCGCACCGGAAATTCCCGCCGCCGCCGCACCTCGTCCAGCTCGTTCTCGGGCGGACAGCCATGCGCAAGCCTGGCAGCCAGAATATTGGCCGTCGCGACCGCATCCTGAACCGCGAGATTGACGCCCACGCCGCCGACCGGCGACATCGCGTGCGCGGCGTCGCCGATGCACAGCAGTCCCGGCTGCGTCCAGCGCTTCAGGCGGTTGATCGCGACCGTGAGCAGTTTTACATCGTCCCAGCTCTTCACCTCGGAAATACCGGATCGCAGGATTGGCGCCATGCGCACGACGTCGTCGAGCAGCGCCTGCAATCCCCTCGCCTTCACGGCGTCATATTGCCCTTTTGCGATCACATAGGCGCATTGCCAGTAGTCGCCGCGATCAAACGTCACCATCATCTTGCCGGGGTCGACGCGGGCGAACACTCTCTCGTTTTCGTCCGGGCCCTTGCCGGCGCGAAACCACAATACATCCATCGGCGCGCCGATTTCCTCGACAGCGAGCCCCGCGCGTTCGCGCACCAGCGAATGGCGGCCGTCGCAGGCAACGGTCAAGTCGGCCTCGATATCGATCACGCCCTCCGGCGTGCTGGCCCTCACGCCCGCGACCGCTTCGCCGCGTTGGATCAAATCGATCGCCTCGGTGTTCATCATCACCTTGAGCGAGGCAAATCGCTGGCCGCTTTCGCGCAGGAAATTGAGAAAATCCCATTGCGGCATGAACGCGATGAAGGGGTATTTCACGTTGAGCCGGCTGAGATCGGCGACCCGCACCGAATGGCCGCCGAACAGGCCGTCCATCTTCTGCAACCGCTGATGCGGAAGCTTCAGAAATCCCTCAATCAGCCCGAGCTCGTCCATTACCTGCAGGGTCGAGGGATGCACGGTGTCGCCGCGGAAATCGCGAAAAAAATCCGCATGTTTTTCCAGAACCACGGCCTCGATGCCGGCGCGTCCGAGCAGATAGCCCAGCATCATGCCGGCAGGCCCGCCGCCGACGATGCAGCAGCGCAGTTTCATGGTGCGTCCCGATGGCTGTTCCGAAAACGTGCCCGTATCCATCATGCCGCCACCTGATCCGATCGACCTGCGCTGCGGATTATAGCGTCAATCTGACGGCGCCAGGCAACTAGCGCCGAAAACTCTTGATCTCCGACACGCTGCCGTCGCGGTAGGTCAACTCCACCGACACCGACTTGGTGGCCGGCGCGAGCTTTAGATAGGGCTGCGCGTCGTGCGGAATGACGCTGGGATCGCGCGGGTCGCATGGCGGCATTTTCAAGACCTTGTCGGGCACGGCGGTGTCGATGCCGACGCGCACTTCGCGGATCGCGCAGCGATACGACATCAGGTGGCTGTAATAGACCAGAAGCCCATTGAACTCGCGGAACGACAGCCAGCTGGTCGCGGTCATGTCGAGGATCTTGCGCTGGTCGCGGATCAGCGCGGCCTCCGGATCGAACCGGATCGGAAACGGTCCCTGCAATTCGCCTGACGCGTCGACATAGCGAACCTGGATGGTCGCGGCCGGCGCGTCGGCGGGCAATTCGATCGACGGACTGGGCATCCGCTTGCGGGTGCGCGGATCGAGCGTGTCGATAAAACCGGTCTCGCGGAAATCGCCGGCCTCGCCGATGCGCCAGGAAATTCCAAGCGTCGGGTCGGCGATCGAGAACACCACGGTCCAGCCGCCATTGTGGCGCGAGAACGCGGCGATCGGCGCGTTGATGGAATCGTTCGGCGGCGCAAGGCGCTGCACCGGCGGCAATGCCGCGACCTTTTGCGGCGCCTCGGNGGGCTTGGCGGCTTCCGGCTGCGCCTTGCCCGCCGCGCCGTTCAAGAAGACGTCGTCAACCATTTGGTCGAAATAGACCGGGATCTGCTTGTGGCTGACCGTCTCGGCCATTTCGCTCACCAGCCGCCGCGTGCGCTGCGCGACCTGCACGAGGTTGACGCCGGGCTGCGTCAGCTCCTTGGCAAACGTGCGCGTAAAAACCGAATTGGGGTTGTCGTCGTTGTTGGACAGCCGATCGAGCGCGGTCTGCCGGGGACCTGCTGAGAATATCGAGAACACGCCCTCGGGCAGTTGTGTCATCGGCGCAAGACCGCCGCTGCCGGCGACCGCGCGGGTGCCGGAACGCTCGAACGGATTGTTGCGGCAGGCGTCGAATACGAGAATGGCGGTGCGCGCGCCCTTGTTCTGCAGGCGCTCGATGATGCGGTCGGCGAGGATCGAGGCATCGCGCACCAGCTCTTCCTGGCCCTCGGTCGCCGCCGGCACGTCGGTCGGCAGTAAAAAGTTCTGGCCCGCGATCTCAAAACCGTGGCCGGCGTAGAAGAAGAACGCGGTATCGCCCTTGTCGACGGCCTTGTCGAACGCCAGCAGGCTCTGGCTGAATGCCTGGCGGGTCTGGTTCTCCGCGACCATCACGGTGAAGCCGAGCTGCCTGAGCGTATCGCCCATGGTGCGGGCGTCGTTGACGGCCTTTTGCAACTTGGGGACGTTCTTGTAATCGTTGTTGCCGATCACCAGCGCGACGCGCTTTTCGGCATAAGCGGGGGCGGCAAGCATTGTGAATGCGGCTGCGATGCAAAGCGCGGCTGCGGCCTTCCAAGTCATCCATTGCATCGTCGAATTCCCCGCGTCTGCCGCGATCGGCACAAAACGCTTGAGCGATAGTCGCCGGATGCGCAAGCGAGGTTCAGCCGGGATAAGCGGCTGGATGGCTAGGCTTGGGCCCATTTGACGCCGAAATGACGGCCGGTCGGTTATTTGTGCGGAAACGTTAAGCTTTTTCGGCCATATAGGGGGTTCCAAGATTGACTTTAGCCATTTCGACCCTATGTTCCGCTGCAACGCGGCCCCGGGATCGAAACGCGATTCCCTTGGATTTGCCGCTCGTCAGCGTAACCGAAAACCCCTGAGCTTTCATAAAGCGCGCCGTTTCGGGGTTGAACGCGACAGCCTTTCTACTTTCGATTCCGAACGGCGGTGTCGATCAGAGGCTCAATGTCTTTTTCCCATCTCGGTTTGTCCGACAAGGTGCTCGCCGCTGTTGCGGCCACCGGTTACACCACCCCCACCCCCATTCAGGATCAGGCGATCCCCCACGTTCTGGCCCGCCGTGACGTTCTCGGCATCGCCCAGACCGGCACCGGCAAGACTGCCGCCTTCGTCCTGCCGATGCTCACCATGCTGGAAAAGGGCCGCGCGCGGGCACGCATGCCGCGCACCCTCATCGTGGAGCCGACCCGCGAACTCGCAGCGCAAGTCAAGGAACAGTTCGACAAATACGGCGCCGGACAGAAACTCAACGTCGCGCTCTTGATCGGCGGCGTTTCGTTCGGCGACCAGGACACCAAGCTGACGCGCGGCGTCGACGTTCTGATCGCAACCCCCGGCCGGCTGCTCGATCATACCGAGCGCGGCGGCTTGCTTCTCACCGGCGTCGAACTGCTGGTGATCGACGAAGCCGACCGCATGCTGGACATGGGCTTCATTCCCGACATCGAACGCATCTGCAAGCTGGTCCCCTTCACGCGGCAGACGCTGTTCTTCACCGCGACGATGCCGCCCGAAATCGCCCGCATCACCGAAACCTTCCTGCACAATCCCGCGAAGATCGAAGTTTCGAAGCCTGCGACCACCGCCGTGGGCGTGGCCCAGTTCCAGGTCAGCGTCGGCCGCGAGCCGCATGAGAAACGCGAGATGCTGCGCCGCCTGCTGCGCGACGCCAAGGACCTCCAGAACGCCATCATCTTCTGCAACCGCAAGCGCGAAGTGGCGCTGCTGTACAAATCGCTGCAAAAGCACGGCTTCAGTGTCGGCGCGCTGCATGGCGACATGGATCAGTCGGCGCGCACTGCCGCGCTCGATCAATTCCGCAAGGGTGAAATTCCGTTGCTGGTTGCCTCCGACGTCGCCGCGCGCGGCCTCGACATTCCCACGACCAGCCACGTCTTCAATTTCGACGTGCCGCACCATGCCGATGACTACGTCCATCGCGTCGGCCGCACCGGTCGCGCCGGGCGTGCCGGCACCGCGATCTCGATCGTGACCTCGCTCGACACCAAGTCGATGGCCGCGATCGAAAAGCTGATCGGCCAAAGCATCCCGCGCGCCGAAGGCAACTTCGAAATTCGCGTTGACGCATCCGAAGATGGCGAGCGTCCGCGTGAGCAACGCAAGCGTGAAGGTTCGCGCGAAGGTTCGAAAGATGGTTCACGAGGCGGCCGCAAGCCGCGCCGCGAACGCGAGCCGCGGCATGCCCGTGGCGACCGCCCTTCCGCTTCGAAACCGCAGGCCCCGGTTGCCGCCGCGCCATCGAGCGTTCCCTCGATCGGCCGCCCGGAGCCGAGGCGCGTTTCGCGCGACGCGGAAGCAGAACAGGGCGATCACTCGCATCTGCCGGCGTTCTTGCTGCGACCGGTGCGCGCGCGCGTTTGAGCGCGGCGCACAGACGCGAGAGTTCCCGTTTACCGGGCGTTCATGATCCTCAATTAGCTTGACGGCGATAATTTAGTCATTGCTGCCGGGNAACGAGCGGCGCTGTTCGCTTTTTGGGGACGTGATCAGTGGTCAAGCTGCTGGACGAACACGAGCGCACGATGGCATTTGCCGAAGTCGCGCTCGGCCAGATCAAATCGTTGCGGCAGACTGCGGTGCCGCGCAATTACGAAATCTGGTACGTCTACGCGACCGGATATAATTCGCCCCTCAACAAGATCATCAACGAGACATTGGCGCGCAACGGCAAGCTGACCGAAGCCGATCTTGAGCAGATCTACGAAACCTATCTCTCCCAGATCAAGACTTCGGACCGCATCGACAAGGTCGGCGCGCGCGTGATCGGCGAAATCGACGACGTGATGACGCTGATCTCCGAGGCACTCGGCATGTCGGCGAGCTACGACGCGAGCCTCGACGGCGCAAGCCGCAAGCTCGCGGTCGCGCAGAACCGCGACCAGGTCGAGGCTGTCGTCGAATCGCTGGTGCAATCCACCCGCGAGATGCGCGACACCAACAAGGCGCTGGAAGACCGGCTGACGCTGTCGAAGACCGAGATCAGCAATCTCCAGCACAGCCTGGAAGCGATTCGCGCCGAGAGCCTGACCGACCCGCTGACCGGCCTCGGCAATCGGAAATACTTTGACCGCTCGATCGAACTGGCGGTGCAGACCGCGCTCGCCAATGGCGAACCGCTGTCGCTTCTGATGTTCGACATCGACCACTTCAAGTCGTTCAACGATTCCTACGGCCACCTCACCGGCGATCAGGTGCTGCGGCTTGTCGGCATGTCCTTGAAGCAGACCATCAAGGGCCAGGACGTCACCGCGCGCTATGGCGGCGAAGAATTTGCGGTGCTGCTTCCCAACACCGCGCTGCGCCAGGCGCTGACGGTGGCCGATCACATCCGCCGCGCCGTGATGGCGAAAGAATTGAAGAAGAAATCGACCGGCGAAATTCTCGGCCGCGTCACCATCTCGGTCGGCGTCTCCATGCTGAAGCCGGGCGACGACACCGATGCGCTGATCGAACGCGCCGACGCCTGCCTCTATGCCGCCAAGCGCAACGGCCGCAACCGCGTGATCTGCGAAGTCGATCCGGAATACACCGCCGAAACCCACGGCCAGGTGGCGTAGCATCAAGTCCCAGCTCGTTATCCTGAGGTGCGAGCTCTTGCGAGCCTCGAAGGATGACTTGCCGTGGCCCATCCTTCGAGGCTCCCCCTGCGGGGCGATGCACCGCAAGGCTCGCGCCTCAGGATGACGGTTTTTTCTTGGATGCCCTTTTCTTTTTAGACAGTGCTTTGCTGGCCGCCTTCTTGGCTTGGGGCTTCGCCTTGCGCACCTTGGAACGCTTCTTCAGCGCCGCGCGCTGGGCGGCGGCCCATGCGGCCCTCGCCCACACGCTCAGCTCTTCCGAATCGTCAAACAACCGCGCCGGCAATTGCCAGTAGGAATTGACCGTGACGGTCCTGGCCCGCGTCTGGTACTGGAACGGATGCGAGCCCTCCGCTTCGTACAGAGGTATCGTCGCCTCATCGGCGCGGAAATAGAGGCCGGCGCGCAACGCCAGCGCGAAGGTGGTGCCGTCTGCGGAAATGCCGAAACCGGAAAACATCCGGCGGATCGTGACCGGGCCGAAGTCCGCGAATAGATCGATCAGGAAATCGCGGTCCATCGTTCTTGTCGTCCCGGCCTTGAGCCGGGACCCCTAGCGTGAGCGCAAATGCGCTCATCGCGGCGCCGCGGCCTCTCAGTGAGGCGCAATACGGTCGACGATCTCTTCAACAATCAACAACAATGGTTATGGGTCCTGGCGTTCGCCGGGACGACGGTCAGACCTTCGCTGCCGTGAGTTGCACTGACTCGCCGCAGCCGCAGGCCGAAACCTGGTTCGGGTTGTTGAAGATGAACTGGGCCTGCAACTTGTCGGCCTTGTAATCCATCTCGGTGCCGAGCAAAAACAGCACTGCCTTCGGGTCGACCAGGATTTTGACGCCCCTGTCCTCGACCACTTCGTCGGTCGGGCGGATCTCATGGGCGTATTCCACGGTGTAGGACTGGCCGGCGCAGCCGCCATTCTTGATGCCGACGCGCAGGCCGACAATCTCGGAATCGGCGCGCTTGGTCAGCTCGGTAATGCGCGCCGCAGCGGCCTCCGTCAGCTTCATGACCTGCGGCCGGGGCCGCGGCTTCGGCTTGGAAGCGGGTGCGTTTGAAGCGGGTGTCATACCAGTCATGTGGTTAATCCCAGCGGCAATTCAATGCCGGTTATTTTCCATTGAAGAAGTTAAGCCCTGCTCACCACATATTCAGCACCAGGCGCGCCTCGTCACTCATCCGGTCCGGCGACCACGCCGGCTCCCAGACCAGATTGACATTGACGACGCCGACGCCGGGAACACTGGCGACGGCGTTTTCCACCATCTGCGGCAATTCACCGGCCGCCGGGCAATTCGGCGTGGTCAGCGTCATCACCACGTCGACGCCGCGATCCTCTTTCAGGTCGACCTTGTAGATCAGGCCGAGTTCATAGATGTCGGCCGGGATTTCCGGGTCGAACACGGTTTTCAGCGCCGCGACGATTTCGCCGCTGAGCCGCTCGGTTTCCTCCGGCGGCAGCGCTGAATGGGTTTCCACATTGGCGGTTTTGACTTCGGCCGTATCGGTCATGTGAACAATTCCCGCGCCTTGAGCAGCGCCTGCGCCAGCTGGTCGACCTCTTCCCGGGTATTATACATGCCGAACGAGGCGCGGCAGGTGGCCGTGACATTGAACCGCTCTAAAAGCGGCATCACGCAATGGGTGCCGGCGCGGACTGCAATCCCCTGCCGGTCGATCACGGTGGCGACGTCATGTGCATGGGCGCCTTTCATCTCGAAAGAGATGATCGGACCCTTTCCGTGCGCCGTGCCGATCACGCGCAGCGAATTGATGTCGCGCAGGCGTTCTTGCGCGTAGGTCAGAAGGCCATGCTCGTGCGCGGCGATGCGATCCTTGCCGATCGAATTGACGTAGTCGATGGCGGCGCCCAGCCCGATCGATTCCACGATCGCGGGAGTTCCCGCCTCGAACTTGTGCGGGGGATCGCCATAGGTGATCCAGTCCCGCGCGACCTCGCGGATCATCTCGCCGCCGCCATTATAGGGGCGCATCGCGACGAGGTGTTCGTGCTTGGCATGGAGCACACCGATGCCGGTCGGACCGTACAGCTTGTGGCCGGTGAAGACGTAGAAGTCGGCATCGATGTCCTGCACGTCGATTGCGAGATGCACGGCGCCCTGGCTGCCATCGACCAGCACCGGAATGCCTCTGTCATGCGCCAGCTTCACGACCTCTTTGACGGGCACGATGGTTCCGAGCGCGTTCGACATTTGCGTGATCGCGACCAGCTTGGTGCGCGGCGTCAGCAGCTTTTCGAACTCGTCGATCAGAAAGTTGCCTTCGTCATCGACCGGCGCCCATTTGATGACGGCGCCGTGGCGTTCCCTGAGGAAATGCCACGGCACGATATTGGAATGGTGCTCCATAATCGAGAGCACGATCTCGTCGCCCTCGCCGATATTGGGCTCGCCCCATGACGACGCCACGAGGTTGATCGCCTCGGTGGCGTTGCGGGTGAAGACGATCTCTTCATTGCGCTTCGCATTGAGGAATTTTGCGACCTTGGCGCGGCCGCCCTCATAGGCTTCGGTGGCGGCGTTGGCGAGGTAATGCAGCCCGCGATGCACGTTGGCGTATTCGGATTCGTAGGCCTCGGTCATGCGCTTCAGCACGGCGGTCGGCTTCTGCGCGGACGCCGCGTTGTCGAGATAGACCAGCTGCTTGCCATAGACCTTTAGCGCCAGCGCGGGGAAATCCTGCCGCACGCGGGCGACGTCATAGGCGCCATTGGAAACCGCCGGATGCCTGGTCATCCCCGTGCCTCCAGCCAGCGCTGCGCCGCTGAAATCGCAAGCTCGCGCAAGGTGTCGTTGACGATGGACTCGATGGCCTCGCCGACAAAGGCCTGGATCAGAAGCGCCTGCGCTTCCTTCGCGGACAGGCCGCGGGCGCGCAGATAAAACAGCAGGCTTTCGTCGAGCGCGCCGGTGGTCGCGCCGTGGCCGCAGGTGACGTCGTCGGCAAAGATTTCCAGCTCCGGCTTGTTGTCGGCCTCGGCATCGTCAGACAACAGCAGCGCCCGCGTCATCATCTTGGCGTCGGTTTTTTGCGCGCGGGGACGGACGACAATGCGGCCCTGGAACACCGAATGACCGCGGTCGTCGACAACAGCGCGAAAAACCTCGCGGCTGGCGCAGTTCGGCACCGCGTGATCCAAGAACAGCGTGGTGTCGGCGTGCTGCTTGCCGTTGAGCAGATTGACGCCGTTGGTCTCGACCCGCGAGCCTTCGCCGGCGAACGTAATCGTCGCCTGGTAGCGGCTGACGCCCGCGCCCGAAGTCAAGCCAAAAGCGTTGAGATGCGCATGCGCGCCCAGCGTGACGACGGCGGAGGAAATGTTGACGGCCTCGCCGGAGTCCTCGACGAGGCGGACATGGTCCAGCCGCGAATTGTCGCCGATCGCGACGATGAGGGAATCATGGACCTGATAGCTCTTGGCACCCTCGGCCGCGATATAGCTTTCCACCAGCGTTACGCCGGCGTCCTTGCCGAGGCGCAGCATCGAGCGCGTGAACATGGCCGCCGGGACCGCGCCGCTTGCGATATGCACGATATGCAGCGGCTGCGTCAGCACGGTGCCGTTGGCCACATCGATCACGACGCCATCGGTCATCATCGCGCTGTTCAACGCCACCATCGGATTGGCGATATCGGGGGTGAACAGCTGCGCATGCTGCGCGGCATCGCCGGCTTCCAGCGCCTCGCGCAA
>JGI12053J15887_10001716_pt1 | contig 10380 bp, 7 predicted proteins | sample MedBloCAOM1_O3_FD_15887 | JGI IMG/M metagenome (IMG submission 15887) | reverse complement strand
GTTCGAAACCCAACTCAGGCCCCCGCTACCACTTGAAATAACAATCACTTAGCTGCCAGCTCGCTACCAATAGCGCCTGAACGACAGGCTCCGCCCGCGCATGGATGTGAGCGCCAGCCGTAGACCTGAGCTGTTAAGCAGTGCTCCCGATGGCGGTCAGTCGGCCGGTAGACGGAATTCCCAAGTGTCATCGCCCCGTTTCCCTGACGGTTCGAAGTTAGAGAGTCGCCGCGAGAACAGTGCAGCGACATCAGTCATAAAATGCTGGCGCCTTCCGCAAATTGCGGTTGGCGACAAAGTCATGCTGAATCCAAAGTGACGCGCGGGTCGTTCTCAAGAACTCATCAATTTCCATCCGGGTGCGGCGGGTCTGTTCTTTATCGAACTCGAATACGGGGAACCGGTTGAGCGTCCTCTCTTGTGGAAAGTGATACAGGTCCCCCGACAGCAAGACGGGCCCCGTATGCTTCAGTCGCAGCAGCAGCATCTGGTGCCCAGGTGTGTGTCCCGGCGCAAATTTGATCACGACGCTGCTGTCGCCAAAGACGTCGAATTGGTCTGTTTCGATCAAAATCGTCTTCGCACTCTTCAGTTGAGCGTAGGTATCCGGTCGGGTAGTCCCGGGCGCCGCCGTTGCAAACATGGCGTCGCACTCCACTCGTCTAACGAGCCACGTCGAGTTAGCAAAGGAATTGGCATTGGCTGTGTGATCGTAATGGTAATGGGACAAGGCTATGTAACGTATCTTCGACGGCGGGTAGCCAATCGCGGCCAATTGGGCACCGAGGGGGCGCGTGAGAGTAATGTCGCGAGTTTGTCCGTCCGGCAGGGAGAGCTGGTGCACGATAGTACCCTCGGTCGGCCGCCACTCCGAGTCCGGCACAGCCCCAACGTCCCAGATGAGTGCCCCTTTTTTCGGGTGGACAACTAGGAAACACGCCACGGACAGCTCAGAGGTTTCAACCTCGTCGCGTTGCAGTTCGTATCGCGCCGTATCGGCAACGTGGATCGCTCCACAGTCAAGCACGTATAGCCGCAGTAAGTCGGGCACTGTGCGTGAGCTTGAGGAAGCGCCGGCTCGGGCTCCGGCGGGGACGAGCAAAACAAAGAGCGCGGCCAGGATGATGCTGCCGAAAGGCAAATGTTTCGCTGGCATGAGTGCACTCTATATGGCTGTCTATCAGACGACGTCACGGTACCGCTACTGAGGCGCCCCGAGCAACACGAGCGCGACGCGAAGGTCGGACAGTGCGGACGCGGCCACAAGTTAACAAGTTAACTATCTTGCAAGCCGCAGCAAACAACGCCACAAGCGGGCCCCCGCTACCACTTCCCGCACCCTGTTTAGGACTGCCCATCAGGCCGCTCGACGCGGCGCGGCCCCACTCGCGACGGGCCGTCGGCAAGCATCCAAGTTGGTGCTAGCCGGCTGAATCTCCCGCGCGCATTGCGCCTGCGACTTTCCTGCACACACTCGGCAGCTGCGCGATCGATGCCGGCCGAATGTAGATGCCAGCGCCGACGATCGCCCCCACAACGATCGCGAGCACCTGCGGCCGACGTAAGTCGCGCCGAAGCTCGCGTTCCCCAAGACACGAGGGCTCAGGCGTCCGTAATTCGCTTGAGTTCAAAACCGTAGACCCCTACTCCTGACGCGGCACCGGGACCCGTCCTCCGAGATCCGGTGTATACCACTCGACGGGCTCTATCCGGCGCACGATCAGCCCGTAGGCGATCATGCCGACGAGGGCGAGAACCGCGGCAATGAGAAAAGCAAACGAGAAGTTTCCGGTTCGATCGACCACGATTCCGGTGATCACCGGCGCGGAAATTCCGGCAAAATTGCCCAAGAAATTCTGCACCCCGAACCATCGGGCAGCCGCATCCGGGCCCGCGAGCGTCTGCGCGGTAGCATAGAGCGCCGGCGTCACGATGCCAAAGCAGGCGCCGCATCCGGCCATCGCCAGCACGGACGCGAGGGGTCCGGCCAGCGCGCAGGCGCTCATACACACGGCAATACCCGCAAAGCCGGTCAACAACATGGTCTTGCGCACCCGATTGGAGCTCGCGCCGATCCTGAGCCAGTGGTCCGAGACCCAGCCGGTGAGGATGCAGGTAAGGGCAGACAGCGCGTACACGCCGGCGCCGATCTGCGCCATCCGCGTCATGGAAAAACCGCGCGCCTTCACCAGGTACACGGGAAGCCAGCTCAGCACGAGGTAGACCGCGTACGAGTTACAGAAGTGCCCCAGGCACGAGCCCCACAACTCGCGGCGGCGGAGAATCATCAGAGTCGACGGGCAATCCTGCATCCCGGGCGACCGCTGCGGGGTCGACGCACGGGGCGTTCTCAGCCATGGCCACAGCCACAGGAGCGATGCGCAACCGAATACGAAGAAAACAACCCGCCAACCGAGCCACGCCATGAGCAGTCCGCCAGCCAGCGTTCCAAACGCTGGCCCTGCGAACAGACCCGCCGCCAGAAAGCCATTAGCGCGACCGCGCTGTCCTTCGAGCGCCTCCCGCGCCAGGATCTTGATGCTTGCCGGGTACATGACGCTCTCGCCGAGACCGAGCATCACGCGAAGAACCAGCAGCATGGCGAAGCCGGTGGCGAGGCCCGTTAGCGCGGTCGCTGCACCCCACACCGCCAGACCCACCGCCAACACCCGGCGCGCATCGAGCCGCTCGGCGAGCCAGCCAGCGGGCAACTGAGCGGGTGTATAGCTCCAGAAAAATGCCGACAGCAGTAAACCGAGTTGCGCATTCGAAAGAGCAAACTGGTCGCGGATCAGAGGCCCCGCGGTCGCGAGATTGCCACGATCCACGAAGTTGATGAACGCTGCCAGCGTCAGCAACGCGACGACCCGCGCGCTGACGCCCCCTCCGACCCCCCATGGTCGCGCGGCGTTCACGCTGCCGGAGGTTGAGCCTGCACGACGCCAGCGGTCAAGCGCCGGCTGCGCGCTCCCGGGCTTCTCATTGGCTTACGGCGCCGCCCTCCGCCGCCGGCGCCAGGCAGCGGCACGCTCAGCCCCGTATTGGCGACAGCGGGGGCAGCGGTTGAGGGCGCCGCTCTTGTTATGTTCTACGTCGTATCAGGCGTACATCCGGTAGATCAATAGGTAGCACGCCCCCGCTACCAATTGAAGCGTTTTGCGCCCATTTGCACCTAAACGTACCGTCTGACGAGACTCGCGCCGGACAATCAGCAACGGAGCGTCAGATACCAGATTGTGCTCTTTCTGCGGTGGCTGGAATGGTGCCCGCCGGAACAGGTTGACCGGCCTGCCACCTAGTTATAGACGGAGCACGCCAGGAACTCTACCGTTACAGCACCGAGTTCACGTAGAGACCTAGGGGCGTTTGTGAACCGCGCATGCTCGTGGCCCACAGCAGAGCGCAGCGTCATCGCTCGGCGGCACCAGGTGCGAGAAAGGATCTCAGGTTTTCAATGACGGCGTCAGGCCGGTCGAGAGGGAGGAAATGACCGCCACCTTCGACGGCGACAGCTTTGGCTCCCGGTATCATCTTGTTGTCACCTTCCCGCTCATGAGCCTTTGACCAGTCGCGATCACCCCAGATGACACTGACCGGTACTCGGATATTCCGGTATATTTCTGGCGCAGCCTCCCAAGTCGCGGCATTTCTCAACAGCTGGACGAAAGCTCGGTAGTGACCTTTGCGGTTCCCGACGCGATACATCTCTTTGAGCAAGCGCTCGGAAATGCACAGCGGATTCGCCACCCCGCCTCGCAGAACTGCTTTCATGATGATGAAGTTCCGAAGACGCATGACGGTCTCGCCTAGGACCGGAACCCTCGCGGTTGTCGTAATCATCCAACCCAGGAAGGAACTGCGGGCCATGCCCCTCCCGCGCGCGTAGTCATAGGGATTTATGGCGACTACGCGGCTCACGCGTGGATTACGGCGACCAGCAACGATGAGGGCTATAGCGCCTCCGATTGAAACGCCGCACAAGGTCACTTCTTGCAGATCGAGGGCCTGAAGAAACGCCTCGACGCTTTTAACAAAGAAGCCGGCGTCATAGCGGCCGCCAGGGATATCCGAATAACCATGCCCCGGATAATCGAGCGCGTACACAGTGAATTGTTGCGCCAATTGCGGCACCACCTTCTCAAAGAGATCCAGCTGCGTCCGTAGCGTATGGAGCAACACCAGTACAGGACCACGCCCCGTATTGATGTAACGGACCTTACAACCCCCGATGTCAACGAAACGAGGCGTCACATTCGGAGACCAGGGCAGTGAATTCGGCGCCGCGGGGGCGGGTCTCGCGGCCTCCACCGCAAAAGAGACAAGCCAAAGTCCGACCGCTGAGGCAAGCGCGATTAGCATAAGGTACAACATAAAGCTCACAACCACTCTTTAAGACTGAAGAAGTTCGTGTCCAGACTATGATCGATCTCACGTTCGGGTCTGCGGCGGAAAACGTCCGTCAACCATCACCTGATGCTCCTCGATAATGTCTGCANGCCACAGCGCGATTACTATGCCGTAACCAAGGAGCGCTCCTCGACCGATTGCTCCGCAGGCTTGCGCACTCGGAACCAGATCGCATAGAGCGCTGGAAGGAACACCAGCGTCAGCAACGTGCCGGCTGCTGTGCCGCCGATCAGCGTACAGGCCATTGATCCCCAGAATACAGACGTCGTGAGTGGAATGAAGGCCAGCACTGCTGCGAGCGCCGTAAGGACAACAGGTCGCGCGCGCTGCACGGTGGCTTCAACGACTGCATGATAGGAATCCAACCCCTGGGCTTCATTAGTGTGGATCTGGCCAATCAGGATCAGGGTATTGCGCATCAGAATCCCTGAGAGGCCAATCAGTCCGAGAATGGCATTGAAACCGAAAGGCTGATGCAAAATGAGCAAAATCGGAACCGCACCAACCAAGCCTAGCGGCGCAGTCAGAAACACCATGGTCATCGCTGACAGCGAGCGTGTCTGCAGCACCAAGACCAGCAGAGTCAGGAGCACCATGATCGGAAAGATGGGCACCAATGCGGAGTTAGCCTTGGCAGAATCCTCGATATTGCCGCCAGTCTCGATCCGATAGCCGGACGGCAGCTGGCGAATGATCGGCGCGAGCGCTTTCTCGATCTCCATGGAAACTTCAGGCGGCTGCATGGCTTCGTCGAAGTCGGATTGAACCGTGATGGTCGGCGTACGGTCGCGTCGTCTAAGGATGGGATCCTCGGGACGGATCTCAACATGTCCGATTTGACTCAAGGGAACCAGGCGTCCGCTGCGGTTTGCCAGCGTCAGCTCACCGAGGCGTGCGGGGTCAAGGCGCAGGGGCCCTGCGCTTCGCGCCACCACTTCCGCCGTACGAATATCCTCACGAACCTGCGTCACAGGTAATCCAGTTAACAGGAACTGTAGCTGTTCTGCCACGTCCCTCGAGCTCAGCCCCATCAGCTGCAGGCGGTCCTGGTCCAGCACGAGATGGAGCGTTGAGGTGCGCTCACCCCAGTCCTGGTTGACTTGGCGGGTATGTGAATTTGCGCGCATGACCGCTTGGACCTGATTGGCAATAACACGCAGCTGCTCGGGCTCGGGGCCCATGACGCGGAAGTTGACCAGGTAGCGAGGAAACGGACCAAAGATCAACTGTGAGACACGCACACGCGCCTCTGGCGCCAGCCCCTTGGCGATCCGGTCTCGTAGGCGCAACTTGAGTTGATCGCGCGCGCGTGCGTCCGGAGTCAAGACAACCAATTTCGCGAAAGCGGAATCCGGCAGCTCGGGGTTGTACGAGAAGAAAAAGCGAGGTGCGCCCTGCCCAATGTAGGTCGTTACGATCTTCGCCTCGGGTTGTTGGCGCACCCATTGCTCGACTTTGATGGCCGCGGCGGTTGTCGCTTCGATACTCGTCCCTTCCGGCATTTGCAGCTCGACGAGGACCTCAGGCCGGCCGGAGCTCGGGAAGAACTGACGCTTGACGAGGCTCATTCCGAGTCCAGCAAACAGGAACACCGCTACTACCACCGTAGCAACTTTGAACCTATGGTCTACAACCCGAGAGATGAGCTGTCGCAGACGCTCGTAGCGCGGTGTCGAATAGATTCCGGCGTGTCCGCCCGGCACGGGCGCGATGTGTGGGAGCAGCTTGACACCGAGATAAGGTGTGAAGATGACGGCCACCAGCCATGACACGATCAGAGCACAGCCCACGATCCAGAAAATGTTTCCTGCGTATTCTCCTGCCGTCGATCGGGCGAAACCCACGGGTGTAAAGCCGATGATCGTGACCAGAGTCCCCGCAAGCATGGGCGCTGCCGTATGGCTCCAGGTGTAGGCGGCGGCCTTTACCCGCTCCAAACCCTCTTCGAGTTTCACTACCATCATTTCAATCGCGATGATCGCGTCATCCACTAAGAGTCCGAGGGCGATCACGAGGGCTCCCAGAGTGACCCGATCAAAGACGCGATTGGTGAGGAGCATGACGACGAAGACGGCGGCGAGAGTCAACGGCACAGCCGCAGCCACCACAATGCCCACGCGCCAACCGAGACTGATCAGGCTCACGATCATGATGACGCCGAGGGCGACAAAGAACTTGAGCATGAATTCGTCGACGGCTTCCCGAATGTTTACAGCCTGGTCGACAACCTTCGTGAACCGCACGCCCGCGGGCAGTGTATGCGCGATCTGCTTCTCTTCCGCATGCAGCGCTCGGCCAAGATCCAGCCCATTCCAACCGTCCTGCATGACGATGCCCAGTACGAGAGCGGCCTCGCCATCGTGACGGATCAGGAAAGTCGGTGGGTCTTCATAACCACGTTTGACCTCGGCGATGTCTCCAAGTCTGAGCGTACGTCCGCCAGCGGCGATCGGTGTATCGCGAATTTTCTGTAAATCATCGTAGGCGCCATCTAGGCGTATGAACACCTGCGGCCCGTTCGTATCGATCGAGCCGGCGGGAGTGACGGCGTTTTGACGTTGGAGAACGTCAAAAATATCTCTCGGACTGACACCGAGGTTCGCCAGCCTAGCATAGGAGAAGTCGACGAAAATGCGTTCCGGTCGCTCGCCCTGAATGTTTACCTTCTTGACGCCCGGCACGTGAAGAAGGCGCTCCCGGAGCGTCTCGGCTTCACGAGTCAACTCACGCGGCGGCATGCCGTGAGCCTCGAGCGCGTACACGGCAAAGATGACATCGGAATACTCATCGTTGACGAAAGGGCCCTGCACTCCGGCAGGAAGTTTGGAGACCTCGTCGCCTAGTTTTTTGCGCGCTTGATAGAACTCCTCGGGAACGTCGGTAGGTGGCGTACTGTCGCGCAACGAGACCATCATCACGGCGAGTCCGGGCCGCGTGAACGTCTCGACCCGATCGTACCAGCTCAATTCCTGTATCCGTTTCTCGAGAGGCTCGGCCACGAGGTCTTGCATCTCCTGGGCTGTCGCTCCAGGCCATACGACACTGACCGTCAGGGTCTTGATGACGAATGCAGGGTCCTCGGCACGACCGAGGCGCAAGAAGGCGTACACACCAGAGAGAATAATTGCAACGATCAGAAAGAGGGTGATCGACCGCTCGCGGACAGCGAGCGCGGACAGGTTGAACCGATGCATGTTATGTGCGCCCCTCACGCACCTGGACTCGCTGTCCTTCGCGTAGGAAGTGCCCGCCGACGGCAATGATCGAGTCTCCGATTTGAATTCCGCCGCTCACAATGGCGTGCTCACCGTCAAACCGTACGAATTTGACCGAGCGATACGATACGGACGAGGATCGTGGGTCGAGGAGCCACACTCCCGGGCCTTGTCCCTCATCATCGATTGCTCCGAGTGGAATCGATACGGCAGCGGTCGGCTCCGACTCGTTCAGGTAGACGGTTACGGTCGCTCCGAGCGGCGCTCTGGCCGCTGTTCCTTCCAACACATAACGTGCCTCAAACGTCCGGGTGAGCGGATCGGCGGCGTCTGACAGCTGCCGAAGTCGTGCCGGGTATCGTGTGGCCGAATCGGCACTCTCTCCATAAAGGACAGCGTAAGCGGTCGTACCCAGTGCCGGACGCAGGGTTTCAGGCAGGTTGACCGCAGCCTCCCGCGCTCCGGCTCGTGCCAGGCGGACCACAATTTGACCGGCGGACACAAATTGTCCCGGCTCTGCCAGGGTCTCCGCTACCGTACCGTCGGCGTCGGCCACAAGCGTTGCGTAGGCGCCTTCGTCCTGCGCGATTTTGAGCTGAGCTTCAGCGCCTGATAGCAAGGCTCGAGCGCTGTCCGCTGCAGCCTTGACTTGATCGTAGGTCGATTGGGACACCGCACCCGAAGACACCAGGCCACTGTAGCGTGCTTCCTCGGCGGCCGCCTGCTGTAGGCGGGCCCGCGCCGCATCTACATTGCCCACCTGGGTTGTGATCGCGTGGGCGTAGTCCGTTCGATCCAGACGCATGAGTGGCTGGCCCTGATGTACGCCCTGGCCACTATCGACGAGACGCTCGATGATCTTGCCCGAGACTCGAAAGCCTAAATTACTCTGGACGCGAGCTGACACGATACCAGTGAACGCCCGCTGGCCCGCCTCTGGGGGCTGCGCCACGGCGACTTCCGCAAGTTGGGAGACGGTACGCGGGTCCTCCGTAGAGTGTGACGGCGTGCAGGCCGCGAGGCTCATTGTGGCCGCCCAGGCGCCGCCGGCGAGGGCAAGAGTTCTGACTCGGACCATGATTGTGCTCCCAACAAAGGATTCGAACGACTGCTTCCGGGACATCTCACCACCCCCCGCCCAACGCGCGGAACGTTCCCACCGCGGCCCTGGCCGAATCGGCACGTGTTTGCGCGAGCTCATCCTGGGCGGTGAGCAATTGGCGATGGGAATCGAGAACATCCGTCAGCGCGATCACGCCGCCTTGGTAGGCTTCTTGCGAAGCATCTCGTGCCCGCTTCAGTGCAGCGACCTCGGTGGTCAACTCCTGTTGGTGAGCCTCGACTTGCACCAATGAGGTGAATGCATTCTCGATCTCTTCGGCGGCGCGCAGCACCGTGTGTTGGTAGCTGGCGAGTGCCTCAGCCTCGGCTCCCTTAGCCTGGGCCACTTCGGCGCTGACTTTGCCGAAATCGAACACCCGCCAGCGCAGTCCGACCAGCCCCTGTGGCTGGAATGTCGCGGCTTTAAAGAGATCACTGGGATGAGAGCTCTCGTACCCGAGCAGTCCCGCAAGGGAAATCTTCGGATAGTAGTCGGCGAGCGCTTGGCCGATGCGGGCATTGGAAGCTGCTAGGCGCCGCTCAGCGGCAATGACGTCCGGCCGGCGGCGTAGCACCTCGAGCGGTTTGTCGTTGACTGGCACACTCGGCACGGGTGGGATGTCGCGCAGCGTCCGCAGGTCGGCGACAGAGGTCCCCGGCTGGACTCCGAGCAAGACGTCCAGTCGGTTCATTTGCGCCTCTAAGTCGATATGCAACGGCTGCAGCGAGGCACGGGCCTGTGATAACAGCGCTTCGGCTTGCGCAAGCTCGCGCACCGCCGCGAGTCCGCGGCGGAATCTCTGCCGGACGAGTTCGAGCAGGCGCTCATCGGTGGCGACCTGCTGCTCGGTGACTACGATGCGCGCCTGATCTCCCCGAATGCGCAAATATGCGTCCGCCGCGTCCGCGGTCACGGAAATCCGAATGCCAACCTGCTCGGCGATTGCGGCTTGCGCCTCCGCCGAGGCGGCCTCTTTGCCGCGGCGCAGACCGCCGAACAGATCTAACTCCCAGCTTGCGCCCAGATTGACATCATAGATTGACTGATCCCGATCGAACCCGGGCACTTGGCTGGCGACCTGGCCGATGGGGCTCTCCAGGGACTGATGTATCCTCCTCGCCTGGCCGTTCAGATCAATGGTTGGCAGGAGCTGCGCGCCTGCTTCACGAGCTGCGGCCCGAGCCTGCTGGACTCGGGCGAGTGCTGCCGCAAGATCGAGATTCTGAGCACGCGCGCGTTGCACTATGCGCGAGAGCATCGGGTCGTTGAAGCCATCCCACCAGGTCTCGAGCGCGGGCGCTGGAGCGCCCATGGAGCGCGTCTCCAACGCGGCGGCGCTGTGGAACTCCTCAAGCGTTGTTGCCGGCTTTTGATAGGATGGGCCGACAGCGCAACCTGACAGGCAGAGCTGCCAGAACAGGCAGACCGATGCGAGAGCCTCCAGGAGCGGCCGCGTGCCGATAGCTCTTTCCGAGACAACGCTCCTGGGCCCCCGGTTTGTACGAAACCAGGCAGCCCTGGACCGCCCCAGCAATCCCAAGCATATCCAGCGCTCGGCGCATCGATCGTCTCGCGGCTTGATCGCTTGCATGATGAGTGTCCAAGAGAAGCTGCCTGACCGCCATTTGCATGTCGCTGTGGGCGACCGCGCGTTTT
>JGI12053J15887_10001714_pt1 | contig 10387 bp, 10 predicted proteins | sample MedBloCAOM1_O3_FD_15887 | JGI IMG/M metagenome (IMG submission 15887) | reverse complement strand
GTGGTCACGCCGCGCCACGGCACTCGGCCCCACGATCCTGACGACACTCGGCATATTCTTCTGCTTCGCGGGCATTGCCTGGGGGCTGCTGGATTTCGACCCGAAAGACGTTCGAAGCAGTGTCCCGCACCTGCTCGGGGGAATCAGCACGTCGTTCTGGTCATCCGTGGTCGGGATATTCTGGGCACTCACGCTCAAGATCCGGGTCGCGCTGTTTGGCGACGCCGTACCAGCGTCCGGTGCGCAGGAAGGGTCCACCGTGGACGACCTGGCCCGTTTGCTGGTGCAGCTCAACCGGTCGATTGCGGGCGGCGATGATTCCGGTCTGTTGAGCCAGCTCAAGCTCTCGCGTGCGGACAGCAACGATCGCATCGACAGGCTGACCGAAGCATTCGACAGATACGCGGAGAATATTGCAGACACGAACTCGAAGGCGCTTGTAAGTACCCTATCGGAGGTGGTCCGGGACTTCAACGCGAAGATCAATGAGCAATTCGGCGACAACTTCAGGCAGTTGAACTCCGCCGTCGAGAGGCTGGTTTCCTGGCAGGTTCAATACGAGAAGCAACTGCAGGCCTTGATAGAGCAGGAGACCGCGACCCGGGCGAGCATGACGGAAGCGGCTTTNCGCTTCACTGATATCGTGAACATGGCGTCGGAATTTGCCACAGGGGCCCAATCGCTGCAGAACATTGTGGGAGCGCTGAATAACCAGAGTGAGCAGCTCGCCCGGGCGCTCCTGCTTCTTTCTGGGCTGATAGCCGAGGTGACAGAGGGATTGCCGATCATAGAGCGGAGAATCTCTCAGATGATTGCTCGCAGCGAGCAGGGCGTTCCGCCGAATCAGGGGACGCTCGGCGCANTGTCGCGACATCCAGCTGAATCCATTCAGGCCACGAGGGCGTAGCGGTGAACGACGCTTTGTCCGCGGATCGGGCGGCCGCATCGGAAGCTCATTGGATTCCCTTGAGCGATTTGATGACCGGGCTCATGGTCATGTTTCTGCTGATCGCAGTGTGCTACATGATACGGGTCGAGGCGGACGCCGGCAGGATAAAGACGGTGGCCGTTGCGTACAGTGAGACCCGTGACGCCCTCTATGAGGACCTGCGCAAGGAGTTCTCCGCGGATCTGCCCAGATGGCACGCCCAGCTCATCAAGGCGGATCTGACGCTCCGGTTCTCGGAGCCGGACATTCTGTTTGCCCAGGGCAGCAGTGAGTTGAAGCCGGCTTTCAAGGACANTCTGGAGGACTTCTTTCCCCGATACGTGAGAATTCTGACGTCGCCGAAGNATCGGCATGCGATCAGCGAGATCCGTATTGAGGGACATACATCATCGGATTGGACCGGTGCTGCATCGCCCGACGACGCCTATCTGCACAACATGGAGCTCTCGCAGGCACGGACCAGATCAACCCTGCTCTATGTGCTGATGCTCCCGCAGGTTGGCGGCAACGTCGACTGGCTCCGTCGCCTCGTGACCGCGAACGGATTGTCCTCATCGAGGCTGATTCTTGATGCATCCGGAAACGAAGACGCGGCGCGCTCGCGGCGCGTGGAGTTCAAGATCCGGACGGACGCGGAAACGAGAATTGCAAAGATTCTCGAGGTGACGCGCTAGGGCGCAAGCACCTCGGGCAGGTGAGCTCGCCGCAGTATTTCGGAGTGCACCTCACGGCGGCCGCTGGCAAGTTTGCCAAGATTTTGGCAAAGTCAGCGCGCTATGGCGTCGAGCTGAACCTGCCGGGCCTGCGCTCATGGCCTCGCAGGAGCTTCCCGCACCTCGTGTTCTACTTCGAAATGAAGGATTGCATCGACGTTTGGCGCGTGCTTCCCGGTACGCGCGATATTCGCTAGATCCTTGTGGGACTCCTGCGGGAATCGGTCGTGCTCTCTGGTGCATCGTCGTGACAAACGGCAACGGGCGTCACGCGGCGATTGCCAGTTACACCAGTTAGTTACAAACATCACCGGGCCGAGCCGGCAAATTATCGTCACAATCGTGGCTGGGAGGTGTTCATGAACCCGCTTTCCGGTGGATTGAACTTGTTTTCATGGCTCTTCCTACGGCTACCCCTCGGCTTTTCAATTCCCTTCACCGCCATGTCGCTGTGGTGGGTATTCGGTGGTTTCCGTCTGGCGAACGATCACTTCGCTGCGCCGGTCGCCGCGGCTGTTGGCTCTATTCTCGAATCACCATTGCCAACACCCCTCGGTCACTCGCTGGTTAGCGGTCTTGAGGCCTTTATTCATGCCGCGGTGGTCATCGTACTGTTCGCACTCGGCTTCGTAGTGGCCTACAACCTCTCGGCATTCCTCAACTGGGGACTGGTGATATCGCGGTTTAAACCGGTCCCATATACCGCCGGACCCCCGCAGATTCCAAATGAAGTGCCGAATCCACATGATCCGCTCCGGAACATAAGACGTATAGGCCTGGTGCTTGCTGGGGGCGGTGCGAAGGGCGCGTACCAAGCTGGCGCCATGAAGGCGATCTACCGCTTCCTGGCGCGTCACGATGCTCTGGGAAAAGTTCGCGTCATAGCGGGCACTTCCACAGGCTCCTGGAATGCCCTGTTTTGGCTTGGCAATCTGATCAAGCCCGATTCTGATTGGGATGGGCAGAGCATTCACGAGCGCTGGTGGCGCTCGATCAGCGCTAAGTCGCTTACAGCTCCGTCATGGTACGTCCCGTTTCTGCGTAACGCCTTTCTCTCGTCCCTCCCCTGGCAACAGAGCTTTGACCGCCTTTTTAAGCGCGAAGATGTCAAACGTCAGTTGTTGACTTCGCCGATCCATTTCTACTTCACACGTTCCGATGTCCGTTCGGGGCAGCTGGACTGTGCGACAAACAATGCTAACGCCCCACAAATCCCGCGCGTGACATACGAGTATCTGAATCCGAATGCCAATCCAGCCGCCTTTCTGGAAGGCGTCAAGGCAGGCGTATTCGCGTCGATGGATCTGCCCCCGTTCTTTCCGTATGTCTCACGCAACAACAGGTTGTTCGAGGACGGTGGGGTGATTGACAACCTGCCTATAACGTTTCCCGCGATAGAGGCCTGCGACTTGATCTTCATATTGCCGCTCAATTCTGATTTCGAAGAAAAGCCGAACCAGAAATCGGTCCTTGCAAGACTTCTGCGCGTAATGGACGTACGTCAAGGCGTGTTGGAGCGCAGCGGCTTCAAAATGCTTTACCTGTATAACGAACTTGCAGCGCTACGCACCGAGGTCGATGCCGCGCCGGGCTCCTCGATTACGCGAGTGGAGAACGAGAAAGGGCCCTTGGCCTTCGCAATGCGACGACAGAATGAACAAATTAGTACCTTCGCCATTTGCCCGTTGAAGGCGTTCGTCGAACAGACCATCAATACGCGAGACTTGTGGAAACGCAAAGAAGCTGGCGTAGCCTTTAGCGTCATGGAGACTGCGACCGCCAATCTGCTGCCGGACTTTCAATTCCAGCCACAAGACGCGGTTCGGGTAGCCCTCGTAAATAAAGATGGCGCCATTACATGGGACGCGCAATTCTAACTGGGAGCTCGTTGCAGGGGACGAAAGCAGCCGTTCGTATTCTTGCTGTGCAGAGAGCCCTGGCCGTGATGGCTTCGCTTACGGCAGCGCATGAAGCGTCGTATTGAACAAGTACGGATCGCTGAAATCGGTTTGATCCCCCGCCTTCTTACCCTTTACAGGCTGCAGTCGCGCCGACAGAGGCTTGTGCCACTTCCAGGCCAGCGAGGCAACGTCCCCGAAGATGCGCGCCAGTTGATCTTCACTGATGTCGCCAGGCAATGGGATCGTGTCGAGCCCAGTGCCGCATACGGCGGAGTAGGCCAGCAGTGAATCCGTGTTGAAGGCGCCTTCCCCCCAGCGGCGGGCTAGAAGCTTGTCTTCCATCACCGGAACCATCAGGCCGGAATATCCGATCTGCTTGACTGCAACTGCCTTGACGGCCGTGGTGATGATCAGCGCCGCGGTCATTGTTCCGCTCGACCCGAATCTGGCTCCCGTGTAGGACTCGATCGCTGCGCCGATTGAAACATCGGCGAGCGGAGCGGGCGTGGGATCCACGCCCATGAAGGTCCAGCTCTTCGACGCCGCCACCCGCAGACCGATCGACTCTGCGACCTTGGCATGAACTGTCAATTGCCTGGTGAGTTCTGCGACCGAAGCGCCAAAATCGCCGTGCGTGCGCGCGAAGACTTCCTGCACGACATTCGCCCCTTCCAGCCCAATCGAGAACTGCTTGCCCGCCCCGGTGTGGTACGCGCCCGGGTAGAACGGCCCATAGGGCTGCAGCATTGCTGTTGCGGTGAAGTTGAAGTTCCCCCGGCTGCCCGGGCTGTTATCGGTAACGTAGCGCACCAGCNCCGCGCTTTCCCGGATCACTTTCCAGTGAATNCCATCCTCNCCGGCAAGAACTGCATTTCCCTCGATGTTGGGCAGCGATGAGAGAGCTCGTGCAAGCAGGCGCATGATGCGTGGATCGTCGGAGTCGCGCAACATGGCCGGCCCAACATTGGGAAGAAAGTTCTCTTTTACTGAAAGGTCGTCCAACACCTTGAGAAAGGCGAGCGCTTCGGCGTCAGACTGCCCGCTCACGAGTTCCCCGAGCGGCTGAGTCACTATGCGTATTGTTTCGACCTCGTAACCTTGCTTTTCGAATTCACGCTTCGCCTCGCGCAAAACCGCGAGGGTCTCGGCAATCTGCGGAGCGTAATTGGCGCGGTCGAGGCGCACGAATCCCGTGATGGCTCGGACTTTCGGCTTTGTGTAATTTTGCGCTTGCGCCGTCACGGCCGACGCTATGGCGAGCAGGGATACGCATAGCAGCTTGTGTCGAAGACCGTCGATCATGGCCCCTCCCGCGATTCGAGCTAGCGGTATTGAATCACACAAGGACCGCAAAAATCAGGATTCCCCTGATTCATCCGCTCTAGCCGAAGGCCGCCTCCGGCCGAAGGCGTCTTTGACCCCAAGCGGAAATCCGCGTGAGCTGCGGCCTCGACTGGTGGGCGCGCTGGCGATCGTTGACCAGTGCTTGACACGCAAGGCGCGACTTGCCTATTATTGAGGCAAGTAATTACTTGCGTATAGAACATGGCAGAGCGCCACGACACCGACGTGCTTTTCAAGGCCCTGGCCGATCCCAGCCGGCGCAAGCTCCTGGACCTGCTGCATGCGCACGACGGCCGCACCCTCAACGAGCTGTGCGAGCACCTGGACATGACGCGGCAGGGCGTGACACAGCATCTGGACCTGCTGGAGGCGGCGAACCTGGTCGCGACCGTGCGGCGCGGCCGCGAAAAGCTGCACTTCCTCAATCCAGTACCGCTGCAGGAAATCTACGAGCGCTGGATTGCCAAGTTCGAAAAGCCGCGCCTCAAGGCGCTCTCGGATCTGAAACGCCGCCTGGAGAAAGCCAATGGCTAGATCGACCTTTGTCTACGTGACTTACATACGCACCACGCCGGAGAAGCTGTGGTCAGCGCTGACCGATGACGTGGAGTTCATGAAGCAGTACTGGTTCGGTGTGCACTGCGAAAGCNAGTGGACGGCGGGATCCTCGTGGAAGATGGTGTCCGGCGACGGTCAGATCAGCGACGCCGGCGAGATCGTCGAGGCCGAGCCGCCACGGCGCCTGGTGATCCGCTGGCGGAACCAGAACAAGCCCGAGCTCAAGGCCGAAGGCGAGTCGCAATGCACGCTGGAACTGGAACCCAGTGGAACGGCGGTCAAGCTCTCCATCACCCACACCATCGAGCGCGAGCCCTCGAAATTAATCGTGGCGGTGTCTGGCGGGTGGCCGAAGGTCATCTCCAACCTGAAGTCCCTGCTGGAGACCGGCTCCACCGTTCTGCAGGACCCGTACCCGACGGGCAATCAGCGCTAGATGCCTACGGCCGACCACCGTGCGCCGACAATGGAGACTGGCATGACGATGACTCAAAGGTTTCTCGGGGCGATGACGGCGCTGATGATCGCCGCCAGCACGAACGCGCAATCGGCTCCGTCGCCCACGGCGGCCCTGACCATCGTCCTCGTTCACGGCGCACTCATCGATGGTTCGAGCTGGCGGGGCGCAGGGCCTGCCCCGTAGTTAACTTCCACCGTGGCGGAGCGGGGGTTTGAGACCCGTACCTGCGGCGGTGCAATCGGCGGGTGAAAGCGGCGGCGGCGCTCGGGGACTCAGGGTCAACCAGGGTGTCAGTTTGGCAACCGCTCGCACGTAGGCGTCGGTGAACACGGTTGCACAAGCACGCGAGAGATGGCTGTACTCCGGGAGCACCAATCCCTGCATCGCGGGGTCATCGGCGAAGTGAACGCCGCGCACGTCGGCGCCGTCAAGCAACTGGTCCCAGCCGCGGGTGCGCGGCACCGTCTCTTCCTCATAGACGCGCAATTCCGGCGCGGACGGCGGACGTACGAACACTACCTCGCCACCGCGCGCGCGAATCTTGGCAACCGCCACGCGGGTTCTCTCCACAGTGTTGAGGATTTTCGCCGCAGAGACTGGCGGTACCACCCGCCCCCAGGTCGAGCGCTGATGCGCGCGCACGCGGGGATCGTTCTCGAGGCGCGCCCAGATGAAAGTCTGTCGCTCATCCATGACAGTGCCCAGTTTCCACAGTCTCTCCGGCACCGGGAACTGCGCCCCGGTGCGCCAGCCCTCATCGAGATGACGCACGAGTCTGTTCAAGCGGTAGTTGTCATCGAGAAACGCCAGTACCCGCGATAGACTCCGATGCAGCAGAAACGAGGTGCGGACGGCGGGAGACTCGAAGCGATAACGCTCCAGCGCGGGGCCTCCGAGGCCGGCTCCCTCGCGAAAGTACGAGCGGTCCGTGATGCCGACGATGGCGAGGCCATTGAAGCGCACAGCGCGAGCCAGGTCTTCGAGGAAGGGCAGCGCATTGCTACCCGCGATGGCGAGTTGCACCGGTCGCACCCCGGTCAGCGATTCGAAGCGATTCAGATCGGTGTCATACAGGATGCGCGAATCCCCCAAGATTGCGATCTTGACATCACCCCTATCAAGCCGCCGCCGTTGCTCCGCCCAAAACGACGGTCCGTCATCCAGATCGCCGGCTTGGAGGCCGAGAGCACGCATGCGCCATTCCCACGCTCCCATCGCGACCAGGACCAGCGACAAGGCGGCCGCCAGGATGCGCGGCCACGGCTGTGCCGGAATGTCTCGGACTGGCACTGGTTGAGCGACTCCAGGCCGATCCGAAGCCGTGAGGCGCACAAAACCGGGGCGCGTGGTCGTGACTTCAGAACTGGAAATAGATGAAGGCATTGCCTGCGCCTTGTTCGATGATGATCGCGAACGCCAGGGCCGCCCAAACTCCTGCCAGGAGTGCAGCGGGCGCGCGGGCGAGCACGCTCTCGAGTGTGCGTGTGCGCATCAGCCAGTGCGCGCCAACCAGACCACTGATAATCGCGCCCACAAGAAGCAGTTCGATTCCGGGCACGATGGGCGCCGGAGGTGCGTTCAGTCCAAACAAACCACGCAGGACGACGCCCGCCTTGGTGAAGGTCCTCGCACGGAAGAAGACCCAGGTAAGCTGAATCAGAAAGTAGGTCAGCAGCCCCAATCCCAGCAGCACGGCAGGCCCCGGGCGGTAGCCTGCGAAGTGCGTCCGCAGGCGGCGCTCCGCGGCAAGATAGATGCCGTGAAGTCCTCCCCACGCAACGAATGTCCAACTCGCACCGTGCCACAGCCCTCCCAGCAGCATGGTGGCGAGTAGAGCGAAATACGCACGTGCCTCACCGTGGCGATTACCGCCGAGCGGAATGTAGAGATAGTCACGCAGCCAGGATGAGAGGGTGATGTGCCAGCGTCGCCAGAAGTCAGAAAAGCCGACCGCTGCGTACGGGAAGCGAAAGTTGTCAGGCATCGCGAACCCGAGGCACATCGCCGCCCCGATCGCCGTGGTTGAATAGCCGGCGAAGTCGCAGAAGATCTGTCCTCCAAAGGCGAGGGTCGCAGCCCAGGCGTCGAGCGCCCCGGGGATCACGTCCCGGTCATACACGCGCTCAGCGATCCCGGCCAAAAAGCCGTCCGCCAGCACGACTTTCTGGAACAGCCCGAGCGTCATGAGGGCAAGGCCGAAACACAGCTGCTGCTTGCTGACACTGCGCGGCTCGGCGAACTGCGGCACAAGCTCAGTGGGTCGCATGATCGGCCCGGCCACCAGGTGGGGGAAGAAGGTTACAAATAGCGCGTAGTCGAGGAAGTGCCGCGCTGGCACAGCGCGGCGCAGGTACACGTCGAGTGTGTACGACATGGTCGCAAACGTATAAAAGGAGATACCGACTGGCAGTACGATGCTGTAGTGAGCCGGTTGATAAGCCACGCCCAGCATGCTCATCAACGCACTGAAACTGTCGAGCAGGAATTGCCCATACTTGAAAAAGCCGAGCATGCCGAGGTTTGCGAACACCGACAGCAGCATCCAGGCGCGCCGCTCCACTGGCCGCTGCGCCCTCACGAGTGCTTTTGCGGCCCACCAGTCGACGACGGTGGACACCCATAGCAGAATCACAAACGGTGGGTTCCACGCCGCGTAGAACAGGTAGCTGGCGATCAGCAGATTGATCTTCTTGGCAGTCCAGCTGAACGGCAACCTGTGCAGCACCAGCACACAGGCGAAGAACACTGCGAAGGTGAGCGAGTTAAATACCATGACCGCCCCGTCCCCCAGTCGCAGTCAGGCCGTCTCTGTAGCCGCCGGCATGCTGCTCCGCGGTGCCGGTGGGCCTCAATCTTACGCCTTTGCCTCGTGATGCTTGAGCGGGCCAGTGAATGGTCGCTTGAAGACTCCTGGATCGTCTGCGGCCGGGGGCCGCCGAACCGCCCACGGGTCGACCAAAGACTCGACGGAGGGCTCGCCCGGTGGCCATACTTTCCATGACCTTACGAGGACTCTTCACATGCCCGTCCTTCATCAGATGCAGGTGTCCGGCAATTGCTACAAAGTCCGGCTCGCCGCGCGCCAGCTCGGCGTGGAACTTACGCTTAAGGAGTACGGGCTTCATGACGGAGCTACGCGCAAGCTCGATTTTCTCTCTAAGAATCCGAATGGCCGCGTTCCGCTGCTCGAATTCGGGGATGGACGTATGCTCGCGGAGTCGGACGCGATCCTTTGGTACTTGAGCGAGGATACATTCCTGTTGCCTGCTGACCGTTGGGGCCGGGCCGAGGTGCTGCAATGGATGTTCTTCGAACAATACAGTCACGAACCCTACATCGCGGTGGCGCGCTTCTGGCTCTCTTTTGCACCGAAAGAGGAACTTGAGAAGAGGAGACATCTAGTCCCTGAGTGGCACGCAAAGGGCAATGCCGCGCTTGGTGTAATGCAAACTCACCTTGCAGGGCGTGAGTGGTTCGCCGGCGGGCGCTACTCGATCGCGGACATTGCGCTCTATAGCTACACACACTGCGCTGCGGACGGCGGATTCGATCTTGCCGCCTATCCGGCAGTCGTCGCATGGCTCAAGAGGGTCGCGAGCCAACCTGGTCATGTGCCGCTCCAAGTTGCCTGGTGACGTCGGCCGCGATCCCATGGACACGCCCCTGCTGTGGCACATCCCGCTCTCGCACTTCAGCGAGAAGGCCCGCTGGGCACTCGACTACAAGCGCATCGCGCACCACCGTCAGGTGCTCGGCCCTGACTACCTGATCCGCGCCTGGCGCGCGACGGGGCGCGGTACTCTGCCCATCCTGTTCCTGCACGGCCAGGCGATCGGCGATTCGACCCACATCATCGCCGCGCTCGAAGAGCACTATCCCGAGCCGCCCCTCTATCCCGGTGACGCCGCCGCGCGGCAGCGCGCGCTCGCGCTGGAAGACTATTTTGACGAGCAGCTCGGCCCGGCCCTGCGGGCAGCCATCGTCACGCCGCTGTTCCGGCACGATCAGGATGTCGCATTGCGCGTGCTGACGACGGGCATGCCCGACAAGGCCTACCAGACCCTGCGGCCCCTGGGGTGGATCTTTCCGGCGTACTACCGCTTTCGTCACAAGATCCGCGACGCGAAGCTCGAAGCCGATCGCGGCGCCGTAAACGCCGCGCTCGACCGGATCGAGCAGGAGCGGCAAGGCCGCGCGTATCTCGTCGGCAATACGTTCACGGTCGCCGACCTCACGGCGGCGGCGATGCTAGGGGCGCTGCTGCAGCCACCCGAGATCCAGTACCCGCTGCGCGTGGAGCTGCCGCCGTATCTGCAGGACTACCGCGCCAAGCTCCTGCGGCATCAGGCCACGCAGTGGGTGGCCGGCATTTACCGGCTGCATCGCGGCGGCTCCGCGGCAGTGTCGCGGCGGCCGGCGGCCAGGTAGATGCCAACCGCATCCGCATCCGAGTGCAGCCGAC
>JGI12053J15887_10001713_pt1 | contig 10388 bp, 11 predicted proteins | sample MedBloCAOM1_O3_FD_15887 | JGI IMG/M metagenome (IMG submission 15887) | reverse complement strand
GCCGCGCACCAGCGAATCGTCGATCAGGATGATGCGCTTGCCTTCGATCGCGGCGCGGTTGGCATTATGCTTCATGCGCACGCCGAGTTCGCGCACGCTCTGGGTCGGCTGAATGAAGGTACGGCCGACGTAATGATTGCGGATGATGCCAAGCTCGAACGGCACGCCGGAATGCTGACTGTAGCCGACGGCGGCAGGCACGCCGGAATCCGGCACCGGCACCACGACATCGATCTCGACATGGCTTTCACGCGCGAGCTGTGCGCCAAACGCCTTGCGGACTTCATATACGGATCGCCCGCCAACGATGGAATCCGGCCGCGAAAAGTAGATGTACTCGAAGATGCAGGGCCGCGGCGGCTTTGGCGGAAACGGTTTGTGGCTTTGCGCGCCCTGCTCGTCGAACACGATGACTTCGCCGGGCTCGACGTCGCGGACATATTTCGCGCCGATGATGTCGAGCGCGCAGGTCTCCGACGCCAGGATCGGGCAGCCGTCGAGTTCGCCCAGCACCAGCGGGCGAATGCCGAGCGGATCGCGCGCGCCGATCAGCTTCTTGTTGGTCAGCGACACCAGCGAGTAGGCGCCCTCGATCGCGCGCAAGGCCTCGATGAAGCGGTCGATGAAGCGGTTGCGCTTGGACTGCGCCACCAGGTGCAGGATGACCTCGGTGTCGGTGGTGGATTGCATCATGGCGCCGTTGCGCACCAGTTCGCGGCGCAAGGTCAGCCCGTTGGTGAGATTGCCGTTATGGCCGACCGCGAAGCCGCCGGCATTGAGCTCGGCGAACAGCGGTTGCACGTTGCGCAGGATGGTTTCGCCGGTCGTGGAATAGCGGACATGGCCGACCGCTGATGTGCCCGGCAGCCGGTCGATCACGGCGCGGCGGGAAAAGGTGTCGCCGACGAGGCCGAGCCGTCGCTCGCTGTGAAACCGGGTGCCGTCGAAGGAAACGATGCCCGCGGCCTCCTGGCCGCGATGCTGCAGGGCGTGCAATCCAAGCGCTGTGATCGCAGCGGCATCGGGGTGGCCGAAAATGCCGAACACGCCGCACTCCTCGCGCAACGTGTCGCCTTCAAGGTCAGAATCTTGCAGATCGGAATCAAGCAAGTGCGGGGGCGGGGTGGGTGGTGGGTCGAGGTTCAGATCGTATGCTGCGGCTTCATCGGAAGGGCTCTGTTGACAGTCCATCGCGCCTCTCTTTTGGCCTGATCTCAACGTACCGCGGGCTTCTCGATCAGCTTTTTAAGGCTGTCCCGGGCAGGCTTGGTATAGCCATCACCACTAGCCGGCGCCGCCGGGTCGGTGTCAGTTTGCTCGTCATCTGGTTTATTCTTCTTGAATCTCTTCAAGATGGTGTTCTCGGGGTCATCCGGCAAGAGCGACATCAGCCAATCCCCCGTTCCCTGCAATACCACCCGGGATTTGGCCCCGGTGACCCAATCCGGCCGCTGCTTGTCCGGAACCAGCCAGCTGAAGAACAGGAAGGCGACGACGACGATCAAAAGGCCCCTCGCCAGTCCGAACAGGAACCCGAGGGTGCGGTCGAGCGCCCCGATCCGGGAATCCAAGATCATGTCGGAAATCCGCACCGTGACGATGGAAACCACGATCAGGGTACCGACGAACACCCCGGCGACCACCACCACGCTCGCGACTGTATCGTTATTGAAATAGGTTTTAGCGGTCGGCAGCAGTTTCGAGAATGCATAAAGCGTGACCACCGCCGCCGCGCCCCAGGCCGCGATCGACAGGATCTCGCGCATGAAGCCGCGCACCATCGCCAGCAGGCCGGAAATCAGCATCACGGCGAGCAGGAGCAGATCGAGTATCGTTATCGGCATCGGCTAGTCAGGTCCGCTCGTAAGCCCAAAACCGCGAATCGGCGTGTCGGTGCCGCCCTAGGGTGACGGTGATATGGCATGTCCTGCAACGTCGGAAACCGTGTGCAATCTCCGCCTTGCGCGCGGGTGGTATAGCGGCGAGCCAAGGTAAGGTCACGTCCGGCTAGCTCTCCTGGCGCCGGAATCTCGCAGGTGTTGCATTTTTCTCCACCGCTGTGCTCTCGCGGTTTCCCTCTCGATTGGCTTTGGGGGAACCGCGGGCGGCAATATCGGCGACCAGGCTGGTTAATCCACCGACGGTATTGAGCACGAGGCCGGCGTCGCCGCCGACATCCCCGCGCGCCGATTCGGGCAGCACGGCGCGGCCGAATCCGAGTTTGGCGGCTTCCTTCAGCCGCGCGGAGGTTTGCGCCACCGGCCGGACCGCGCCCGACAGCGAAATCTCGCCGAAATAGACCGCGTCGGTGGGCAGCGGCGCGTTGACCAGCGAGGAGACCAGGGCTGCTGCGGCGGCGAGGTCGGCCGCGGGCTCCTGGATCCTCAAGCCTCCCGCCACGTTCAAATAAACGTCATGGCCGGACAGTTTGACGCCGCAATGCGCCTCCAGTACCGCCAGCACCATCGAGAGCCGGCTCGGATCCCAGCCGACCACGGCGCGGCGCGGAGTGCCGAGCGAGGTCGGCGCCACCAGCGCCTGCAATTCCACCAGAACCGGGCGGGTGCCCTCGATGCCGGCGAATACCGCGGTGCCCGGACTGCCGAGATCGCGCTCGGACAGGAACAATTCGGAAGGATTGGAGACTTCGCGCAAGCCGAGGCCCGTCATCTCGAACACGCCGATTTCGTCGGTCGGCCCAAACCGGTTCTTCACCGCGCGCAAAATCCGAAATTGCTGCGAGCCTTCGCCCTCGAACGACAGCACCGCATCGACCATGTGCTCGACCACGCGCGGCCCGGCGATCTGGCCGTCTTTTGTCACATGGCCGACCAGGATGATGGCCGCTCCGGATTTTTTGGCAAACCTGATCAGCGCCTGCGCCGAGGCGCGAACTTGCGTCACCGTGCCTGGCGCTGATTCCACCGTGTCGGTCCACATGGTCTGGATCGAATCGATCACGATCAGGCGCGGCACCGGACCCTCGGACAGGGTCGAGACAATGTCCTCGACGGATGTTTCCGCGGCGAGCTGCACCGGGGCGTCAGCAAGGCCCAGCCGCTCGGCGCGCAGCCGCACCTGCGCCACCGCTTCCTCGCCCGAAATGTACACCGCGCGATGGCCGGCCCGCGCCATCAGGCTGGTGGCCTGCGTTAATAGCGTCGACTTGCCGATCCCGGGATCGCCGCCGACCAGCAGCACCGAGCCGCGCACAAAACCACCGCCGGTGACGCGATCGAGCTCGGCCATGCCGGAGGCGAGGCGAGGGGCTTCAAAGCTTTTGCCGGTGAGGGTTTCCAGCGCGAACAGCCGGCCCTTGCGCCTGCTGCGGATCGAGACCGGCATCGTGGTCGCGCCGGTTAAGTCCTCCTCGGCCAGCGTATTCCACTCGCCGCAGGATTCGCACTTGCCAGCCCACCGGTTATACGCCGCGCCGCAGTTCTGGCAGACAAAGGAGAGGGTGGACTTGGCCATGAAGGGGTGAGTCGCTGTTTTGGGTGATTGCGCGCGCTTCATAGCATGAAAAGGCCGACTGCGCGCATGATCCGAGCGGTTGGCGCGGCGGAGCAGAATGTTCGGGACCCCAGATATCAACCTAGCATTTGAAAAATTGGAGAGCGAAGCGTTCGACCTCCCGCCACGAATGCGCGAGATGCACGGCGCCTGCATCGCGCAGCCTGACATCGTGGCCCTCGCGAATATGACTGGCCGCGCACAAGCCAACGGCCGTCATCCCCGCTGCAACGGCCGCCTTGATCCCACCCGCGCTGTCTTCGATCACGAGACATTCATCCGGGCTTGCGCCCAATTTGTCGGCGGCAAACAGAAAGATGTCAGGATAAGGCTTTCCTCGCGCCACCATATCGGCACTGAAAACTCGACTGCCGAACTCCGCTTCCAATGCCAACACCGAAAGGCACAGCCGCAGACGATCGATCGAACTGGATGATGCGATGCATCGGGGTATGTGGGAAAAACGTCTAATGAAATTCGCGGCCCCGCTCACTTCTTGCAAATCCGTCCGGAACCTGTCCAACGTCGCGCGCTTGAGCTCGCTGGAAAAATTGGCAGGCAGCGGCTTTCCAACAGCCGCTTCAATCTCGGCCATGGCTTCATCCCACCTTCGACCGGAATAGCGAGCGAGTGCCTGGTCAAGCGTGGTTGAATGACCCAGACGGGTGACAGTTTCTGCCAGAACGATGTTCGCGATCGCCTCGCTGTCAGCGATGACGCCGTCGAAGTCAAAAATCAATGCACCCGCCATTTCAATTCCGGGGAAGACCAGAGGTTCGCATGCTTGATATGCGGTCTGGCATCAAAATGGACTGATGCAACCGAAAGCAGTCGAACACTTTCTGTTGCATGGTGTGTCAATCAGGCACTGCCGGTTAGGCCGCCTTCGGCTTGTTTACGGTCTCGATGCGATCGAGACTCTTGCCGAGATCGCGCTTCGCGATCTGAACGTCATGGTCGTTCTGCAGGTTGAGCCAAAGCTGTGCCGTGGTGCCGAGTGCCTTGGCGAGCCGAAGCGCAGTATCGGCGGTAATGCCAGTCCGTTCGCTGGCGATCCGCTCGATCCGTGTGCGAGGCAAGCCGCAAGCCTTGGCAAGAGCGCCCGCCGATATTTTCAGCGGAACCAGGAATTCCTCCCGCAGAACCTCACCGGGATGCATCGGCTTGAGCTTCTTTGCCATTGTCGCGTCCTCTTCTAATGGTAGTCCACGATTCTAGTGGTAGTCCACGATTTCGACCTCCGCCGCGCCTTCCTTTATGGCGTTTCCCCCGACCGCACAGCGAGAGATGGGCTATGCGCTGTTTTTGGCGCAAATGGGCGAACGCCATTCAACCATGGCCAAGACGCTTGGCGGCTTCGGCGGAGCAACCGTGATCGAGGTGAGGGAAAGCCATGATGGCAACGCCTACCGGGCGGTTTACACGGTGCGCTACGCCGACGCAGTCTACGTGCTTCATGCGTTCCAGAAGAAATCAAAGAAGGGCATCGCGACGCCCAGGGCAGAAATCGACTTGATCGAAAAACGTCTGAAAGATCTGATCAAGGAAAAGGAAGGACGACAATGACAAAAAGACCTGCGGCCAAGGATCCGATGCGAAACGTGTGGTTGCAGCTCGGATTCCCCGACGCCGAGGAGCATTTTCTAAAGGCTGAGCTCGTCCTTCGACTGGACAAGGCAATCACGTCTCTCGGCTTGACCCAACGCGCCGCCGCGCGGCGGATTGGAGCCACTCAGCCGGAATTGTCGAAAATCCTGGGAGGAAAATTCACCGAAGTTTCCCTCGAACGGCTGATGCGCTTTCTGACCGCTCTCGGCTGTCATATCGAGATCAAAATCGGGGCCGGGCAGGAAAACAAGGCCGGGGACGTCACAATCAAAGATGTCCGACGCACGGCGGCGTGAAGCGGAGCCACCTCCCACGCGGTGCGGGGGCCAGACGCGGTATCCGGCGGCTGTGGAAGAACCCAGACGGCGAAATCGTACAAAATCGTGCGGTGGCGCGCCACGGTCGATGAAGATGCGCACTGTGCGTTCGCCGTGGCTCTATGGGCAAATGCGATTGACCGCGCGAGCGCAGCCGAAAGTCCGACAGAATAGCCGAGATTGCTGCACCTTATCGACTTCGCCCGAGGCGCCCTGCGGCTTGGGATTCGCGTCCGACCCTTGCCTTCCGGCTTGTAACGCGTTACACTGTCACGCGTTACAGCTGGAGAAGTCCCATGGTGGCAGCGGCCGAAAGGATGAAGATGATGCGGCAGCGGCGGCGCGCACGGGGGCTGCGCGAGTAGCGTCTCGTCGTTGCCGACCCGCGCTCGCGGGTGGTGCGACGACGAGTGGCGAAGCAGGTCGCCGGCCTCGACCTGGATCGCGAGCGCGACGCGTTGAAATGGATCGAATCGGTCTCCGAGTTTGATGCAGATGCGACGCGGTGATCTGGTGACTGTTGCCGCGTCCGGCGACTATGGCAAGCCCCGTCCGGCGGTCATCGTGCAGACTGATGCCTTTCCGGAGAACCATGCTTCAGTGGTGGTTTGCCAGTTGACTTCTGAACTGGCGGACGCTCCGGATTTTCGCGTCACCATTGAACCTAAGCCCGAAAATGGATTGCGGTTCAAATCGCAGGTGATGGCCGACAAGCCGGTCACCGTGAGACGCGAACGGATCGGGCAGAAGACGGGCGTCTCGGCAACCAAGACATGGCTCGGCTCGGAATTGCCTTGGCCTTTGTTTTGGGGCTCGCGGATTAGGATGCTTCGGGCCCAGGCGACGGCCAGCAAGAATCACATGCGGCTGTCGGCGGACCGATGCGGTATTTTCCGATGCCCGGCAACGATATCGTGCAAAATCGTGCACTGGCGCCCGTGATTGATTCGAACCTCATTTGAGCGACACAAACGGCACCGCGGAACCCGGCACCATCGTCGTCGGCAAAACCCCGTTCCACCGCTCGGCCTGCACCAGCGTGACGAGATTGGGATTGGCGCCGAGTGCCTTGGCCCGGGCTTCGATGGCAGCAGCTTCGGCCTCGCCGGTTATCTTGATGTTCGAAGCGCTGGCTTCGCCGTTCAACCTCGTCGCATCGGCATTCGCCTGTGCTTCCGCACGAACGGCATTGGCTTTCGCCATCGCCTGGGTGACGGTGATCTGTGCCTGCACTTTTTCGCGTTCGGCGTTCTGCTGCAGCTTCTGCACCTCGACCTCGGCCAGCATGCGCTGTTCGATCGAGTGCAAATAATTCGCGCTGAACTCGATATTCTCGAGTTGAACGCTCTCGATGATGATCATCGGATCGTATTTCAGCGTGTCCGTGATGGCGTCCTTGATCGAGCTGTTGAGCGCGCCACGCTCCTGGATGGCTTTCACCGCCGTGTATCGGCCGAACACGACCTTGACCTGCTGGTTCACGACGGGGCTGACGACCTGGTTGACCGCCGTGTCCAGCAGTCCGAATTTCGCGTAGAGGTCCGATACCTTGTCCGGCGACGCGCGCAAGGTGACGCTGATCTTCAGATCGGCCGGTTGCTGATCGTAGGAGTAGGAATTCATCTTGTCCCACGTATAGGTCGAGGTCTTGACGCTGATCTTCTCGACGCCGTCGATCAAGGGCACCTTGAACCCCAGGCCCGGCTGCGCGGTGCCGATGACAGCACCATTGCGCAGCAACACGCCGCGCTCGGTCTGATCGACCGTGTACCAGCTTCCTAATAGCGCGATGAGAACGACAACACCCGCGATGGCAGCGCCGACAATTCCCCTGATCATCTTGTTCCTCCTGGTTGCGGGCGGTCTGAAATTCGTCCGTAGAGCGTTTTCCAGCGAAGTGGATACCGGTTCGTGTGAAGAAAACGCGTCAAAACAAGAAAGTAGAGCCCCGTTCCGATTCAATCGGAACGGAAAAGGCTCTACATCCAAGCACCTGTTTATGGCCTCTTCCGGAATGGCACGTGACACGCGTGCCTTCGTCTGCCATTCCCTTGGGATGGTTCAGATCGGGATAGCGGAAACCACTGGATTTTATGAAGTTGTTGCAGACCACAGCAAGGAAAGGCCGGCCGCGAGCATGATGCCGCGGCGCGCTGGCAGGGAGCTTCAACTGAGGCCCTTTATGTCGTCGGCGTACTGTTAGCGTTGAGAAGTTGGGAAACGGCGGTGACAAGTTGTGACGGCGCGAACGGCTTGGTCAGAAGGATGCTGTTGGGAACGCCACGTGAGGCCCACTGGCCTGCATGCCCGGCGGTGATGTAGATGATGGGGAATGCCGGATCGATCTGTCTGGCCTGCTTGGCGACCTCCCATCCATCAAGCCTGCCCAGCAGATTGATGTCGGCTACGAGCGCGCGGTACGGGGTGATGCGGCCCTGAAGCAAGGTCACAGCCTCTTCGCCCGAAGCGGCAATAGCGGGTTCAAAACCGCCTTCAGTGAGCGCATCTTCAATGACGCCCTGAACGGCATCGTCATCTTCAATGACGAGAATAATTGGCTGATCTTCCAACGCATAACTCCCCGGCTGCCCAGCCAAAGACATCATGCAGAAGCCGGTAATTTTGTTCCCGGAGAAAAGTGCAAAAGTGAACTTAAGGAATCCCCGCCCCGGCGGTGTTGCACCAGGAGAACACCCACGTTCGCAAAACGTTCTTATCCGGGAGAAGGTGCTGGCCTGGTTTGAAAATTTGGGTTCCAGGTCGGGAACCGGACCGACAAAAAACAGTTTCTGTGCTCGATAAATTCCCGGGGCAGGGGAGGCCGCAAATGGCCGAGTATCGCGCGTACATCATGGACCGGGACCGCCATGTCAGCAGGGCAATCGAGCTAACTAATATGCCCCGATGACGAAACCGCGAAAGAATACGCCAGGCAGCTAGCCGACGGTCATGACGTGGAGCTTTGGCAGGGCGATCATCAGATCGCGACCTTTGACCGCAAGCCGGAGTAGGGCCGCCTCAGTTGGCGGCCTCTTTCATGCGTTTCGCATGATGCATTGCGGCCTGACCGCCCGGCAGGCGCAGGATCAAAAATGGAAAACGCGGCCGCCGCCCTCAAGCCAAAGCCGCCGCGTGGCGGCAAATGCGCCGAGGAGCAAAAATTCATCGGCGCCATTCTGGATTCTGCCAAGGCAGAACCATCCGCCTGTACGAACGTCGGTGCGGCGAGCAGACATGGACATCGCGCAAGACATACGGCGGGGCGCTGCACTCCCGCCCATCCCCATCTCGCCGCCAGGTCCTGGATCGCAAAGGCCTGCCTTGAGTAACGACGCGCGAAATTTTTTTGACCCCTCTTGAAACCAAATCGGGTCTTTCTAATTTTTTTGTCGCCACCAGTGAGGTGGTATCCGGGCGCCGAATGGGCCCGGAGTTGAGACGGGCACCGGTCGTGTCCGGTGCCGCCTGTAACCATTTTGCTCTTTGGAGGATCTGGCTATGCGCACTTACGACTTCTCCCCCCTGTGGCGTTCGACCATTGGTTTCGACCGCCTTTTCGACCTTGCTGAAACCGCCCAGCGCGCCGGCGAGGATAACTACCCGCCCTACAATATCGAACGGCTGGCGGAGAACCGTTATCAGATCTCGCTGGCGGTCGCGGGCTTCTCGCCCGACGAGATTGCGGTCACGGCCGAGCAAAACGTGGTCACCGTCGAAGGCAGAAAGGCCGAGCAGGCCGAACGCGAATACCTCTATCGAGGCATTTCTGCGCGTCCCTTCAAGCGCCAGTTCAGCCTTGCCGACTATGTGCAGGTGAGGAACGCGGCGTTCGACAACGGCCTGCTGAAAATCGAGCTGGTTCGGGAAATTCCCGAGGCCATGAAGCCGCGGCGCATCGCGATCAACGGCGCGGCGGCAGGCAATTTGCAGCAGCTCGAAGCGAAAGCCGCGTAGCGGGCTGGATCATCCCGCAACGACTTCAGGCTCCGGCGCGGAGCGCCGGGGCCTGCGCAAACCGAGTCCCATACGAAAGGAGAGACGGAGGACCGACCGATGATCGATCACACCGACAATGTTATTGATTTGAATGCCATCCTGCATCCGGGTTCTGTCTACGATCACCCCCGCGATGTCGTCGCCGATGCCACGCTTTCGATCGGCGAGAAGCGGGCCATCCTCGCATCCTGGGCGTCCGATGCTGCTGCCGTAGCCTCTGATCCCGCGTTGCGCGAGCTTTCCGGCTCTAGTCGGATGGTTACCATCGACGAAATTTTTGAAGCGCTTTCTGCGCTCGATAACGCACCCAAGGGGCCACCGGGCGGCAAGCCCGCGCGAGTGCGGTCAACATCGAGAGTTGCGATCGCCGCGTGAATCCAGCGCTCGCCGGCCGACGCTTTGTCGACCGGCGTTGTCCGCGCGATTCGACGAAGCCGGGGAGGGGTGCCCGTGGTGCCCGCAGCCGAATTGTCTTCGTGTAGTCCTTCCTGAATTATTGGCTTGCTCCGAAGGCGTTGACTAACATGGAAAGGCCCGCCGCGAGCATGATCCCATCCATCACCAGCCGAAACACGTCCGCCTCGAGCCGCACGACAAACCGCTTGGCGATGAAGGCGCCCGACATCAGCGATGCGCCGGCGATCAGGCCTTTTATCGCGATATCGGGCGTCAGCGCGCCGAAGCGCTGGAATGTCACGGATTTGGAAACATAGAGCCCGAGCGAACTCGCGGCTTCAGTGGCGAGAAACGCGCCCCTGGTGAGGCCGTAGAACAGAAACAGCGGCACGCTCAATGGCCCGGTCGAAACCACGATGCCGGTGATGTAGCCGATCACGGCGCCGCCGACCGCAAGATGCGGAAGCGAAAATTTGAGATCGTGCTTTGCGAGCCAGTGCCGCACCGGCACCATCGCGATCAGAAACAGGCCGATCGAAATGTCGACGGCATGCGGCG
>JGI12053J15887_10001712_pt1 | contig 10396 bp, 6 predicted proteins | sample MedBloCAOM1_O3_FD_15887 | JGI IMG/M metagenome (IMG submission 15887) | reverse complement strand
CTGACTTTTTCTTTTTCGGCGAGCTGATCGAGTTGGGCGAGGAAGGCGAGGGCCTGGTCTTCCGACAGGCCGGAGGTTAGGTCGGCGAGAGGCTGAGTGGTGAAGCGGATGGTTTCGATCTCGTAGCCTTCGGATTTGAATTCGGCTTCGGCTTTGTGGAGGACGGTTAGGGCGTCGGCTAGCTGGTGCTGGTAGTTTTTGGCGTCGAGGCGGACGAAGGCGGTGATTGCTCGGACCTTTGGTTTGGCGGTCTGGGCTTGGGTGGCGAGGGTGCAGGAGAACGCCAGGGTTGCGGCGAGGATGAGACGGTTCATTCTATGGCTCCGGGTGAAAGGGTGGGAGTCGAAGTATAACGTATCGGGAGGGTGATTTTGCGCCGCCGTGGATGATGCGGGTTGGCTTGCCTTGGGAAGGAAGCGAAAGCAAAAGCAACGGCGTGAGGGTGGTTGAGTGCTTACCATCCCACCCATCGCAAAGTGCGCGATGGATGGGGCACCCGTGGGTTTGTGGCTGGTGGAGGAGAACAGGCAAGGGCAAGGACAAGAAGGGTGGTTGAGTGCTTACCATCCCACCCATCGCAAAGTGCGCGATGGGTGGGGCACCCGTGGGTTTGTGGCTGGTTGAGGAGAACAGGCAACGGCAAGGACAACAGCGGATTTCTCCGCTGCGCTGCTCACGATGAGACTGTGAGCAGTTTCGGTCGAAATGACGGTTCTTTGTTTGTTCTTTGTTTGTTTGGAAGAGAACAGGCAAAAGCTTTGGCGACGGCGATGGTGAGCATAGAGGCTACTCGCCGAAGTTGACGGATTCTATTCCCAGGAATTCGGCGGATTGGCCTAGCTGTTCTTCGATACGGAGGAGTTGGTTGTATTTGGCTACGCGGTCGGTGCGGCTGGCGCTGCCGGTTTTGATCTGGCCGGCGTTGGTGCCTACGGCGAGGTCGGCGATGAAGGTGTCTTCGGTTTCGCCGGAGCGATGGCTGATGATCGAGGTGTAACCGTAGCGGCCGGCTAACTCGATGGCGTCGAGGGTTTCAGAGATGGTGCCGATCTGGTTGACCTTGATCAGGATCGAGTTGGCTACTTTTTGTTCGATTCCCTGTTGCAGGCGCTGGGTGTTGGTGACGAAGAGGTCGTCGCCGACGAGCTGGACGCGGTCTCCGATGTTTTTGGTGAGGAGCTTCCAGCCGTCCCAGTCGTCTTCGGCGAGGCCGTCTTCGATGCTGACGATGGGGTATTTGTTGACCCAGTTCTCCCAGAAGGCTGCCATCTCTTCGGAGGAGAGCTCGCGCTTGTCGGATTTTTTGAAGACGTACTTGCCGGTTTCTTTGTTGTAGAACTCGCTGGAGGCGGGGTCGAGGGCGATGGCGATGTCTGCTCCTGCGTCGTAGCCGGCGAGATGGATGGCTTCAAGGATGAGGTCGAGGGCTTCGTCGTTGGATTTGAGGGAGGGTGCGAAGCCGCCTTCGTCGCCTACTGCGGTGTTATAGCCTTTTTTCTTGAGGACGCCCTTTAATGTGTGGAAGACTTCGGTGCCCCAGCGGAGAGCGTCAGAGAACGTTTCGGCGCCGGTGGGCATGACCATGAACTCCTGGAAGTCGACGTTGGAGTCGGCGTGGCTGCCGCCGTTGATGATGTTCATCATCGGCGTGGGGAGCACGCAGGCGTTGACGCCGCCGAGGTAGCGGTAGAGCGGGAGCTTCAACGCTTCGGCGCTGGCGCGGGCTACGGCCATGGAGACGGCGAGGATGGCGTTGGCTCCGAGCTTGGATTTGTTTTCGGTGCCGTCGATGGCGACCATGGTGGCGTCGATGAGGCGCTGGTTGCTGGCGTCCATGCCGGTGAGTTCGGGGCCGAGGATGGACTCTACGTTCTCGACGGCGTGGAGGACGCCTTTGCCGAGGTAGTGATCCTTGTCTCCGTCGCGGAGCTCGACGGCTTCGTGCTCGCCGGTGGAGGCTCCGCTGGGAACGGCGGCGCGGCCTTTGGCTCCGCTGTCGAGGAGGACGTCGGCCTCTACGGTGGGATTGCCGCGGGAGTCAAGGATTTCGCGTGCGTGAATAGAGACGATCTCGGTCATGTTGCTCCTGTAGTTTGATTGGCTTAATGGTGCAGAATGTTGGGCTACGACGCGATGGTTCAATCGTTCGTTTAGCTTTGGGCGACGGTCCACTGGAATGGTGCGGCCTCCGGTGAGGGAGATGGACTGCACCAGGTTTCGGTTGGATGGTGTCACTGACGAATTTTAGCAAAAGGGATTGGACGTACCGCGTTTGGGGAATATGAATCCCAGGTAACTAGAGGTGTAATGCTGGAAGGATTAACACGGATAAGAGGGATGATGACAGGGAAGGAATTGGACGGCGACAGTGAGAACGGTATGGGCGAGTTGTAGGCGGGGGTAGAAAGCGGATTTCTCCACTCCGCCGCGCTTCGGTCGAAATGACGTTATTTTTCTGGTTGCGAAAAGATTGGAGTAGGTTCGTGGACGCGTTTGGCGGAGGCCTTGAAGGGCTTATTAGCAGGGTCGATTCCCTGTTGCGGATTTTGCTCCGTGCGTGAGGTGAGAGTTCTAACCTTTTTAGTACCAGGTGTGCTGTTGTTTGGAAGCACTCGAAACTGTTTTATGAGGATATCGCTATGACATTACGCATCACGACCGCCGCTCTTGTTCTTGCTGCTGCTCCTGTGTTCGCCCAGAACCCCGCGATGGGAGTTTCGCACCCGGATTCGGCACCGATTACAAGTGATGATATGGCGCCGGCGCCGAAGCCGTTGACACCGAGGCCGAGTGCGGCGGTGCCGATGACATCTGCTCCTGCGACGACGGAGGTGTACGGACCGTATGTTCCGTATACGGGGCCGAAGGTGGCGGGGGCTCCTGTGGTCACGCATGTTGTACCGGTGGAGAATCCTGAGGACGCGATGATTGTGACGAGCGTGCCGGAGCGTGCGGGCGAGCTGCGTGAAGGGACACTGCTGAAGACGAAGATGATCAGTGCGCTTTCGACTGAGTCTACCGTGACGGGAAGCAAATTTACTGCGGAGGTGACGGAGCCGATCGAGAGGAATGGCCGGGTGATTATTCCGGTGGGCTCGATTCTCGAGGGGCGGGTGACGGAAGTGCACGGAGGAACACGGATCTCTGGTGGTGCGCTGCTGCATCTGGAGACGAGTAACGTGACGCTGCCGGATGGGACGCACTACATCGTGCATGCGCAGGTGATCGATACGGGCCAGAGCGACTTTAACGTGTCGGACGAAGGGACGTTGAAGAAGAAGGGCCATGTGAAAGAGACGCTGGCGGTTATGGGCGGCGTGACGGGTGCGGGCGCTGCGACCGGAGCGATGCTTGGAGGCGGCGTAGGGGCTGCTGTCGGCGCGGGCATTGGCGCGGGAGTGAGCTCGGTGATCTGGTTCAAACAGGACCGGCAGGCTACGCTGCCGAAGGATGTGCGGCTGGTATTCAGTCTGACGGCGCCGATGATTTTGACGCCGTTGAATGGGCCGGCGGTCAGCAGGGTGAATTCCGGTGGTGCGGATGGAGTTCATACGGCTCAGTAAATCGCCTCTGGCTCGTTGACCCCTGTTGCGGTGTTGGATAGGGTTAAAGTTGATGGGTGATTTTTACACCGAGACGTTGCGAAGACTGCTGAACGATGGCTGGATCGGGCTGGATAGCAGCGTGCTGGTGGTCTGCGGTGGGCGCTATGACCGCGATGTTTTTGAGGGGCTTGGGTTTCGCCGGGTTACGATTTCGAATCTTGATTCGGGTCTTGATTCCCGTCTTCATTCCCGGATAGGTGGGAGTGAGTTTGCTCCATATTCGTGGAGCCTGCAGGATGTGGAGAGGCTGGGCTTCGAGGATGGGGCGTTCGATTTCGTGGTGGTGCACCAGGGTTTGCATCATTGCCATTCGCCGCATCGTGGGTTGCTGGAGATGTACCGGGTGGCGAGGCGGGGGGTGCTGGCTTTCGAGCCGCGGGATACCAGGTTGGTGCGGCTGGGGGTGAGGCTGGGGTTTGGGCAGGAGTATGAGATTGCCGCGGTGGCGGGGAATGGTTTGCGGTCTGGTGGCGTGGGCAATAGCGCTACGCCTAACTATATTTACCGGTGGACGGAGCGGGAGATCGAGAAGACGGTTCGGACGTTCAGGCCGGCGGAGCGGGCGGAGATCCGGTACTTCTCTGCCCTGCGGGTGCCGACGGAGCGGATGCGGTCGATGAAGAATCGGTTGGTGGCCGGGGCTTTGGGGGCTTTGTTGCCGGTGGTGCGGTTGTTTGCATGGGTGTTTCCGGGGCAGAGTAATTGCTTCGCGTTTGCTGTTACTAAGGTGCGGGAGTTGCATCCGTGGATGGTGGATGAGGGGACGGTGGATGCGGAGTGGGTGAGGCGGCGGTATGCCCTTAGTGGTGGGGAAGAAAGCGGTTCGCGCGTAGCGCGAATAACCCACCCTTCACGGTGAGACTTGTGAAGAATGGGCCACCCGGCTCTATGTAGGGTTGAGAGAGGTAAGGCAGCAGCAGATCCCATTCGGGATGACCACCAGAAAGGCAACGGCTCAGTTGCTGGTGGACGGTTTACATCCCACCCTTCGCATAGTGCGCGAAGGATGGGGCACCCGTTTTGTTGTGGCTGGCGGAAGAGGAACAAGGGCACCGGCAGATACCCTTCGGGGATAATAGCAAGAAAATTCGAAGACAAAGCGGAGGCAAAGAGGGATTAATCGCGGACCTGGGCGAGGAGGCGCTTCCAGTTTTTTTGGTTGCGGCGGTAGGATTTTTTTAAGTCTTCAAGGATGCGTTCGAAGTCGGCGTGGCCGCTTAGGTTGCGCCAGGCTGGGTTTTTGCTGAACCATGGGTAGTTTTCGTTGCCGAGGTAGATGGCGCGGCGGAGCCAGTGGAGGGCTTCGGATTCGTCGCCTTCCACCGCAAAATATGTTGCGAGGCGGTAGGCCATCTCGCTGTCGGCTTCGGCGGCCGAGAGGGTTTCGTCGACGATGAAGGTGGAGGCCTTTTCTCGGTCGCCCAGCTGAACGTAGCAGAGAGCGATAGTGGGGTAGACGATGCGGAGGGAGGAGTCGTCGCGGATTACGTTTTCGAGAGTTTCGATTGCTTTGGCGAGATCGCCGGTGCGCATCTGCTGGTAGCCGAGGGAGGTGCGGAGGAGCGGCTGGCGGGGTTCGAGGGTGAGGCCTTTTTCTATTTCGTCGGCGGCTAGTTCGAGCTGGTTTTGGTATTGGTAGACGCGGGCTCGGTGGTTGTAGATCATGGCCGCGTTGGCGGGGTTCATGCGGAGGGAGGCGTTGAACTGGTCGAGGGCTTCTTCGTACATGCCGTCGATGCGGAGGGTGATGCCGGCGACCATGCGGACGTTCCAGTCGTTGCCGGCGGTTTGCAGGAGATTCTCGATGCCGTGGCGGGCGGACTCTTTTTCTCCGCGGGAGAGAAGCATGTAGACACGGTAGAGATTGGCTTCGACGGAGCCGGGGTCTAGGGCGAGGGCTTTGTCGAAGGCGCGGCGGGCTTCGAGCACGTGCATCTGGCCGCCGAGGCCGTGGCGCGCGTACTGGAGGTGGGTGATGCCGAGGCCGGACCAGCCGGGGGCGTAGTTCTCGTCCTGAGAGACGACGGAGGCGAAGAGCTCGCGGGCACGGTCAAGGTCTTCGCGGCTGCCGGTGCGGGTCATGAAGGCGGAGAGGACGGCTCGGGCTTGGAGGTACTCCTCGGATAGGGCCTGGTTCAGAGAGGGGGTGAGTGAGGAGCCGCGATGATTTTCGCTGGGGGGCTGGAGGTCGCCGAAGCCTTGCAGGGTGCTGAAGACTTCATTGCAGATCTCGGACTGGACGGAGACGAGGTCGAAGGAGGCTACGTTGATGGAGCCGCCGGCGCGGACGCTTTGGCCGGGGACGTCGAGGAGCTGCCAGTTGAGATCGAAGCCCTGGTCGGAGCGGAGGAAGTTGCCGGCGAGGACGAAGTTGACGAGGAGTTTTTTGCCGACGCTCAGGGGGTCGAGTTGCTGGGTGGGGATGGTCATCAATGAGGACGACGGGCGGACGACGAGGGTGGACATGCGGGTGAGGCGGGTGGCGATGGCATCTGCGAGGGCATAGCCGTAGAGCGGGGCGACGTCGGCGGGGCCGAAGTTGACGAAGGGGAGGACGACGATGCTGTTTTGATTGCGGGCGGCGTTGGTACCGGACTCGCGGAAGCGCTCGGCGAGCATGGAGAGGATACCGGTGGTGCGTTTTTCTTCTGCGGGGGTGTCTAGCGGGAGGCGGCCCTGGGAGGGGCGGAGGGAGACGTTGTCGGCGGGGAGGAGGACGGAGTCGAGTTGCATGGACCGCATGATGGTCTTGAGGGCTTCGCGCACGTCGGCTGCGGAAGAGAAGCGGGCGGAGGGTTGCTTTTCGAGGCAGCGTAGGATGACGGACTCGAGTTCGACGGGGAGGGTGGGGGATATTTCGCGGATGGAGGGCGGGTCGGCGTACTGGATAGCGCGGATGGATTGGAACTCGGGCGCGTCGGGGCGATGGAAGGGGTGGCGGCCGGTCGAGAGCTCGTAGAGGATGAGGCCGAGGGCGAAGATGTCGGACTGGACGCTGGACTGGCCGGTGACGAACTGCTCGGGCGCCATGTAGGCAATGGTGCCGCCGCGTGCGGTGTAGGTGGGGCCGGGGACTGCCTGAGGAGAGCCGACTTTGCGCTTGTTGACGGGGCCGCCGGGGTCGAACTCGGCCTGGTCGGGACGGAGGCGGCGGGCGAGGCCGAAGTCGAGGATCTTGATGAGGCCGCCGTCGGTGAGCATGACGTTGGCGGGTTTTAGGTCGCGGTGGAAGATGCCGAGGTTGTGGGCGGCGGAGAGACCGTCCGAGGTCTGGATGCCGGCGGAGAGGACTAGTTGGAGGCTGGCCGGCCCTTCGGCGATGAGCTTGTCGAGGCTCTTGCCGGGGATGTACTGCATGACGATGTAGGCTTCTTCGCCGTTGCCGTCGTCTTCGGGGGCGATGCCTACGTCGTAGATGGCGCAGACGTTGGGGTGGTCGATGGCGGAGGCTAGGCGGGCTTCGCGGAGTTGGGTGGCGCGCATCTGCTCGGTGGTGAGGTTGCCGCGCTTGAGGAGTTTGAGGACGACGGGGCGCTGGAGGAGGGTGTCGTTGGCAAGGTAGACGACGCCGCTGCCGCCGGCGCCGATCTTGCGGACGAACTCGTATTGCTTGATCTCGCGTCGCTTCATGACTTCATTATTGCAAGTGTGGGGGTGTGGATGATGAAGGGGCCAGAGAGTATGCGTTGTCTAGAGAGCATGAGGTGTTTAAGGATGCCGCGATAGCGGCACCACTCTGTCTGAGGGGACGGAGGTCTTGTGGCTTGTTCCTGAAGCTGAGGGAGGACAAAAAACGGTTCGCGCGTAGCGCGAATGACCCACCCTTTACGATGAGACTGTAAAGGATGGGCCTCCCCGATGTCAGGTTGTTTGTCGGGTTGTTCGGTCGGACACTGGCTGAAGTACGTTTAGGCGGACATACGGCGACGAACGAGGCCGGCGATGCCGAGGATGCCGGTGCCGAAGAGGGACAGGGTTCCGGGCTCGGGGACTGCCGGTGGATCAGGCAGACCGACGAGGCCCTGCTTGTAGATCGTCTCGAAGTCCTTTCCGTGGTCTTCCGTGGTGCTTGGAGGGGTGATCCAATCGAGTTTGCTGATCAGCGAAGATGAGACCGAGGCGTTGCTGAGCGCGAGGAGGTCGGCTGCTTCGTCGGCGGCGACCGTGCCACCGGTGAGCAGAGTGAATTGGTTGCCGTATTCGGTCTCCCAGATGGCAGCCTGGAGGCCTGCAGCCTGGGTGCCGTTGGTTACGGTGGTGTTGAGAATCAGCCAGGCAATTTTAGCCGCGTTGTTGACGGGGCTTCCGTTGACCGAACCGTTGGTGGTGAAGACGGTGTTGTTGTAGAACGAGTCGTCGCTGATGTCGTGATAGAGATCGACGCAGTAGACTGCGCTGAAGTCAACTGTTTTGCCGCCGATGACGGCAGACGAGGGGGTAAAGTTTCCGCCGGAGGAATGCAGGTTGTCTCCGTCGAAGATGAAGTGCAGGGATTGGCCCGAGCTTCCGAGCGAGAGAGAGTCGGCATGAGCCGACAGCCCGCTTAAGGTAAGTGTTGCTACTGCTCCAAGCAGAGAGAGTTTCGATAAACGCATCAGTTCTCCTATAGGTGACGCTAGTCGTTAATGGTGCTGTACCTTCGCTTTAATGCAAGTGTGGGGCCAATCGCATTTAGGGGATGTTGTCTCGATTTGGAACTTTTTGGGACACTGCGGAGCTTGCCTGCGGGGTTCTTCGCGGCTGAAGGGAAAAAGTTTGCTTAGGGAGAGTAAGGCTTTTCTCCTCGTGGGAGAGGAGGGAGATTCGCGAATGCCGCTTTCAGGACGAACGAACAGGCAACGGCAATGGCAACCGCAGATCCTTCGACTGCGATGTTCGCAGGTGCGCGAACATCTTCGCTCAGGATGACACTTCAGGGGTGGGAAGAGAGAACAGACAACGGCAAACCTAGATCCCTGCGGGATTGCCAAACAAAGGCAGGCAAGGAAGATGCGCGAGGCGCTGCCTATCTAGCAAGCCTTCGCTAATTTAATGGCGCGGGGCTCCGCCTTCGCGCTCCCAGGGGCGCGGGGTGACCGGGTCGTCCTGCCACTTTTGGCGGCGGCCTACGAGGAACATGATGAGGCCGAAGACGAACATGATGGCTCCCCAGGTGAGATTGAGGTTGATGCCCATGGATTTTTCGTAGATGTCTGCGGCGTTGCGGGTGAAGAGGCCGTAGAGGCTCATGAGGCCGCCGATGAGCAGGAAGATGAGGCCTAGGGGGATGCGGATGTCGAGTCCCATGGTGCTCCTTGAGGTTGGTACGTTAGACCGGGAAAGCAAGAACAAGCAACGGCCTAGGGCTAAGGCCCCAATTTCTTTCGGTTTTTTTTCGTGGGGCTGAAGCCCCACGCTCAATCCCGAAAAGCAACAAAAACGAAGAACAACGACAAAAACAAAGACAAATGCGAGGGTTCTTCGCTTCGCTCAGAATGACAACTTAATAACTAAGACACCTTAGAGACAAAAATTCGAGACAAGAATTCTTAGTTGTTAGGCGAAGACTAGGTTGAGGACGATGAGGATGGCTAGGACAGTGATGGCGAGGGTTGCGGGCTTCTGGTACCAGCTCAGGTGGCCTTCGACGGGTTTGGGGGTGAGGGAGTAAACGAGGCCTACGAGTTCGGGCTCGGGACGGGGCGTAGTGACAAGGCTGACGGCGATGGTGACGATGAGGTTGACGGTGAAGGCGAAGATGGCGGTCCAGAAGTTCTGGGCCATGTCGCTGGGGTAGCGATGGACGACGGCGATCCAGCCGCCGTGGATGCCGGGGATGGCGTCGGCGGGGAGGGTGAGGCCGTGATGGATGAGGGCGGCGAGCGTGCCGGAGAGGAGGCCGGTGAAGGCGGCGTGGCCGGTTGTTCGCTTCCAGAACATGCCGAGGAGGAAGGTGGCGAAGAGCGGAGCGTTGACGATGGAGAAGACGAGTTGGAGGGCGTCCATGATGTTGTTGAAGTTGGTGACGAGGTAGGCGGCGCCGATGGAGAGGGCTACGCCTCCTATGGTGGCCATGCGGCCCATCCATAGATAGTGGGCGTCAGTTCCCTTCTTGTTGATGTAGGCCTGATAGATGTCGTAGGTCCAGACGGTGTTGAAGGCGGTAACGTTACCGGCCATGCCGGACATGAAGCTGGCGAGCAGGGCGGTCAGGCCGAGGCCCAGGATTCCTGTGGGGAAGAAGTGGAGGAGCATGACGGGGATGGCGAGGTCGTAGTTATAGACGGGCGTGCCATCGGCGTTCATGACGGCTTTGCCGCTGACGGGGTCGGTTTTGACCGGGATGATGCCGTGGGGGTGGGATTCGTCGAGCGGGAGCGGAGCATTGTTAGGTGCGGTAGCGGAGTACGCGGCATTGGGAGTTGGAGTGGAGGATGCCGAGGTCGTCGCCATGTGCGAGGTAACGCTGACGGCGATGAGGCCGGGCATGATGACAAGGAAGGGGAAGAACATTTTGGGGATGGCGGCGATAAGGGGGACTTTGCGGGCGGAGACTTCGGAGTCGGCGGCCATGGCGCGCTGGATGACGAGGAAGTCGGTGCACCAGTAGCCGAAGGAGAGGACGAAACCGAGGCCCATGACGAGGCCGACCCATTCGACGCCGAGGGTGTTGGTGTTCGCGTGGGCCATGCCATGCCAGGAGTGGGTCATGGTGGGTGGGAGGGTGTGCTTGATTCCCTGCCAGCCGCCTACGTTGCGCAGGCCGATCCAGACGAGGGGAGCGAACCCGGCCACGATGAGGAAGAATTGGA
>JGI12053J15887_10001711_pt1 | contig 10398 bp, 12 predicted proteins | sample MedBloCAOM1_O3_FD_15887 | JGI IMG/M metagenome (IMG submission 15887) | reverse complement strand
ATCTTCACCCCGTCGCTGATTCGGCGCATTTCGATCTGGCTGACCGGTGTTCCCTTGCCGGGGTGGATGTTCTCGGCGGTCAGAACCACGTAAAGCTTGCCGTCCTGTTCGATGACATTGCCCTTGCGAATAGAGCTGGCGATGACTTTCAAGGCTGTTTTTCCTGATATTCTGGCCCCGGCCCGATCCGGACAAGGGCGTCCCGGGGCATCTTGAGGCGGTTTCGGGCTGCAACATACTGATTTTGCCGATCTATGCCAGCGTTTTACGGGCTCAAGAGGCGGCGCACCGATGGCCGAAAACGATCGGTTTTCGCCACGGTGGACGCCCGCGCGGCACACCGTCAATTTGATTGAGGGGGAGGATTCTTGATAGCCTTTTCGTTGTTCTCGGCGAAGTCGGGAGGCACCGAAAATGCCCCCGTCTTTAGGTCATAGACACAGCGCCAGCCTTCGATCCATGGAGCCGGTTTTTCGCCCTGGGTGTCGAATGAAAGGCTGATCACGATGTAGCGGCTGTCGGGCCAATGCTGGTCCATCCAGGCGTAGTTTTCTTCCATGCCCTTGACCAGTCCCACAAAGGCGTGGCCGAGCGCATAGGGATCCCCGAGGTCCCGATGCATCCCCTCTGATGCCGGCGTACCGAAGAAATAATCCCAGGCCAGATCGCCAAGCGGCTTGGTCGTCGCGGGTGAGAATTGATAGCCCTTCCTTCGATACAAAAAGAGCGTTTGATAACCCGCGCCCAGCTTCTGCATTCGCACCAGCCACCGGCTGTCCGGGCTAAATCGAAATCCGGCCGCATAACCCGCGAGATCGTCGCCCTCGCCAGGGTTCAGAAGAAAGGGATGCCGATGATCGCTGTCGAAGCTCCAGAACTGGTAGAGGACACCTTGATCTTTCAGCTCTTTGGAATACTGCTCCACCCGCAATGTCTGGTCGGGGGATGTAAAGGTGTCTTCGGCGTTCAGTTTGAAACTGGCGCGGGGGCCGGCAGCATTCGCCGTCGTCGCCGTGGTGACGCAAAGCCATAGCAGAGTCCATGCGGCGCGGAATCTGTGGTCGAACATCGCTGATTTCCAATTTCATGGTTAGTCACCGGGCTGGGGCCAATGGTTCAGATCGACACGTCAGCTAGACTTCCGTCGCCGTGGTGGTCTGCCGCGCGGCACGCCGATATCAGGCCATTTTTAGTCGCGCGCGGCGCCATCACCAAGGCTGTCAGAGCGTGGTTCGACGAGCAGGGTTTTGCCGAGGTCGAAACCGGAATTTTGCAGGTTTCACCCGGCAATGAGACCCATCTGCACGCGCCACGCACCGAACTGACCGGCGGCGGCGGCGGCGCGCGCGCGACGCGTTATCTGCGGACCTCGCCGGAATTCGCCTGCAAGAAATTGCTGGCCGCGGGCGAGCCGAAGATTTTCGAGTTTGCGCGGGTGTTCCGCGACCGCGAGCGCGGCGACCTGCATTTGCCCGAATTCACCATGCTGGAATGGTACCGCGCCGATGCGGGGTATGACGCCGTCATGGCCGACAGTATCGTCATCATTGCGCACGCCGCACAGGCGACCGGCATCGGTCAGTTTTCGTTTCGCGGCAGGATTGCCGATCCGTTCGCCGAACCGGAGCTGCTAACGGTGGCGGCGGCGTTCGAGCGCTTGGCCGGTATCGACCTGCTGGCGACCGTCGCGAACGGCGAGGGCGATCGCGGCGCCTTGGCCGCAGCGGCGAAGGCGAAGGTGCGGATTAGGGATGACGACACCTGGTCGGATATTTTCAGCAAGGTGCTGGTCGAGCATGTCGAACCGAAACTGGGGCAGGGGCGTTTGACCGTATTGTTCGAATATCCCGTGCCGGAAGCGGCGCTGGCGCGCGCAAAACCGTCCGATCCGCGCGTCGCCGAACGGTTTGAAATCTATGCCTGCGGAGTCGAACTGGCGAATGGATTTGGCGAATTGACCGACGCCAGCGAGCAGCGCCGGCGTTTCACGCAGGCGATGGACGAAAAGCAGCGGCGCTACGGCGAGCGTTATCCGCTCGACGAGGATTTTCTGGAAGCGGTGGCGCAAATGCCGGAAGCGAGCGGCGTCGCGCTCGGCTTCGACCGGCTGGTGATGCTGGCGAGCGGCGCGCTCAGGGTCGATCAGGTAGTATGGACGCCGCCGGCAGGTGAGATATGAGCAGGATCAATTTCACGCCAGCCGCGACGTTGCGTGAGCCCACGGAACTGGTCGCCCAGGGCCTTGTGCCGGTCGGAGATCTTCCCGATCTGGAAAAGGTCGCGGCACGCTATGCGGTGGCGGTGACGCCTGAGATGGCCGCGCTGATCGACCCCGACGATCCCGACGATCCGATCGCGCGACAATTTATTCCGAGCGCCGGGGAATTGCTGATGCAGCCCGGCGAGAATGCCGATCCGATCGGCGACCACGCCCATTCGCCGGTCGCAGGCATCGTGCATCGCTATCCCGACCGGGTGCTGTTCAAGCTGGTCCATGTCTGCGCGGTGTATTGCCGGTTCTGTTTTCGCCGCGAAATGGTCGGGCCGGGCAAGGCGACCGCGCTCTCGCAAGGCGCGTATGACAATGCGATTGCCTATATCCGCGCGCATTCCGAAGTATGGGAAGTCATCCTGACCGGCGGCGATCCCTTGATGCTGTCGTCGCGGCGGCTCGCCGAAATCATGGCGGATCTGGCCGCCATCGACCACGTCAAAATCATTCGCATTCACACCAGGGTGCCGGTCGCCGAGCCCTCCCGCATCAGCGAAGCGATGATTGCAGCCCTGAAGGTCGAGGGCGCGACGACCTGGGTCGCGCTGCATGCCAACCATCCCAGAGAATTGACCGCAAAAGCCCGCGCCGCCTGCGCCGGCATGATCGATGCCGGCATTCCCCTGGTCAGCCAGTCGGTGTTGCTGCGCGGCGTCAATGACAATGCCGCAACCTTGGAAGCGCTGATGCGCGCCTTCGTCGAATGCCGCATAAAACCCTACTATCTGCATCACGGCGATCTCGCGCCGGGCACGGCGCATCTGCGCACCACGCTGGAACACGGGCAGGAACTGATGCGAAGCTTAAGGGGGCGGGTATCCGGCCTGTGCCAGCCGGAATATGTGCTCGATATTCCCGGCGGCCACGGCAAGGCGCCGGTCGGCCCCGGCTATTTGTCGCAGGCAAATTCATTGTCTTCTGAAGGTGAACCTCAGCAAGAAACGCGCTATCGTATCCTCGATTATTGCGGTGACGTTCATCTCTATCCGCCCGTACCGTGATCGACCGATGACAGAAGGAGAGCCGGAGCCGCCGGAGGATCAAGGCAACCGCAATGTCGAGAATGCGGTGATGCTCGGTTTCTTTGCGGTACTGGTGGCGGCAGGAGTATGGTTGCTCGGCACCATGGCCGATATACGGAAGGTTCAGGACTGCGCGGCCCAGGGGCGCCGCAATTGCGCAACGATCGAGGTTCCCGAGCGGGCGCGATAGGTGCATTCTTCAAAGCAAGGAGAATCAGGATGCGAAAACTGATCACGACCCTGGCGCTGCTGACCTTTATCGGCGGCCTGCCAGCCATCGCTCAGACCGGTACGGGCGGATCGCCCACCGCCGCTAAAAATCCGCCGATGGTTCGCGAAGCCCCGATCGGCCACCGCCAGCCGCGCGCCGACCAGGTGCCGTCGGAGAAGAACCTGAGCGATCCGAACAATCCGGTGAACAAGGAAGACGCCGCCCTCGACCGCAAGATCAAGAGCATCTGCCGCGGTTGCTAGACCGCGCCGGGACCGTCAGGGCGCGATACGACGCGCCCCGCTCACGATCAATCGGCTCAACTGCTCTGGGCCGACCGTTCCCGGAATTTGCGGCGCTGCACATCCCGTCGCGCCGCGACGGCGCCGGCCAGCAGGTGCAGTGCCGGTAGGGTCGTCTGCCAGTCAATGCAGCCGTCGGTAATGCTCTGCCCATAGGTCAACGCCGTGCCCGGCAACACATCCTGGCGGCCCGCGACCAGATTGCTCTCGATCATGACGCCGACGATGCGAGCCTCGCCGTCGGATAGCTGGCGAGCGATATCGGCAATGACCAGCGGCTGGTTCTCCGGCTTCTTGCCGCTGTTGGCGTGACTGGCATCGATCATCATCTGCGGATTAACGCCTGCGCGAGCGAGTTCGGCCGCGGCGGCAGCAATGCTTGCCGCGTCATAATTCGGCCTGCTGCCGCCACGCAGAATGATGTGGCAGTCCTCATTGCCTGAGGTCGTGGCGATCGCTGAACGCCCACCCTTGGTGACCGCCATGAAATGGTGGGGATGCGATGCCGACTGCACCGCCTCCGCGGCGATCCGCACATTGCCGTCGGTGCCGTTCTTGAAGCCGACCGGGCAGGAAAGTCCGGAGGCAAGTTCGCGATGAATTTGGCTTTCCGTGGTGCGCGCGCCGATCGCCGCCCACGCCACCAGATCGGCGATGTATTGCGGCGTCGTGAGGTCGAGAAACTCCGTCCCCGCCGGCAGACCAAGATTGTTCACGGCGGACAGCACGTTGCGGGCGAGACGCAGGCCCTTGTTGATGTCAAAGCTGCCATCGAGGTCCGGATCGTTGATCAGTCCCTTCCACCCCACCGTTGTGCGCGGTTTCTCGAAATAGACCCGCATCACGATCTCGATCCGGTCGCAAAGCCGCTCGCGTAAGGCAGCAAGGCGCGCGGCATATTCCACGGCTGCGACGGGATCGTGGACGGAGCAGGGCCCGACGACGACGAGAAGGCGATCGTCCGTTCCGTTGAGAATGGCGTGGATGGCGTTGCGCGCAGCCATCACGGCCCGCGTTGCGGTCAAGGTGCGCGGTATTTCGCGCATGACCTCTTGCGGCGTACTCAGTTCTTTTATTTCGTTGATGCGAAGATCGTCTGTGGTGCTCAACACGGCTGTGGCTCCTGTTTTCAAGGACCTGCCGGCCAAACAAAAAGCCGCCAGATCGGGCGGCGGCTGTTCGGACTTCTTGCTGCAATTCTTCAGATTGAGCGTGATCCTCCCACCGCCAGCGAGCTGTCGAAGCTAAAATACCAATAGTTGCTGGTGNCGATGGTGATCATGGCCGGTCTATAGCGCAGGCATTGCGTCCTGTCATCCCAAAATCGGCGGGAAGGGTATCCGGCCCGGCTCAGCCCTTGCGCGCGGCGAGCGCCACGCCGATCAGGGAAGCGCCGCCGAACAGCAGATTGATACCGACCAATAGCCCGATCGCCCATTCCGCCGAGCCCGGAAGTCCGGTGATGACCATGGCTGATATCAGGATGTCGAGCACGCCGGAGAACAGCATCCAACTCCAGCGCTCCGACAGTTCGCGGCGATGCTCCAGCGCGTACATGATGGTGGCGACGCCCTCGGCGAGGAAATAGGCGCCGACCACGATGGTCAGGGTCAGCGTGCCCTGCACCGGCTTCACCAGCAGGATGATGCCGGCGGCAACCGCCAGCACCGCCGAAATCAGCGACCACCAGAAGCCCGGCATCTGCCGGGCCCAGAACGTCAGCGCGAGGCCGGCGACGCCGGAGATCAGAAACATCCAGCCCAGGAAGATGGTGACGGCGAGGCTCGCCAGCGGCGGCAGGATCATGGCCGCGAGCCCCAAAATCACCAGCAGGATGCCTTCAAACAAAAAGGCCTTCCAATGCTCGCGGACCGCGGCGCTCATGTCGGATTGCAGCTTGCTGATGTCCTGGGGAAGGGTCATTGAAAAATCTCCCGATGCCGGCAACGCTGAGGGAAGAGCTGGTATGGAAAAACTAGTATGCCAGTGTAACGCGCGCCAGCACCGCGGGTTCAAATTTGTTGGTGGCGCCGTTTGAGCGGGATCAAGGACGGCAACGATTTGCCGTTTCCGTCAGCTTTGTCCGGAAGCGGACGAAAAGCCTTCCGGTGTCGTGCGGATCCGATTGCGGCCGAAAATATAGATCGCCGTGGTGGCCAACAGCAGCGCGATACCGATCAGGATCGAGACCAGGCCCAGGGGCACCAGGACCAGCGCTACGTTGCGTTCGGGATTGACCAGCCAATGGTGGATCGAGGCCACCACAAAGGCCAGGCCGGCAAATCCGGCGCCGCCGCCCACCACCAGCAACGCCCACATCCGCCGCAACTGGCTGAGCCGCTCGCGGGCGACGTCGGTATGCGGCGCGTGGTGCCGGCTGACCCTCCGCACCAGGCGCACCGCGAATGCGATCGAACTGAACCCGATCAGCACGCTCGCCGATCCCAGGATCATCTGGGTCGACGACGCAAGGTCCGGGTTTTTCTGCAGCATCAGCAGCGGGAAATCGAACCCCGCATGCAGCGCGATCGGCGCGAACAGAATCAGGATGAGGCTGGAGATCCGGGCCCAGTCGCGGTGATGCCGGTGCGCGCCAAGGGCGGTGCCGGACCGCCAGATCGCGAGATAGGCGCCGGCGATGATGCCGAGCGCGCCGTGGAACGGCACGGTCAGGACGCTGCGCAGCGCCGCCAGCGAGCGCCAGATCTCCGGATGTTGCACGAGATAAGCGAGGTTTTCGTAAGCCGCGAAACCGAGGCCGGCCGCCGCGCCATACACCACGGTGTCCATCGGGTCCGCGAACGCCCGGCGCCGCGATGAAGACGACACCACGACGATGACGAGGATCTTCACGATCTCCTCGGGGGCGGCGACCCCCAGGATCGAATGCAGTGCCTGGGAGATCCAGGGATGGTCCGATGCAACCGGGATCGACGCAAACGGCGCGCGTGCCATACCCAGCAGCGAAATGCTGCCGGCGCCGAGGAAAAATGCGGTCCAGACTTTGGCCGGCGGCCCCGGACGATCGCCCGCGGCGATCACCAGCCACAGGAACAGCAGCGCGGGTGCTACCGCGGCGGTGCCGATGACCGTGGGGAGGGATTCAAGCAGCAGCATCTGGACGGCAATTATGCCATTTTTTCGCGAATTCTACGGTCAAATCACAGCGTTGCGACCGCAAGCCGCGGATGAAGGTCGTTTCGCCCCAGGATCGCCGCTCAGCAACCCCTGCAGATGTTCTTCAGCCGGGCGTTCATCAGGGCGTCTTCGGCGCTGATCGTGTCGACATATTTCTCGGTATCGGTTTTGGCTGCCGGCGCTGAAACCGAGGCCAAAGGCCTTGCGACCGGCTTTGCTGCCGGTGCGGCCTTGTCGTAGCAGGCCAGCCGGGCACCGGCGTCGGCAATCGATTTGCAATCCGGGGTCTGGGCAATGGCAGTCGGGGCAAGGGCAATCTGGGACAGCGCGCAAATCGCAGCGAAGGCGGCAAACAATCTCATTGCAAGTCCTTGTCTTGGCCGGCGGAACCGGCCACGAAATGCTGGCTCCCGGGCGGGAAGCAATAATCGAATGAGGTCAACGTGGTTGCTAATCAGCAATATCGCGGTGCTTGGCAAGCTGTTTCAGCGTCCGCCAGCGCTTCGGATGGCCGAAAAGACGGGCCGGGTTACTCGCTTCGGCCGAATTCGCAGCCTGACTGGGCGTAAACCAGCCTGACCACGCCTAGATCGTCATAGGTGCGGGCCGGCTTGCAGAACGCTTCCCATTTCTTGTCGCGCTCCTGCTTGGCCCGCAAGTCCGCCGCCTCCTGGGCGAAGTCGCGCTCCTGATCGTCAATACCGACCGTGCGGCACGTTTTGCCGAAGAACCGGCTGTAGGTGCAGTGGGAGGTTATTTCCCACGCTTCAGCCGAACTCGAGGTGAGGGCAAGCATGGCGATCATGATGGCGATGAATTTCATGGCAGTGTCGTCCGGTTGGCCAATTTCAGCCCTGCCAAGACGATTACCGCCGCGCAAATAATGTCGCAACGGGTCCGCGGTGTTAATCCCTTGTTAATCTTTATGTGCGCGATCCGGGTTAAATCTGGAACCGGAACTTTGCGGCTTCAGTTTTTGGCCACGACACCACCGACAGCGGATTGAAGTGAATAGTTCACTCCTTGATGAGGTGCAGATACTGAGTGGTCGCTTTGGGACCACGAAGTCCTTTTGGAAGAAGGCGCCGTTGAGAAAGAAGCTTCCGGTCGCTGTCGGTCGCTGTTGGAACATTCTGATGAAGTTGTATTCCAGCCTTACCGACCAATCAGGCGCAAAGGCGTACTCGCCGCCGAAGCCCGCGACCACCCGCTGGCGGGGCTAGGCGACCTTCCGCTGGTCCTGGAGCTGAAGCTCGAGCTCTTCAATTATCTGGGCCAACCGCTCTCTCGTAAGGGGGTCTGTGGGCTCCAAGGCGAGCCTGCGAGCCTGCTCCAGCTTTCGTTCCAATACCCCGCGCCTCATGCGTGTCATCTCGGTGCTCCTAATTGCCCGAAGTTCTCTAAAATGTTCACCGGTCCGCTAACAATTCGTTAAGACGCGACGCGGGGTGCCCGGCGTCGCACATTTCCGGCGGCTTAGCGCGCGTGCACCCGGACGAGGAGAGGTAACTTCGCACAAGGGCAACCCATGGTTCAAGCGAGGGGCGCTGTTTAGGAGCGCCGTAGACGTGCTGCGGCGGGCTGGCATCCCATCCCGGCAGGCTTTTCGCTCGAAAACTCGATGCGCACGCATCAACGCGCTTTGCTGAGAATAGCGATACCGTTGATCGTTTCCGCCAATTGGTAATCGCTCAGCAGGCTGGAAACGTCGGGATGCGACTGCAGCCATGCGCTCCAATCGTCGGTCAGATTGTCCACTAGGATCACACTCGGCCGGATGCGATTGATGTCTTCGATCAGCATCGCACGTTCGCGCGCGGCATAGGCATCGAGCGCCGGATCGGCCTGCGGCCCGATCACGCCGTGTTGCCGCATGTATTTAAGATAGGCTTCGACCCACAGCCCCTGCTGCCGTAAGACCCAAGTGCCGTTCAGCGCGCGGACCAGCGGATGTCCGAGCCCCGGCTCTGCGGTGATCGCCAGAATTCTTGGATTTGGCCCAAGCCGGGCGACCGCGGCCTGTAGCGGCCGCGCATCGAATGCAACGTCGAACCACAGCATGGATCGCGCTAACAAAACCGCAAACAGGGCAATCGCGCCCGCGCGCAAGGCGCGATCAAGCGCGGTGCGGGGGGTGTTCGACACCAGCGCATGGCCGAGCGCGAGCAGCACCAACGCGATCATCGGATACGAATGATACGGCCACCCCCTCCGCTGCAAAAAAAATACAGCGGCGAACCCCAGCGATGTCACGAGCAACAGCAGGCACGCCGCATCGATCTTGTCATGCCGCTTCAGGACGATCGTCGCCAAGATCGCCGCACCCCAGATCGGCAAGGCTGGTTTTTCCAGAAGCGCCAGGAATGAGAGACCGACGGAAAGATAGATATCGCGGACCAAGGGCCCGACAATGGTGAAGAACTCCGGAAAGAACGCGATAACGCTTGTGGCGGAGAGCAAAGTGATCGCCGCAGCGATCAGGTTTTCCGGTGCAAAGACTGCTTTCCAAGATCGCGCGTAGATGGCGAGACAGCTGACTGCACAGAATATCCCGATTGCAAAATGCGGCTTGAATGAAACGGCAAGACCGGCGCCACAGCCCGCGATGACGGCCATCCAGCCCGACGGGGCATCCCCCTTCATGCGCACGGCATAGACGGCGAGCAGCGGCAACAGCTCTACGATGGCGATGTGCTCGCGCTGGCCGAATGCCTGCATGGGCACGATCGCAAGTACGGCAAATGCGAGAGGCGTCAGCCAGCTCTTTCCGCCTTCAAGAACCGATGAATTCTTCAGGATGCGCGCAACGATCGCAAGCGAGACGAATATGGCGGCGAACATCAGGCTGTCGGTCACGACTTCTGCCGGCAACCCCAGTGCGCGCGCGATAGCGATTCCCGGCATGTAGACTAGGACCGCCATCGGCGGATTGGTCTCAAACACATCGACATACAAACGCTGACCGTCGAGAACCCGCTCGCCGACGGTGAGCAGCCAGCTGACGTCGGTGTTCGCCGCCAGCACATGTCGCAGGACAATGGCCGCGGCGAACAGGATAGCGATCGAAATCCAGGGCAGCAGCGCGTGTGCGGCCACCGGGCCTACCTGCCGGTGCGTCAAGCGCGGCCCTGGCTCGATATGCATGGTCATGATGGCGTCCGGCGAACGTACTGCCAGTACGCTAGGAGACCAGCGTTAAAAAACCGCTTACTCGCTCCACATTTTTCGGCTGAAATTGCTGACAAACGGAAGACATAAACTGTCCGAAAGTTTCGTCGCCTTGCACTCGCCGGCGCCGACGATAAAATTTCGCATAACAATGGGTCCAGTTGGTTCAGGCGGCTTCTTGAATGTGCCGCTGCCAATATCCGGTGAAGTCTACCGACTTGCCCCGCTTCATCGCCAGCGAGGCCACGCGGCTCACCGCTCCTCGTCCGGATGCACCTGCTTGTA
>JGI12053J15887_10001710_pt1 | contig 10399 bp, 6 predicted proteins | sample MedBloCAOM1_O3_FD_15887 | JGI IMG/M metagenome (IMG submission 15887) | reverse complement strand
GGAGCGATGGTGCAACCACTAAGGCACCGCCAGACGAAAGGGGCGGCAACGGCTATGTTCTACCTAATGCCACCGCGCCACATCTCGACTCTACCAAAACCGGACCTCAAGCCGCGAATGATCGATGTCCGTTCTTCCCCTGGAAGCGGACATTCATCAGGGCGACGGTTAACCGGAAGTAGCCCCTACTCGATCACCTCGTAAGCNCGGGCGAGAAGCGCGGGCGGCTTACGATCAATTACGACGGAAACCCNGGCCAAGACGGTCGACCAGCTGGAAAAGCATTACAAGTGTCGCGGGTGCAATCCTGGTAAATGCCCCGACACTCGGAGGATGGTATTTGCTTCAAGGACNGGCAGTCGCGATATCGCNCACGACAGGTATTTATGCATTGCTGTTTAGCGGTTTGAGCCGCCGCGAAGGTGGGAGAGGCGAGATCGGCATCGCGCGCATTGAGTGCTCCCGTACTCAATGACAGAAGCACTGCGAAGAGTACGGGGACGACGGTAAGCGACCGCTTGCTATATTTCATGGCACAGCCCCTTTAGGTCGAAAAACACGGTGAGTCTGGAGTGACTGTCGCAGTTCGTCATTGAATTACGGCCTTTATTCATCCGCAACAGCTTCTGACAGTTTTTTTGCCTGCGTGCCCTCGTATCAACCGAAAATCCCTTTTGTTTCAAACCGAAGTGGGTCTGGAACAAGATCCCCGATGTGATCCGCGACGGGATCGCTTGAGCCAGGTCCGTTCATCCAACGATAACGGACATTGCGATGTTACTTCGGCATGTCCGTTAAGTGCCCCAAACGGACTCAGCCATCTTATGTTTCGCCCGCTCTTATGCGCCGCTTGCCGACCGCGGCCGGGAAGGCTGCGGCGTTGGTCGCGGCCTGACGCGATGATATGATGCCCATGCGTGGGCATAGACCGCAGCAGATGCGCGCGGTCTCCCAAGCCGGCAACCGTGTTTCCTGGGGAGACGGTGTGATGACCAAACCGGAATTTATTTCCGCCGAGCTGGGGACACGGGTTACGGCACACGCACTGCATATTGGAGACCGGATCAGTACGATGGGCTTCGAGGGCGAAGCGCTTTCGGCGGTTCCGCTCGCGATCCGGGTTGGCAAGACTGGCGTCGCCGTCCTGTTTCGCTACGGCGTCGCGGTACTGATCGGCCTTTCACTGCAAGACGAAAGCGGCTTCCTGGGAACGCTGTCGCCCCGGATCGGTGGGAAGCTCGAGCGCTTTGAGGAAGAAACCGCGATCGTTGCGGTCACCAGTGAGACCGAGGATCAAGTTCAGGCGGGAGGACCGGTTCAGTTGCGGGACATGTCCCTGGAGAGGCTTCTTGTCATTGCGGACGTCCTGGCAAAGAGCGTCGTGCTCGCCCATGACGAACGCGAAGTGGCCAAGGTGTTCGAGATCATCGAGCCATTTACAAAAGAGCTGGCGGATCACGGACGAACTCGGCGGAGCCGAAAAGGGATGTTGAAATTGCTCGGAAAGGCCTTGCTGGTCCAGCACAGAGTGTCGGGCCGTGTTGCAGTAGCTGAAAAGCCCGACGCTTTGTGGGACCGTCCAGATCTGGAGCGGCTCTATGCACGGCTCGAAGACGAATACGAACTTAAAGAGCGCGTTGACGCGCTCAACCGGAAGCTCGCCGTGGTGGCCGAAACGGCCAACACTCTCGCTGACATCATCGATACGCGCCGATCGCTGCGCCTGGAACTCATAGTCGTAGTACTGATCGCGTTCGAGATCGTCATCACATTCTATCAAATCTACGCTGCCAGGGGCCACTGACGCTGGAATGATGCATGACCCATGTCCGCTTCGATCGAGCGCGTCGCGCAGTCCACCGATTTTCGCGATCCGGAGCGGATGCGCCGCGCCTTCGGCCAGCCGCCGCAATCATTGCGCCGCGCCGCGCGGGCGGGGTAGGCCAGCACCGGTTGCCCGGACAAACAAAACAGACAATCATCGGTTTCAGCCGGCTTGCAAGATAGACGAACTCCGTCACACCATCAGATCGTGCGGCACATGGGTGACGACCGCGCCCGTCGTATGGTCCGGAACCAAACTGAAATTTTCAGCCGAGTGTTGCCCCGACGGTTGCGCTGGCTCTGAAATCGCCGGCGGTGCGTCGGTTCCTGCAGCGTCTTCGTGATGGCTGATCGACGCCGGGGCAAAATTCACATCTGCGAGGTCGTTCGCGCCCGAACCGTTGTGACCGAAAATCTCGTCCTTGAAGTGGAGTGAGTCTCCGTACGATGATCTGAAATCATTGGGCTCTGCGTCATTGGTGCCGTGGATTGTGACCGTCACCACCTTTGCAGTGCCGTCTACGGTAGTCACCTTGAAGGTGTCGGTCAGGGTGTCGCAGGCATTGAGCGCCTGCACNGCGCAGTTGGCGTTGTCGAGCGTGTAGGTCCACACGCCATCCGCCGTCATCGTGAAGGTGCCGTAACCAGCATCGCTCNCCGTTGGCGGACAGACCGCCGTGAAGGTGTTGGGCGCATTGTCGACGTCGGTGTCGGTGAGTGTGCCGGTCGCCGTCGGCGTGCCGGGCGTATCACAGCCAGCCTCGATCACTGAGCCGGTCGTGGTGCCGGAAATGAAGGCCGCGTCGTTGCTGCCGTGGATGGCGATGGTCACCACCTGTGCGGTGCCGTCTATGGTAGTCACCTTGAAGGTGTCGGTCAGGGTGTCGCAGACATTGAGCGCCTGCACCGCGCAGTTGGCGTTGTCGAGCGTGTAGGTCCACACGCCATCTGCCGTCATCGTGAAGGTGCCGTAGCCAGCATCGCTTGTCGTTGGCGGGCAGACCGTCGTGAAGGTGTTGTGCGCGTTGTCGACGTCGGTGTCGGTGAGCGCGCCGGTCGCGGTCGGCGTGCCGGGCCCACAACCAGCTTCGATCACCGAGCCGGTCGTAGTGCCGGAAATGACGGCCGCGTCGTTGGTGCCGTGGATGGCGATCGTCACCACCTGTGCGGTGCCATCGATGGTAGTCACCTTGAAGGTGTCGGTCAGGGTGTCGCAGGCATTGAGCGCCTGCACCACGCAGTTGTCGTTGTCGAGCGTGTAGGCCCACGCGCCAGCCGCCGTCATCGTGAAGGTGCCGTAGCCGGCGTCGCTCGCCGTCGTGCAGCTAACCGCCGTGAAAGTGTTGGGCATATTGTCGACGTCAGTGTCGGTGAGCGTGCCGGTCGCGGTCGGTGTGCCGGGCGCAGCACAGCTGGCCTCGATCACTGAGCCGGCCGTGGTGCCGAAAATGATGGCCGCGTCGTTGCTGCCGTGGATGGTGATCGCCACCACCTGTGCGGTACCGTCTATGGTGGTCACCGTGAAGGTGTCGGTCAGGGTGTCGCAGACATTGAGCGCCCGCACCACGCTGTTGGCGTCGTTGAGCGTGTAGGCCCACACGCCGGCCGCCGTCATCATGAAGGTGCCGTAGCCGCCCGCGCTCGCCGTCGGCGAACTCACCACTGTGAAAGTGTTGGGCGTATTGTCGACGTCAGTGTCGGTGAGCATGCCGGTCACAGTCGGCCTATCGGGGCGACCACAGCTAGCCTCGATCACTGAACCGGTCGTGGTGCCCGAAATGATGGCGGCGTCGTTGGTGCCTTGGATGGTGATCGTCACCAGCTGGGCGGTGCCGTCTACGGTGGTTGCCGTGAAGGTGTCGGTCAGCGTGTGGCCGACGTTAAGCGCCTGCACCGCGCTGTTGGCGTTGTCGACCGTGTAGGTCCACACGCCAGCCGCCGTCATCGTGAAGGCACCGTAACCAGCATTGCCCGGCATCGGCGAGCCCACCGCCGTGAAAGTGTTCGGCGTATTGTCGACATCAGTGTCGGTGAGCGTGCCAGTCGCGATCGGCGTACCGGGGGTAGCACAGTCAGCCTCGATCACTAAGCCGGTCGTGGTGCCGGAAATGACGGCCGCGTCGTTGGTGCCGTGGATAGTGATCATCACCACTTGTGGGGTGCCGTCTTCGGTATTCACCGTGAAGCTGTCGGTCAGCGTGTCGCCGACATTGAGCGCCTGCACCGCGCTGTTGGCTTCGTTGAGCGTGTAGGTCCACGCGCCGGCCGCCGTCATTGTGAAGGTGCCATAGCCTCCCGCGCTCGCCTTTGGCGAGCTAACCGCGGTGAAGGTATTGGGCGTGTTGTCGACGTCAGCGTCGGTAAGCGTGCCGGTCGCCGCCAGCGTGCCGAGCGAAGCACCGCCAGTCACGCTCGGTGTACCGGACGGAGCATTGCCAGCCTCGATCACCGAGCCGGTCGCGGTTCCGGAAATGATGGCCGCGTCGTTTACGCCGTTAATGTTGATCGTGAAGGTCTGATTGGCTGAGAGCGTGCCGTCCGACACCGTGATAACGAAGCTGTCGGTCGTGGGCGCCGTCAGGGCATTGATCGCGCCGCTGTCCGGGACGAAGGTGTAGGCGCCCGAGGTGCTGTTGACGTAAAGCGTGCCATGCGGGCCGGTGTTCGATACATCATATGTCACCCCACCCAGCACCGTGCTGCCCGCGGTACCCCCGCTGATGCCGAAGGTCAGTGGGGCGCCATTGGCACTGCTGGCAGAGAAAGATCCGCTTGTCGCGGTGAANGTGTCAAACACCACCGTATCTGTTTCGATCGGCCCCGCNGCCACGGTCAACGTCGGCGGCGAAGGCGGCGGCGAAGGTGGCGGACGTACGAGAAAGATCTCGGGAACTACGATGCCNNTCGACGGTAGCGGTGGGAGCGAATTTTGCTCTGGGGCGTCGTCAGTCTGAATAAAATTNATGGGTTCCGGCGCTGGCAGCGGATCGAAGAGGGGAAGGGAGCTGGATCCGGTGTGCCCCAGTTCTTTAGCGAAGTTGGCGAGCACGTCCTGTTGGGCCGCGTGTAACTCCTCCATTCGCGTCGCAGTATTCGCGACCCGCTGCACGCTGACCGAGGACCCTATTTTGCTCAGGACGATCGTCTCTCCAGGATCCTCGACAATGATGTGTCGCGGGATCGCCTCCTTGGTCACGAGCTCGAATGCGCCGTGTGCGAGGTCTTTGTATGCGATGCTGTCGCCATCCAGGAATGTGGCGTTCGGATCCGCGGCCTGGACCTCCTTCATAAGTGAGAAGGTCAGTGCTGTGAGCGTCAGCACGCCGAACCCGCCGGCATGGGCCCGGCCGCGAATGCTTCCAACAGGCGTGTCGATCATGAGCGAGCCGGTCTTTGCCACTTGGCCGGCAATGAAAGCGAAGGTCCCTCTGGTCACCGCGAACAGGGCCGAATGCGGGGTGCCGCTGGCATCGCAGACGAATTCGCTCAGCACCACGCGCGTGCCTCCGGACGTGTTGAACACGGTGCCGTCGATGAAGCGAATTCCGATCCGCCCGTCGGCTGCCGTCTCGATCACGTCACCCTGGCAAACCGGATCGCCAACCATGACTTGAACGGCAATGCCACTCGCACGCCTGAGGCTGCCGCCCCCGATTGCTGTCTGAACATTGCCGATGACTTGGGGAAGCAGGGCCACAGCGGCCTTACACTCGTCCCCGGACTCGACGTGGGCCCCAACGAACATTGTTCGACCTCGCTGCTGAGTAATTCAGGCCCAGCGTGGTACCGCGGTTCTTTGTACTATGCCCACGCCATGAAATTCCTTGGCGCTGGTAGCCCTCGGCTAGCCCGCCGAAAGGTGCTGATCCAAAGTAACCCAATCTATTCAGGAAGGCCGCCCCTTTTGGTGCCCAGCCTGCACCAGGTTCGGGGCTAAAAAGGGGTAGTCCTTTTGGATGACTAGTCTGGCATGACTAGTCTGACAATAATGCTGTCTTAGCCGACGGAAGAACCGTCGGGCGGCCAGACGAACAGGATCTTCTCAGGAAGGGGGGGTCATGTGCACTCATACGATTCCCGCATTGGTGACGAGTTTCGTTTTGGCGCTGGCCAGTTTTTTACCTGGCCCGGCTCAAGCGCAAAAGGCGGCTGCCGCACCCGCTGTTCTGGATATCGTTTCAAAACCCATCGGGAAAGTTGTAGCCGCTACGGGTTCGGTCGCAATTGAACATGCGAGTGCGGTGGTCGTTCAGGCAAATGTCTCCGGTCAAGCGGGTCAGACAAAGGTGGGTGATCTCGTCTATCTGGGCGATGTAGTCCAGACCGGGCTCGATGGGCGGGTTGGGATCAACTTTACTGATGGCTCCTCGTTCAATCTATCGAGCAACGCCCGCATGACTTTGAACGAGTTCGTGTACGACCCGAATGGGAAGTCCAATTCGACTCTGTTCAATCTGACCAAGGGAACATTCACATTCGTTGCCGGCAGTGTCGCGAAGACTGGCGATATGAAGGTCGACACCCCAGTCGCAACCCTGGGGATTCGAGGTACCACGCCGCGCGTCGAAATTTCGGACGATGGAACAGTCAAGTTTTCTACTCTTGTTGAAGAGGGCAAAAATAAACTCACGAGAAAGCCCGTAGCACCCCCAGCGCAGCAACCAGAACAAAAAACCAATTACAAGCCCAACATCTGTCGAGGGTGCTAGCATTAATCACTCGGGCGCGATTCGTTCCCGGTGCGTGCGGCTAATTCAGCGATCGCACACTCCCAAATTCCTAAAGTCGGAAGACCTGATATGGAATTTAGTGCAAGGGGGAGCATCATCGGCGGCGTGGCGGCCATGCTTATCTTGCTGTTGCTCGGGTCACCCGCGGCGGCGCAGAGTCCGAAGCCGAAGGGTAATTATCTCAGGAACATTGAGTTGTGCAACGGCTCGGATCCCACATCGGTTGCCCCTCGGATTGATGGTTGCACGGCGCTCATCGATTCAGGAGAGGGCACGACGACTGCCTTGGCTATTGCCTATAACAACCGTGGCAATGCCCATGCCGCAAAGGGGGACAATGACCGTGCCATCCAGGATTTCGATCAATCGATCAAGCTCGATCCAACTTACGCCAAGCCCTTCAACAACCGCGGCGTGGCTTACTTGAGAAAAGGCGAATACGACCTCGCGATCAAAGCTCTCGATGAGGCGATCAAGCTCAATCCCAATTACGGCGGAGCTTTCGCCAACCGTGCCGGAGCCTACCTGAAAACGAATGACTACGATCGCGCGGCGCGGGATTATGACGAGGCAATTCGTCTTCAGCCCAATCTGGAAGCCGCGTGGAACGGACGCTGTTGGACCCGAGCCATCCTCGGTTCGTTGCATGCGGCGCTGGAGGACTGCAATAGGGCGCTTCAGTCCGGGCCGAACGACGCCGCGACGTATGACTCGCGTGGACTGATCTACCTGAAGATGGGCCAACTCGGCGCGGCCATCGATGATTATAGTGCTGCGTTGCGATTCGATCCGAAGCTGGCGAGCGCGCTCTATGGGCGCGGGCTTGCCAGGCTGAAGAACGGCGACAAAGCCGGCAGCGATGCCGATATCTCGGCGGCAAAGACAATCCAGGCCAGGATCGGTGACGACTTCAGACGTTATGGCGTGCAGTAGAGACTAATCAACCGGGGGTCCGTCGAGGTGGCGCGGCAGCGCGTGCAATCCTCCAGCGAGGCGAACGAGCGCGTCGCGCATTCCCCCGGCTTTCGCGGTCCGGAGCGGATGCGCTGCGCCTTCACCCGCGCCTTCGGCCAGCCGCCGCAATCGTTGCGCCGCGCGGCGCGGGCGGGGTGAGGACAGGACCGGTTGCCCGGACAAACAAATTCGTTTGTCCAGTATCATGCTTGAGCCAGGTCGTTTTTGACAGCCTAGAATTTTTGTGAAATGCCGGCGTAGAAGCCGCGCCTTGGACCGTACTGCGGCGCGAACACACCGATGCCGGAGCCGTCCCTGATCTGGTAGATGGTGTCGAACAGGTTCACGACATCGAAGCGCAGCGTGGTCGGCTTGTTCGGTGCGACGATGTTGAACTCGTGCGATATCCCCAGATTGACCTGGGTGTACGATGGCAAGTGATCGGTATTTGCAAAGCCGGAACGAAGTCCACTGCCGTAGATCATCGATGCGCTGAACCGCGTGCCATTCCACAGGTAGGAAGCACCGGCCGACCCGCTCAAGGCCTGAGCATGGTCGGTGTAGATATAGTGGTTGGCGATATAGGCTAGTTCGTCCTGACCGAATAGAAACTGGTTCGATACGATGTTGGTAGCGACCTGCTTGGCCCAGGCGAGGTTCCCGTAGGCGCGGAAATTGCCGTTGGCGTAGGTCGCCTTGAGCTCAAGGCCCATATTCTCTCCGCTCGCATAATTGAAGCCGTCCAGCACATAGGCCGCCCCGGACTGGCCATCGTCGAGCAGGTCGGTTGCGAACGCTCGGAAGTAATGTTCGCTTTGGCGGACAAGTGCGCAGCTTACGCCCTAGTCTCGGTTTGACCCTGTTGGAACCAAAAACGGAACATGCGTAAAAAATCTCCGGCGCCTGTTGAAAGCACTCTTCCAGCGCCCGATCTGATTTCAGCGCGCGGCCAGCTTTTTGTACGCAGCAATGGCCTGCTTGAGGTCGTCATATTCATCGCAGGGAATGAGGCATAGATTTTGCAGCGCCGACAGGAGTTGCTCGGCCATGGCGGGCTCGCCAAGCACCAGATAGGCCTCGCCGAGATGCTCATGCGCGCTGCGATGGCGGGGATTCAACATCAGCGCCTGCCGATAGTGGCCAATAGCGGGCCCCAGCTGACGTAGCCGCCGATAGGCATAGCCGATGTAGTTCTGGATATCGGCATTAAGCGGGTCGCGCAGTGCGGCCAGCTCGAGCGCTGCGATTGCACCATTCCAGTCCTCCGCTCCAAGCGCCTTTTTGCCGGCCTTGAAATCGGGGTCGAGCTGCGCCCAGTCGGCATCCAATGCGACCGACGCCATGGTGGTGCAGATCGGCCAGTCTTCGAGCGCAATTGCTGTCTTGGCCCCGCGGTCGAGCCCGCCAGACAGCGGTGTAATCCCCGTTGGGCTTAGCGTGTAGGCGGCCACGCCGGCGACCAGCGCACCGAGCATTGTAGCCAATGCGATCGCGCGGATCATCGTTATCTCTCGGGTTGACGGCTGTCGGGCGCCGGGCCCGACAGCCGAGGAGTCATTTTCGTGCACCACCTATAGTATCGTCTCGGCGCGAGTATGCCTTGGCCTCGCGGATTTCCTGCCGCTCGGTATCCGCGTTCTGGGCCAGATCCACCAGCTTGCCGAAGTACTCAGATGCCTTCTGGCGGTCGCCTGCGCTGTCGGCAGCGCGGGCAGCTCCCCAGAACGCGCGGAAGCGGTTGGGGGTCTGCTTGAGCCCGACCTCGAACTCGGTCAGGGCAGCTGCGGGCTGCCCCATCTCAAGCAGCAATTCCGCCAGCAGTTCGCGGAACGGATAGAGGCGATTCTCCATCGCCACGTGCTTTAGGCTACCATCTTCGTTGTCGGCGGCCGTCCGAATGAGCTGCAGGGCCTGATCGGGCGCGCCTTCCTTCAGTGCCACCCATGCGGAAATGGCAAGCATTTGCTCATCGGTGCGGTCGGCCCAGTAGGATTGGTCGGCGCGCTGCAGAGTAGCGCGCAAAATCTTCATCGCTTCGATCTCTTCTTTAGCGCCTGCGAGATTGCCAGTGCGCGCCATGCCGAGACCGCGCGTGAAGCGGATCAGCGAATCCGCCATGGGATATTGGGTGGGAGTCATCGGCAGCGCGGCAGCGCCGGCCCAGTCCGCCCGTTCCAGGACATAGCGCGCCGGCATCGCGGCCTTGGCGGTGAAATTGGGGAAGTTGATCGGACGATCGCCGCGGTCGGCGGTGGCGAGCGACTTCTGGATCATCGCATCGGCTTTGGCATCCTGTGCGAGCTGCAGATGTGCATAGACCGTAAAATCTGACGCGTGATAGTAGTCGGGCTGGATCTCAAGCGCCGCTGCGTTCGAGGCGATGGATTCTTCCCAAAGNCCGACCATGGAGTANATGTGCGACGGCATGTGCCGCGCGTGCGGCACGGCNGGAGCGATGCCCGCATAGCGCCGCGCCGACGCTATTCCCTTGTCGGCAAGCGGCGCAAAGTCGTAGGCGTGAATGAGGTAGTGNGTCACGCCCGGATGCTGCGGGTTCTGCTCGAAGAGTTTCTCCAGAAGCGCCGCGGATTTGATCTGGTTGGCGTAGGTGAGGTCGCTTTTCGGCGCCGAGGCTTGCAGCGTCAGCGCATAATAGGCTTGTACCTCGTAGTCGTCGGGATAGCTTTGCGCCATCCGCGCCATCGCCGCATTGTAGGCCGCCAGTCGCGCATTTACAGCGACCTTGTCATGGTCGCGGAAATAGGCGCTCAGCGCCTCAATCCAGTCGCGCTCGCGCGGCGTCTTCGCCCCCGTAGCCCGCGCTTTTTCGAGCGCGTCCCAAGCTGCCTGCGAGTCGGCCCGCGTCGGCGTAGCTGCCAGGCTGTTGCCGA
>JGI12053J15887_10001708_pt1 | contig 10403 bp, 10 predicted proteins | sample MedBloCAOM1_O3_FD_15887 | JGI IMG/M metagenome (IMG submission 15887) | reverse complement strand
GGTTCATGGCGTCGAGATGCGCGGTGGCGTCCTCGTCGGACTGCCCGCCGGAGAGGAAGGCAATGCCGGGCACCGCCGCGGGAACGCATGCTTTCAGCAGCCGAATGGTTTTCTCCGCGACCTCCTCGACGGAGGCCTGCTTCGCACTCTTCTTGCCGGAGATGACCATGTTGGGTTTCAGGATCATGCCTTCCAGCGCGACGCGCTGAACCCGCAATTCCTGNAACGTCTTGTTGAGCACGCGCTGCGTCACTTCATANCAGCGGTCGATGTCNTGGTCGCCGTCCATCAGCACTTCCGGCTCGACGATCGGGACGATTTGCGCGGCCTGGCATAGTGCGGCGTAACGCGCCAGCGCGTGAGCATTGACGTGGATCGCGGTCATGGTCGGGACGTGCGGGCCGTCAGTGCCCGGGCCGTCAGTGCCCCGCCCGATATCGATTACCGCGCGCCATTTTGCGAACCGCGCGCCGCGATCGTAATATTTCTTCAGGCGCTCGGCGAGCTTGTCCAGCCCGGCGGTGATTAATTCACCCGGGCAGTTCGGCAAAGCCTGCGTGCCCTCGTCGACCTTGATGCCGGGGATCGCGCCGGATTGTTCGATCAGCTTCACCAGCGGCGTGCCGTCCTTGGCATTCTGCCAGATCGTCTCGTCATAAAGAATGACGCCAGAGATGCATTGGGTCATCGCCTCATGGGAGCGGAACAGCATTTCGCGATAGTCGCGGCGCGATTCCTCGGTTGATTCGACCTTGATGGCGTCGAAGCGTTTCTTGATGGTGCCCGAGGATTCGTCGGCGGCGAGTATTCCCTTGCCCGGTGCGACCATGGCGAGGGCGACTTTGTTGAGATCGGCGAGATTCATCGATGCTTCCTCCAGAGCAGCATGTCCTTGCAAGCGAAAGTAGACGGTTCTCGGGCGATTCCCAAGAAAACCTTCGCAGTCGCGGGGATCCTGGCGGCTCGCCCGGGAGGAACTGCCGGTCAGGCGACCTTGGGATCGAGCTCGCCCTTGACGTAACGCTTGGCCATTTCGGCGGTCGTCAGCACCTTCTTGATCTTGCTGGCCTGGCCCGCGGTATTGAATTCCTGCAGCCGCTGTTTGCACAGCTTGGCCATCGCTTCCATCGCGGGCTTGAGATATTTGCGCGGATCGAATTCGCTGGGATCCTCGCTCAGCACCTTGCGGATCTGGCCGGTCATCGCCATGCGGTTATCGGTGTCGATGTTGATCTTGCGGACGCCGTTCTTGATGCCGCGCTGGATCTCGGACACCGGCACGCCCCAGGTCGGCTTCATCTTGCCGCCATTGGCGTTGATGATGTCCTGCAGGTCCTGCGGCACCGAGGATGAGCCGTGCATCACCAGATGCATGTTCGGCAGCTTGCGGTGGATCTCCTCGATCACGTTCATGGCGAGGATATCGCCATCCGGCTTGCGGGTGAACTTGTAGGCGCCGTGCGAGGTTCCCATCGCAATCGCCAGCGCGTCGACCTTGGTCTCCTTGACGAACTTCACGGCTTCGTCGGGATTGGTCAGGAGCTGGTCGTGGGAGAGCTTGCCTTCGGCGCCGTGGCCGTCTTCCTTGTCGCCCATGCCGGTCTCGAGCGAGCCGAGCACCCCGAGTTCGCCCTCGACCGAAATGCCGCCGAGATGGGCCATGTCGGTGACGGTCTTGGTGACCCCGACATTATAATCCCAGTCGGCGGCGGTCTTGCCGTCGGCCTTCAGCGAGCCGTCCATCATGACCGAGGTGAAGCCGGCCTGGATCGCGGTCATGCAGGTGTCGGGCCCGTTGCCGTGGTCGAGGTGCACGCAGACCGGGATCTGCGGATAGATCTCGGTGACTGCATCCATCATGTGCTTCAGCATGATGTCGTTGGCGTAGGACCGCGCGCCGCGCGAGGCCTGGATGATGACAGGCGCATCGAGGCTGGAGGCGGCGTCCATGATGGCCAGCGCCTGCTCCATATTGTTGATGTTGAACGCCGGCACGCCATAATCGTGTTCCGCCGCGTGGTCGAGCAATTGACGCAACGTGATGCGAGCCATGTGTCGTGTTCTCCGCACTTGTGGTGACAGCAGCAGGCTGTCACCGTTTCTGAATCTAAAGCAGCCGGTTGTCAGGTAAATCCGAAGAAAACCGCAAGCGCGCGATTGACCGCAGACACGTCTTCCGGAGAAAGCCGCCCAATCAATTGACCGGCCCTGCCCCGCGGCACCGTGCTCGCCTTCTCAACCATTATCTGTGAAACTTTTTGGAGGCCGTTTTGTTCAGTCGGGTTGATAACCACACGGCATCTCTCAAGGCTCAGAACGTGACTGGTCAGTGGTAACACCGTGATCGAATGCAAATGCTCAAACGCATCCGACTGTATAATGACGGCAGGGCGCGGCTTGCCATAATCGCCCGGAAGAGAGACGGCGATGATGTCGCCTTGTTTCATACCCAGTCGCTGAAGTCGGCAGCCGCAAGCATCTGTTCCATGACGAGATGACTGTCAGCGTCGGCATTGATGATCGCAATGTCTCTGGCGATCTGCTCCTTGAATCCCGGCGCGTTCACATCCGGGACCCAGATCGTCACCGGCTTGAAGCCGGCCGCCTTCATCTTGTCCCGGTGCTTCTGAACGCGCTTTGCGCCGTCGGCCATGGCACATATCCTTGAATTGAAATGTTACATGTAACATAGGCCGGGAGCCGCCAGGCTTCAAGTTACGTCCCCTTGGCCCTCAAAACCTCGACACCGGGCAAGGGTTTGCCTTCCATCCATTCGAGAAACGCGCCGCCCGCGGTCGAAACATAGGAAAAATCGCCGGCGACCCCGGCCTGGTTCAGCGCCGCCACGGTGTCGCCGCCGCCGGCGACCGAGATCAGCTTCCCGGCTTTGGTCCTTGCGGCGGCGTGCTTGGCCGCCACCATGGTGCCGCGGTCGAACGGGGGCATCTCGAAGGCGCCGAGCGGGCCGTTCCAGACCAGCGTCGCGGCGTCGTCGATCGCCGCATGAATCCGCACGATCGATTGCGGGCCGACGTCGAGGATCATGCCCTCGGCCGGGATCGCATCGAGGCCGTAGGCATGGGACGGCGAATTGGCCGCGAAGTGGAACGCGACCACGGCGTCGACCGGCAGAATAATGGCGCAATTGGCGGCTTCCGCCTTGTCGATGATCCGCAGCGCGGTCGCCGCGAGGTCCTTTTCCGCCAGCGACTTGCCGATGCCGACGCCCTGGGCATGCAGGAAGGTGTTGGCCATGCCGCCGCCGATCACCAGCGCGTCGACCTTGGTGACCAGGTTTTCCAGCAAGTCGATCTTGGTCGAGACCTTGGCGCCGCCGATGATCGCAATCACGGGCTTGGTCGGCGCTTCCAGCGCTTTGCCGAGCGCAGCGAGTTCGGCCTGCATGGTCCGCCCGGCATAGGCCGGCAGTCTGTGGCCGAGGCCCTCGGTGGTCGCGTGCGCGCGGTGCGCCGCCGAGAAGGCGTCGTTGACCCAGATGTCGCCGAGTTTTGCCAATTCAGCCACAAAGGCCGGATCGTTCTTTTCTTCCTCTTTATGAAAACGGGTATTTTCCAGGCAAAGGATGTCGCCGTCCTTCATGGCGGCGACGGCCTTGGCCGCGACGTCGCCGACGCAGTCGTCCGCGAAAGCCACCGGCTTCTTGATCACCTCCGCCAGTGCCGCCGCGACAGGTTTTAGGGAATCCTTAGGCTCGCGTCCCTTGGGCCGGCCGAAATGCGCCAGCAGGATCGCCTTGCCGCCCTTGTCGGATATTTCCGTGACGGTCGGCGCGATGCGTTCGAGCCTTGTGGTGTCGGTGACGCGGCCTTGTTCCATCGGCACGTTGAGATCGACGCGCAGCAGCACGCGCTTGCCCTTCACGTCGACGTCATCGAGGGTGCGGAATGCTTTGGACATTTCAGACTCTTGTCCCGGGCGCTGCGCAGCGCGTAGCGGTGCGCTGCAGAACCGGGAACCATGTTGGTGCTAGGTCCCGGCTCTGCGGAGCAGCGTACCGGACGATGCTGCGCATCGCCGGGAGAACGCTGCATCGCGTCCGGGACACGAGACTTACAGCAGCTTCCCCATCGCCACGGCGGTGTCCGCCATGCGGTTGGAGAAACCCCATTCATTATCGTACCACGCCATCACCCGCACCAGCGTGCCGTTCTGCACCTTGGTCTGGTCCATGTGGAACGTGGCGGAATGCGGGTCGTGGTTGAAGTCGATCGAGACGTTCGGCGCGGTGGTGTAGCCGAGGATGCCCTTGAGCTGCTGCTCGCTGGCGCGCTTCATCGCCTCGTTGATTTCCTTCACGTCGGTCTTGCGTTGCGCCACGATCTTGAGATCGATCACCGAGACGTTGGGGGTTGGCACCCGGATCGAGACGCCGTCAAGCTTGCCGGCAAGCTCAGGCATCACCAGGCCGATCGCCTTGGCGGCACCGGTCGAGGTCGGGATCATCGACATCGCCGCGGCGCGGCCGCGATAGAGATCGCTGTGCAGGGTGTCGAGCGTCGGCTGGTCGCCGGTATAGGCATGGATCGTGGTCATGAAACCGGTTTCGATGCCGACGGTGTCGTTCAGCACTTTTGCGACCGGCGCGAGGCAGTTGGTGGTGCACGAACCGTTCGAAACCACCAGGTGATCTTTTGTCAGTTTGTCGTGGTTGACGCCGAACACGATGGTCGCGTCCGCGCCGTCCGACGGCGCCGAGACCAGCACGCGCTTGGCGCCGGCGGTGAGATGCGCCGAAGCCTTGGCCTTGGCGCTGAAAATGCCGGTGCATTCCAGCGCGATGTCGATGCCGAGATCTTTCCAGGGCAGGGTGTTGGGATCGCGCACGGCGGTGACCTTGATCTTGCCATTGCCGAGGCTGATCGAATCGCCATCGACGGTCACGGTGCCGGGAAAGCGGCCATGCACTGAATCGTAGCGCAAGAGATGGGCGTTGGTCTCGACCGGGCCGAGGTCGTTGATGGCGACTACTTCGATATCGGTGCGCTTGGCTTCGTAAATCGCCCGCAGCACATTGCGGCCAATGCGGCCAAACCCGTTGATCGCGACCCGGATTGCCATCTGTTGTCTCTCCTTCAATGACCTCTGTCATCCCCGCGGAGGGCGATGAGCCATCCACGAGGGTTTTGCGGCGAACGCCCGGTTCGGCCGGGCGGGAACGGATAAGATGGCCGTTAGGTAGCCCCTTTTTCGGCCAATCTCAACCGTCAGCCCAGGCGCTTCAGCGCTGCGCTGACCGCGGCCTCGGCGGTAATTCCGAAATGCTTGTAAAGGTCCTTGGCGGGCGCGCTGGCGCCGAAGCCGTGCATGCCTACAAATGCGCCATCGTGGCCGATCACCGCATCCCAGCCCCAGCGTACCGCGGCCTCGATCGCAACTTTGACGGGCGCAGTGCCGATGATCGCCTTCTGCTTTTCTTCCGGTTGCGCCAGCAGCAATTCCAGCGAGGGCACCGACACCACCCGCGACGCGATGCCGCGCTCAGCCAGCTGCTTCTGCGCGGCCACCGCGATCTCGACCTCGGAGCCCGAGGCGAACAGCGACACTTTGGCTTCGCCTTGTGCGGCGACCAGTTCATAGGCGCCGTGGCTGCACGGATTGTCTGACGGCGCTGAGGTGCGCAATTGCGGCAGGTTCTGGCGGGTCAGCGCCAGCACCGTTGGGCCGTCGATCCGGTTCAGTGCCAGCTCCCAGCACTCGGCTACCTCGACCGCATCGCAGGGCCGGAATACGCGCATGTTGGGAATGGCGCGAAGGGCGCTGAGATGTTCGACGGGCTGATGGGTCGGTCCGTCTTCGCCGAGGCCGATCGAATCATGGGTCATGACATAGACCACACCGGTGCCCATCAACGCGGCGAGCCGCATCGCCGGGCGGGCATAATCGGTGAACACCAGGAAGGTGGCGCCGTTCGGGGCGAACCCGCCATGCAGGAAGATGCCGTTCATGGCAGCGCACATGCCGTGCTCGCGGATGCCGTAATGGATGAAGCGGCCCTTCGGGGTCTTGGCCGCGAACGCGACTGCGGATTTCGCCTTGTTGTTGTTGGAGCCGGTGAGATCGGCCGAGCCCGCGAGGAATTCCATCGGCATCGCCGCCGCGATCGCCTCGATCACGGATTCGGATGATTTGCGGGTCGCGATATTCTGCGGCGTCTCCAGCAGCGCCTTCTTGTGGGCCTTGAACGCTTTCGCGAGTGTGGCCGGCCGCTCGTGCCGCAGGCGGCGTTCGAACTCGGCGCGCTTGCGGTTGGACAGCATCGCCATCCGCGCTTCCCATTCCTTGCGCGCTGCAACTCCACGGCTGCCGGCTTCGCGCCAGGCCTTCAGCACATCGTCAGGCACCGAAAACGGCTCCAGCGAGATGCCGAGATTTTCCTTGGCGCCCTTCAACTCCTCGGCGCCGAGCGCTTCGCCATGCGCCTTGGCGGTGCCGGCCCGCGTCGGCGCGCCGTAACCAATGGTGGTCTTGCAGGCGATCAGCGAGGGCTTGTTGGATTTTTGCGCGCGGGTGATCGCGGCGGCGATGGCGGCCTGATCCTGACCGTCGATCAGTTCAGCCGCCCAGCCCGCGGACTTGAATCGCTTCACCTGATCGACCGAGTCGGCGATCGAGGTCGGGCCGTCGATCGAAATGCCGTTGTCGTCATACAGCACGATCAGCTTGTTGAGCTTCCAGTGGCCGGCGAGCGCAATCGCCTCCTGCGATACGCCCTCCATCAGGTCGCCGTCGGAACACAGCACGTAGGTGTGATGGTCGACCACTTTCTTGCCGAATTCGGCGGCGAGCATTTTTTCGGCGACCGCGAAGCCGACCGACGTGGCGATGCCCTGGCCCAGCGGGCCGGTCGTGGTCTCGATGCCCTTGGTGTGGAAATTCTCCGGATGTCCCGGCGTCAGCGATCCCAGCTGGCGGAAATGCTTGATCTGATCGAGCGTCATGTCGGCATTGCCGGTGAGATACAGCAGCGCATACAGCAGCATCGAGCCGTGGCCGGCCGAGAGGATGAAACGGTCGCGATCCGGCCATTTGCCGTCGGCGGCGTCGAACTTCAAAAATTGCGTGAACAGCACGGTGGCGATGTCGGCGGCGCCCATCGGCAGCCCGGGATGGCCGGATTTCGCCTTCTCGACAGCGTCCATCGCCAGCCCGCGGATTGCATTGGCCATACGGGAGTGATCGACCTGCGTCATGATGGAAATCCGCCTGAAATGAGATGCTTGGTGGCGATCCGCCGCTTGGGCGAAATACCTCGGCACAAGCCTGATGGAACGGGAACCTGGGGGCTGGATAGCATCTGTATTCCCGGAGTCCAAGGCAGTGCAACGCGCTGTGGGGCCGAAAAGTTGCTTTGCGGTGCATAGTTCGCAAGCGGCGTTGCGCTGGCCTCGCTTGCCACGTAAATTTCATCACCTAAACGCTTGCCGGACCGCGGGATTTACTATGCGGCCGGTTCACCGAAGGTCCGCGCTGTCTCTCATGAGCGATCGTCCCGCCAACGCTTCCGGCAACGCCGAGCCGGCTTTCCCCGAGATCGACGCCGCGACGCGGCGGCTGATGGCGGCGCTTGAGGCGTTGGAAAGCGCGGTGGAACGCCGTCGCGAAGCCGATCGCGACGAGAATGAACTGGCGATCCGGATCCAGGCGCTCGGCGCGGATCGCTCGCGGCTCGCCGACGAACTCGACGGATCGCTGGTCAAGTCGCGCAAGCTCGAGCGCACCAATCGCGAGATCGCCGAACGGCTGGATGCGGCGATCGGCACCATCCGCTCCGTGCTCGATGCGGGAGAGAGTTCATGAGCCATATCAACGTCACCATCAACGGCAGGCAATACCGGATGGCCTGCGAGGAAGGCCAGGAGGCGCGGCTGCTAAATCTCGCCGAGAACCTGGAATCGCGGATCGGCAATCTGCGCGGCAAGTTCGGCGAGATCGGCGATGCGCGCCTCGTGGTAATGGCGGCGCTGACGGTGTGCGACGAATTGCTCGACGCCACGGCGCGCATCCGCAGCCTGGAGGAGGAGCTCGATGCGCTGCGCAACGTCCGTGTGGTCGCAGCCGATCGCGCCCGGGCGACGCAGACCGCGGTGGCCAACGCGCTGAACTCCGCCGCCGACCGGATTGAGAAGACCACGCAGGTGCTGAACCGCACCATCGGCGGCGGCGTCGCGATTGGGTAACGGTCGCCTTACCCTCCCCTCCAGGGGAGGGTGAAGGACTGGACAGTCGCGGGAGCTTACGCATCAACACTTCACCCTGACTCAATCAAACCCCCGCCTTTGCCCGCGTTAACGCTGGCGGTTTGGTCCTATCGTGGTTACATTGACCGGGCGAAGCTGTGTCGCGCGTCAGGAGCCATATATCCCCGGGGCCTTATCGATCCTTCCGGGAACTGTCCCTGGCCAGGTCCGTGGACTTGGCTACATGGTGCCCACCTACTTTCGTAGGGAACTCCGGGATCGAGCGCTCCAACGGCCATCACGGCTTCGCACTTTTGTTTTTTGCAATTGTTGTTGCCTGCTCACCCGTCATACCCCGCGAAAGCGGAGTATCCAGTACCCCGCAGCTTCGCGGTTCAATCACGAGTCCTATGGAATACTGGATCGCCCGCCTTCGCGGGCGATGACAGCAAAATACAACGCCGCATGTCCGATATCACCGCGAGCCGATCGAAAGCCGAACTCCGCACCGCCGCTCTCACCGAGCGCGATGCGCTGAGCGGTGAGCAACGTGCGGCAGCGGCGCAGGCTCTCGCCGAACGCGGACTGCCGTTTGAAATCATGGCCGGCTCGATTGTCTCCGGCTACTCGCCGATCCGCAGCGAGATCGATCCTGTTCCCTTGATGCGAGCGCTCGCCACACAGGGTGCGCGGCTGGCGCTGCCGGCGGTCATGGCGCGCGGCAAGTCGCTGGCGTTTCGCGCCTGGTCTCCCAACGACAGGCTGATGCTCGGACCGCTCGGCATTCTCGAGCCGTCGCCTGCCGCGGCCGAACTCATCCCCGACATCATGCTGGTGCCGCTGGCGGCGTTCGATCGGCTCGGACACCGCATCGGCTACGGCGCCGGGCATTACGACTACACCCTGGCGCATTTACGCAAAGTCAAAGCCATCGCGGCCATCGGGCTGGCCTTCGCCGCGCAGGAAATCGAGGCAGTTCCGGCGTTGTCGCACGACGTGGCGCTGGATTATGTGCTAACGGAAACGCAGATATTCGATTTCCGGAGCCTCTGATTTGCGCATTCTTTTCGTCGGCGACGTGGTCGGCAAGACCGGCCGCACCGCCATATCCGAGCATTTGCCCGGCATGATCCGGGACTGGAAGCTCGATCTCGTCATCGTCAACGGCGAGAACGCCGCCGGCGGTTTTGGAATCACCGAGGCGATCTATCAGGATTTCCTCGACGCCGGTGCCGATGCCGTCACGCTTGGCAACCATTCCTGGGATCAGCGCGAGGCGCTGGTCTTCATCGAACGCGCGCCCCGCCTGATCCGGCCGGCGAATTATCCGAAGGGCACGCCGGGCCGCGGCGCCGCTTTGATCGACACCAAGAATGGCAAGCGCGCCCTGGTCATCAACGCCATCGGCCGGGTTTTCATGACGCCGTTCGACGACCCCTTTGCCGCGCTCAACCGCGAACTCGAAGCCTGCCCGCTACGCGATGCCGCCGACGCCATCGTGGTCGATTTCCATGGCGAGGCATCAAGCGAAAAGCAGGGCATCGGCTTCTTCTGCGACGGCCGCGCCAGCCTTGTGGTCGGCACCCACACCCATGTGCCAACCGCCGACCATCAGATCCTCTCCGGCGGTACGGCCTATATGACCGACGCCGGCATGACCGGCGATTATGATTCGATCATCGGCATGCAGAAGGAAGAGCCGTTGCGGCGCTTCACCACGGGTATTCCCTCGGGCCGGTTCGAACCCGCCGGCGGCATAGCGACACTCAGTGGTGTCGCGGTCGAGACCGACGACACCACGGGCCTCGCGCTGCGGATCGCGCCGGTGCGGACCGGTGGAAGGCTGGAGCCGGCCACGCCGGGATTTTGGCTCGATTGCTGATTTCACCCGGGAAGGATCGCCATGCGAAGGGTTCTGGTCTGGGCGCTGGCGCTGCTGCTGTCGCACGCGGCTGACGCACAGACGCTCACCCAGCGTCCGGTATCGCAAAATCCGGTGTCGCCGGCCGACATGACCGCGCGGCTGGAGAAGTCCGCGATACGGACTCAAAAATCCGCGCCGCAGGGGGCGGCGAGGGGATCGTCGGTGGATTTCGCCTGGGCCTCCAGCCCCGAGGAATACCGCGCATTGGCAAAGCATGTGCTGGTGCTGGTCAGCGTGGTGACGCAGGACGCCGCCGAACTGCCGTTGCGGCGGGTCTATGT
>JGI12053J15887_10001707_pt1 | contig 10404 bp, 13 predicted proteins | sample MedBloCAOM1_O3_FD_15887 | JGI IMG/M metagenome (IMG submission 15887) | reverse complement strand
CCGCGAGTGGGCCGCCGAGCGGGCCGATGTGGACGGCCGCCCCGCCACCACCCGGGCCGCCGCGCCCCGGTAACACGGTGCCGTGGATACCGATCGCCGCCGCCGCAGGCGTCTTCGTCCTCGTCATCGGCGCGCTGGGCATCTGGTGGCTGGTCAAGCCCGACGACACGTCGTCATCGGGGCCGACGACCACCACCAGCTCGGAGACAACCGAGCGCACGGAAACCACGACGAGGACCCCCAGAACCACGACCACCAACGCGAACCCGCAGTCGCTCGATTCCAAGCTGACGGCGCTGCTCCCTGCCGGCTACGACAACGCCGCCTGCCGTGCCGCCCACCCGCCGGCCACGGGCGCCTTGGCGACGGTGGACTGCGGCCAGACATCCACACCCGGGTGGGCCGGCCAACGCGCGGTACTCGTTGTTTGCCGATCAGGAGACCCTTGACGCCCAGTTCGACGGCGCCATCAAGGAGAACTCCGAGCTTTTCCAGTGCCCGGGCAGTGGCATCGACTCGCCGACCACCTGGCACTACACCGATACACCCGCCAATGTCGAGGGCCGCATCGCATGCGGCACCTACAACAACGGGCCCGACCTGGTGTGGAGCAAGAACGCGGATCTGCTGCTCGCGGACGCGCAGGGACCCAACATGGATGACCTGCACAAATGGTGGCTGAAGTGCGGCTGACGCGCCCCGCAGAACACGTCGCCGCCAAGAATCTTCCAAGAATGCGTCAAGGCCCCTATCGGACGCTGATGTCAGCCCGGAAACACCAAGAAACAAACGCCACCTAAGAGAACGACCATCATGAACACTTCGCACAACGACCCCACCCAAGCACTCCCGGTTGCGCAGCCGATCTCGGCGGCGACCGCGCATCGCCGTCACGGGGCGGGCGCGCTTCTCGTCGACATCCGTCCCCAGGTCGCCCGCCATCAGGGCAGCATCACCGGCGCACTGCTCATCGACCCCGCGGCCATCGCCGACAAGATCACCGACCGCCATCGCGAGATCGTGCTCTGCAGCGTCTCGTCGCATCGCGCCATCCCGGCCGCCGAGCAGCTCAGCAGGCTCGGCTACGACCGTGTGCACTACCTGGCCGGCGGGTACAACGCCTGGCATCGCAGGGCCACCACGCGTTAGGGCATCTAGACAGTTCGCTCGCTTTGTGTTTCTGTCGATCACAGGAACAGCGAAGGGACAGTGGGATGCCGAACAAAGTATTCGTCGTCGGTGTGGGGATGACGAAGTTCGAGAAGCCGGGCCGCCGCGAGGGCTGGGACTACCCGGACATGGCGCGCGAATCCGGGACCAATGCGTTGAAGGACGCGGGCATCGACTTCTCCGAGGTGGAGCAGGGCTTCGTCGGATATGTGGCAGGTGACTCGACATCAGGTAACCGGGCGCTCTACGAGCTCGGCATGACCGGTATCCCGATCGCCAATGTGAACAACAACTGCTCGACGGGTTCGACGGCGTTGTTCCTTGCGGCGCAGACGATCCGGGGTGGGCTGGCCGACTGCGTCATTGCACTCGGGTTCGAGAAGATGCAGCCAGGGCCGCTTCAAGGTGGCGCAGAAGACCGCGAATCCCCGATGGGCAAGCACGTCAAGGCGATGGCCGAGATCGACGAGTTCGGATTCCCGGTGGCGCCGTGGATGTTCGGCGCCGCGGGCCGCGAGCACATGCGTCAGTACGGCACCACGGCGGAGCATTTCGCGAAGATCGGGTACAAAAACCACAAGCACTCCGTGAACAACCCGTACGCACAGTTCCAGGACGAGTACACCCTCGACGACATCCTGGCGGCGAAGATGATCTCCGATCCGCTGACCAAGCTGCAGTGCTCCCCCACCTCCGATGGGTCCGGCGCGGCGATCGTGGCCAGCGAGGCGTTCGTCGACAAGCACGGGCTGGCCGGCCAGGCGGTCGAGATCGTCGGGCAGGCGATGACCACCGACTTCGACAGCAGCTTCGACGGCAGCGCCAAGAATCTCATCGGCTACGACATGAATGTCCAAGCCGCACAAAAGGTTTACGCGCAGTCCGGGCTGGGACCGACCGACTTCCAGGTGATCGAGCTGCACGACTGCTTCTCCGCCAACGAGCTGCTGCTGTATGAGGCGCTTGGGCTGTGCAGCGAGGGCGAGGCCCCGAAGTTGATCGACAACAACGACACCACCTACGGCGGCCGGTGGGTGGTCAACCCGTCGGGCGGGCTGATTTCCAAGGGGCATCCGCTGGGCGCGACGGGCCTGGCGCAATGCGCCGAGCTGACCTGGCAGCTGCGCGGCACGGCCGACAAGCGGCAGGTCGACAACGTCACCGCCGCGCTGCAGCACAACATCGGGCTCGGCGGGGCCGCGGTCGTGACGGCATATCAGCGCGCCGAGAGGTAGTTACCAGGCAAAACCCCGCGCGATTGAACCTCGGGGGCCGTTCGTTCCTTGAGGCGAGTGACATTTCGCACCCCGCAGGAACGAAATGAGTTTCGCAGGCGACGTACGTAGTGGATCATTGACTTAAGTGGAGACGGGAGGTGCGGCCGTGCGGACCAAATGGACGCTCGCCGCTGTGGCTGCGGCGGTGTGCGGAGCGATCGCAGCCCCTGCGGGTCTCGCGTCTGCCGACGAATCGCCGCAAGACTTGATCAACCGGCTCCAGGGCGAGGGCTACACGGTCAACATTGACCGGGTAGGCACCGCGCCGCTCGACCAATGCGTCGTGACCAACGTCAGGAACCCTCAGCAGGTCACGCAGTGGGTGCCGTACAACGGCCCCGGCAGGAACGGCGATCGCGTGCTCGTGCAGGTGGTCACTAGCCAGTCGATTTCGGTGACCTTGAACTGCTCACGCTGAGCAGATCGACGAGTCCGATCCGCTGATAGAACCACTGGCGGACCCGGTCGCCGACCCGGAACACATCCTCGGCGCCGTCGTCGGCGGGATCGACGTACACCCGGAACGGGCGTGAACCCTTCGGCATGTCAACAACTTTCACGATCTGCTGGGCCACCTCGGAAGGATCGGCATCGTCGGGCGCCAGTTCGGCCAGCCTCCGGCTGACCTCGTCCATGAGCCCTGCGTACTCTCCTTCGTAGGCCGTCGCGATGTATTCGTCGGCGGCGCGTCCGGCGTTGGCGAAGTGGTTGGTGCCCGACGTGAACGAGCCGGGCACGACGATCGTCGTCTCGATCCCGAACCTGGTGAGCTCGGCGGCGTAGCTGACCGCCAGCGCATCTTCTGCCGCCTTGGCCGCGAAGTATGGGCCGAGGTACGGCGGCGTGCCGCCGCGCGAGCTTGACGAACCCACCCAGATGATCAGGCCGTCGCGCCGCGCGCGCAGGGTCGGCAACGCAGCGCGGTTGACGCGCTGGGTGGACAGCACGTTGGTGTCGTAGACGGCGGCGAGCTGTTCGGGTGTGAACGCCTCGGTCGGGCCAAGCACCATGTGGCCGGCGTTGTGGATGACCACGTCGATGCGACACGACTCCGCGACGACCGCGGCCACCGCGCCGTCGACCGAGGCCTGATCCGACACATCCATCTCGACGGGCCGCAATGTCACGCCATGCTCGCCGGCGTAACGACGAGCCGCCTCGGCGGCCGCGGCATTTCGGTCGCCGATGTCCCGCATACCCGCGTAGACAACGTGTTTCGCGTCCGCGAGGGCGCGCACGGTCATCGCCCCGAATCCGCTCGAGGCGCCGGTGACGAGAACAATCTTCGGTGTGCTCATCTCAGATCACCCCTCCGTTGGGATAGATGATCTGGCCGTTGATCCACCGGGCAGGACCGGCCAGGAAGGCGACCGTCTCGGCGATGTCGGCGGGCTCGCCGAGACGCTCCAGCGGCGACGCCGACTTCGCGCGGTCGATGACCTCCTGCGACTTACCCTCGAAATAAAGCGGTGTGGCGATCGGCCCCGGCGCGACGGCGTTGACGGTCACATCGTGGCCCCGCATTTCCTTGGCCAGGATCAGTGTCAGCGCGTCGACGGCGCCTTTGGTGGCCGCGTAGGCGGTGTAGCCCGGCGCGGCGATCTTGGTGACCGAGGTGGAGAAGTTGATGATGGCGCCACCCTTGCGGACCCGCCTTGCGGCCTGCTGGCTGACGACGAAGGTGCCGCGCACGTTGGTGCGGTGCATGCGGTCGAAGTCGTCGAGGTTCAGCTCGGCCAGCGGCGAAAGCAGCATGATGCCGGCGGTGTTGACCACGACGTCGACGCCCCCAAACTCGGCCTCGACCTGATCGAAGAGGGCCGCGACCTGGGCTTCGTCGGCGACGTCGGCGGCCACCACCAGGGCGCGGCCGCCGACGGCGACGATCTCGTCGGCGACCGCCTTGGCGCGGTCGCGGTTGCCTGCGTAGTGCACGGCAACGGACATGCCTGCCTGGGCGAGGCGGACCGCCACGGCGCGGCCGATGCCGCCCGAGGCTCCGGTGACGATGGCAACGCGGTCGGTCATGTCAATCTCCTCAGTTGTGTACGATGTGTCCATATAACCATTAAGTGTACAGTTTGTACATATATTCCCGGAGGAGCTTCCGATGACCGTCCATCGGCCCCGGCGCGGACGCGGGCGGCGGCCTGCCTCCGAAGTGCGCAACGGGGTCCTCGATGCCGCGGCGGAACTGCTGTTCGCCGAGGGTATGGGCGCGTTCACGATCGAGAAGGTCGCGAACCGGTCCGGCGCCAGCAAGATGACGATCTACAAGTGGTGGCCGTCCAAAGGCGCGCTCGCGCTCGATGGCTATTTCCACAGGGTCGAACCCCAGCTGGCATTCCCCGACACCGGTGACATCGAGGCCGACCTTCGCGCGCAGTTGCACGCCTTCCTGCGGGTCATCCGCGACAGCCCGGCGGGCCCGGTGATCGCGGAGTTGATTGGCCAGGCGCAGTCCGATCCTGAGCTGAAAGCGGCGTATTTGCACCGGTATTCGTCACCGCGGCGCGCGTTGGCCGTTGCCTCCATGGAAAGGGCCAAGGAGCGCGGGCAGCTGCGCGCGAACCTGGATCCCGAGACCGTGGTGGACCAGTTGTGGGGCGCCTGCTACCACCGGCTTCTGCTGCCGGATCAGCCGCTCACAGACGAGTTTGTTGACGCTTTGGTGGACAACCTCTTTGGCGGGATCACTGGATAGCGAAAAGCCCGGCCGGATCGATGCGGCCGGGCCTTCGCAATTTGTCAACGACCCGAGCAGTCCAGCGACACCATGACCGTGCGGTCCACGACGACGGGAACGAAGTCGCGTTCGCGGTCGCGCCCGCCGATCACAGGGGCGAGTTCGGTGCGCTCCCTTGGGTTTCGCACATTGGTGACTACGCACTGCGAGAGCGGAGCGCTCCCGACGCGGTCGATCTTCACGTTGAAGCCCTGGGCTTCCAGTTGACCGATAGTGACTACTGCGGACTCTGCTGAGGCGATACCTGCCGGGGCGAGGATCAACCCGCAGGCCGCCGCGGCCAGCGCGACAAGTATGAGCAGTGTGGCACGCATGGCGGGCCTCCGTTTCTTCCGTTTGGTCGATGTCAGCCGGTTCAACGGGCGGAGGTCGCGGGGGGTTCAAGGGAGATTCAAAAACTTTCTCCAGCGCAGGGAAGGACCCGGCCGCGGGGGGATTTCGGCCGGGTCCTTCTCGCCTGTTCCAGGNCTAAGCAGGCACAGGAACTCGCTCCTGCACCGGTTCTTCGGCGTGCGGGGTGCGATCGTCGTCAACCATGGTGAGTTCGTCGAACGGATCNTGTCCACCCAGAACGGCTTTCACCTTGTTNCGGTCGATCGTCTTGGTCCACGAGCCGACCAGCACCGTCGCGACCGCGTTACCGGAGAAGTTGGTCACCGCGCGGGCTTCTGACATGAACCGGTCGATACCGACGATGAGGCCGACACCGTCGAGCAGGTCGGGGCGGTGGCTCTGCAGGCCGCCTGCCAGCGTGGCCAACCCGGCGCCGGTCACCCCGGCGGCGCCCTTGGACGCCACCATCATGAAGACAAGAAGGCCGATCTGCTGACCGACGGACAGCGGCCTGCCCAACGCGTCGGCGATGAACAGCGACGCCATGGTCAGGTAGATCGCCGTGCCGTCCAGGTTGAACGAATAGCCGGTCGGCACGACGACACCGACGGTGCTGCGGTCGACACCAAGGTGCTCCATCTTGGCGATCAGCCGGGGCAGGGCCGACTCCGACGACGAGGTCGAGAAGATCAGCAGGTACTCGCGGGCCAGGTAGCGCACCAGCTTGAAGATCGAGACGCCNGACACCGCGCGCAGCAGCCCACCCAGCACGCCGAACACGAAGATGGCGCAGGTGATGTAGAAGCCGAGCATCAGCGTCAGCAGCTGGGTCACGGCGGTCCAGCCGGTCTGGCCGACGACGTTGGCGATCGCACCGAACGCACCGATCGGGGCCAGCCACAGGATCATGATGAGCACCTTGAAGACCAGCTTCTGCAACGACTCGATGCCGTGCAGGATCGGCTCGCCTGTGCGGCCCATCGCCTGCAGGGCGAAACCGACGAGCAGCGCGACGAACAGCGCCTGCAGCACATTGCCGTCGGTCAGCGATGAGAACAGCGTGGTCGGAATGATGTGCTGGATGAAGTCCATGATTCCGCCTGACTCATGCGCCTTTTGGGCGAGTTCTGCGCCCTTGCCTGCCGCGCTCTCGGAGAGGTGCATGCCGCTTCCTGGGTGGATCAGGTTGCCGACGAGGAGGCCGATCGCGAGCGCGAAGCTCGACATCACCAGGAAGTAGATGAACGCCAGGCCGCCGACCTTGCCGACGGTAGCGGCTTTGCGCACCGAGCCGATGCCCAGCACGATCGTGCAGAAGATGACCGGCGCGATCATCATCTTGATCAGGCTGACGAACATCGTGCCGAGCACGCCGACGTCCTTGCCGACCTCAGGGGCCACCAGGCCGACCGCGATGCCGGCCAGCACCGCGACGACAACGGCGATGTAGAGCCAGTGGGTGCGGTCGCGGCGGCGCGGTGGCTCCGTTACCGCCGCCCTGCCCAGGTTCGTGGTCATGGCTTACCTCCAGGTCGAGATCCAAATGTGGTCTTAATGGATGTTCGGCGAGGACGTGAGCCAGGTCACGCTTTAGTTCATTAAGTTCGCGTCGGCGACTCGTGAAGCCGGGACGGGAATCGACAGCACGGGGTAAACCGCGCCCGAAGAGATTGGAAGGGGTTGGGTCATTCCGTAGTTTGACCGCCGCCTACCTACGACCGAGATGGTTTGCAGCTCAACGCCGTTCGCGGCGTGGTGCCGTTAGCAGGGGTCGCCAGGAGGTGTGTAATACGGCACACCCTCTACCGTGTAGCACGGTATCTCGCCAGGAATGTACGGGTCGGTGGCCGACGCTACCGCCACGCCCGTCGCCACGTCACCGGCGATGTTGGTGCAGCCACCCACCCCGACATGGCGCCCGTGTGCGCCGGCACATANGTCGGCCTGCGCCACAGGTGCGATGGCGACCGGCGCCACCGCCATCGCCGCGGTTGTCAACAGCGTTGCTGCCAGCTTCTTCATCGAATACTTCCTTTTTGCTATCCCGGCCCGGCGTTATTATCGCCCGCGCAGATGCGGGCCGCTGGGAATTCACTGGTCTGATCCTCGGGCAGCGCGGCTGACCACGACGACCGACGGCTCGCGCCCGATTGTTTTGGCCGCGGCGGCTCCGTTGTCGTCGACGTCCGATTACGTTCGGGAGCGTGCGCTTAAGCAGGTGGTGGCCTCGGTCGCTGGCCGGGCAGGCGATCGCGCTGCAGATCGTGGTGATCGCGGTCGTGGTGCTGGCAGGCAGTGCGCTGGCGCTGTTCGACGCCAGCCGCGACGGCGACACCGCCGCGCGCCAGCAGGTGCTCGGCATCGCCACCACACTCGCCGACTCGCCGTCGACGGCGACCGCGATCGAATCCGGAAGGGCCACCGAGATTCTGCAACCCGTCACCGAGGCCGTCCGCAAGAACACCGACATCGCGTTCATCACGATCATGGCGCCCGACCGCACGCGATTCACCCACACCGACCCGAGCCAGATCGGCGGGAAATACATCGGCACCATCGAGCCTGCGCTTCGGGGTGAGACGTTCGCCGAGGTCTACACCGGCACGTTGGGCCCGTCGATCCGAGCGGTAGCGCCAGTGCGCAACGGCGCCGGCCACATCGTCGGGCTGGTGTCGGCGGGCATCCTGCAGCAGAGCCTCGCCGACCGCTGGCGCGCCCAGGTGCCGACGATCGCCGCGGTCAGCGTCGCCGCGCTGGCCATCGCATTGGTCGGGGTGTGGGCGATCCGGCGCCGACTATTGCGGCAGACGCACGGGCTGCGGCCCGACGAGCTGCGGGTGATGTACGAACATCACGATGCGATCCTGCATTCGGTGTCCGAGGGGCTGATCGTGCTCGACCGCAACGGCGTGGCTCTGGCCAACGACGACGCCCGCAGGCTGCTCGCGCTGCCGCCCGGCCCGGTGGACCGGGCGGATCTGCCGGAGTTCCTGCGCACGTACAACCCGGGAGCGCGCGACGAGGTGCATGTCACCGAGGACCGGGTGCTGGTGGTCAACCGCTCCCCCGTCGAGGATGCGCCCCGCGACTCCGAGGTCGTTACCATCCGCGACCGCACCGAATTGCAAGGCGCGCTCGGCGAACTCAGCTCGCTGAAGGTGCTGACCGACACGCTGCGCTCGCAGGCGCACGAGGCGGCCAACAAGCTGCACACCATCGTCACGATGGTCGAGATGGGCCGCGCCGACGAAGCCGTCAGGTTCGCCACCAACGAGCTCGAGCTGTCACAGCAACTGGTCGACCGGCTCTCCAGCGCCGTCGGTGAGCCCGCGCTGGTCGCCCTGCTGCTGGGCAAGACGGCCCAGGCCGACGAACGCGGCATCGAGCTGACCGTCACCGAGGAGACGCACCTGCCGTCGAACGCCGACGATCTTGCACTATCCGGCCAGGAGATGGTCACCGTGCTGGGCAATCTAATCGACAACGCGATGGACGCCTGCGACCGCGAAGACCCGTGGGTCGAGGTGACGGTCAGCCAGGACGACGCCACGCTGTTGATCCGGGTGGCCGACAGCGGGCCCGGCATGGACGCCGGCACCTTCGAGAAGGCCATGCAGCGCGGGTACTCGACGAAGGACGACTCCGACCAGCATGGTTTGGGGCTGGCTTTGGTGGCGCAGGTGGTCAAGCGGCACAACGGAACGTTGAGCGCCGACGTCAGCTACGGGTCGGTGGTGACGGTGACGGTGAAATCGTGATAAGGGTGCTGATCGTCGAGGACGAGCCGTTGATCGCCGAGGCGCATCGCACGTATCTCGGTCGGCTGCAGGGCTTTTCGGTGGCGGCCGTCGCGCACACCGCCCGCGATGCGATGCGCGCGGCATCCGAGTCGGTAGCAAGTGAGGTGCCAATCGACCTGGTGCTGCTCGATATTGGGCTGCCCGACGCGAGCGGGATCGCGCTGGCATCGGGCCTGTCGGGCCTGCGCCCGGCGCCGGACATCATTGCCATCACGTCCGAACGCGATCTGGAGATGGTCCGAGCTGCGGTCGGCCATGGCGCGCTGGCTTATCTGCTCAAGCCGTTCACCTTCGCGGCGTTCCGGGACCGGCTGGAGCGCTATCGCCGCTACCGCGAGGCGCTGCCGGCAGGAACCGACGCGGCCAGTCAGGCGGAGGTCGACCGCGCGCTGGCCGAATTGCGGGTCAGCGCAGACAGATCCGCGGCGCCCAAGGGCGCAGCGCCTGGGACCAACGACGAGATCGCCCGTGCAGTCCGGGATTCCGTCGACGGAATCACCGCCGACGAGGTGGCCAAACAGGTCGGGGTGTCACGGGTGACGGCCTGGCGCTACCTCGAACGGCTCGCCGACGAGGGCACGCTCACGCGACAAACCGACTACGGCAAGGCGGGCCGTCCGAAGACCCGCTACACCTGGCGCTAGTACACCTCGCCGGCGTTACGCCGTTGCCTGCTCCAGCTCACGAGGCTCGGGCAGCGCGATCGGGTGGGTGGCACCGAACTGCGAGTACAGCAGCGGCATGGTCGTTGCGACGGAGAACGCGTTGACTTCGCCGGCGTAGTCGGCGACATAGAGCCGGCCACCGTCGGAATTCACCGTCACACAAGACGGCCGGGCGTCGACGGCAACGGCGTTGACGACCTCGTGGCTCAGCGTGCACAGCACAGCGACGTGGTCGTAGTCGACGATGTACGCGCGGGTCTTGTCGGGGCTCAGCGTCATCTGGGTGGGGGCGCCGATGCCGAGCTCGATGGTGTCGGTGACCCGGTTGGTCGACATGTCGATGACGCTGACAGCGCCGCCCCGGGCCCGATCGGACGTAAGGACGTATGCGGTGCCCTCGGCGAAGGCGAGGT
>JGI12053J15887_10001706_pt1 | contig 10419 bp, 12 predicted proteins | sample MedBloCAOM1_O3_FD_15887 | JGI IMG/M metagenome (IMG submission 15887) | reverse complement strand
GCCGAGGATTGCAAGCCAATGCCAATGGCAACAGCGATGGAGAAGAGTTCAGCGCTTTTGTGAGTGGCGGCTATGACTTTCATTTTGGGCATCTTGTATTCGGCCCGATTGCCTCGCTGCAGTACACCAATGTTTATCTCAACGGCTTCACGGAAAACGGATCTCTGGCACCGCTTCAGATTCATTCCGATTCCGAAGAATCGCTGCGCAGCGATGTTGGTTTCAGAGCCGCTTACCGATGGCAGATCGGAAAGGTTGCCGTTGAACCGTTTCTCAAAGCAACTTGGGAACACGAGTTTAAGTATTCGACGCTTCCGATCACGGCCGGATTTGCCGCTATTCCTGGTCCGTCTGCAACTTTCATTGGTCCCGCGGAGGGTCAGGATAGCGCTGTTGTGAGTGCCGGCGTGTCAGTGCAATGGACATCTACTATCTCGACTTACATCAGCTACGATGGTCAACTTGCTCGTGACCGCTATGATGCGAACGCAGTGAACGGGGGAGTCAGGTTCAGCTTTTAGTAAGCGCGGACAAATCAGAAATCCCACGGCGTCAACCGGTGAACTTTATCGTCTAGCTCAAATTCCTTCAGACCAGTATGAGTTCCCGCTAATGCCGATTCCAAATCCTCAAGCACAATCCGCAGGGGCGCTTTCACGGACTGCTCACAGAAACGGGTCGTAGAAGCGTCGAAGGACCCAGTCTCGAAGAGCTTATTTGCGGGGGCGCCGCCACCGCAGACTTCGAAGTAATCGCAAGTCTCTTTGCAGCGCTTCACGCCTGCAAAAACGTCGGTCGATAAGCGTTTGAATTTTGCTGAATGAAGAGCCATGCGCGGAGAATCGGTTTTGATGTTCCCGATTTCCAAAGGTCCATACGCTTCCGACTTCATACCAAGTAACTCGGGCGAGAACGTGGTGAAATCGCCTTCCACCGAGACGGTAAATATTCGATACGGGTAGACCTGCGTGTTGAAATCGCTTCCCCCGCCCGCCGCAATTGAACCACAGGCGTTCTCGAATTCGCGGATCGGAGGCTCAAAAGAATCTGCCTTTCCGAGATAATAAAGCTCCCGAAAGAACCGTTCGACCCGATCTGTCCGATCGGTCAAGCTACTGCTTCGATGGACTCCTTCTTGCTCTTCGACATTGAACGCCAACAGCACCGGCTTCAGAGAAACGAGGAATTCATAGATTTCCTTGGCATGATCGAGTGAATGTTCGCCGATCACCGAAATCGTGTGAAATTCAATTTCATTTTCCTGCAGGGCCTTAATCCCCCGCAATGTCTTGTCAAGGGTACCACGACCGCTCCACGATTTCCGGGAGCGATCATGGATATAATCGGGACCATCGATACTGACACCCACCGCAATCCGGTGTTCCTTGATAAAGTCGCACCACGCATTGTCGATCAGCGTCGCATTGGTTTGGAAGTGGTGCACGACTCCGCACGAGTCGCCTAGTACCTCCTGAACGGCTGCGAAATATTCGGCATAGCGCTCCCTCCGGGCAACCGTCGGTTCGCCGGCATGCCAAACGATACTCAACTCCGGATCGAACAGCCCCTCTTCCTTAAGCTTTTGGATTGTGGTCCTTACGATATCCACGCTCATGGTCCGCTTGTCTTGGCGGTCCGGCAGATAGCAGTAAGTACAGTTGAGGTTACAAAACGGAGTCGGCTGAAAAATTAACAACTGAACCGGCGACACCTCCATACGCACAAGTTTACTGATTACCCCACTTGTGCCATCCCATCTTGGCCCATCCGCCGTTGCCCCATCCGCCATTCCCCCATCCATGTCTGATGGCAGACCCGCCGTTGCCCCATCCGCCCTTGTGCCAGCCGCCCTTGTGCCAATTCCACCAATTGACCCTCACTCCATCTACTTCTCTCGTACCACCGAGTTGCTCGGTTGCAGCCCGGGATAACATTTGCCTGACTTTAGCCACTCGCGCGCCGATGCTTGCGTTATCGCCATTCTCTGTAACGATGGGATTCGCTTTAGCATCCTTTGGCAGAAGGCCAACGCAGGCCGCGATTTGTAAAGCAACCGCGATAAGTGATTTTGATTTTTTCATGTACCCCACTGGGTCGAGGGCGTAACAGTATGAAAATCCGTGACTTATGCCAAGCCAAATCGCGGTAATTTTGTAAGGTTTGGTAATTCAACAGGTTAACTTTAACAAGATGGACGCAACTTCGTGTTTTGTTGAGCCCATTTTGTTAGCACCGTTGTGAGTGCGGCCATCTCATTGCAATGGTCATAATGAGCTGCCGTCTTATGAAACGAAACTTCGCGATTCTTCTTTTCTTCGCATTCGCCGTTGTGCTCATGCCGCGCAATGCATCGTGCGCGGCCTCGGTGGACGAGCAGGTCAAAAAGTTGGCCGAGCGCTGTAAGCAAATCGAAGCGCAACTCGATCGCTCGGTCCACTACAGTAGAAAACAGAATCCAATGGCGCGACGACTCTTGAGCAAGGTGGTTCAATGGCGCCGATGATTTGATCAAGGTCGTAGTCGAACGCACCGATTCGTCAGGACGCGTGCTTACGGAATATACCGGCGACTCTTTTCGTCGCGATATGTTTATGCTCACGCGCAAAAGAATTGCGTTTGCCCGATGGCGGAACTCAAGTTGATGAATCGCGAGATTACTTCAGCAATGATGGCGACCTGGTTCCGAAGCTTACCAAGAGTGCGCGCTTCAAATCCGGTGAACCGACCGATACGGGACGCGTTTCAAATGTCGTTGTCCATCTTCCCAAGCCCCACGATCCGCCGACGCAAGAAGAACGTGACAAAACCGACGAAACTTTTTCCAAACCGGAACAGATCGCCGATGCGCTGAAGAAAGCGGGTGCACCCGTCTTCGATCCGTTCAAAAACGTCGCAGGCGATTCAGACAAGTTCCGCGTCATTCATCGCACGGTTTCGCCGGATGGCCGCTACGCCATCGCGCTGGGATTCGCGCGCGAAATAATTAATTGGGACGACTTTGTTCGGGAAAGCTCGCAAGACGAGAAGATTTATGAAGCGAAAGGCGAAGAGGACGTGCGGAACTACGTTGTCGATCTTGCCAAACAACGAATCCTCGGCCAGACCGGCTGCGATTATTTCAGCACCGATCCGGGCCCGCTTCCGGGGCGCATCGCGTGTCAGGTAGAGTGGTCGCCGGATTCGGCGACGTTTGTGCAAGAGTGGGAGCAAAAAACTTACGAAACGGGCGCCGCCGGAAAGATTGGGGCGGGACCGAAGCTCGCCGGCGTTGTCGATGTTAAAAAAGGAATCGACAAGAAAACGCTGGCCTACGTCAAAAATCAACCTGCCGCCCTGTGGATGGATGTTGAACAAGTTGATAACGACGGCACAATTGTGGTTAGGATTGAAGTTGCAGATTGGAACCACGATTTTGAAGTTCTTTTCTCGTTGAACGAACGTTTGCGCCTGCGCGAAATACCGAGCGGCCTGCGGCTGGAAAATCTTGATATTCACCGTCTACCGGTCGAGCGATGAAGCTGAATTATTTGACGGACGTGCTAACCGTTGGGGCGCTGATATTGTCCTTACCTCCCATCCGCGCCCAACAACAGGATTCCGACCTTAGTAATCCCACGGCTCTGGCGTTCGATAGTTCGGGCAATCTGTCTGTCGCGAGTTACCCTAATACGACTATTAAATTCAGTGCCGATGGAACCAAAAGCACCTTCGCTGCGGGCGTCCTCGGTTCTAGCGGGTCACCCTTCGATAATGCGGGCAATCTTTTTGTTCTGAACGGGGATTTCCATTCAATCGTCAAATTCACCGCTGACGGGACCAAAAGCATCTTCGCCACCGGGATCCGCAATCCTCAAGGCCTGGGGTGTGATAGAGCCGGCAATCTTTTTGTTTCGGAGGTAGGAACCGAGTCGATCGTCCGATTCATTCCTAATGGAACAAAAAGCACCTTTGCCACCGGGATTCGCGTACCTAGGAACATGGCATCCGACGGTTGCGGCAATTTGTTCGTTTACGACGCACTGGCTAATTCGATCTTCAAAATTTCTCCAGATGGAACTAAGAGCGAATTTTCCAGCGGCGTTTCAGCCTTAAGCCTGATCTCCGATAAAGCAGGCAATCTTTTTGTTGGGGACTTAAGTAGCCAATCAATTATCAAATTCGCTCCGAATGGGAGGCAAAACCACGTTTGTNGCTGGCATAGCGGGTCCCGCAGGCCTTGCTTTTGATAAAGCGGGTAATCTTTTTGTGTCAGACCAAAGCACCAATTCCATTTTCAAATTCGCGCCTGACGGAGCCAAGACCGTGTTCTACAAAGGGCCATCTCAACCCAGCGCCGCAGAAGAAGAAGAGAAAGATTCATCTGCCGGCCTGCCGGAGAAGTACGCAAAGAATTATTTGATCGCATCCGGCACCATTTCGCGGGACGAGAAATTCGCGGTCATCTATCCGACCAAAGACGATTACGAATTTCCCGGCGGGGCAAACTACGTCGTTTCACTGAAACCGTTCGCCGTCTTGGGAAAGCTGAACACAAGATGGCCATATTTTAAGAATGAAAGCCATGGGGGCCTGAACGCGGACTGGTCAGACGACGATTCCGTAGCCTTGATCACGCTCGATGGAAAGTGGGGACCACACGATATTTTTCTGGTCGAGTTTCGCGATGGCAAGCTAAGCCGGATGACCAATATCCTCGCAAAGGCGCACGATCTTTTGCTTCCCGATTACCGAAAAGCCAAAGCGGAGCGTTACAATGAATACTTCGATTTCATTTTCGAATCGGAGGACAATCCGATCTGCAAGCTCGATGGCACCGAGCATGTGCGCATCAACGCCTTGGCGACCACTGATCCGAAGGGTGGAGGGGATGAGCGGGTGTGGGAAGGCCGCCTAAAGGCAACTTGGGACATCGCTCAAGCGAAATTCACTTCACAAAAGATCACGCGCGTGTTCGCGGGTATACGCAAGCATGAGGATTGATGCTATTGAACTTTCACCAAGAGGCACACCATCTTTATCGTGTCGCGCTGGGGGCGGAAGATTTTGATCGCATTAAGAGGTCTGCCAATTTATTTTCGAAGTAATTTTGAAAGCTCCATCATAAGTGTTACGATCCTTCTAAGCTTGTCCGCCTGTAGCAAACATATCTCCGGGCGCTACGCACGCGAACCCCTTCTGGAATGGTCGGAGCCTGAGAACCTGCTGTTTTCACCCGTTTATAGCTGACTGCGGTACCGCTAACTACTTACTTCTACCCTTTCACTGCCCCTGCGGTCAGCCCGGCAATAATATGCTTTTGCGCCGCCAGGTAGAATGCAATTGCTGGTATCATGGTCAAGGTAACAAATGCCAAAACGCGTCCCCAGTCGGTACTATACTGTCCTTGAAATTGCATAATTCCTAGTGGCCAGGAATAGAGGGAATCTGAGTTGATCGTGACGAGTGGTAAAAGGAAATTGTTCCAACTGCCAACTAAGGCGAGAACGGACACCGTAGCCAGAATCGGTCGAGAGAGCGGCAGCGTGATCCGCCAAAACATTTTCAAATAACTGCAACCATCCATTAGAGCTGCCTCGAATAGTTCCTTGGGAAGCTCCTGAAAGAACCCGCGCAGCAGGACGATACTAAAGCTTAAGTTGAACGCAACCTGTGGGAGGATGACACCCCAGTGGGTATCAAGCAGTCCGAGGTCGCGGACTCGAATGAAGACGGGGAGAACGGCGGTCGCAAAAGGAAAAGTCAAACCGAGCGTCAAATAACTGGCAATCCATCTTTTGCCGGCAAACCGCAGATGGGCGAGAGTGAAGGCAGCCATCGAGCTAACCACTACGGTTAACAGCACCGTAAAAATTGCGATGAAAGCGGAATTCCCGAGCATTTGCCAGAATCGCGGAGCGAAGAGGATTGAGACGTAATTGTCAGTGATCCACTCCCGGGGTAACCCGAGGGCGTTCGTACGCAGATCTCCAGAGCTTTTAAACCCTCCGATGACGGCGACCCAAATGGGAAGCAGGCACAATCCGGCGGTCAGAAAAAGCACTAACCATCGATAATAAGCGTATAATGGGGTTCGGACCCGCATAAAGTTAACGCGCTCGGTCTTCGCGTAATAAAAAACGTTTATAACAAAACATTACCACGACACAGATGAAGAAGAGGATGAGCGCGACCGCGCTGCCGTAACCAAGCCGCATCCGCTTAATGCCAAACGTGTAGAGATACGACACCATTGAATGGGTGGAATTCAGGGGATCTCCACCGGTCAACGGGATGATTAAGTCAAAAAGCTGAAAGGAGCCAAGGACGCTAAAGAACAAAGAAAGCAGGATAACCGGTTTCATCATTGGCAGAATGATATGACGAGTTACCTGCCAGCGATTAGCCCCATCGATATAAGCGGACTCAATGACATCGTTGGGCACGTTTTGCCGGCCAGCAATAAACAGGGCAAGATGAAAACCGATATACTTCCAAACGACTACCAAGAGCAACGCGGCCATCGCCCAACCCGGCAGAGCTAATAGGAAAGGGGCTTGCCAGCCAAACCAATGACAAATGGTGGCCACCAGCCCGTAGTCTCCGTCATAAAGATACTTCCAAATCAGGCCAACCACGATTTCTGCCAAAATATAGGGAATGAAAAAGATGGCGCGGAAGATCAGATTACTGCGTCTTGCGTCGGAAACGATTAACGCAAGCGACAATGCGATCGGAATCTGGATCCCTGCCGATACGGCAACGACCAAGAGATTGTTGAAAAGCGAATTTCGAAGAATCGGATCGTTAAATGCTCTCTCGAAGTTCGCAAACCCAGCCCAATTGTGGGGCGCGCCGTATCCATTCCAATTGAAAAAGCCGTAGTAAGCCGACTGCGACACCGGCAGAACAACGAACACGGTAAAGATGAGCAGGGCAGGGGGTAAGAACACCAAGAGAGTTGGCCACGGACCGGTGCGCAACGTCCGACCAAGCGTTGGCCAGAACGAAGAAACTCCTCCCGCGAATTCCGATCGTTGTGGCGACACACTCTGGGTTGAACCGACTCTTGCCTTCATGTCGCTTCTTCGTGCCAGGGTTTCAGTGCACTAAAAACATGTTCCCTTATGAGGGCGACAACGTGACCCGGCATTGGCTCACGTTGAGCCCGTCAGAACGATCTGAGTAAATCCGCTACATTTTATTCTGTGACCAGGAATCCTGGATAGCCTTGACGGCTTGATCGGGGGTAGTGCTTCCGGCAGCGACTGCTGCCGCCTCGTCATTGAACACGCGACCGGTGTCAGGTCCAAGAAGTTGGTCCATCGCGATGGCAATCCAATCAGTCTTTTCCGTCTCCTGTGCGATCGCGTGCAAAAATGGATCCTGAATCGCGTCGGCCGTACCCTTTACCATCGGTATGAATAAGCCAGCAGCAGCCAGCTTCGTCTGGGTATCTTTTCCAAGCCACACTTTGAAGAAATCCACCGTCTCTTTTGGCGCATCTTTGGTCACCAACCATCCGTCGACGCTGGCAAAGATATCGTTGGCCTTGCCTTTTCCATCTTTGACTACCGGAAAGAAAAACCAGCCGAGTTGCTCGTTAGATAGGCCTTTTTTGGTTGCCGACGCTCTGCGCCCTTCGACCAAATCCCAACTTCCCATCAGATGAAACGCCGCTTTACCGTCATGGAAGTAGCCTGCATCATCTGGGAACTTCGTTGCCTGGTACCCGTTATGGAATGGCTGTAAATCACAAAGATCTTTGTACATCTTCCAGGCTTTCAGCACACCCGGATCAGCCAAACCCGTTTTGCTATCCTTAGAGACAACCTCTTCCAGGCCGCTCTTACCCAACACCCGCATCATCAATATAGCCGGATAAAAATGAAGAGGCCATTTATCGGCGCCGCCGGCAGCGATCGGCGTCACCCCCGCCGCTTTGCATTTTTTCACCGCATCCAAAAAGTCGTCCCATTCCTTGATCTTGGTTGGATCAACCCCGGCCTTTTGGCAAAGCTCCTTATTGTACCAGAAGATGACCGGTCCCACATCGTTGGGCACTCCGTAAGACTTCCCGTCGACGATGAAATTTTGAACGCCGGCTGGATAGAAGGAGTCTTTAAACTCACCGGCGATCGCACTTGTGATATCTTGGCAAACGCCTGACTGGACTTGTTCCTTCATTACGCCGCCGCCCCAGCTATGAAATACGCTGGGTTTGTCCTTCGTCTGCAGGAGCGTTGGCAATTTCGCTTTGAAGGCCTCGTTCTCGAGATAGTCAAATTGAACTTTGACGCCGGGATGGCTCTTTTCGAATTCGTCCGCGGCTGATCTCCAGATATCACGAGTGGCCTGGATAGGTTGGATGTGCAGGACCTTAATTACCGTTTGGGCCGACGCAGCCGCAGTGAAAGCCGCGAATAATGTAAACCAGGAAACAATTCTTTTTTTCATCATTGTGGGGGGTTATCTTTGTTTTCCTCTCTGCAGCCGTTCCTTGCCACAGAAGTATGGAAAAACGGAAACTGATTCGGCTCTTTCTAAGCTGAAAGCAAGGGCAATTCAATGCCCATCAAACGGAGCGAGAGCGGCAATGAAGGATATATCCCACTCAACGAGGGTAGGGCGAAACAGTCCGGTGATCAGTGCGTTCGTATGATATCGACCCCACGCCGGAGTCGTGCGTTTGAAGAATACCATAAAGCTGGCCGCGACGTAGGCTTCCGCCTTCGCCAATCCTACGGAGCGACGGGTTGGACGGAGTCGGGTTTCGCTTTACGGATCGCGAGTCCCGTTCGCACCATCATGCCGCCTCTGTTCCCTTCAAATACTCCAGGCTGGCTTGGATCGCCGTGAAGGGATCGCCTTCGCAAAAATCCTGTTCAACTATGAACCACTCGCAGCCGGCGGCTTGGCCCTGCTCGACTATTGCTGTGAAGTCGAGATTACCACGACCGATCTCCGCCATCTCCGGAATATTTTTTCGAGGGTTGAATTTATAATCTTTCAAATGGATCAGAGGTACCCGGCCCTGAAGCTTGGAGATCCAGCGCACCGGGTCGCCGCCACCGAACTGAATCCAGTACGTGTCGAGCTCGGCAAAGAGCTTTGGGGCGTTCGCAAAGATGTATTCGAGAATCAGTTTTTCGCCGTGTTTTGTGAATTCGAGAGCATGATTGTGGTAGACTAGACGCTTGCCGGCGGCGGTAAACACCTCAGAGCTGTGTCGGAGCTGATGAGCTAGGCGGTCGACCTCCGCTTCTTTTTGAAAATCGACTCCTGCAGGAAAGGCATAAACCGCGAGGTCGGTCCCTAATTCCGTCAACTCCTCAGCAGCGGTTTGCGGATGGTCGAGCAGCCGCTCCCCGGATTCGTGGATCGCGCTGATCGCTAACCCGTGATCATCAGCCAGCTTCCGTAAATCTCGATTAGAAGCGAAGTCCGACCGAACAAACTCAACCGCATCATACCCGATCGCTTTGACCTTTTTCAGAGTCGTAGCCAAATCTTTCGCGCTGCTGCAGAAATCGCGAAGGGTATAGAGCTGGAGGGCAACCTTGGAAAGTCTCATGACATCTAGTGCACTCGATCCCAAAAATACGCTATAAGAAATGCGGATTGAGGAGTCCGGGGGCGCAGTCAGAACATCGCTAAAATTTTAGGACTAATGATATCAATAAACGTGGACCGATGGAGAAACAATGGATCGATTGCCGCATTCATTCCACAATCCACAATCCGCAATCCGCCTTCCGCGTTTCTCCCTAGCTCCCTAACTAAAATCAGGAGTATGAGAAACCGAGCGCAAAGCCCGCGGCCGTTCACAACTTGACTGGAGAGCATATGCCTCTCCGCTCCCGGCCGTTTCGACAATCGCTTCCATGACTTCAAGCACGTGAAACGCCAGCTCTGCCGAGGCGCGATGAGGAGTGCCCGACCGCAGTCCCGCAACCAGATCGGCTAACCCGATGCCGCGATAGTTTCCATCGCCAAAGCCATGACTATGACTTACATCGACCCAGTATCCATCTTGGTTTAACCGAACGGCGCCTCCAAAATAATTCGGATCAGGCAATTGGAGAGTGCCTCCGGTCCCGTAAATTTCAATGTACGGATGGTTGTATGCCGGGACATCAAAGCTTGCGACGAAAGTGACGATCGGCCCGCCCTGGAATTCAAGAATCGCCGACAAATAGCTGAGAACGGAGACGGGAAAAGAAGTGCCTTTGCGTGGACCACTGCCGATCGTCCTTTGCGGAAGAGTAGTCCTGCCTGCTGACCAGACCCGCTTGATCGGCCCGAGCAGGTTTACCAATGCGGTAAGATAGTATGGTCCCATATCAAAAACCGGACCAGCTCCCTTTTGGTAGAAGAATTCGGGATTCGGATGCCAGCTTTCCGGACCCCCGCTCATGAAAAAAGCGGTTCCTCCGATCGGCG
>JGI12053J15887_10001705_pt1 | contig 10425 bp, 11 predicted proteins | sample MedBloCAOM1_O3_FD_15887 | JGI IMG/M metagenome (IMG submission 15887) | reverse complement strand
ACCACCGTGGCGTCACTGGTGCCGATCCGGATCGCCAGCGCCTGAGCGGAGGCCACCATCACTTCCTCGCGATTGTCCTGAAAGAAGCGGGCGACGTCGCGCTCCGCCGGGCTCAGCCGTTCGCGATTGGCCGCGACGCGCTCGTGGAGGGTCAGTCTATGTCGCATTTACGACACATATACAAAGGTATTGTAGTAAATACAACGAAGATCGGCGATTATGTCGGCCCCTGAGGAGCGGCAAATGGAAACCCTGTCCTGGCACGTGGCCCTGCCCGCCGTCGGCGCGGCATTTCTCGCATCACTGGTCGAGGTCGTGGAGGCCTTCACCATCGTCCTGGCCGTCGGCACGACCCGCGGCTGGCGGCCGGCGCTCCAGGGCAGCCTCGCCGGCCTCGCCGTGCTCGCCTTGCTGGTCGTGACGCTCGGGCCGGCGCTCGATCGCGTGCCGCTCCATTGGCTGCAGCTCGCGATCGGTATCCTGTTGCTGCTGTTCGGCCTGCGCTGGTTGCGCAAGGCGATCCTGCGTGCGGCGAACATCATCCCCCTGCACGACGAGGCTGCCGCCTTCGCGGCCGAGACGGCTGAGCTCGGTCGAGCCGGGTCGCGCCGCGGCCGGCGGGTCGACTGGATCGCGGCGACGGCTGCTTTCAAGGCCGTCGTCCTGGAAGGGCTCGAGGTCGTTTTCATCGTGATCGCCGTCGGCGCGGGCCGCGGCCTGCTGCTGCCGGCCAGCGTCGGGGCGGTTGCTGCCTGCGGGCTGGTGCTGGCCATCGGCTTTGCAGTCCATCGTCCGTTGGCGCGCGTGCCGGAGAACGCGTTGAAGTTCGCCGTCGGAATCATGCTGACGGCGTTCGGGGTGTTCTGGACCGGCGAGGGGCTGGGGATCGATTGGCCGGGCGGCGACCTCGTGATCCTGGCCTTCATCGCGATCTTTCTCGTGGTCGGCCTGCTTTCAGTTCCCACGGCGCGGGCGATCGCCTCGGAGGAGCATCATGACCTTGCTTAAGACCCTGCTGCGCGAAATCAGCGGCTTGTTCGTCGATGACGGCGTTCTGGCGCTCGCCGTCCTCGTCGTGGTCGGGCTAAGCGCCTGGGTCCTCGCCGATAGTCTCGGGGGCGAAGGGATCGCCGCTTGCGTGCTGGTTGGCGGCTGTCTTCTTGTCCTGGTGGCGAGCGTGGTGCGCGCCGCTTATGCGACACAGGCCTCGCGCGAGTGAAACCCGGCTCGTGCTAAGGTCTTGGCGACTCTGGACGAGAGGGAAGGAAGACCATGAGCATCAGCCAGGCCGATAAGGCCCAAAAGTTCCGCGCGCTGCACGAGGCGCCCGGCGCCTTCGTGATCGCCAACCCCTGGGATGGGGGTTCGGCGCGCCTGCTGGCCGGGCTGGGCTTCCAGGCGCTGGCGACCTCGAGCGGCGCCAAGGCCGGCGTTTTGGGCAAGCGCGACGGCAAGGTCACGCGCGAGGAAGCACTGGCCAACGCCCGGATGATCGTCGAGGCCTGTGACCTGCCCGTGGCCGCCGACCTCGAGAAGGGTTTTGGCGATGCGCCCGACGCCGCGGCCGAGACCATTCGACAAGCGGCCGGCGTCGGCCTGGTCGGCGGCTCGATCGAGGACGCGACGGGCAACAAGGACAAGCCGCTCTTCGACATCGAGGTCGCGACCCAGCGCGTCGCCGCCGCGGTGAAGGCCGCGCGCGCGCTCTCCTTTCCCTTCACCCTCACCGCGCGTGCCGAGGGCTTTTTGCGCGGGCAACCTGATCTCGATGACGTCATCAGGCGCCTGCAGGCGTTCGAGGCGGCGGGCGCCGACGTGCTGATGTCACCCGGCCTGCCCGACCTTGCCGCGGTAAAGAAGGTTTGCAGCGCGCTCAACAAGCCGTTCAACTTCATGGTCGGCATCAAGGGCCGCTCTTTCACCAAGGCCGACCTCGAGGCTGCCGGCGTGAAGCGCATCAGCCTCGCCACCTCGCTCTACCGCGCCGCCATGAGCGGCCTTCTGGACGCGGCGAAGGAGGTGAAGGAGAAGGGGACCTTCACCTACCTCGACCATTCGATCCCGACACCGGACCTCAACGCCTTCATGAAAGAGTAGGGCGGATGGTCTCGCTGTCGCGTCGCCGCCTGCTGGCGGCCTCCGCCACGATCCTGGCCGCGCCTGCCGCGTCGCGCGCGCAATCGCAAACAGGGGCCTGGCCTGCCCGGCAGATCCGCATGATTGCGCCCTATCCGCCGGGCGGCGGCGTCGACACGGTGACGCGCGCCTTTTCGGAGAAGATCGCGCCCAGGATCGGCCAGACCATCGTGGTCGACAACCAGCCCGGCGCCGGCGGCGTGATCGGCGGCGCGGCCCTCGCGCGCAGCCCGGCTGACGGCTACACCCTGATGGTGGGCAGCATGATCGACTATTCGATCGCGCCCTATTTTCATCAGGGCCTCGCCTTCGACATGGCCAAGGATTTCGTGCCCATCGTCGAGATCTCCAATGGCACGGTGGGCGTGCTGGTGACGCCCAGCCTGCCCGTCACCAACGTCCTGGAGCTGATCGCGCTCGCCAAGTCGAAGCCGGGCCAGCTCTCCTACGCCTCGTCGGGCTTCGGCGGCCTGATCCATCTCAACTACGAGATGCTCCGGCAGATGACGGGCGCGGAGATGACCCACGTGCCGTACAAGGGCACGACCCAATTCCAGGCCGACTTCTACGAAGGCCGGGTGCAGGTCTCGATCGACAACGTGCTGGCCCACCTGCCGCACATCGCCTCGGGCAAGGTGCACTGCCTCGCCGTCACCAGCAAGACGCGGTCGCCGCTGTTGCCCGACATGCCGACCATGGCCGAGGCCGGCGTGCCCGGCTTCGAATCCGCCACCAACTACACGCTGTTCGCGCCCAAGGCGATCGACGCCGACATCACGAAGAAGCTCAACGAGGCCGGCAACGAGGCGATCCGCGACCCCGATTTCCGCGAGCGCATGCTGAAGCTCGGCATCGTGTCCGCCGGCGGCTCCCAGGCCGAGGTGCAAGCCAAAATGCCGGCCGAGATGAAGCGCTGGGCGGACGTTATCGTGAAGGGCAACATCAAGCCGAGCTGATTCAGGTGTTTCACGGTTGGCGGGTCGTCGCGGCCTGTTTCGTCATTGCCGCCTTCGCCTGGGCGCTCGGCCTGTTCGGCTCCAGCGTCTACCTGCAGGCCGTGACCTCGGCTCACGGCTGGCCGATCGCCGAGGTGGCCTCGGCCATCACCCTGTTCTTTCTGGTGAGCGCGCTGGTGCAGCGCACCGTCGGCCGCAGCATCGACCGCTGGGGCCCGCGGCCGGTGCTGTCGCTGGGCGCCGTCTCGATGTGCCTGGGCGTGGCGCTGATCGGCCAGGTCTCGGCGCCGTGGCAGCTCTATCCCTGCTTCGTGCTGATCGGCGTCGGCTGGTCGACGCTCTCGACCACCGGCATCGCCGCGACCGTGGCGCCTTGGTTCGAACGCCACCAGGGCCGCTCGATGACTCTTGCCATCATGGGCGCGAGTCTGGGCGCTATCACCGGCGTGCCGCTGCTGCTGCTCGCGGTTGCCCGGTTCGGTCTGGCAAGCGGCCTGATCGTGACAGCGACAGGGGCGGCCCTCGTGCTGCTGCCGCTGATCGCCCTCGCGCTGCGCTTTCGCAGCCCCGCCGACATCGGCCAGCACCGCGACGGCGATGCTGCCCCGGTCGATAGCGCGGTCTCGCCGTCCGTNCGGCCGGTGGCNGCACAGGGCAATCGCCGTGTGCTGCTGTGGAGTGCCGCCATGGGCTTCGCGCTGGGGCTGACGGTGCAGATCGGCTTCATCNCCCATCACGTGACCCTGGCCGGGCCGCTGCTGGGCACGGCGGGTGCGGGCCTTCTGGTCAGCGCCACCGGCGCGACGGCGTTCGCGGGCCGCCTGGTGCTGGCGCGCATCGTCGACCGGGTGAACGTGCGGCGTCTGGCTTGCCTGATCATGGCGTTGCAGACGATGGCCTTGCTCGCTATCGCGCTGTGGCCCACCGCACCGGTGCTGATCGCGGCCAGCCTGGTCTATGGCTACGGCATCGGCCACGTCACCACCTTGGGGCCGGTGGTGGTGCGGCGCGAGTTCGGCGCGGCGGCTTTCGGCGCCACCTACGGCGCCGCCGCCACGGTCATCCAGCTCACCTCGGCGTTCGGGCCGGCGCTGTTCGGCTTGCTGCGCGACTCCTTCGGCGGCTACGGACCCGGCCTGGCGATCGCGTCGCTGGTGACCGCGCTCGGCGGCTTCAGCCTGTTCATCGGATCGCGGGCCTTTCGGCCCACTTGACGATCCTAGGGCAGGCCCGCTTTCGCCAGCCCATCGACGATGCGCTGGAAATCGGCGCCGTTCTTGTACGGCAGCACGCCTTTGCGCTGCGCCAGCGAGAAGCCTGGATTGACCTCGCGCAGCCCTGCCCATGCTGCGCGCGCCTCGTCCATGCGGCCGAGATGGCCGAAAGCGGCGGCCAGCAACATGCGGCTGGCATCGGTGTTGGGGTTGCGCGCAATGCGCTCGAGCAGATGAGAGGCGGCGATCTCGTCATGGGCCAGGCTGAAATGCGCCTGCGCCATCAGATGCAGGACGATGTTGGGGTAGTGGGGATCGAGCCGTACCGAGGCCGCCAGGGCATCCAGCGCCTCCGCCGCGTGGCCTGAATACATCAGCGCCATGCCGAGCAAGGCGTGACCCTGGGCATAGTTGGTATCGAGCTCGACCGCGCGATGTATGTGCGCCAGGGCCTCGTCGTAGCGGCGGCGCCACACCAGCACGTTGCCCAGCGCGACATGGCCACCCGGCAGGCGCTCATCCAGCTCGATCGCTCGCCGCGCCCAGCGTTCGCCTTCGTCCAGCGCCGAGCCAGGATCGGGTATCCAGGCGTTGACGTAGTCGGACACCGCGGCGAACGCCAGGCCGACATGAGGCGAGCAGAAGTTCGGGTCGAGTTCGATGGCCCGGCGGTGCAGGGCGCGAGCCTGGGCGATCGTCTCGCGCGTGCCGCGGCCCAGAAGCTGGCGCGCGCGCAGCCAGCTTTCGTAGGCTTCCAGGTTCTTGGTTTCGCCGCGGCGCAGGTCCTGTTGCTCGACTTTGCTGAGCTTGACCGCCAGCGCTTCGACGATCTTCTGTACCACCTCGTCCTGGGTGGCGAAGATGTCGGTAAGCTCACGGTCGAACCGGTCGGCCCACAGATGGCCGCCGCTCTGGGCATCGACGAGCTGGGCGGTGATGCGCACGCGGTTGCCGGCCTTGCGAATGCTGCCCTCCAGGACGAAACGCACGCCGAGCTCGCGGCCGACCTCCTGCACCTTGACCGACCGCCCCTTGTAGGTGAACGAGGAGTTGCGGGCGATCACGAACAGGGCCGAGACCTTCGACAGGTCGGTGATGAGGTCCTCGGAGATGCCGTCGCTGAAATATTCCTGTTCGGCGTCGCCGCTCATATTGGCGAACGGCAGGACGGCGATCGACGGCTTGTCCGGTACGGCGGGCGGCGAGGCGGATTCGCCGCCGTTCGCCCGGCCGATGCGGAAGACCCGCACGGGGCGGGCGATGTTCTTCACCGGCTTCTCGCCCAGATCCTCCAGCACGATCCCGAGCTTGTCGCGCACCGAATCGCGCACCGCGCGCGACACGAAGATGCCGCCCGGATCGGCCAGCGCCTCGAGGCGCGCGGCGATGTTGACGCCGTCGCCGTAGATGTCGTCGCCTTCGATGATCACGTCGCCCATGTTGATGCCGATGCGGAATTCGATGCGGCTGTCGTCCAGCGTGGCGCGATTGCGGTCGGCCATGCCGGCCTGGATGGCGACGGCGCAGCGCACGGCCTCGACGGCGCTGGCGAAATCCACCAGGAGACCGTCGCCGGTGCGCTTGACGATGCGGCCGCGATGGGCGGCGATGTGCGGTTCGACGATCTCGCCGAGATGCGCCTTGAGGAGCCGCAGCGTGCCCTCCTCGTCGTGGCTCATCAGCCGGCTGTAACCGACCACGTCGGCCGCCAGGATCGCGGCTAGCTTGCGTTCGGTGCGTTGGTTTTCCATCTGTCGGGCGGCACGATAGCGCCCCTTCGTTCCTTGCGCGAGGGCGCCCAGGGTTGCGCGTTCGGGTAGTGTGGACGATTGTGTCTCTATGGATACGCTTGCCGATTTTGCCCGCACCGATACTGAATATTTCGACGTTTTGATCGTCGGCGCCGGCCTCTCCGGTATCGGCGCCGCCTGGCACCTGCAGGACAAGTGCCCGGGCAAGAGCTACGCCATCCTCGAGGCGCGCGAAGCCAGCGGCGGCACTTGGGACCTGTTCCGCTATCCCGGCGTGCGCTCCGACTCCGACATGTACACGCTGGGCTATTCGTTTCGGCCGTGGAAGGAGGCCAAGGCGATCGCCGACGGCCCCTCGATCCTGACCTATATCCGCGAGGTCGCGAACGACCACGGCATCGATAAGAGAATCCACTACGGCCACAAGGTCGTTGCCGCCGCATGGTCGACGCCGGACGCCCGCTGGATCGTCGAGGTCGAAGCCGGTCCCGACCGCGTCCCGCGACGTTTCACCTGCAGCTTCCTGTGGATGTGCAGCGGCTATTACGACTATGAAGCGGGCTACCTGCCGGAGTTCGCCGGCATGGACCGCTTCAAGGGCCGCATCGTCCATCCGCAGAAATGGACCGACGACATCGACTATGCCGGCAAGCGCGTGGTCGTGATCGGCAGCGGCGCCACGGCGGTGACCCTGGTGCCCGCCATGGCGACGACGGCCGAGCACGTCACGATGCTGCAACGCTCGCCGACCTACATGGTGGCGCGACCGAGCCAGGATCAGCTCGCCAACAAGCTGCGCCGCCGCCTGCCGCTCAAGCTCGCCTACTGGGCGACGCGCTGGCGGAACGTCCTGCTCGGCATGTATTTCTACCAGATGTGCAAGCGCAAGCCGGACAAGGTGAAGAGCCTGTTGCTGGGCGGCGTGCGCCAGATGCTGGGTCCGGACTACGACATCGATACGCATTTCACGCCGCGCTACAATCCCTGGGACCAGCGGCTCTGTCTCGTCCCTGACGCCGATTTCTTCCGCGCTATCCGCCGCGGCAAGGTTTCGCTCGTCACTGACCACATCGAAAGCTTCACCGAGACCGGGCTGAAGCTCAAATCCGGCGCCGAGCTCGCGGCCGACCTGATCGTGACGGCGACCGGACTGATGCTGGTGCCGCTGGGCAAGGCGAAGCTTTCCGTCGACGGCCGCGGCGTCGATCCGGCCAAGACTTTCATCTACAAGGGCATGATGTATTCGGACGTGCCCAACCTCGCCTCGGTGTTCGGCTATACCAACGCCTCGTGGACGCTCAAGGCCGACCTGGTCTGCGAGTATGTCTGCCGGCTGATCAATCACATGGACCGCGGCGGTTACCGCCAATGCACGCCGCGCAATGTCGATCCCACCGTGGCCGAGGAGCCTTGGGTGGATTTCTCCTCAGGCTACATCCAGCGCGCGCTCGCCCGGCAGCCCAAGCAGGGTTCCAAACGGCCGTGGAAGCTCTATCAGAACTACGCGCTCGACCTCCTGAGCCTGCGCTTCGGCTCGGTGCGCGACAACGCGATGGTGTTTACGAGGTGAACGTCAGCGTCACGCTGCCGAACGGGCCAAAATCCGCGACGTAGGTCTCCCCTGGCTTGGGGGCCAGCATGCCGGTGAGCGTGCCGGTGCTGATCATCTGGCCTGCCTTCATTCCGACGCCCGTGCGCGACAGTTCATTGGCGAGCCAGGTGAGCGGCACCAGGGGATGGTCGAGCGCCGCGGCGGCCGTGCCTTTGCGCCGGGGCTTGCCATTGCAAGACAGCGTCGCTTCCTGGCCGGCGATGTCGCGGGTCCTCCAGCCGTCGATCGCCGGACCGTAGACGATGGTCCCCGAGCCCGTCCCGTCGGCCAGGATGGCCGGCAGCGGCGGGAACGCCTGGTCGTGGATGAAGCGGCATTCCGCCAGTTCGATGCCGGGGTGCAGCGAGGCGACGGCATCGGCGACCTCTTCCACAGTGTAGAGCTCTGCGCGCGGCGGCAGGTCGGCGCCGAGTCTGGCCTGGTACTCGACCTCGGGGATCGGGCTTGCGAGCCTGGCGTGCGCGACCGTCACCGGCGATGGCTTTACAAACGGGGAGAACATCCGGCCGTAGATCGGCTGGTCGGTGCGCAGCGCCTTCTGCATTTCCTCCTTCATGGCGGCGATCTTCCAGCCGCCGACCGCCCAGCCCAGCTCGTCGGCGACCCGCGCGGCCACGCGATAGGCCACAGCCGTGTCGGGCGGCACGAGGCGCGCGTCGAGGCCACTTTGCTGGCGACCGTCGCGCCGCAGCGTCGCCAGAAGCGTCGCGAGCTCCCGTTGCGCTGACAGGTCCATGGGTGTTTCTCTACTTGTGTCAGGACGACGGAAAGATAGAGGTCTCATGCGCACGCAAACCGAAAAAGGTCAAATCTTCCGTGAACTGCACGCTCGGCAGGGGATCCTGCTGCTGCCCAACCCGTGGGACGCCGGCACCGCCAAGCTGCTTCAGTCGCTGGGCTTCGAGGCGCTGGCGACGACCAGCCTCGGCATGTCCAACACGCTCGGCCGCGTCGATGGCGACAACGCGGTGAGCCGCGCCGAGCTTCTGGAGAACTGCCGCGTGATCTCGCAGGCGACGGACCTGCCGGTCAATGCCGATCTCGAGAACGGCTATGCCGACGATCCGAAGGAGGCGGCGACCATCCTGCGCGACGCGGCCGAGGCCGGCGTGGTCGGCGGCTCGATCGAGGACTGGAGCGGAGAGAAGATCTACGACTTCAACCTTGCCGTCGAGCGGGTCGCCGCCGGGGTCGAGATGGCGCGCTCGCTGAAAGTGCCATTTACCTTCACGGCGCGGGCCGAGAACCTGATCCGTGGCGTCAACGACCTCGACGACACGATCAAGCGGCTAAAGGCTTTCGAGAAGGCGGGGGCCGACGTGCTCTATGCGCCGGGGCTGCGTGATCTCAAGACCATGAAGATGGTCATCTCCGAGATCGGCAAGCCACTCAACGTGGTGATGAGCGCCGGCGATCCCGACCTTAGCGCTGAGCAGCTTGCCTCGGTCGGCGTTAAGCGCGTCAGCGTCGGCGGCGCACTGTCACGGCTGGCGCTGGCCGCTTTCATGAAGGGCGCGCGCGAGATGAAAGATAAGGGTGGCTTCACTTGGATGCGCGAGACGATGCCGACGGCCGAGCTGAAGAAAGTGTTTCGCGCCGATTAGGCGCCGCGCGATGCTGCAGCCCGGTCAGAGCCGGGATCGGCTCGGCGCCGATCTGGCGCAACAGCGAGGCCAGGTCGTACTGAAAGCGCTCGCTCAGCATCAGGCCATCTTTGAACGAGAGGACCACGACGAAAGGCTGCACGATGGTGCGACCGGTGGGCGCGATGCCGAGGAAGGCGCCGACATGCTTGCCGTGCCAGGTCGCCTCGGCGATGTAGCCGTCGCCGTCGGTCCAGGCCGACGACTGGCCCGGCCCGCGCTTCACCGTGACGTCGAAGGTCGTCCACCATTGCCCGTAGTGCGCGGCCGCGCCGTCGTGGCCGCGCCAGGTCTGGCCGGTCGCCAGGTCCTCGAAGCGGCAATCGGGATGGAGAGTGGCGAGCGTGCCCGGCAGGTCCTGCGCGTTCTCGGCCACAAGATGGCGGCCGATCAGTTCGGCGAGGGTGGGATTCATGACGGATCTCCTGCTATGTTCGATCTCTGACAACATATAAGAAGGCTGATATGAGTCGCAAGCTGAAGGCCGAACCGGCTGCCGTGCCGCGCCCCGGCGAGGGTAAGCGCGGTCCGGAGGGCCATCTTGGCTACCTGGTGCGCCAGGCCAACGTGGCGGTGCGCTCGGCCATGGAGAAGGTGCTGGCCGACCTCCAAGTGACGCCGCCGCAATTCGCCGTGCTGACCATGATCGTTTCCTATCCCGGCCTCTCCGGCGCCGACCTGGCGCGGCTCACCTTTCTCACGCCGCAGACCATCAACGTCATCGTGGGCAATCTCGAGAAGGCCGGCGCCATCGAAAAGTCGGCCCATGCCTCGCATGGCCGCATCCTGCAGCTTACGGCGACGGCCAAGGGCCAGGCGCTGCTCAAGCGCTGCCGCGCCCGCGTGATGGAGGTTGAGGACAAGATCGGCGGCCTTGTCGGCCGGGACGAGGAGCGGGTGGTGCGGCGCTGGCTGAGCGCCGTGGCGGAGACGCTGGGCGGACGCTAGACGAGGATTTTGGCGCGCCCCGGATCGACCGCGGCGCCCGCGATGCGCTGTGCGGTGTGGCGGCGTGTGAAGGCTTCGACCTCGTAGTCGTCATGGCCCGCCTCGTCGGTAGGCACGTAGCCCAGCGCGATTGCCTTGCCGATCGTATGGCCCCAGCCAGCGCTC
>JGI12053J15887_10001703_pt1 | contig 10427 bp, 12 predicted proteins | sample MedBloCAOM1_O3_FD_15887 | JGI IMG/M metagenome (IMG submission 15887) | reverse complement strand
CTGGCCGCCACATTTTTGAGCCCTCTCGTAGGCCGGCGAACAGTGCAAAATATTCCCGCGCCGCCCCTTCTTCATTCACCCGCACGGCACCCTCGTCCAACGTCGGGGAGATCGACCGTGCCCGTGCGCAGAGCTGTGCAGCGCACCTGATCTCCTGAGATGCGGCCCGCCCGATAGCAGAGTTCGCGTACAAACCGGGCCTGCGCCAGACCGGATTCGAGCTTCATCGCATCGGCGACGCTGTATCAAGCAGAAACTTCCATGCCGCTGTGCTTGACGCGACGCGAATATGCAGTGCGCTCTGATCGGGGCGATACCTGATGCCTGCTGTGAGACCAACAGCTCGACCTCGCGATTAGATGGGAGGAGTGTAACGTTCCGATCCCGAGACGACCGACGCGGGTCGGGTTTGGCGCGCAACTTTTGCAACGATTGCTACCTCATCAATAGGGCGCTCACGTTGAAATGAAGTTCGCTCCAGACGGTCCAAAGGCTGACATATCAATCCAAATTACGTGATGCATCGATGCGCGCATCCACCACCCCCCAGCCACCACCCAGGTGCCGGTGTCAGCGGTAGGTTACCCCAGGGACGATGCTGGCCACCATAGCAATGTGAGTTCGGGTTTTTAGGTATCCAAGCCGGCCTGCTGCTATTGGGCCAGACCGTCGTCACACAGACACCGACCGGGAGTGCCGTTTGCCTGCCTCCAAGTCTACAAGGCATAGACGGTCGGCACAGTATTTGCTTTGCCAATTCATTCAGTTCCCGCAAGTTGATCGCGGTCATGGAGCCGAGATGCCCACCAAACCATTTCACCTGGCTTGGTTCCTTCAGGGATCGAGCGTGCAGGCCTGGGGCGAGGCCTGGACCGGTCACATCGGTCAGATCTGGATGGAGCCTGAGCTGTTCCTGAACGCGGCGCGCGCGCTTGAGCGTGCCTGTTTCGACTACATCCTGCTCGAAGACTCATCCTATGTCGGCGAGAGCTTCGGTGGCTCGACCGAGATCTATCTCAAGAACGGCATCGCCGTGCCGCGTCAGGATCCGTCGGTAGTGGCAGCGCTGATGACGCAAGTGACATCGCGCATCGGAATCGTGCCTACTTTTGGAACATACGCCTATCACCCCTATTTGCTTTCCCGCCTGGTGGCGACGCTCGACCAGGTGTCGGGCGGGCGCATCGGCTGGAATGCCGTCACCGGCAGTTCGGACTTCGCGGCCATGAACTTCGGCATGCTGGGCATGCCGGAGCACGATCTGCGCTACGACATGGCTGACGAATACATGGAGGTCTGCAATGGCCTGTGGAACTCGTGGGAGCCGGGCGCTGTTATCGCCGACCGCCAGAGCGGCGTGCTGATCGACCCCACCAAAGTCCACGCCGTCAACTACAACGGCAAGTATTACAAGACGCGCGGGCCGCTCAATTCCGGGCCGGCGCCGCAGGGCCGGCCCGTGATCGCCCAGGCCGGCGGCTCTCCGCGCGGACGCAAGTTCGCGGCCGCCCATGCCGACACGATTGTGGTCCATGTAAAGGGCATCGAGGCGATGCGCGCCTACCGCGACGACGTCCACAAGCACATGATCGCATGTGGCCGCAAACCTTCCGATTGCAAGGTGCTCTATCTCATCAACCCGATCCTCGGCGACACCATGCAAGATGCCCAGGAGCGCAAGAAGAGGCGGGCCGCGATCGCGATGGAACGCATCGAGGAGCGGCTCGCGCATTTTGGCAAGGTGACCAATATCGATTTCGGCAAGTTCGATCTCGACAAGCCGCTGCCCGACGATGTGACCACCAACGGCCACCAGCAGAATCTCGAGCAGTACCGCCTCATGGCGAAAGGGCGCTCGATCCGCGAGACGATGGCGAGCTTCAATGCGGTCGACCTGTCGGTCGAGCTTTGCGGCACGCCCGACGCCGTCGCCGCNCGCATGGGCGAGGTGATGCAGGAGGTGGGCGGCGACGGATTCCTGTTCTCGATGCCCAATGTCAACAGGCGCACGCTCGCCGAGATCGAGGATGGGCTGGTGCCNGCNCTGCAGGATCGCGGCCTGATGCGCACCGCCTACGAGCACAAGCATTTCCGCGACAATCTTCTAGCGTACTGATCACCCCAAGCAGGAAGGCAGAAAGCCGTCATGCGCGATCATCGTTCTCCAACTAAATTCAGCCGCCGCGCGGCAATCGGCCTGCTGGGCGCAGGCCTTGCGGCGCCGTTCATCCGCCCTGGTCATGCCGAGGCGGCATGGCCGGAGCAGACCACGATTCCCGACATCCTGAAGGGCAGCGGCGAGGTCCGCATCGCCACCTTCGGCGGCACGATGCAGGAGACCCAGCAAAAGGCCTATTTCGAGCCGTTCGAAAAGCTTTCCGGCATTAAGGTGCGTGCGTTTCCCGGCACGAACCCGACCAAGATCAAGGCCATGGTCGAGACCGGCAACGTCGAATGGGACATCGCCCAGCTCAGCCGCGGCTCGATCATGAATCTGCAGAAGCAAGGCGACTACTTCGAGAAGATCGACTACTCCCTGATCGACGACGGTGTCGGCGCCGCGTACCGCTTCGAATACGGCCTCGAGATGCTGGTGTGGGCGCAGGTGATGGCCTATCGGACCGACGTCTTCAAGGGCGACGCGCCCAACGGCTGGGCGGACTTCTGGAACACCAAGAAGTTTCCCGGCGACAGGGCCATGGGCGGTACCGGCGCCGGCGGCTGGCCGGAGATGGAATTCGCCCTGATGGCGGCCGGCGTGCCGGCCGACAAGCTCTATCCTCTCGATATCGACAAGGCTTTCGCAAGCTATGACGAGATCAAGAAGGCGGTCGTCAAATGGTGGGACACCGGCGCCGTACCGATCCAGCTTCTGACCGACCGCGAGGTCGCCATGACAACCGTCTGGAACGGCCGCGTCGCGGCCCTGCAGGCGGCCAACGTTCCGGCGGCCATATGCTGGAATCAGGGCCTGATGAAGCGCGACGCCTGGGGCATCCCCAGGGGTGCCAAGAACGCCGCGAATGCCATGAAGTTCGCAGCTTACTCCACCATGGCGATTCCGCAGGCACGCATCGCTTTCGGAATCCCCTACGGTCAGGTCAACGCCAAGTCGAACGACCACATCCCGCCCGAACGGCTGGCCGTGCTGCCCAGCGCCCCCGCCATCAAATTGCAGCTCGTGAACTACGATTACGATTGGTGGATCGACAATCGCGACACCGTCGTCAACCGGTTCAACAAATGGCTTTTGAGCTGACAGCGATGACCGGGGCTGGCCGCGGCGCGTCGGTATCGCTCAGCAACCTGGAAAGGAGCTATGATCGCGTGGCCGCGGTGGCCGGCGTTTCGCTCGACATCCTCTCGGGCGAATTCCTGACGCTGCTGGGACCGAGCGGATCCGGCAAATCGACGACCTTGATGATGATCGCCGGCTTTGAGACGCCGACCGGCGGCGACATCGCCATCGACGGGAAGTCGGTCGTCGCCACGCCGCCCTATCGCCGCAACATCGGCATGGTGTTCCAGAACTACGCTCTGTTTCCTCATCTCACCGCTGCCGACAATATCGGATTTCCGCTGAAGCAGCGTGGCGTCGGCAAGGCTGAGCGGGAAAAGCTGGTCCGCGAGGCGCTGGCGCTGATGCAATTGCCTGACCATGGTGAGCGCTACCCGCGCCAATTGTCCGGTGGCCAGCAACAGCGGGTCGCTCTTGCGCGCGCCATTGTGTTCAAGCCGCGCCTTCTTCTGATGGACGAACCCCTGGGCGCGCTCGACAAGCAGCTCCGCGAGAACCTGCAGCTGGAGATGCGCCGCCTTCATGCCGATCTGGGCATCACCTTCATCTATGTCACGCACGACCAGGAGGAAGCTCTCACCATGTCGGACCGTATCGCCGTCATGAATGCTGGGCTGGTGGCGCAGGTCGGACGACCTGAGGATCTGTATGACCGGCCGGGCAGCCGCTTCGTCGCCTCCTTCCTCGGCGAGTCGAATTTCCTGCCGGCCATCGTGCGCGGCATCGAGGACGATGTCGTGGTGGCCGAGTGCGAAGGGGCGATCATCCGCGCTTTGTGTCCCGGCCGGCCCGCCACGGGCGAGAAGGTCATGCTCACGACGCGTCCAGAGCGTATCCGCTTCGCGGACGGTGCCTTTGCTTCGACCGCGCCGCAGAACCGTCTCAGCGTCACCGTGACCGAGGCGGTGTTTGCCGGCGAACGCTGCCGCTACATGTTGCAGGCACGCGACGGCACCGCGATGGTGCTGAAAGAGCCGTCGAGTGCGGCGATCCGGCGCCGCGCGGTCGGCGAGCGGACGGAGATCGCCTGGTCGGTCGCGGATACGATCCTTGTCTGAGGGGGTTGAAATCCGTTTCGAAGGACTAGCCGCCACGCGGCAGAGCGGCGTGCGGCTGCGCTGGCGACGGTCCTGGCGGCCGGTCATGCCGCTGCTGCTGGCGGCTCCGCTTCTGCTCTTCATGCTCGTATTCTACGCATTGCCGGTGCTGTCGATGTTGATGCGCAGCGTCAACGATCCCAACTGGACGCTGTCGCATTATGCGTCCCTGACGGGCGACACCGTGTTCCTGAAAGTCTTCTCGAACACGCTTTACACGTCGTTGACCGTCACCGCGGGGGCCCTGTTGCTNGGCTATCCTGTCGCNCTCGCGCTGGTGCGCGCGCCGCGCTACGCGCCGGTGATCCTGATCCTGATCCTGCTGCCATTCTGGACCAGCGTGTTGGTCCGNAGCTACGCCTGGATGGTGCTGCTGGGCCGGCACGGCCTCATCAATGAGGCGCTGCTCGCGGCNGGCATGGNCCAGCCGTTGCGCATCCTCAATACGCCGCTGGCGACCCAGATCGCGATGGTTCACATCCTGNTGCCNTACATGGTTCTCCCGATTGCCAATGCGCTCCGACAGATCGATCCGTCGCTGGCGCGCGCGGCGTCCGGGCTTGGCGCCACGCCGTGGGCGACCTTTCGGCAGATAACGCTGCCGCTCTCCATGCCGGGCGTCGCCGCCGGTGTGCTGCTGGTATTCGTGCTGGCGCTGGGCTTCTACATCACGCCGGCCATGGTCGGCGGCACGCGCGAGATCACGCTATCGATGCTGATCGCCCAACAGGTCGATCAGCTCAACTGGGCCTATGCAGCGACCCTTTCGGTCGTGCTGCTGGCAACGGCGCTCGCCATCATCGCGGCTTTCTACCGGCTGCCTGGTGTCGGCCATACGCTCCGAACGAGCGCACGATGACAGTCACCCGCGTGCTGCCGGCGGCGCTCGTGGGCCTAATCCTCATGTTCCTCGCCTTGCCCATCGTCGTCGTGATGGTGGTCTCGTTTTCTTCGGCGACCTACCTGACGTTTCCACCGCCGGCTTTCGGGTTGCGCTGGTACAGCGCCTATTTCGCCAGCGACGATTGGTTGCGCTCCACCCGGCTCAGCCTCTGGGTCGCAGCCTCCGTGGTCGTCCTGGCGACGCTGCTCGGCACGCTGGCAGCGCTTGGCATCGCCCGCCTGCCCAAAGCACTCCGCGTTCTGGCCTCTGCGCTGATCCTGTCGCCTTTGATCGTGCCGGTGATCGTCGTAGCCATCGGCATCTACTACGCCTTCGCCCGTTACGGCCTGGTCGGCACGCCGGCCGGCTTGATCCTCGCCCATACCTGTCTTGCGGTGCCCTTCGTCGTCACCAGCGTGAACGCCAGCCTCGCGGGCATTGACCCCCGCCTGGAGCAGGCGGCGCTTAGCCTCGGCGCCACACCCACCGGTACTTTTTTCCAGATCACGCTGCCACTGATCCGCCCCGGCGTTCTGGTCGGCGCCCTGTTCGCCTTCATCACATCGTTCGATGAGTTGGTCGTTGCGCTGTTCATATCCGGCTCGGGCGCGGTCACGCTGCCGCGTCGCATGTGGGACGATTTGCTCTATCAGATCGAGCCGACCATCGCGGCGGTCTCAACCCTGACCATCGTGCTGACAGTTGTGTTGATGGGCTGCGCCCACCTCCTGCGAAAGTGAGTTAGTTCAAATCCGACTCCGCAACCGATCCCAAAAAACGGCAGTAGATTTTGATTCCATCGCAGTGAGCCAAAATTACGCCCACCCGCACTACAAAGGGCCGCGACATCGCAGGCGGCGATCGCCCGCGCTGCCGAGTTGATGCATTTGGTCGGATTGAAGCAGGATGCGCTGGAGAGGTTTCCCCACGAATTCTCCGGTGGCCAACGGCAGCGTATCTGTATCGCTAGGGCGCTCGCGATGGATCCCGCGGTCATCGTCGCCGACGAAGCAGTGTCCGCGCTCGATATTTCTGTTCAGGCACAGGTTCTCGAACTGCTGGAAAAACTGCGCGGCAAGCTTGGTTTTGCGATGGTGTTCATCACACACGATCTCCGTGTGGCGTCCAACATCTGCGACCGAGTGGCAGTGATGCACCGCGGGCGTATCGTGGAGATTGGTTCGACCATGGATATCTTTCGACATCCGCGGGAGGCTTACACGCGCGAACTGCTTGCAGCGATTCCGGGGCAGGGCAACGCGATCATTCCGGAGCTCGTCTAACCTGTCTAGAATCGATGAGCATGCGGCGGCGACCCTGCTTCTTGACTGCTTCGCTGCTGGTGCGCGCGACGCTGACTGGTTCAGGACGATTTGAGAACAGCCTCCGCCCCCGATGATAGGAGATTGAAGTCAATCCCTGGTCCTCTGAGTCTTGTCCCCTTTGTCAGCGTCGATGACATGATGCGCATCGTGAACAGCATCGGGGTGGAGCGGTTCTTGTTTGAACTAGCTGGCTACATCGAGGCGGACTTCCGTCGCTGGCAGCTCTTCGAAAAAACGCCGCGGATCGCGGCTCGTTCCCGCGATGGCGTGATCGAGCTCATGCCGACAAGCGATGGCCTCGAATACGGGTTCAAATACGTCAACGGCCATCCACTCAACCATCGAGGAGGCCGGCAGACCGTAACCGCGTTCGGCAATTGGCAAATGTCGACGACGGTTAGCCGGTACTTCTGTCCGAGATGACCATTCTGACGGCACAGTCTGCTCAACACCGAGGAGAACGAGAAGAGTTTGCAAACGTCTCAGAAGTGGCCGGAAATAGCCGGATCAGCATAAGGGTCTATTGCAAAACCCCCTGAATGATTTCAACGGGTTGGCCCAAAAACCGATAGGCTACATTATACCGATGNTTCAGGGGGGATATCTCAGAGGAGCTGACTATGACCAAAAGCATTCTTATCAGTCTTGCTGTCCTCACTCTCTCTACTTCTGCCGCTTTGGCCGCGCATCNGACTCATCATCGCCACGCGATGAATGCAAATGCCAGTGTGGGTGCGTCTCCGGTCGTCTGGACGGGCGGCGTGAGTAGCGGCGACCGCGCCACGTATAACCAAAATCTGCGCGACTCCGGGTATAATCCGAAGAACAATTTCGACGCGAAGGGGATCTTGAAGACGCAATAGCGTCTGGTCTCGTCGTCCATCGTCCATCTTCGTCTTCCGTGGGTCCTCGCTGGGATGCGGTAACGCCAAGCGGCGGCGCACCGATTGGCGTCTATGTCAAGAACACCAAGTCTGTGAACAGCGCGCTTGGCATCCGTTCGCTTGGCCCGAACGTCACCGTTCGTGTCGACGGATCGGGCGTCATAGGCAACGGCACCGGCCTGAGTTCCTCCGGTGGTGGCGCGCTGCTCACAGCCGGAAACAACATGGTCCAAGCTAACGGCAGCAACGGCGCGTTCTCCGGGCCGGTAGGACTGCAATAGGGAGCAAAGAAAACCTTTGAGAGGGCCGCCTTCGGGCGGCTTTTCTTTTGTGCGACTCGCACCCGCGATGTCTCTTCATGGCACGTTTGAGACATGCCGACTGCCCCTCCCCTTAGAATGTCCGCTATTCGGGGAAGACCGGAAGTGATCGGAGCACGGTCAAGAACTATGCGATTGACCCTAAAGCGGAGATCGCTCCTCCGAAATTTAACATGGCTAGTACGCACGTTAGGCTCCCGCGGTGTGTGAGCTATCCATTCTTGGCGGGGGCAGGACACCATTTTGCACTCATTGCGATATGGCAAAGTGATAAGCTAGGATTGCACACACCGGCGCGGATCGGTGTTGTCTTCATATTGCCGGAGGCAGCTTATGACATCAATTACCCGCCGTTTGCTCCTGTCGCTCGCGGCGGCTCTCGCGCCGGGCGCGGTGATCGCCCATCACGGCTGGGGCGGATACGACACTTCCAAGTCGTTCACCGTCACCGGTAAGGTCCTGAAATCGACCTACGAGAATCCGCACTGCGAGATCGAGATGGAGGTCGACGGCAAGCACTGGCGCTTCGTCCTGGCGCCGCCTTCGCGCATGCAGCAGCGTGGCATCACGCCGGACATGATCGCACCTGGCAAGACCTGCACGGTGTTCGGCTATCCGCATACCAGCAATCCGGACGAGGCGCGCATCGAATACATCATTCTCGACGGCAAGCGCATCGAACTGCGGTAGACCAGAGTGGAACATCTGCGGGCGGCGCCGATCTTCCTGGCCTTGCAGGAAAGCGCGCTGGGTCATTTGATGCGCAGCTCACCCGTGCTATATCCCGCGGTCGAGATCCTGCACATCCTCGGCTTCGTTGTGCTGGTGGGATCGATCCTGGCGCTCGACTTGAGGTTGCTCGGATTCGGGCGCGCGATTCCCATCCAGCCGATGGCGCAATTGCTGCTGCCTTTATCGCGCTTCGGCTTTTTGCTCGCAATCAGCATGGGATTCCTGTTGTTCAGCGCCGATGCGGCGCATGTAGTGCGCAATCCCGCGTTCCAGACCAAGCTCCTGCTGATCGCGGCGGCGCTGGTCAACATTCTGATCGCGCATGTCGGCCCGTGGCGGCGTCTTGCGCTCTGGCGCGCCGAAGTGTCCGGCGGCGCTAAGGTCACTGCGCTCGTGTCGCTTCTGCTGTGGCTCAGCACCATCTGCGCCGGGCGCTTGATCGCGTATTTTTGACAGGGCCTGCCGCGATGTGCCGCATCCGAAACTCAAGACAGCTTCATTTTATCAAGAAAAGGTTTCCAAGAGAGCGCCTCACTGTTGGCCTTGTCAAAATGTCCATCCTCTAAAAGCTTGCCGACACATCTGAAGTATTCACAAAGGAATGACGCATCTGGCAATTGGTACACGTGCTCATTCGGTACCCACAAATCAAATTTCTTGGCGGAGATAAGTACAGACAAGATTGCAGGCTTAAGATCACGCATATTGTCTGGCCATCCCGTCGACGCGGTCCGAACTTTGATGTTATCTGAAAGACTGCGAAATTTAGCTCCGAGGCTTTGGAGCTCGAAAGCTTTTTTTTCGTCCGACTTCCGGCTCAACCATTCTAATGAAACGCCAATCACGATTCCGGTCAAAAAGACAAATGCAAATTTAAACCAACGCTGTTGGCCCAGTGCGAGGAGGTTGTTAAAAACAGCCGTGACCGTAGCGTTAGGAAAAACCGTCGTGGCCATACCGCTAGGATCGGAGAAGACGTTTTCCTCCAACCATTTTTCAAGGATAGGCGTGATCAGGGGGATCAGCAGAAGACCCCAAATCCCAAACAGAAACTGTTTAAGCCACTTGGACATGGAACCTTATTGGTTAGCACACTGATGCAGCCATCCCACCGAATTAAGGGCTAAACCCGACCATCCACCCACCCCAAAAAACCAAAAAAGCCAATTCGCTTTTGACTGCCGCTTACAGCGTCTTTTGAGACGGATCATTAGACGCCCCAACTGCCAAGGCCGTTTAGCCTTCGCTAATCCCAAGGCCCGCGCGCCACACATATGCCGGTCCTTTTAATCGATTAGCCGGTTTATCCCTTGGTCGTTTAAAGGCCGCCTCAGTCGGCGGCCTTTTTTATACCAAGCCAACTCTGAGATGTCTCTTCATGGCACAAAGCGCACCTCGCGCGATGCCCGACTGGAGTCCGCAATGCGCTTCAAAGCGGACATCCGTCGACGCCAAATTTGTTGGTTCACGCACTGATGTGAGGCGACACGACCTGCTCACTGACCGACGGGCAAATCAGTAACTTGCCTGGCTGATCTGCCTGTCCAGCCCCTTTTGCTAAAATATTCTGGTTTTCCGAAGACCCAAATCAGTTCTATATCCCCGTCGTCCTGTCCCACTGGAGGGGCGGCTCGAGATCGTCACGGACGCGGGGCAGGATGCGGTGGACGCAAGTGGCGCTTTAAGACGAGGGCGCCGGATGCGGACGGCGAAGACGTGTGGTCCTGACGCCCCGACGCTGGCGTCAAGTTCTTGAGAAGCAAGCTTCTCAGGGGCGACGGTGGCAAAAGAGCCCGGTCGCCGGGGAGAGCACGAAATAAGCCGTAAACCATTGCGCGGGGAATGCCGGGTGATTCCGGTGTGACCTGACTAACGCGTGTGCGCTCTA
>JGI12053J15887_10001702_pt1 | contig 10428 bp, 10 predicted proteins | sample MedBloCAOM1_O3_FD_15887 | JGI IMG/M metagenome (IMG submission 15887) | reverse complement strand
CTGCTCGATCTGATTGAGCATCGTGACATTAAATGAATAGTCACGAAACACAGCAGATTTCGTCTGTTTCGACAGATTGCTGAGCTCCGCGACACTCTGGCATAATTGTTCGCGAAGCGTGACCGTCTTGGCTCGATCTATCCGGGAAGCGCCACGACAACCCGAAGATGGCCGTCTCGCTTGGTTTGGCTGACATCCGCGATCGTGCTAGCCAAGTTCGTCGGAGCTTCACCCGTCTTCTCCGGGGAGCGCATACAAATTGACCGACCTCGTCTCTACGAGGTCTCGCAGGTCCTGATGCGAGCCTATAACGCAGACGACGCTGAGGCCATCCAGTCCTTGCTGTCGCCGAAACTCGCGAAATTGTATGATCGATCCGCCATCGAAAAGGTGCTGTCGGTCTGTCGCGCAAACGTCCTGCCGAGCATCGTTCGGAGCAGCTTACCCGTTTCGGGCACAAAGTTCTACGGATTCTTCGCAGCCTACGGCCAGGCCCACACGACATCGATGATCCTCGAGATTGATCCGAGCAACCGGATCATCTTCTGCGCCATGGCCGACGAGGTCTTCAGCGGCGATTTTCGGTGCGCGCTGAAGACGTTTGATTGAAGAGATGACGAGGATCTGCTGCACGATGTCTTTTCTTCTTTGGCTGCGCTCGCGCTTGTTCGGCGTGGTCGCACCAGATGCTAGCTTCCGAACAAACGGCCTTGGTCGTGATGAGAATCGTTGATCATTTGCTCAAAATAGTCGTCCCTCGTCACCGCGATTTTAATGCTTGTAATTCTCTAGGAATCGATTCTGTCGTTGCAATTCCCGCGCGCGATCTGGTGCCGACTTTTCGTCGTTCCACGGGGGACAAGTGTTTTGGCAGAGTGACGACTGGAAGCCACTTCCATCCAGCGTATTTATCGCCGGTCTGCCGAAGGTGCGTGTAGCGCTTGAGGCTGGTCCATGAGCGATGGCCGGACACCGACGCTACGCGTGGGATGTTGAGTCCGATTTCAAACAAGCGAGAGACGCCATCATGGCGCAGGTCATGAAAATGAAGGTCGTCGATTTCCAGGAATTTTCCTGCACGCGTAAAAGCCGCTCCGATCGCGTCAGTGCTATATGGAAATATCTCGTCAGAGGTTCTTGGCATCGACAGGATAATTTGAAGCGCCTGCGGCGGCATATCGCACCAGGTGTCGTTTCCAATCTTTTCGCCCGGATTCTTCATGTCACGGACCAGCACCCGACTTCCTTCCGTGTCGAGATTGACCCAGCCGATGCGCGTGATTTCCTCCTGCCGTCGCGTCGAGAAAATCGCGAACGCGATAATCTTCTGCATGGGAACGGACGAGGGGCGCCGCTTTAACCGGGCACCGAAGTGCTCCATGAGCTTGTCGAGTTCGTCGAGGGTCGGCCTTCGGTCGCGCTCGCGGCTCTTCGACGAAACGCCGAGGCGATTGGTGACGACGAAGGCATCCTTCATCGCGCTCTGATCGAGCGGATATCCCCAAGCGGGCCTGGCGATGGCGAAAACTGCACCCAGATGAGAAAGATAATTTGCCACTGTCTGCGGCGTTACCTTGGCGACAAGCTGGTTGGCGAAAGCAACGATATCCTCGCTGCCGATTTTGGAACAGCTTTTGTTGGCGATATCGTACGACTTGATCGCTCGCAGGACCTGGGCCTTTGTCCGACCAATCTCTTTGATCGACTCATCCGCATAGCGGTCAATGACCAAGGCGAGCGGGGGATCTTGTTCTTTCAGTCGTTCAAGTGCGCCCGGCTTGGCAAGTTCCGTCTCGCGCTTCTCGAGCCAAGCCGACGCTGCCTGCTTCCGCTCGAAGGTCCGCCCCTCGCGGTGAACGATCTTGCCGCTGCGCTTAATGAGAAGCTGGGCCTGATATCGTGTTGAGCCATCGCCGAGCTTGCGTGGTATGACCGTTCCCATGGCCATGCGCTCCATTGTCGGTACTGCACGGCGGAAATGGTACTGCAGCGCAGTACCGGGAGCAAGAAAATAGGCGAAAACCAAGGAAAATAGCGTATAATCAGGACGACGTAAAACACGCAAAACAGGCTAAAATGACGTCAAATATAAGCAATATCAAAGGATTACGGTTTTCTGTCGCGCCAATGATGGATTGGACCGACCGGCATTGCCGGGTCTTCCACCATCTGATGACGCGGCGTGCCCGGCTTTACACGGAGATGCTGACGACCGGCGCCATCATTCATGGCGATCGCCGGCGTCTGCTTGGGTTCGATGCACGCGAACATCCGGTGGCGCTTCAGCTGGGTGGCTCGGACCCGCGCGATCTCGCGACGTCGGCGAAAATTGGCGAGGATTTCGGCTACGACGAAATCAATCTCAATGTCGGATGTCCGTCGGATCGGGTCAAGGATGGCCGTTTTGGCGCCTGCCTGATGGCGGAGCCGGCGCTTGTCGCTGAAGGTGTCCATGCCATGAAGCGCGCGGTGGCTATTCCGGTCACGGTCAAGTGCCGGCTCGGCATCGACGATCAGGATCCTGAGCTTGCACTGGACGCGCTGGCGCGCAGCGTGATCGAGGCCGGCGCGGATGCGCTGATCGTCCACGCCCGCAAGGCCTGGCTCAATGGATTATCGCCCAAGGAAAATCGTGACATCCCGCCGCTCGACTATGACAGGGTGTACAGGCTCAAGGCATCAATGCCTGGCGTGCCCATCATCATCAATGGCGGGATCGCGAGTCTTGCCGAGGTGAAGCAGCACCTTGTCCATGTCGATGGCGTCATGCTGGGACGTGCGGCCTATCAGGAGCCATGGCGATTGCTCTCCGTCGATCCCGAATTGTTCGGCGAGGCGGCCCCGCATCCGACGATGAAGGATGTGTTCGAGGCTGTCATGCCATACATCGAGGAGCAGGTCGCGCAGGGCGTCCGCCTGCATTCGATCACGCGGCATTTCGTTGGTGCGTTTCATGGGGTGCCGGGCGCGCGGGCGTTCCGCCGNCACCTTGCCGAGAACGGCGTCAAGCCCGGCGCCGGCGCCAACGTTCTGCGCGATGCGATTGCGCTGGTCGANGACCGNGTCGTGGTCCCGATCGCGGCGTGATCCGGAATTCCAGAGCGTATTCCGGTTGGNTCAAGCCATGACCGCGTGCCCCATGGGTCTCGTGGTTCGAGACGCGCGGCGTTGCCGCGCTCCTCACCATGAGGGTCCAAGANCTCATCCCCGGATGAGCGCATTCGCGCTCACTCGGGAGGAGCGCGCCTTGGCGCGCGTCTCGAAGGATGAAGCCACTGAAAACTGGCGGATGCTGTCTAGGGATAGCCGTGCAGCATCAACCTGTCGGCGCGCACTTCCCAGCTTTCCAGCCGATCCAGAAAGCTCATGCCCAAGAGATTGGTTTTCATTTGTCCGCGCGGCACCACAAGCGCCGGCACAGAACGCTCGACGAGCTTGCCGATCGCAAGACGGTCGAGCGTCAGCCGGGCCGCCCTGGTGTGGCCGCCGGCGGTCTCGACGTCGACGTCATACTCGAGCAACTCCAGCGGCAGCCCGGCAGCCTTCGCGGTCTCGTAGGTCAGTACGACCGAGGTCGCGCCGGTGTCGATCACCATCGGGGCGTTCACGCCATTGATCTTGGCATGCAGCGCGAATTCGCCGGTCTGCCCGCGCGGGATCTGCACGGCGCGCGCCGGAGATGCTGCCCGCCTGCGCAGCAATTCCGAAACGGTGTCGCTGGCACGCGCGATCTGTTCCGGGTCGCCATAGGCGACTACGGCACCGGCGGTCGCGGCAAGCATCAGAAGGACGAGCAGAATGCGGCTCACAGCTCGCCTCCCGTGCAAGTGTAGTCGCAAGTGTAGTCGTGTGTCAGTCGGGCCTTGGACTTGTCGCCATCTCGGACTGAACCAGGCCGGCGTCGGCCATGCGCGCGGATAGCTGCGCCATCACCGCATGCCGCTCGGCGCTGTCCATCCGGTGCCAACGTGCGATCTCCGGCAAGGTACGTCCGCAGCCGAAACAGAGGCTGGATTTGGGATCGATCATACAAACTGCGATGCACGGCGTTTCTTTGCTCATTGAGGGAGTGTGAAATGGTTTTGGCCTTTTGCGCAAGCGCTCCAATTACAATCCGGTGCCCGCACTCATGATAGGCTTGTTGCGGATTCGGCGCCTCTCGTCGATGGCGGTTACCGGCTGCAGCGGTGGAGCTTCCTCGGTCATCGGCGCCAGCGCAGACATCACGCGCTCCGGCGGGAAGGTCACGATGACCTCGGTACCGATGCGAAGCTTCGATTTCAGCGTAAACGTGCCGCCGTGCATGTCGATCAAGCTTTTTGCAATCGGCAGTCCGAGACCTGCGCCCTGTTCGGCTGATTTGATCGAATTGGAGCCCTGACCGAACGACGCGAGCACGATGGGGATTTCATTTTCCGCGATGCCGGAGCCGGTATCTTTGACGCTGAGATATTGTCCGCCTGACGCGGTCCAGCCGACTTTGAGCCAGATCTCTCCACCCTGTGGGGTGAACTTGATGGAGTTCGACAGCAGGTTGAGCACGATCTGCCGCGTGGCGCGCTCATCGCCCCAAATTCGCGGCATGCCCTGCTCGAACACCTCGTGAATGGTGATGCCGCGGCTGGATGCGCGCAGTTTCAACAGATGATGGCAGTCGGCGACGACATGAACGAGCGACACGGCTTCTTCGTTGAGTTCGTACCTTCCGGCTTCGATCCGCGACAGGTCGAGAATTTCATTGATGAGATTAAGCAGATGCACGCCCGAATTGTGAATATCGGCCGAATATTCCCTGTAGACCGGGACGGCGTGGCTGCCGAAAATTTCGCTCTTCATCACCTCGGAAAATCCGAGGATCGCATTGAGTGGCGTTCGCAACTCGTGGCTCATCTGCGCCAGAAACCGCGACTTCGCGACGTTGGCCGATTCGGCGCGATGACGAGCTTCGTCGGATATCGATTTTGCCTGCTCAAGCTCGCCGATCAGCGCGTCTTTTTCGGCGCGCGCCTCTAATGTCGCCAGTGTCGTCGAATGCAGACGATGGGCGAGCAGTGCAAAATAGCCCTCAGCGGCGAGCGCGAGCACCGCGAGCACGTAATTGTCGAATGTACCACTCAGCGCCAAATTTAGCGCAATCGCCGCTGTGACCGGAGCGGTTGCCGCAAGCGCTGCGATTGGCAGGCTTGCCGCGAGCATGCTCGATACTGCGATCACCAGCAGCATCAGGAACATCATCAGCGTATTCGAGACCACATCGGGGCTGGGGGGATGGATCAGGACCGCCGTCCAGCTCAGGCCGTACAGCAGATCGAGCAGAACAAATCGCGTTCGCCATCGGCGCGTCGCCGTGAGCGAGGGCGGCTCCGCAAGGAACCTGTCGCAATTGCGGGTGATGGCGGCATGAATGCAAAGCATGCCGCAGGTCCACACCGCGGCCGAGACCGGCTGCAGCCAGAAGCCGTAGAGCAAGCCTGTCGCTACCACGAGCAGCATGACGATATAGGATGCCGACATGCGCGTTAGGGCATATTGCCGGAGCAGCTCGCGGTCGAAAGCCGGGCGGGTTCCGCTGGTCGACGTTAACCGATCGCGGGCTTCGCGCACCCGCTGCGCGGCCGCACGGCGGCTACTGACCGGCGCTGCAATCGGCGTCTCAGCCGGAAGTTGGACAACTTCGGGCTTATCGGCGGGGTTACTCATCAAACAACACAAATCCTGCCCGCGAACGGCGCGGGCTTTTGCATTGTCTATCTCTGGCGCTAAATCATTAAGAGCTGCCTTAAAGAGCTAAAAAATCACGTTAACGGGGAGTTAAATTAACCTGCCGCGCGCCTGTCGTCATGGCCCGGCTTGTCCCGGCCATCCACGGACTTTCTTGAGTAGGTGAAGTCAAGAAGACGTGGATGCCCGGGACAAGCCAGGACAAGCCGCGGCCATGACGAGCTTTGCCAAAACACGCCATCCATTGGCCGGATCTTGAATCAGCCTCTGGGGTCAGCGCTCCAGCCGGGCGAGCAGGCTGGAAGTGTCCCAACGCTTGCCGCCGATCTTCTCGACCTCGGAATAGAACGCATCGACCAGCGCGGTGACCGGGAGGCTGGCCCCGTTACGCCGCGCTTCGGCAAGACAAATCGACAGATCCTTGCGCATCCATTCCACCGCGAAGCCGAAATCGAATTTTCCATCGTTCATGGTCTTGTGACGATTGTCCATCTGCCAGGACTGGGCGGCGCCTTTCGAGATGGTTTCGACCACCGCGTTGACGTCGAGCCCTGCCTTTTTTGCAAAATGAATGCCTTCCGACAAAGCCTCGACCAATCCGGCAATGCAGATCTGATTGACCATCTTGGTCAATTGGCCCGAGCCTGCGGGCCCGAGCCGCTTGCACATTCTGGCATAGGCCGCGATCACCGGTTCGGCGGTTGCATAGGCGCCTTCGCCGCCACCGCACATCACCGTCAACGCACCGTTCTCGGCGCCGGCTTGGCCTCCGGACACCGGGGCATCGATAAATTTGAAACCGCGTTTGGTCGCCTCGGCGTCGAGGTCGCGCGCGATTTCGGCCGAAGCGGTGGTGTGATCGACAAAGGTCGCGCCTTTTTTCATGCCTGCAAACGCGCCATTCTCGCCGAGCGTGACCGCACGTAGATCATTGTCGTTGCCGACGCAGCACATGACAAAATCCTGGCCCTCCGCGGCGGCCTGCGGCGTCGGCGCCGTCTTTCCACCGAATTTCTCGGCCCATGCCTTGGCCTTGGCCGGCGTCCTGTTGAAGACCGTTACCTCGTGACCACCTTTTGCGACCAGATGTCCTGCCATCGGGAAACCCATCACGCCGAGACCGAGAAAAGCGACTTTAGCCATGTTTGCAACCTTGGGGTTTTGCCGGCGTTATTGAACTGGCCGGACCTTACGTTGGAGAGGGGGAGGGGGTTCGGTCCTCGAAACAGGTTCCCCTGAAGACTGGAAGGGGCACAATAAACCCTGCAGCATGAAGGGCAACGCCCCGGTTTGGCGGGCGGCCCTGGTTTTGTGCTAGGATGAGCCAACGACCTCAGGGATTTGAAGAAAAAGGAGTGACATCGCATGAGCGTAAGCGTAGGCGTGCTCGACCATTTCAACATCCGGACCCGCAAGCTTGCCGATACCGTCCGGTTCTACGAGGATATCCTGGGCCTCGAGAAGGGCGCCCGGCCGAACTTTGCCTTTCCGGGGGCATGGATGTACAGCGAGGGCAAGCCGGTGGTGCATCTGGTCGATATTTCCAGGACCGACGAGCCGCAAAGGCCGGATTCCGGCGTTGTCCATCACGTCGCGTTCGCGAGCCAGGGTTTTGCCGGCATGAAGCAGCGGTTGGAGTCCAAACGGATGGAATTCGACTCGCGACAGGTTCCGGGCGGCGATCTTTGGCAGATCTTCGTCAATGACCCCAATGGAGTCATGATCGAATTGAACTACGAGGCCGCCAAGGAGGGCGGCGAAGCGGCGCCCACCGAGCGCCGGGATGATGTTGGGAGCAGGTAGCCTTTGAGCGGGACCCGCTCCATGGGTCGCATCCGAAAATAGCTAGGAGATGCGCCGTGAGCGTGACGCAGCAGCAGGTTCTCGATGGTCTGGCCAAGGTGACGTCGCCGCGCGGCGTCGCCTTGACCAACGCCGATGTGTTGTCGGCGATATCGGTTACCGACGGCAAGGTGTTTTTCTCGATCAATGTCGACGCCGCCGAGGCCCGCGCATGGGAAAGCGTGCGGGCGCAGGCCGAAGCGGCCGTGCGCGCAATTCCCGGCGTCAACGTCGCCATGATCGCCTTGACAGCAGAGCGCAAGCCCGGTTCAGCCGCCGCGCCGCCGCCGCACCGGCACGCGCAGGGGGTGCCGCATGTCTCGTCGCATCGGCCGCCGCAAAGTCCGGTGTCGCCGATGTCGAAGCAGTCGGAAATTCCCGGCATCGCCGCCGTNATTGCGGTGGCCTCCGGCAAGGGCGGCGTCGGCAAATCGACCACGGCGCTCAATCTGGCATTGGGCCTGCGTGATCTCGGCTTGCGTGTCGGTTTGCTCGACGCCGACATCTATGGGCCGTCGGTACCAAGATTGACCGGCATTCGCGAGAAGCCGCAGCTCAACGACGACAAAAAAATGATACCGATCATGCGGTTCGGTCTTGCGATCATGTCGATCGGTTTTCTGGTCGAAGAGGATACCGCGATGATCTGGCGCGGGCCGATGGTGATGTCGGCCATCACCCAGATGCTGCGCGATGTCGCGTGGGGCACGCTTGATATTCTCGTGGTCGATATGCCTCCCGGTACTGGCGATGCGCAACTGACGCTGGCACAGAACGTGCCGCTGAAAGGTGCGATCATTATTTCGACGCCGCAGGATCTTTCCCTGATCGATGCGCGGCGCGGGCTGGCGATGTTCAAGAAGGTCAATGTGCCGGTTCTCGGCATCGTCGAGAACATGAGCTATTTCCAGTGCCCGCATTGCGGCACGCGATCAGACATCTTCGGTCACGGCGGAGCTCGGCTTGAGGCGGAGCGGCTTGCCGTGCCGTTTTTGGGCGAGATCCCGCTGCATATGTCGATACGCGTCACGTCGGATTCCGGGACGCCCGTCGTGGAGAGCGAGCCCAATGGCTCACATGCGGATATCTACCGGGCGATCGGCGCCAAGGTCCGCGATCAGCTCCAGGGCGTTATCGCCGCTGCCTGAAGCGATTTCCGGGATGCATGCGACTTTCGTTTAAACAGCGCTGTCATGCCTTTGTCGCGTTTTCGCAGCCGAACTTACGTGTTAAAGCGCCCCCGCCAGAGCGCCTTCGGCGAACGCGAAAAATCGATTCGCCGAACGAGATGCTCCAGGAAATCTGGGAAACGCCCCCAACAAGGAGATGCCTGAATGAAGCGTCGTGATTTTTTGAAAGTGTCGGCAACCGGTGCGGCCGTGGCCGCGGTGGCCTCGCCGGCGATCGCGCAATCCTCGCCCGAGATCAAGTGGCGTCTGACCTCGAGTTTTCCGAAGTCGCTCGATACGATTTATGGCGGCGCTGAATACTTTGCGAAACAGGTTGCGGAAATGACCGACAACAAGTTTCAGATTCAGGTGTTTCAGGCCGGCGAACTGGTTCCGGGATTGCAGGCGCTCGACGCCACGGCCAAGAACACGGTCGAGATGTGCCACACTGTCTCGTATTATTACGTCGGCAAAGATCCAACCTTCGCCATCTTTTCGTCGGTGCCGTTCGGTCTCAATGCGCGGCAGCAGAATTCCTGGCTGTACCAGGGTGGCGGCAATGAGTTGGCCAACGAGTTTTTCAAGAAATCCGGTGTGATCGGATTTCCATGCGGCAATACCGGCACCCAGATGGGCGGCTGGTTCCGCAAGGAGATCAAGACCGTTGCCGATCTCTCCGGGCTGAAGATGCGTATAGGCGGCATCGCCGGCCAGGTGTTGCAGAAGGTCGGCGTGGTGCCTCAGCAGATCGCCGGCGGCGAAATCTACCCCGCGCTTGAGAAGGGGACGATCGACGCGGCCGAATGGGTCGGGCCTTATGACGACGAGAAGCTCGGATTCCAGAAGGTCGCCAAGTTTTATTATTATCCGGGCTTCTGGGAAGGCGGTCCGACGGTTCACGCTTTCGCCAACCTCGACAAGTGGAATGAATTGCCGAAGGGCTATCAGGCCATCGTCACCAACGCGACTGCGAACGCCAACAGCTGGATGGCCGCGCGTTACGACATGCAGAATCCCTCGGCATTGAAACGCCTGGTCGCCGGCGGCACGCAGCTTCGTCCCTTCACCAACGAGGTGCTGGAGGCTTGCCTGAAAGCGACCAACGAATTGTGGGCTGAAATCTCCACAAAAAGCCCCGACTTCAAGAAATCGATCGATGCGATGCAGGCCTATCGCTCCGACCAGTATCTGTGGTGGCAGGTTGCAGAATACACCTTCGACAGCTTCATGATCCGCTCGCGTACCCGCGGCTGAGCCCTGGCGTTTTCGAGCGAAGGCCTGGTTCTGAGAGAGTGTGAAGCAATACGTCCCCGTGTCACGGACGCGGTGCAGCGTACTTTACGATGCACCGCAGAGCCGGGACCCAAAACGATGCCAGGCACAATGGACCGCGGATCAGCAGCGCACCGCCAAAGCGCGTCGAAGACGCGCGTGAACGCGCTTACGGTGCTGCGCAGCATCCGGGGCACGCTCCTCAGCCTGAGAACCAAGGCTACGCCTTAAGCCCGTAGGATGGGTGGAGCGCAGCGATACCCATCGCGTCATAGTGCTAAGATCGAGACATGACCGACTATCGCCGCAACTTCCTGGCCGGAGGCAGGTTCTTCTTCACCGTCAATCTGGCGGAGCGGCGTCTGCGGCTGTTGACGGACCACATCGACAAGATGCGGGCCGCGTTTCGCGAGACGCGCCGGCG
>JGI12053J15887_10001701_pt1 | contig 10429 bp, 7 predicted proteins | sample MedBloCAOM1_O3_FD_15887 | JGI IMG/M metagenome (IMG submission 15887) | reverse complement strand
GGAGCCGTGCGGCCCCAAGCCGGCCGGCGCGATCCGAGTAGCCGTTGTCGGTACTTCGATCAGCAGGGGCTACGCGGTCGCCTACGAGGATTCCTTTGCCGCAAGGGCCAGCGCCGATCTCTCAAGGCTGTGCGGCCGGCCGGTCGAATTTCAGAATGTCGGCATTGCGTGGGGGGCGACGGATGGCCCGGCATGGGAGCAGTTCGACGATCGGGTCGAGGAGGCGTACCGACTGCAGCCGAACCTGGTCATGTTCGTGCTGGCGCCGTGGGACATCTGGAAGTACCGAGGCGCGCAGGGCGAGGCGCCGGCCGCTCCCGCGCCGCGACGGTTCGAGCGCTGGCCATTTTACAGCACGCTGCACCAGGTCGCGGAATATGCGCGCCGCGTCCGTGAGCAGAGCCGGGCCGTCTTGGTCCTGCGACATCTGGTCTATCTTGACCGCGACACCTTCGTCCGCCGCTATCTCATGAACGGCGATGAATCCGACTACCTGCGGACGCCGCTCAGCGATCCATGGCGCCGGAGGCTGCAATTCGTGGACGGGCTGCTGGACAAGCTCGCGCGAGAGAGCGAGCAGGCGAAGGTGCCCAATGTCGTGGTATATGTGCCGTTCGCGCCGCAGGTCATCCTGGCGGCGTCCAACCCTGTCGAGCCCGGCATAGAACCGTTGGCGTTCGACCGCGCAATTGGCAGGATCTCGGCGAGCCGCGGGAGCCAGTATATCGATGTGCTCCGTCCGATGAGCAGGCGGCCACGCCCCGCTGACATGTACTATTCGGTGAACGGGCATCCGAACGCGCAAGGTCATGAGGTCATAGCACAGGCCGTCGTATCCGGGCTTCTCAGCAACGCCGCATTCTCCTCGTGCGAGAGCGCCAATGCGGTGGGGACGGTCGGGTTCCACTGACGGGCCTTCGGGCATCTTTGCATGCGCAAGAGTTCCTTCGTTTTCGTGTCCACGATGGCGGGCGATTCCTGGGGCGGCTCGGAGGAATTGTGGTCGCGGACTGCAGCGATCCTGGCGGCCGAAGGACATGCGGTAAGCGCCAGCGTGCGCGAATGGAGGCCACTGCATCCGCGTGTCCTGGCACTGCGTGCCGCCGGCGTCGATGTGTCGGTTCGTCCGCTCCGCCTGACCGCAGCGGAGCGCCTATGGCGCAGAGCAACCTTCAACCGCCATGGCGGCATTGCTGCCCACGTGCGCAAGCTCCTTGTCGCGAAGATGCCTTCGTTGCTGGTCATTTCCAACGGCACCGCCCTGCCACCGATCGAGCTGCTCGAGCTGTGCGCTTCGAGGCGAGTGCCATTCGTCACCATTGGGCTCGCAAACCAGGAGGGCTGGTGGCCGGAAGACGACGATGCGCGGCGATATCGCGCCGCACTGCCTGCGGCCGACCGCTGCTACTTCATTTCCAAAGCCAATTTGCGGCTGGTGGAAAAACAGATTGGGATGCGCCTGCCGAATGCCGAGATCGTTTGGAGCCCGTTGAACGTCCCATTTCACGCTGCGCCGGCTTGGCCCGCGACCGATAACGGCGAGATACGCTTTGCCTGCGTCGGCAGATTACACCCCCCGTCCAAGGGGCAGGACATTCTTCTCGAAGCGCTGGCGAATCCGGTGTGGGCGAAGCGCAATTGGCGCCTGACGATCTTCGGCGAAGGACGGATGAAAGACACGCTTCAGCAATTGGTGCAGGTCCTCGGACTGTCCGCACGTGTCACCTTTGGCGGACATGCGCCGATCGAGGACATCTGGGCCGCACATCATGCGCTGGTGATGCCCTCTCGATACGAGGGCCTTCCGTTGGTGATGGTCGAGGCCATGTTGTGCGGCCGGCCCGTGATCGCGACCGACGTGGCGGGCCACTCGGAAATCGTCGAGGATGGGGTCACCGGCTTTCTCGCCGATGCGCCGACAGTTCCAAGCATGGCAAGAGCCTTGGAGCGATTTTGGACCCGGCGAGCCCAGGCGGAGCGGATGGGAAAGGTGGCCGCTGAGAAAATTCGTGAGCGCGTGCCGCCTGACCCTGCCAGAGTGTTTGCTGAGGAGCTCGAGCGGATCGCGCAGAACGCTCGGTAAAAGGCAGCCGCAAACGGCGTACCGGAACTCGGTGCCGATCGTACATGTTCTGCCGGCAGGCTCCCTATCGCGTATTATATCAAGTATTCTGTCAGATATTGACGCCCTCGCGCCTGCGTTCGATGCGAATCGCGTTTTGGTCTTGCGTGGGTTCGCCCGCGCATTCGACCGCCAGAACAGTTGCAATCGGGTCGGGAGCGCTTGCTGGCAGGCCGGTGAAGCGGACTCTGAAACGCTGCTGGTCGAAAGCGACAGGTTGGTTCGTCGCATACAGCCTGGCCGACAGCACCTTCTGCCGCAATCCGCCTACGGACAACGTCTCGCCGGGCCAGAAGTACGCGTGGATATAGAGCGTATTTCCCTGACGCGTGAACTGCGCGAATGTCGAGTGCTTCACTTGGCAGAGATCTGCCTTGTGAACTAGGTCGCCATGCTCGGCCATCCACTTGCCCACCGCGCCGAGAATGTAGACAGCGGGCGGAGGGATTGATCCATCCGCTGCCGGTCCGATGTTCAGGAGATAGTTTCCCTGGTCGCGCGCACAGCCCAGCAGATTCCGGACGATCGTCTTGGGAGATTTCCAGTTGTCATCGGTGCGCTGGTATCCCCAGCTGTCGTTGGTCGTCATGCAAGCTTCCCACGGGCCGTCATAGGCCTGGATGTGCTGCTCCGGAGTCTGAAAGTCCTCGGGAATTCCGGATCGATTGTTGATCAGAATGTCTGGCTGCAGCGCGCGGACCATCCTGTTCAGCTTTGCGGCCTCCCATTGCTCCGCGCTCAAAGGCCAATTGTAGTCATACCACAGTACGTCGACCTTGCCGTAGTTCGTACATAGCTCCCGCACCTGCCCATGCACGTAGTCGACGAAGCGGCGCCGTGCCGAGTCATCGCCTCGGCAACGCACGCCGTCGGGGTGATGCCAATCCATGAGCGAATAGTAGAAGCCAAGCCGAAGACCTTCGGCGCGCACGGCCTCGACAAATTCGGCGATCAGGTCGCGACCCGCCGCCTGCTTCCAAGCGCAATAGTTCGTGGTGGTGGTGTCGAACAGGCAGAATCCTTCGTGATGCTTCGTCGTCATCACGACGTATTTCATGCCGGCCGCCTTGGCGAGCTTCACCCAGGCCCGCGCGGCATCGGGCTTCGGGTTGAATTGCTTCGCCAGCAGTTCGTACTCGGCGACGGGAATGCCTTCTTCTTCCATGGCCCACTCGTGGCGTCCGAGTACGCTGTAGAGGCCAAAATGGATAAACATGCCGAAGCGGGCCTCACGCCACCATTTGAGCCTGCGCTCACGGTCCTCGGTGGTGGAAGTCGTCGGGCGTCCTTCGGCTGCATCCTGCGCATCGGCGGTTTGCGGCACCAGCGATGCCGACGCGGCAGTCGCGCCCGCGACCTGCAAGAGGCGGCGCCGGGAGAGGGAAGATTGGTTCGTCATGGCATTTGCACGATTCGTGTGTCGTCGAGCCTGACAGGGCATCTCTCGCTCAGAGACTTTGCGCACATGCGCCGCGAATGTATGATGCGGCTATGTTCAGCGCGTCGGTCGTTATTTGTACCCACAATCCCCGACCGAGCTATCTGCGGCGCGTCCTCGAGGCATTGTTGAACCAATCGCTGCCCGCTGATCAGTGGGAGCTTCTGATCGTCGACAACGCCTCCGACACTCCGGTGGCGTCGGCGTGGGACATCTCATGGCATCCGCATTCCCGCCACATCGTTGAAACGGAGCTCGGTGTTGCGGTCGCGCGTCGCCGGGGGATGCGCGAGGCATCCGCCGACCTTATCGTATTCGTGGATGATGACAATGTTTTGGATCGAAACTATCTCTCCGAGGCCGTTCAGATAAGGAAGGCTTGGCCGCAGCTCGGAGCATGGGGAAGCGGTGCTATGGTGCCGGAGTTCGAGGTCCGGCCGCGTGAAGACGTCGCCAAATTGGTTCCCTACCTAGCTGTGCGTGACAGCACGACGCCGCGGTGGAGCAACGTCCTTCCCTGCGTACCTGCGACGCCGTGGGGCGCCGGAATGTGCGTGCGTGCGAACGTCGCTGCCGCGTACTGCCGACTCTGCGAACGATCCGACATCCAAATCGCAAGCCGCCGCGGCAAATACGTTCTGATGAGCGGGGAGGATCTCGAGATCTGCTACGTCGCCTGCGAGCAAGGCGGTGGCGTGGGCGTGTTCCCGCAGCTCAGGCTGACGCATCTCATTCCGAAAGAGCGCGTTTCCACGCAACACCTGCTCAGAACATTCGAAGGCACCCGCACCTCCATCTTCCTCGTTGCATACAAATGGCGGGGNACCATGCCGCCTGACCACNGCCTGTGGTCACGGTTGCCGTCNTTATTGAAAAATCTCCTGCTGCAACGGGGGGTTGANCGGCAGATATATACGGCAGATTTGCGCGCCGCCGCTACGGCCCGGCGCATTATTNCCGATAGTGCCGCGAACGCGAAGCTCGCGCACAGCAAGCGGCAAACTTCGAGTTCAAAAGAGACGCTAGAATCATAGTGCGCGGACATACAAAGTGCTAAATGATAATGTTAAGTGGCAATGTTAGGCGGGAGCCCGTGCGCTCGCTTGGATCGGGTCATTCATGGAAACTATCCTCGTCACCGGCGGCGCGGGCTTCGTCGGGAGCCATGCCTGCAAAGCGCTGGCCCGTGCCGGATATCGTCCCGTCACGTTCGACAATTTGGAACGCGGTCATAGATGGGCGGTGAAATGGGGGCCGCTTGAGCGCGGTGACATCAGAGACGAAGCCGATCTGCGCCGCGCCTTCGAGAGCTGGCATCCGTGGGCGGTCATGCACTTCGCGGCCTACGCCTACGTGGGCGAATCCAGTGTCGAGCCGCTCAAGTACTACGATACGAACGTGTGCGGTACGGCCAAGCTGTTGAAGACGTGTGCGGCCTTCGAATGCAGGAACATCGTATTTTCGAGCTCATGCGCGACCTACGGCATCCCCGCGCGGGTGCCGCTCATCGAGACCGACGTGCAGCAGCCGGTCAATCCCTATGGCTACACCAAGCTGGTGGTGGAGCGGATGCTGCAAGATGCAGAGGCCGCCCACGGGATCAGGCANGTCGCGCTTCGTTACTTCAATGCCGCCGGCGCCGATCCGGAGGGCGAGCTTGGAGAATTGCATNAGCCCGAGACCCACCTGATTCCGCTCGTCCTTTTTGCCGCCATGGGACGACAGCCGTCGATCCAGGTTTTCGGCAGCGACTATCCGACGCCCGACGGCACCTGCATTCGCGACTATGTGCATGTCAGCGATCTCGCCGACGCGCACGTCGCTGCCATCAACTGGCTGGCCGCAGGCAAGCCCAGCAATTCGTTCAATCTCGGCAATGGCCACGGATTTTCCGTGGCGGAGGTCATTCGGGTGGCGCAACAGGTGGCAGGGCGTTCAATAATGGCTGAAATGTGCCCGCGCCGACGCGGCGATCCGCCGACGCTGGTCAGCGATTCGAGCAAGGCGCGCGAGCTGCTCGGCTGGAGGCCAAAGTTTCCGGCAGTCGAGGACCAGATCGATCACGCCTTCAAATGGTTCCGCGGCGAAATGCAGAAATATAGCCGCGCCGGCTAGGCCTTCCCCGAGCAAGTTCCACGCATCTGCCGCCGGTACCTGCGATACAGGTGAAATAAGTTACCGAGGCTGTGCGGCCGCGCATCTCAGAGGCATTTGCTCCCTTCGGAATCATCGAAGATGCAGAGCGTCCGGATTTTGGGGTAGAACATTGCGGTGACGAAGTGTAACATTATCCCTCGAATGTATGTTAATCCGGCCGTTGGAATCGAACGTCTGCCCGTGGGCAGGGGAACAGGGCGAAGCGGGACGGTTGCTGAATGAGCATCGTGCATGCCGATCGTCGCAATAATTTCAATTTCCTGAGGCTGCTTTTCGCCTCGCTTGTCCTGCTCTCGCATTCCTCCGAGCTGCTCGATGGCAATCGCGAGCGCGAGCCTTTGTTCGCGATATTTCACACGATCTCATTTGGCGACTTGGCTGTGGACGGGTTCTTTCTGCTCAGCGGCTATTTGATCGTGCAGAGCTGGCAGCTCAATCCGTCCTGGCTACGCTTCCTGAAGAAGCGAATATTGCGAATCTATCCGGCTTTCATCGTGGCGTCCCTCGTGTGCGCCTTCATCGTCGGCCCGCTGGGATCCGATGCAGCAGCCTATTTTCGCGCGTTCGACGCGCCGACGTTCATAAGGTCCATGTTTCTGCTGTACGACCCGATCACTCCGCAGGTGTTCGAAGGATCGCCTGCTCCCTACGTCAACGGTGCGATGTGGACGATCAAGCACGAGTTCAGGTGCTATTTGATGGTGCTTGGGCTCGGCTATCTCGGCCTGATCAGCCGTTTCCACACGATGCTGATCGTGGCGGCGGTTTCGGGGGTGATGGTGCTGATCACCGTGCTCGGACTCAATATCGAGATACTTCATCACCACTTCCCGCCACACAACAAGATCGTCAAGTTCGTGTATTTCTTCTCGATCGGCGGCTGTCTCTATCTTTACCGAGACCGCATTCCGCTGAACGCCTATTTCGCCCTTCCAGTCGCACTGGCGCTGGTCGCCGCGATGTTCAGCCCGGTTCTGGCCGAGCTCGCGCTCGCGCCGCTTGGCGGGTACCTGCTGTTTCTGTTCGGGTTTGCGCGCATCTCCCCCTTGGCGCGCTTCAGCAAGCTGCCGGATATATCTTATGGCGTTTACCTGTACGGGTGGCCGGCGCAAAAGCTGGTGATCTGGTATTTGCCAGCAATCTCGGTAGCTGGAGTATTTTTTGCCTCCGCGATTGGTTGCGTGACTGGAGGCCTGCTGAGCTGGTTCCTGGTCGAGAAGTGGTGCCTGCAGTTTAAGGAACAGCCTCCTCGAGCAAAGCTGGCGGTCGATGCAGCCGTCAAGTAAGCGCTGGGGAGCCGCTGCGCTCCTGGTCGGCGGCGCCGCTTTCGGTGCGGCTTTCCTTGCGTTCCTGCTGGAGCGTTCGGCCATCGCGGCGGTCAATGGCTGGTGGCAGGACGAGCTCTACGCGATCTATGCGTCCGATCCGGCGGAGCCGCTGTCGGTCGTGTTCCTGGGACGCATTTGGCCGGACACCACGCCGCCGCTCTATGGCTTGCTGCTCTATGCAGCTCGCGCGTTGGTCCATGATGATCGTTGGGCAGTGTTCGTGTTGAACACGGGCGCGATCCTGGTCGCGGTCGGCGCGGTCATGGTGAGCGGCAGGAGGGCAGGGATTGCGGGCCTCGCGCTTGCCGCCTCGATCGCTTTCCTCCTGAGCGGCCCGGTCGTTCGGTTTGCATCGGAGGCGCGTCCCTACGCGCTGGCGATCGCCGTGGCATTTGCGGCATCGTGGCTTTCCGCGTTGGCGATCCAGGCGCCGCACGCGCGCCCGAGCAAGATCGGCTTCGCGCTGATTGGCATCATCGGGGCGTTGACGCACATCTACGCTGCGCTTCTGTGCGGGTCTTTCGCAATAGCGTTGATCGCCCTTGCGGTCGTCTGGCGTCGTTCGGATCTGANGGCGGCCGGATTGACGCTGGGAATCTCTGCATCCGTCGTCTTCGTGATCTGGCTTGCGCTCTGGCTTCCCTCGGCGTCGCTCGAACGCCTTTATTGGATGAAATTTTCCTACGAAACGGTGATTGCGGCGCTTTGGGAAGCCAAGCAGTTGGCGATTGGCCCGCATCTGCTGGCGGCGTTGGCCGCGCTGCTGGCGTTCGGTTTGCTCTGGCCGGCGACGCGCATGCTGACATCGGCATTTTGCATCGCTTTTGCGGTGTTCTTGGCCGTTCCGCTCGTCGTTTCGCTCTGGCAGCCGATCATCTTTGGACGCTACTGGGTCCAGGGGGCGCCTGCCCTTGTCGTGCTGCTCGCGTTTCTCGCGAAGACATGGCTGCTCGACCACATCGGCCGCAGCTCACGCCTGGTGTCGATCACCGGGGCACTTGCTGCGATCGGTTTGCTCGCGATCTCCGACGCGGCCGGATTCATGACTGCGCGGGCCTTCACCGCGGCGAAGCCGGCGTGGAAGGGGGCGGCAGTCGTGGTGCCGCTCGTCCGCAACTGCCCGGCCGCGTCCGTGCACGTCAATGGATTCGTGCCGTTCTTCGCTTACGCGGCTCGCGCTCCCGACGCCGTGTTCGCCGACATCCGCGAGCCAACGACCAAGCCGATAAGCGCTGCCAACATGGCATGTCCGGTCCTCGGCTGGGCCGAAGAGCCGCACCCGGCCGATTTCATGCGCCGGGCGACCGACGGCGACGTCATGGAGCTCATGAAGATCGAAGCATCGCCGCCGGAGGTGGAGATATGGCGCCACCCCACTGGCTTTGTGATCTTGCGACGGGGCGGGTAGATGCGGATCGAATCTTGGCCAGGCGTAACGGTAAAGTCCGGCGAGAAGATAATATCTGCAAATGCTTGTGCAGAGGCATCTTGTTACCAAAGATATCTGCATCGCAGCGGTGTCACAATTTAGCTGTTATAGTCGTTAGATGCCATTAACATACCTGAACCTCGCAAAAGTTCGACATATCGGAACACATGCAAGACTCGATCATCATTGAGGCCGGGCGCCAAGAGCGCCACTATTGGCTCGAGCTTTGGCGATATCGCGAGCTGTTCCGCGTGCTCGCCTGGCGCGACCTGTCGGTTCGCTACAAGCAGACAGTGATCGGCGTGCTGTGGGCGATCATTCGACCCTTTCTCACGATGTTGGTCTTCACGGTCATCTTCGGCCAGATCGCGCGGCTGCCGGCCGATGGAACCGCGCCCTATCCGCTGATGGTCTTCGCCGGCATCTTGCCTTGGACTTTCTTCTCGAGCGGATTGAGCGAGGCTTCCAACAGCCTCATCAACAACGCCAACCTGATCAGCAAGGTCTATTTTCCGCGCCTGATCGTGCCGACCGCGACGGTGGTCGTGGCGTTCATGGATTTCCTCATCAGCTTCGTCCTGCTGATTCTGCTGATGGTCTGGTATCGATTTATGCCGGACTGGCGGATCCTGATCCTGCCGGCCTTCGTGCTGCTGGCGTTTCTGGCCAGCGTCGGGCCGGCTTTGTGGATCACCGCGCTCAACGTCAAATATCGGGATTTCCGCTACGTCATTCCGTTCATCGTGCAGTTCGGGCTGTACGTTTCGCCCGTGGGCTTCAGCTCGAGCGTGGTGCCGGAGCAGTGGCGCCTCTTGTACTCGCTCAACCCCATGGTTGGGGTGATCGACGGGTTCCGCTGGTGCATTCTGGGCGGGCAAAGTGAGCTCTATCCGGCGAGCATGGTGATAAGCATCGTCGTCACCGCATTCTTCCTCTGGTTCGGGATCCATCGATTCAGGAAGATGGAGAAGAGCTTTGCCGACCTGATTTGATCAGTATGTAGTGCTGCGGGCTCTTTACGGGATGACGTTCGGGACCAACGGACAATGAATCGTGTGAAGATCGACGCCGGAGGTGTCTTCGTCGGTATCGCCAGGAACGTGCGCCCATACATCGCGCATGTTCTCGCCAATGCCGAACGGCGTTCCGAGGTCTTCTCGCGCAGCCGAATCGTCGTGGTGGAGAACGACTCGACCGATGGAACCCAGGATGAGTTGCGAAGATGGGCCGCGGCGTCGGAGGCGCACATCTACGTTTCGGCGGATGGTGTTGCGTCCGGCGACTTCGGCACCAGGACGGAGCGGCTTGCCTACTACCGCAACATCTATCTGCGGGAAATAGAGAAGGGCGCATACGACGGCTTCGACTATGTCGTGATCTTCGATTGCGACAACGTGAATTCGGGATGGGTTGACAACGAAGCGTTCGCCGATGCCGTGCGGTTCCTGGCGCAAGAGGAGGAGCGTGCGGCGGCGTTCGCGAATACCAGGGGCTTTTACTACGACATATGGACGTTACGCCATCCGTCGTGGTGCGCGACCGACTGCTGGCAGGATGTCGAGCGCATGAGATCCTTCACCTCATATACGGAGGCGGTGGTCAATTGCGTCGGAGGTCGGCAGATCCGGATCAAGCCGACCTGCGATCCGATACCGGTGACCTCCGCGTTCGGCGGATTGGGTATCTACAAGCGCCGCTATCTTCTGGGAAAACAGTATTTTGCCCGCAGCCGCGATGGGTCGCCCATATGCGAGCACGTCTCGGTCAACGAGCAGATCTCCGGCGACGGCGGCAAGCTGTTCATTTTTCCGCCGTTGGTCGTCGGTACGCCCTACGAACACATACATCGGCCCCGGGACCGGACCTACTACCGTACGCGGCTTGCCGAGTATTTGGCGGAACGTCGGGCCCATTGGAAGTCAACATCGATGCACGCTCAGCCGGCGACATCGCCG
>JGI12053J15887_10001700_pt1 | contig 10430 bp, 8 predicted proteins | sample MedBloCAOM1_O3_FD_15887 | JGI IMG/M metagenome (IMG submission 15887) | reverse complement strand
GCGGCCACCGACGAGCTTGTTGCGGCGGCGCGCAAGGCGCCCGGTCTCACCTCGGTGTTTTCTCCCTTCACCGCCAATACGCCGCAGGTGTTCGTCGATATCGACCGCGTCAAGGCGCAGAAGCTTGGCGTGCCGATCCAGAATGTGACCGAAACGATCCAGACCTATTTCGGCTCGGCCTACGTCAACGACTTCAACCTTTTCGGCCGCACCTATCACGTCACCGCGCAGGCCGATCTGCCGTTTCGTAAAGAGACCGCCGATCTTGCCCGCTTGCGCACCCGCAACGCCGCCGGCGACATGGTGATGCTCGGCAGCGTCGTGAACTTCCGCGATATATCGGGACCGGATCGCGTCGCGCGCTATAATCTCTATCCGGCGTCGGAATTGCAGGGCGACACGACGCCCGGCACCAGTTCGGCAACCGCGATCGACACCATGAAGCGGCTGGCGAACGAAACCCTGCCGAGCGGCTTCTCCTTTGAGTGGACGGACCTGTCCTATCAGCAGGTCACCGGCGGCAATACCGGTCTTTATGTGTTTCCGATCTGCGTACTGTTCGTGTTCCTGGTGCTGGCCGCGCAGTACGGCAGCTGGAGCCTGCCGTTTGCCGTCATCCTGATCGTGCCGATGTGCCTGTTGGCTGCGACCATCGGGGTGCGGATCATGGGACAGGACGTCAACATCCTGACCCAGATCGGTTTCGTGGTTCTCGTCGGGCTCGCCGCGAAGAACGCCATTCTGATCGTGGAGTTCGCCCGCGACATCGAGCTTGAGGGCCGCGGCCGTCTGGAGGCTGTTATCGAAGCCTGCCGCTTAAGGCTGCGCCCGATATTGATGACGTCGTTTGCGTTTATCCTCGGCGTGCTGCCGCTGGTGATCTCGACCGGGTCGGGATCGGAAATGCGCCAGGCGGTCGGCGTCGCCGTGTTCTTCGGCATGCTAGGGGTGACGCTGTTCGGGCTGATCTTCACGCCGATCTTCTACATGATTGTCCGCAATCTGGCGGATTCCTCGCACCGGAAAACGCCGGCTCCAGCCGGATAGCGGGCAAGCGAGCGTTCAATACTATTGGCTTATTTGAAATATATGGGCAGAAACAGGGTTATAAAATATCATGCTCAAAAGAGAATTTTTGGGGAGGCAAATATGAAATCGGGATTGTTATCGGCTGCCGTTGCGGCATGCGGATTGTTGCTCGCCGGACCAGTGTCGGCACAGGGTGTCAAGATCGGCATTTTGAACGATCAGTCCGGCGTCTACGCCGATTACGGCGGCAAGTGGTCGTTCGAGGCGGCCAAGATGGCGGTCGAGGATTTCGGCGGCAGCGTGCTCGGCCAGAAGATCGAAGTCATCTCCGCCGATCATCAGAACAAGCCAGATCTGGCCACCAGCATCGCGCGGCGCTGGTATGAGGTCGAAGGCGTCGACATGATCACCGAGCTGACGACGTCCTCGGTCGCGCTCGCGATTCACGAGCTGTCGAAGCAGATGAAGAAGATCGACATCGTCGTGGGTGCGGCGACGTCGCGACTGACCGGCGACGCCTGCCAGCCTTATGGCTTTCACTGGGCCTACGATACCCATGCGCTCGCGGTCGGCACCGGCGGCGCGCTGGTCGAAGCCGGCGGAGACACCTGGTTCTTCATGACCGCCGACTACGCCTTCGGCTATGCACTGGAAAAGGACACCGGCGATCTCGTCAAGGAAAAGGGCGGCAAGGTGCTGGGGTCGGTCCGCATTCCCCTGAACTCGTCGGACTTCTCGTCATTCCTGCTGCAGGCGCAAAGCTCCAAAGCGAAGATCATTGGCCTTGCCAATGCCGGTCTCGACACCACCAACTCGATCAAGCAGGCGGCGGAATTCGGCATCGTCAAGGGAGGCCAGAAACTCGCAGGCCTGTTGCTGACACTGGCCGAGGTCAACGGCCTTGGTCTTGAAGCAGCCCAGGGTCTGGTGCTGACCGAGGGCTACTATTGGGATCGCGACGACAAGAGCCGCGACCTGGCGAACCGCTTCTTCAAGCGCACCGGCCGCATGCCGAACATGATCCAGGCCGGAACCTATTCGGCGACGCTGCAATACCTGAAGGCGGTCAAGGCGGCCGGTGCCAAGGATACCGAAGCTGTCGCCAAGAAGATGAAGGAGCTGCCGGTCGACGATCTGTTCGCGCAAGGCGGCAAGGTGCTGGAAAACGGCCGCATGGTGCACGACCTCTATCTGTTCGAGGTCAAGAAGCCGTCCGAATCGAAGAAGCCCTGGGATTACTACAAGCAACTCGCCGTGGTGCCGGGCGACAAGGCATTCCCGTCCGCCAAGGACTCTGGCTGCCCGCTGACGAAATGATCGAGAGCTTGCCGTGTCCCGGACGAGGTGCAGCGTCACTTCGACGGTGCACCGCAGGGCCGGGACCCACCAGTTAGTTACGCGAGATGGACCTCGGATCAGCAGCGCATCGCAAGAGCGCTGCGCCGCATCCGGGGAACGCACATATCGAACGCCGCGCTGTCTTCGGAGATAGCGCGGCGTTTGCTTTAGGCGGCTAACCCCTCCGCACGCTGGCGCCGCCGTCCACCGGCAATGTCACGCCGGTGATGAAGTTGGCCTCGTCCGAGGCCAGGAAGAGGGCTGCGTTGGCGACGTCCCAGCCGGTACCCATCTTCTTTCGCAGTGGCACCTTGGCGTCGCGCTCGGCCTCGACCTCGGCGCGGCTCTTCTTGAATTCGCGGGCGCGGGTGTCGACCGCCATCGGCGTGTTCATCAGGCCGGGCAGGATGACGTTGGCGCGGATGCCGTACTGGGCATTCTGGTAGGCGAGCTGCTCGGTGAAGGCGATCATCGCCGCCTTGGTCGCCTTGTAGGCGACGTAGGGATAGGTGGTGATCGCGGCCATCGATGAGATGTTGATGATGGCGCCGCTGTTTTGTTGGCGCATGATCGGGATCACGTGCTTGGCTGCGAGAATGCAGCTCTTGAGGTTGATCGCCACGCAGCGGTCGAGCGCCTCCTCGGTGATATCGAGCAGCTCGGCGTCGCCGCCTGCGAGGCTGACGCCCACATTGTTATGCAGGATATCGATGCGGCCCCAGCGGGCATGCGCATCGGCCACCATGGCCTTGATCTCGGCATCCCTGGTGACGTCGGCCTTGAAAGCCGCCGCCGTGCCTTGCTTGGACACGATCATGTCGACCGTCTCCTGCGCCGATGTGAGATTGTGATCCACGCACAGCACCTTGGCGCCTTCGCGCGCGAAGGTCAGCGCCGTGGCGCGGCCGTTGCCCATGCCTTCGCCGGGGCTCTGGCCGGCGCCCACGACGATAGCAACGCGATCTTTCAGGCGCATATCACTTCACTCCCGGGATTGGGTACTGCTGCAGTACCTCTTTGTAATAAGGCTCGTTGTCGATTCTCATGGTGGCGAGCACGCGGACCACGGCGCAGTAGAAGGCGATGGTGAGCACGAGATCGGTCATATGCTCGTCAGAGAGTTCTTGTCTGATCTCGGCGAAGGTAGCGTCGGACATCGCGAGCTCGCGCACCATCTCGCGGGCGCCTTTCAGGATCGTGCGGGCCAGCGGCTCGAGCCTGGAGGGCTTGCCCTCGGTTTCCGCCATCAGACCAGCGATATCCTCGTCGGTGACGCCGAACTCCTTGCCGATCTTCACGTGATGGGTGAATTCGTATTCCGACTTCTCCATCCAACCCACCTGAAGAATCGCGAGTTCGCGCAGGCGTGGGTCGAGTTTGCTCTTGAAGCGGATGTAGCCGCCGACGCCGTTGAATGCACGCGCCATGTCGGGCGAGTTCACCAAGAGCTTGTGCAGGTTGGTGTTGCGCTTGAGCATGTCGCGATACTCGGGTGCGACCTGGTCGGCCTCGAGATAGGGCAGGCGGGCCATCTTGTTCATTCTCCCTTGGCGTCATCAGTCACTATGTGAATTCGCACCTTGCGCGGTGCCGCCATCGTTTCGTCATTGGCGTATGAGTTTCATCCATGAACAAGGCGCCAGATAATTGCGCCCAGCGCGCCGAGCCAGAGCAGGATGGCAGCGCCGGCCTGAATCCCAAAACCCCGCCCGCGCTTGTTGGCGGCTTGCGAATAGCCGGTCATGTAAAGGATGCGGCCGGCGATCCAGACGAGGCCAAGCACGGCCGCCAAGGGATCGCTGATGTAGATCGCGAACAGCCAGAGTGAGGGCAGGAAAATCGGCATCCATTCCAGCGTATTCATCTGCACGCGAAATACCCGCTCGAAATCGGGATTGCCCGTGATCGCCGGCGCCTTGAGGCCGAATGCGACGCGCGCCCTCGTCACCCGAGCGCTGGTGAAGAAGTAAAACAGGATTGCCAGGCAAGTGACGAGTGCGGTGAAATGATACATCGCGAGAATCCCCCTTTTAAAACCATAGTGGAACCGTCATTCCGGGTCCGCGCTTCGCGCATCCCGGAATGACACTGCCTTGGCTTCAATATCCGGTCATTTCAAGATATCCAACTCCGCTGTGGCTACCCCCGAAGCTGATCGGACCTTCCCAATAGGGAAAGCTCGTTCCCATCCAACTCCTGGCATTCAGCGGGACACACTCGATCGTCAGCGCAAGGCGCGGAATCGCGACGTGCCACGCAGTCGGGATCTTGCGTCCTTCGATCTCGGTCAGTCTCGTCGGCGTCATGCTGATGTCATCAGATGCGATCTGTTCGGTTTTGCCATCTGGCAAAGTCCAGTTGCCGGAGACGTAATGATGGCCATCGTTCTGGCGCAGGCGAAACAGCATGAGCTTTTCGCTCTCGTTCAGATGCAGCGAGAACCAGTCCCATCCGGTTTGATCTGATGCGAGCGGCTGGCTGCTCCATTCCCGATCCATCCAGGCCTGCCCGGTGACTGCTACAGGCTTGTCGTCGATGGTGATGCTGCCTGCCGCCTTGAAAAAAGGCTGGCTGAAATAATACGAGGCCTGTCCGCGTTCCGATTTCCTGCTGTANCCGGCATCGCCCTGCAGCACCAATGCGCGATCGGCATCACACCGCAGCGCGTAAGTGAAATTCGTGCCCGATGCGTTNAGTTCAAGCGGCGCGATGGTGTCGTCACGCATCTGATCGAGGCTGCGCATTTCCCANGCATCGATCCAGGCGAGAAATGGCTTTGCCTCGACGCCGGCCTGGCCGACGCCGCCGCGGGCAAAGGCTTCGCTGTATCTATGTGTATCCGCGCGGGTTACCGCCGCGTGGCCCATCCAGATCTGCTGGTTGGCCCAACCCTCCTGTTGCGCGCCCGGCTGCATCGCCTGACGAAACAAGGTCCACTGCGCGCCATAGGCGGCACCGGTCGCGTCAGCAAGATTAGCCGTCACGTACCACCATTCGATGCGGTAGTCCGGGTGCGGACCGTGATCGGTGGGAAAAGCAAATGTCTTGCCGGGAACGACAGGCGCAAATCCGCCTGCGCTCATGCCAAGCCCGGCAAAGCCCTGCGCCAGCGCGCCTTTGCGGCCGAGCCCTAGAAGAAGCGCGCTCGCAACAAAGGCGCGGCGGGATATCGTTAGCCTATCGTTCATCGGCGAAAATCTTGACCAGGTCGGCCGGCTGCATCCGCGCCAGCTTGAGAACCGGAATGAGCGCGGCCAGCAGCGAAGCCGCCATCGCCACGCCCAGCAGCTCGAATAGTTGCAGCGGGAAGATGTGAAACGGCAGCCGCCAGCCGAAGGCCTTTACGTTCACCACGGCGATCAGGCACCATGCCACCAATAAGCCCAGCGGCAATGCGAGCAGGGTGGTGATCAGCGCAACGGACATGGTCTTCAAGAGCTCGATGGCCGCCAATCTCCGCCGCGTGATGCCGATCGCCCACAACGGCGCAAGCTGGGGGAGGCGGGAATTGCCAAGGGTCAACAGGCTGGTCAGCAAGGCGACGCCGGCGACGCCGAGGGTNAAGGCGTTCAACGCAGCCGTCACCGCGAAGGTCCGATTAAAAATCCGCGTCGACTCGGCCTTCAGCGTNGCCTGATCCAGCAGGTTCCGGCGATCCAGNCCAAATTTTTCCTGNAGCGACGATATCAGTGCCGGCACTGCCGCGGGCGCAACGCGCAGGCCTAATCGCGTCAGCGGGATTTCAGGAAAGCGGCGGGTCAGCGCCGCGAAATTGACGGCAATCTGTCCCTTGGGATTGCCGTAATCGGCATAGATGCCGACCACCTCGAGCGTCCAGTATCCTCCCGGCGCGGGAATCTCGACGGAATCTCCGATAGCGAGCTTCAAACGCCGGGCCAATTGTTCGCTGATGAAGCCGGCATCCCCAGGACGAAGCCGGGTCCAGGCGTTTGCGCTTGCTTCGAGCAGCGGCCAACGATCCCTGTAGGTGGCGTGATCCGGGAGGCCGAGAATTTCAATCGGCGCTCCGCCGATTTGCGTATCGGCCCGGCCGCCGGGCAGGATCGCCTCGACTTCGGGCCGCTCGCGGAGCCATGCTTTGATCGCTGTAGCCTGGGCAGTGTCAGATGCGTTGATGTAGACGTCCGCCGCCAGCCGGCCATCCAGCCAACTGATAAATGTTCGGCTGAAGGTTTCGACCATGGTACCGACGCCGACATTGACTGCGAGCGCGAGCAACAGCGCCATCAACGCCAGCGACAATCCCGAAAGCTGCTGACGGCTGTCGGCCCAGAACCAAACGGCGAGGGCGCTATCTGCGCTTCGCTGGCCGAGCGAAAGCACCCGTTCCAGGATCGCGGGCAAGGCCAACGCTGCGCCAAGCAGCAATGCCGCAAGCACGGCAAATCCCGAGACCAGCGAATCGCCGTAGCAGAGAAAGAACCCCGCGGCAGCGAGCACGATGAGTGCCAGCGCGCTTTGGAAAATCAGCCATCGGTGCTGCGCCTGTTGCCAGGCGTAGGGTTGGGCTGTCGCCAGCACGGGAAGGCGGATCGCCTTCACGAGACTCGTGGTCGCCGCCGCCAGCGCACCGACAATGCTGATCGCGATACCGGCGATCCACCATTCGCGCTTGAGCGTCAACTGACCGGGAATTTGTGCGCCGTAGAGTCCGCGCAAGCTCGCCGCGACATCGGGCAGCAGCGACGCGGCAATCAGGTAACCGCAGATCAGGCCTACGATGCCCGCGACCAGCGCCAGCGATACCAGTTCGACCACCAGCACCGTGTTCAGCATGCGCGCGGACACCCCGCAGGCGCGCAAGGTCCGCAGCATCGGCAGGCGTTGCTCGAACGCAAGTCCGATAGCCGAATTGACGATGAACAGTCCGACCACAAATGACAGCAGGCCGAACGCCGTCAGGTTCAGGTGAAAACTGTCGGTGAGGCGTTCGAGATCGCTCTCCGCATCCGGTTCAACCAGACGGAGTTTGTCGCCGGTGACATTTTCAAGCAGCGCGCGCCTGGTTTTGGCCTTGCCGACCAGCAGACGGGAAACCTGATCCTGCATTTTCAGCAGCCGCTGGGCAATGCCGATATCAACCACCAGCACATCAGGCACGAGTTGCGCCTGTACGCGCAGCGGCGGCAGCAATGTGCCGTCGCTGGCCAAGGGCGTCGCGCCTTCCGGCAAATTGAGATCGGAGAGCGTCTCAGGCGCTACCAGCAGTTCTCCGGGCGGTGTCACGAACGACTGCAAGCCTGCTCGTCCAATCGCCGGCGCATTGCCAACTTCCGCAGGGATCGTGACCGGCTCGATGCCCAACAGCCGAAATGATCGTCCGCCGATCTGAATCCGGCCTTCGACAATCGGCGACACCGGCCAGCCGGCGCGGCGCAGGTCGACAAAGATTTGCTGTGGGAAAGTCGCACTGTCTCGGCCAACCAGCATTGCCGTTCGCGCGCCGCCGAAAGTTGCGGCGGCGCGGTCGTAACTCAAGCGCGCCTGCTGGTTCAGAGCCTGCACGCCGCTCCACAGCGCGGTCGCGGAAATCAATCCGATCAGCAAGGTCGCGAGCTGCATCGGATGCCGCCGCCAATGGCTCAATAAAACTGCAAGAATCCAGACGACGCGTTTCATGCGATCAGCCCCGCATGGAGATTGATCTGCCGGTCGAGCGTGGCGGCCAGCCGCGTGCTGTGGGTCACCATCAGGAAGCCGCAGCCGGTTCGCGCCACCAGATCGCGAGCGAGCGCCAGAACGTCATCCGCCGTCGCCTCGTCGAGGTTGCCGGTAGGCTCGTCGGCGAGCAGAAGCAGCGGTCTTGTCGCCAGCGCACGACCGATTGCGACCCGCTGCTGTTGGCCGCCCGACAATTGCTCGGGATAACGATTAAGCAAACCGCTGAGCCCGAGCCGTTCTACAAGCTCGCCATGCCAGGCGGGGTCGTGACGCCCGGCAATACGCGACTGGAACGCGAGGTTGTCTTCCACGCTCAAGCTCGGGATCAGGTTGAACTGCTGAAACACCAGACCCAGCCGGTCGCGCCGCAACGCCGCCCGGCCGGCGTCGGATTGATCGGACATGGACGCGTCGGCGAGCCTGATCTCGCCCCCGTCGGCGCGGTCGAGCCCGGCGATCAGATGTAATAGCGTGCTCTTGCCGCTGCCGGATTCTCCGGTCAGCGCGACGCGCTCGCCTGCCGCGACGCTCAGGTTCACGCCTCGGAGCACCTCGATTTGCTCTCCTGCAGAGCGATAGGTCTTGGTCAGATTGCGAACGCTCAGCACGATTGGGTTGCCGGTTGACATGCGAAGCGTATGCGATCCTCACAACGGCTTCTGATACTTGGCAACATACCAAGACCGTCTTGGGAGATCACGGTCTCAATCTCATCGGCGACGCGATCGTGATTAGGTTGCAGGGCGCTTCAAAAACAGCGTCAGGCGGTATCCGTATGCAGATGTTGAGGTCAGTGCACGCGCCGGGCCAAAATGTCCAGTTGCATTGCCGCCGACCCCACGGGTAGCATTGACTGAGGCAAATCAACAGGGCCGGCAAGCGATAATCGGGGAGAGACCATGACCGCGCAACCGACGCCCAAAGGCGCCTGGAAAATCACGTTTCTCCTGTTTCTCTTCATGCTGGTGAATTTCGCGGACAAGATCGTGGTCGGGCTTGCCGGCGTGCCGATCATGACCGAGCTGAAACTCGAGCCGGAACAGTTCGGCCTGCTCGGCTCCTCGTTCTTCTTCCTGTTTTCGATTGCGGCCATTGTGGTCGGCTTTATCGTCAATCGCGTCGACACCCGCTGGGTGCTTCTTGCGCTGGCGGTGATATGGGCCTTGGCGCAGTTTCCGATGGTCGGCACGGTCGGCTTCACGACGCTCCTGATCTGCCGCGTGATCCTCGGCGCCGGCGAGGGGCCGGCGTTTTCGGTGGCGGCGCATGCGATCTACAAATGGTTTCCTGACGAGAAGCGAACCTTGCCGACGGCCATCCTGTCGCAAGGCTCGGCGTTCGGCGTGATTCTCGCGGTGCCGGCGCTGAATTGGGTAATCGTCAATTATAGCTGGCACTATGCCTTCGGCGCGCTCGGCGTCGTCGGCCTGATGTGGGTGGTGGCCTGGCTGATCATGGGCAAAGAGGGACCGCTGGTACAAACCGTCGCAATGGCGGTGGCCGATCCCCGCGTTCCCTACTTCCAGCTTCTGACCTCGCGGACTTTTATCGGCTGCTGCGCGGCAACTTTCGGCGCCTATTGGGCACTGTCGCTTGGTTTGACCTGGTTCACGCCCTTCATCATCAAAGGTCTCGGCTTCTCGCAAAAGGACGCGGGGTGGATTTCGATCCTGCCGTGGGTGTTCGGTGCCGCCATCGTGCTGCTCACGGGGTGGATTTCGCAGGTGATGATGGCGCGTGGCTTTACCACCCGCGGCGCGCGCGGGGTGCTTGGCGCGGCCCCGTTGATCGTCGGCGGATCTATCCTCGCGGTTCTCCCGCATGTCGAGGGCGCGGGGCTGCAGATCGCGTTGCTGGTGGTGGGCTCCGGGCTTTGCGGGTCGATCTATGTGGTTTGCCCGCCGATGCTCGGCGAGTTCACGCCGGTACAGCAGCGCGGCGCCGTGATCGCGATCTATGGCGCGATCTACACGCTTGCCGGAATTCTGGCGCCATCGGTGATGGGCAGCGTGATCCAGCGCGCCGCGGTGCCGCTGGATGGCTATATGATGGGCTTTACGATCAATGCCGTCATTATGATCGCGTCCGGATTGCTCGGCCTGCTGCTGCTCTGGCCCAATACCGAGCGCGCGCGCTTGTTGGCCCAGGCGGCGCAACCGAAGTTTGCGTGATACTCTCGTTGTCCCGGCCAAGCGAGGCGCGAGCCGTGCCCTATCGGTTAGGTGATGGGGTAGACGCCTTCTATAAGCAAATAACGCTCTGGTGGTTATGGGTCCCCGCTTTCGCGGCGACGACACCGAGTGCGTGCTGCCTACTGCAAACTGCCCTGCGCGCCGCGCACCAGCCGGCCCGGACGCGCGCCGGTGGCGCTTCCGCGGCGT